>OMAM01000635.1_pt1 | contig 16973 bp, 11 predicted proteins | sample 1644621 | NCBI WGS metagenome assembly OMAM01 (sample SAMEA103958120, study PRJEB25191) | human gut metagenome | biome: human-associated habitat [ENVO:00009003]; feature: intestine environment [ENVO:2100002]; material: feces | place: Germany | collected 2013/2015 | reverse complement strand
GCTTACTGAAAGGAGAAGGAAATATGGAATTTTTAACAGGTAAGACAGCGATAATAACAGGAGGCGGACGTGCAGTTCTCAGCGATGGAAGCTGTGGATCCATCGGATACGGAATAGCGACAGCATATGCCAAGGAAGGTGCCAATCTGGTGCTTACAGGACGTAATGTCCAGAAACTTGAGGATGCAAAGGCAGAGCTTGAGAGCAAATATGGTATCAAGGTTCTTGCAGTCCAGGCTGATGTAAACGCAGGTGCGGACAATGAGAGCGTTGTCAAGAACGTTGTGGAGCAGGCGGTTAAGGAATTTGGAAGAATAGATGTGCTCATTAACAATGCACAGGCATCCGCATCAGGTGTTACCATCGCAGATCACACAACAGCACAGTTTGACCTTGCCATATATTCAGGTCTTTACGCTGCATTTTACTATATGCAGGCATGCTATCCATATCTGAAGGAGACAAAGGGTTCAGTCATCAACTTTGCATCAGGTGCAGGCCTCTTTGGAAATTACGGACAGTGCGCATATGCGGCAGCGAAGGAAGGCATCAGGGGCCTTACAAGAGTTGCAGCTACAGAGTGGGCAGCTGATGGAATAAATGTCAATATAGTATGTCCTCTCGCATGGACATCACAGCTTGAGAACTTCGAGAAGGCATATCCGGATGCGTTCAAGGCAAATGTAAAGATGCCGCCAATGGGACACTTCGGAGACGTAGAGAAGGAGATTGGACGTGCGTGCGTGGCACTCGCATCACCGGATTTCAAGTACATGAGTGGTGAGACCATCACACTTGAGGGCGCGATGGGACAGAGACCATAGAGCAGTCAATATATCAAATATGGCTTATGCTATGATAATAGAATATGATGTAGATGCGAAACCTGGTTCGCAGCTTACATAAAAAATGAGCGTAACACAATAATACCCAGATGGGAAATGTGTTATGCTCATTTTGTTTAGCCGACTCAGTCATCAACTATATCTCAAACCAGATGGTTGTCCGCTTGTCGTTAATAAGACACAAGGTTTCTTAAAAAAATATGAAATATCTGCCATCATCCTTGAATAACCTTACTTGGAGTACTTATAATAGAACTTTGTTAAAGAAATCATGAGATGTCATGGACAGTCGATGAATAACATTTGCCGACCATATACACAGGAAGAGGTGTTTTATTTGGATACAAACTCAGAAAGCAATTTGGATACACGGGGAGTCCCGATCATGGGTCTTACCTCGGAGGAAGTAAGGAAAAGGATCGACAATGGACAGACCAATCACACGGATATAAGTACGCAGAAGACTGTGGGGCAGATTGTCAAGTCCAATCTGCTCACATATTTCAATCTTATATTCCTCATACTTACGGTGCTGCTATGTATCGTTGGCTCATTTAGGAATCTGACTTTCCTGCCGGTCATCATAGGCAACACGGTTATAGGAATATTTCAGGAGCTGCGTGCCAAAAAGACTCTTGACAAGATGAGCATGTTAAATGCGCCGCATTCGATAGTTGTGAGAGACGGAGAACAGCAGAAGATACAATCAGAGGAACTGGTTAAGGACGATATCATCATTCTGTCGGCAGGCAATCAGATATGTGCTGACGCTACGGTGCTCAGCGGCAGTATATCGGTAAATGAAGCCCTGCTCACCGGTGAGTCGGATGAGATCAAGAAGAAATCAGGTGATCGACTCATGTCCGGAAGCTTTGTGGTGTCCGGGCAGTGCTATGCCAAGCTTGACAAGGTGGGCAATGAGTCATACATATCACAGCTTACAGCCCAGGCGAAGGCCATGGGTGACGGCGAACAGTCAGAGATGATCAGGTACATCAACAAGCTTGTAAAATGGGTTGGAATCATCATCATACCGGTGGGAATCATATTGTTCTGCCAGGCGTATATCATGAATGGAGAGACATTCAAGAAGAGTGTTGTATCGATGGTTGCGGCGGTTCTCGGAATGATCCCTGAAGGACTTTATCTGCTCACAACTGTTGCGCTTGCGCTCAGCACAATAAGACTTGCGAAGAAACAAGTGTTACTGCATGACATGAAGAGTATAGAGACACTCGCGAGAGTCGATGTACTCTGTGTGGATAAGACCGGAACCATCACTGAGCCGGGTATGCAGGTTACAGAGCTGGTGATAAGCGGCAGATGCGGCGATGCCGAGATGGACAAGAGAGCATTTGCGCACTTGCTGGCGGATTACTCGGCGGTCATTGAGGACAACAATGCCACAATGGAGGCGATCAGAGCCTATGTGGCTAAGAATGAGATAGAGAAGGGCAGCAGGACACTGCTCAAGACACAGCCTTTCACATCAGCGAACAAATATAGCAAGGTGTCATTTGTCGAGGGAGACTATATGCTTGGTGCTCCGGAGTTTATAATGAAGGATAGGTATGAGGAGATATCCGAAGAGATAGAGGAGTACCAGAGCAAGGGATACAGAGTCCTTCTTATGGCGGAGTCAGGAGTTTCATATATAGAGAACAACGACGACAAAGATGCGGATGATAGTAAGAATATTAATGGAGAGAATTCTATTGGTTCGATAAGACCATTAGGAGGCATATCTCCTATTGGTTATATAGTGCTTTCAAATCCAATAAGGGAAAATGCGGAGAGCACATTTACATATTTCAAAGAGCAGGGCGTTGCCATAAAAGTCATATCCGGAGATAACCCTGCCACAGTATCAGAGGTGGCAAAGCGGGCAGGCATAGATGGAGCGGAGAACTATGTGGATGCTTCCACTTTGGCGTCTGAGAAGGATATAACTGAGGCTGTGGATAAATATACAGTATTTGGAAGAGTTACACCTAAACAGAAACAGCTCATAGTCAGGGCGCTCCAGAAACAGAAACACACGGTTGCCATGACTGGTGATGGTGTAAATGATATACTCGCAATGAAGGATGCGGATTGCAGTATAGCCATGGCATCCGGAAGTGAAGCGGCTGCGCAGGCGGCACAGACGGTGCTTCTGGATTCGGATTTCGGACGTATGCCATATGTGGTGTTTGAGGGAAGACAGGTGGTCAACAATATACAGAGATCAGCAAGCCTCTTCCTTGTTAAGAATATATTCTCACTGCTGATGGCCATATTCTCAGCGATATTTGCAATCACATATCCGCTGGAGCCATCACAGATATCACTCATAAGCATGTTCACCATAGGATTGCCGGGATTTCTGCTGGCACTTGAGCCGAACAGGGATCGAATAGAGGGAAACTTTATGGTAAATGTCATGTTAAAAGCATTGCCTGCGGGACTCACGGATGTGTTGTCGGTCGGAGCACTTGTAATCTGCGGACAGGTCTTCAATCTCCCGAGTGAGGACATAGCCACAGCCGGCACAATGCTTCTTGCGGTTGTAGGATTCATGATAATAATCAAGATCAGCCATCCGTTCAACAAGATGAAGTATGGTGTACTTCTTATCAACATAATCGGACTGCTGTTCTGTGGCCTTTTCCTCGGCAGGCTGTTTGCCATAGAGTCGATATCCAACATATGTTTCCTGCTCATGGTTGTATTTGCATTTGCTGCGGAATCTATGTTCAGATATTTGACGCTGTTTGTTGAAAAGCTCAGCAGTTTCTTTGGAGATGAGAAAAACAGGAAAAAAATAAAAAGAAAAATCCGTAATATTTTTAAATAAAAATGGGGACAGGTACCTCCGTCCCCCGAGAGGGAAAAAAATGGGGACAGGTACCTCCGTCCCCAGGAAAAGATTGTGAGGTGTAAGATGGCGAATACAACGAAGAAGGCGCTTGAAGTTTCGCTTAAGAAACTGCTCAAGGAGAAGCCGTTTGACAAGATAACGATAGCGGATCTCACCGGAGACTGCGGGATAAGCAGGATGACATTTTATTATCATTTTCAGGATATATATGAGCTTGCCGAATGGGTGTGTATAGAGGATGGAAAGCAGGCGCTGAAGGATAAGAAGACCTACGATACCTGGCAGGAGGGCATGATACAGGTGTTTGAGGCTGTGCTTGAGAACAAGCCATTTATCGCAAATATATACAGGTCAGTTGATAAGGCTAAGATAGAAAACTATCTGTATAAGCTGTCGTATCAGCTCATAGCGGATGTAGTGGATGAGAAATGCGCAGGGGATAATCTTTCGGAGACTGATAAGCAGTTCATCGCAGACTTTTACAAGTATGGATTTGTGGGGATTATGCTTGACTGGGTAGACAAGGGGATGAAGGACGATTATCATAAAATAGTGGAGCAGCTTAGCATTACGCTTCGTGGAAATATAGCAAATTCCATTCATAACTTTGAAAGCGAGATGTAAAAGCAGAGGACGGATCAGAATAAAGAAATCTATTACTGCGGGATACGCGGGGAGAGCGCTTATGAATCGAACATCAGATATGAAAAAGAGATTGCCGGGGATAATATTGATAACAGGGGGGATCGTGTTGGTTGCTATGGTCATCCAGGCGGTTATACTCAGCTTTATCAATAACAGGAGTTTTGACGGGACCTCGCAGGTGCTGTTGGATTAGGTCAGCAATGTAATCGAGAAGAATAAGGCAAGTGAGGAAGATCTGATAGACTCCCTCAAGGAAGATTATATGGTCAGGGCTAAGGCTGTGGCGTATATAGTTGATGCAAAGCCTGAGGTTGCAAATAATGTGGATGAGCTCCGCAAGATTGCTGCACTTATATCTGTTGATGAGGTGCATTTGTTTAATACGGATGGCGTGATATATGCTGGTACCAATCCCGAATATTTTGGATATAGCTTTGATTCCGGGGAGCAGATGGCGTATTTCAAGCCGATGCTTGATGACAAGAATCTCACCATGTGTCAGGATGTCACTCCGAACACATCAAATGGTAAGAAGATGATGTATGCAATAACATGGAACGACGATGGAACCAAGATGATACAGGTTGGAATCGAGCCGAGAAGACTTCTGAATGAAGTAAAACAGAATGAGATATCCACGGTGGTTGCCAATATGCCTATGTATGATGGACTGAGTGTTGTAGTGGCAGATGGCGAATCGGGAGAAATATATGGATGTTCATATGAACCGGTAGTAGGGCTTACTCTTGATGAGATCGGCATTTCGGTGACTGATGATGTGCTGCCGGACGGTGAGGACAGTTTTACAGGCATAAGAAAGATCAATGGATTTAGAAACAGATGTGTATTCCGAAGATCCGGAGAGTATGTGATCGGGGTCATATATAGAATGGATGTGAATAGCCGGAGTAATATGGCAATCATGGTTATCATGGCACTGTATCTGTGTTTTGCCGCCGGCCTGGTGGTAAGCATGGTGATGAAGGTGATACATGCGAACCGGGAGAGAAATGAACAGCTGTCAATATTGACATCCATGTCGGGGATGTATTACAGCATGCATATGCTTGATCTTCAACATGATACATTTGCCCTCTATACCGCAGGAGACCTGATATTGAGGGTTGGTGAGCGGGCAGCAGGGGCGAAGGAACTTATGAGGAAGATCGTTCATAAGGTGGTTGTGGATGAACATCAGGCAAGTGCCCAGAAATTCATGGATCTTGATAGTCTGGGGGACAGGCTGATCAAGAAAAAGATTGTATCAGGTGAGTTCATGGTGAAGGACCTTGGATGGTTCAGACTGTCATTTATATCGATAGATGTTGACGAGGACGGACGTCCTTTAAAAGTCATATTTACCACCAGAAACATAGATGAAGATAAGAAACGGGAGCAAAAACTGATAAGAAGGTCTTATACAGATGAGCTCACAAAATGTTATAACAGGAGCGCATATATAGATGATGTCAGGGAGCTGCCGGGAGATTCTGTATATGTGTATGTGTCCATGGATGTAAATGGGCTTAAGCCAGTGAATGATACCCTGGGACATGCGGCTGGAGATGAACTGCTTCAGGGTGCTGCCGAGTGTATGGAGCAGTGTTTTGGAAACTATGGTAAGGTGTACAGGATGGGAGGTGATGAATTTGCAGCCATCATCTTTGTAAATACCAGAAGGCTGAAGAGAGTGCAGCAGGAGTTTGATGACGTTGTGCGTGGATGGTCTGGACAGCTGGTGAAATCCGTATCGATATCATGTGGCTATGTGTCAAGTGATGAGAAGGACTGGGAGTCATTTGACGAGATGGTCAAGGCTGCAGATGAGAGAATGTACGAGAACAAGGCGGCATATTACAGGCAGGAGGGCGTCGATAGAAGGTATCGCTAGAGCAAAGAGCGGTAAGGATCTGTGCTTTTGGCAGCGGGGGTGGTTTAGCTGAAAAAACTTGATATCATATATTGCTATATGCTATAATATAAACGAACGTTCGGTTAATAAATATTTTGTATCAAAATCATTCAAAAGGGGGATGGTCTATGAGAAAGGAAAGAATAAAGAGGCGGATCGTCAGTATGTTTCTGGTTGTATGCATGGCGGTTGGAACGATCTCTGTGGCACCAAAGGAGGCCAAGGCTGTAGATGTGCTGTCGATGTTTGATGTCGCCGGAACAATGGTCAGAGCAGGCAAGAGTGCCATGGAGCAGGCAAAGAAGGAAAATTGGTCATTTAAGGATGCGATAGGCGGTACATTCAAGTGTATAGGAAAGGAACTGCTGGGAATAAATGAAAATGAGTCGCCAGGAAGCACGGTCATAATGAATGATGTGGATCTGAGCGGCGTGGAATCACAGCTGTACAAGATTCAGCAGAGATTGGATGATCAGAATATGACGCTGACTGCATTAAATGCTACAATGGTTTCTAATATTAGCAAGACTGGGGATGCGCTGAAAGATATTAAAGAGACCTTGGATAACAACACAGAAATATTGAAGTATAACACATATCTTGTGAATTTCTGTGATATGTATGATGCGTTCAGGATAGATATCAAGACATGTGAAACATACTTAGATTCGTTGAAGGCAGAGAGCGATATAGAGGTGGTCAAAAACACATATGATAAATTGTTTAATCTGGGGGCAGCAGATGAGACAAATGGATTGATCTATCGTATTCAGAGAATGGGCGGATATCTCCGCGGAGATTTGAGCGGTGTGAGCTGCCCGGGTTCTGTCACAGATATTTTGTGCAGATACTATAAAGCTGCGGGATATTCTGATGCAGAGACGGCAGCTGCGGTTAAAGATTTTGTGGCGCAGGCTTACTACACATATAATCTGGCAAATTACTATTATATGTCCATAACTCTGTTTCAGAGTACATATATGTCACAAAATAATCTTACTCGCTATGACACAGATTTCGGCTCAAAGCTCGGTATGAACCAGATTGAGGCAATATTTGCATCGATGACTGAAGAGAGCATGAAGACCACAACCCATGTTTTTTATGATCTCAACAAGCATTTCTCATCTATAGAGGGACTTGAAGTCAGCTATAAAGGACCTGCAGGGTATCTGATGCGAAATATGAAAGACAGCACAATGACTGTGGAGCCGGGAGCGGTCATAACTCTTCCAGATTCTAATAGTCTGCTGGCAGCATACTTTGGAAGCGGTTATGTCAAAATGTTTGGCGGAGTATGCGAATACAGTTATGAGTCTTCAGACAGCGGAGTTACGATAAATGGCGACAGAATTGTTTTTGGCACAGACTTTGAGGAAGGTACAGATGCCAAAGTGGATATTTATTGTACCATTGGCGATCAGAAGATACTTCTTCATACATATACGTTTACGAGCAAGGCAGGAAAGTTAGCCGGTGGTTATGGAACATCGGAATATCCATATGTGATCAAGACTGAGGAGCAGTTCAATTCATTTGCAGACGGTTATTACAATGACGCATATATATCACTTGCAGCTGATCTGGATTACAAAGATTACTATTTCTCGAGTGTGACCGGAAAATTCAGTGGTACATTTTATGGAAATGGACATAGCATATCAAATGTTGATTTTCGTTTAAATAACACAAGCAAGTTTGGCATTTTCAACTGTATATCGGGTGGAACGGTGCAGGATCTGACGGTGGACAAAACTACCATGTACTTGGAAGATGCAGATGGATACTATTATGTTGGTGTTATTGCCGGAATGGTTGAGAATAAGGGAAAGATAGAGAGATGTGAGGTTATTGACAGTTATGCGTATGGAATTATGTCAGGCGGAAGAGTATATCTTGGAGGAATCACAGGCTGGCTAAGCAACAGTGAACTAAATGGCTGTACTCTGCGCAATGTGTGGACAATTGTCAGAGAGAGCACGAATAAGAAGCAGGACGTAAAAGGTTGCGTAGGAAATATAGCAGGTTATGTTACAGAAAGTAAAATTCTATACTGTGGAAGAGAGGATGGAAACGTTCAATCTGAAAGTACGGATAGTGAAAGCTATACAGGTGGTATGGTTGGTCAAGGCCATAATAGTTTAATGGAGAACTGCTGGAGTTTTATGGCGACAAATGCATGGTCTGATCAATTTAAACATTCAGCGGATAATCATGGTTCATTTGCAGGTCTATGTAATGAATTGAAGATTAGAAAATGTTATATATATAATGGAGTCGATGCAAAGAAGTCAAATCTTGATTATATGATTCTGGGTACAACAGTCCAGGGGCGAGAGTGTGATGTATCATATGTGGATGATTTTACACTCAGCAAACTTGGTTATGAATATGTTGGAATGCTGACAAATGCTGATATCACAGGCCATCCAATCAGACTTAATCCAGTTAAGGTGGATATAAAAACTGACAATGCAAAGACAACATTTTACTATGGTCAGGATCTCGCATTGAACGGAGTAAGCGTAAGGCTTATAAGAAGCAGTGGATTTAACTCGAGACTAATTCCTTATGATGTGACCACAGATTACAGTTCGACTCAGCAGGGCAGGCATGTGGTTACAATATCTTCGGGAGACGCAAAGGCTGATTATGATGTCTTGGTGGCAAATAAACCACACACATATGTGGTGACAAAGAAAGCTGCGACATGTACAGAGGATGGTTATGTGGGATACAAATGTCAGGATGAAGGATGTGATGCACACATTTCAGATGAGGTGCTCAAGGCAACCGGACATTCGACGACCAAGAAGAAAGCTAATGAGAAGACTTGCAAGACACCAGGAAATATAGAGTACTGGCTCTGTAGTAATTGCAAAAAATGTTTCCTGGATGAGAGTGGTGAACAGGAAATAAGTATTGATGATACCATTATTCCGGCAGCGCACACTATAAAGGCTGTGAAAGCAGTATCTGCTACCTGCGCCAAGGCGGGAAATAAGGCGTACTGGTACTGTGGGGCATGCCACAAATATTTCACAGATGCAAAGTGTACATCTGAAACTAGACTTGATAAGCTCAAGATTCCTGCAACAGGCAAACATACCACAAAGAGGACGACCGTTAAGGCGACTGCGAAGACCAATGGAAAGGTTACAGTTAAGTGCTCTGCCTGTGGCAAGGTGATTTCTTCAAAGACTATACCAAGATTAGTGAGCATCACTCTGGCAGCGACAGAGCTCACCTATAATGGCAAAGTCAGAACTCCGGGCGTGACGGTCAAGGACAGCAAAGGAAATAAACTTGGAAGTGCTTCTTACACAGTTACATATGCTTCTGGCCGAAAGGCAGTGGGCAGTTACAATGTGAAGATCAGCTTCAAGGGCAATTATAGCGGCACTTTCACAAAATCATTTACAATTAAGCCGAAGGGTGTTGGCGTATCCAGCATAAGTGCAGACAAGAAAAAGCTGGTAGTCAAGTGGGCAAAGCAGCCGACACAGACAACTGGTTATCAGTTACAGTACAGCACATCTTCAACATTTGCCAAAGCGAAGACTGTTACGATCAGGAAGAATGCGACAACCAGTTATGCTTTATCAAAGCTTCAGGCAAAGAAAAAGTATTATGTGCGGATTCGTACTTATAAGCAGATAACTAAGAATAAGAAGACAAGGAATTATTTTTCAGGATGGAGCGGAATAAAGTCAGCCACAACCAAATAAGCTGGCAAATCAGATTGTGTCGTGCTGATATGAAAAAAGTTGCCTGATTAAATGCTGGCAGGATGTTACTTGAAGGAGGCAGTGAAGTGAGAGTACGCAATGAGGAACAGTTTCAAGCTAAAAAGATAGAACTGATGGAAAAATGCTATGAGTGCTATGCCGAGAACGGACTGAATTCTGTGGGAATAAGAGGCCTTGCAAAAGCATGCAATACAAACCCATCTGTGTTATATACATATTTTGACGATTTGGATGATCTGATAGTACAGTCCACTGCATATTGCATGTCAAAGGTTGAGGATGATTTCATGAAGGAATCGCCAAAGAATGCAGAGGATGTAATGCGTTTTATTGAGGAAATACCATATTGGACGGCAAGGAAGCATGGCAAAAAATATAGACTGATGTATCAGGTGTATACTCATCCAAAGTATATTGAGCATGGAAAGCGTTTTTTTGAAGGAGTCAATGAGAGATATACAGAGTATGCAAAACAGCTTGAGCCTAAGATAGGCATTCCTTACAATATTCTTACTCCATTGATTTTCATATTCGTAAGAGCAAGCGTGCATTATGCTTTATTTGGGGATGAATATTATATGAAGTCACAGATGGAAGTGCTGAGGCAGAGCGTGATACTCTTCATGGAGAAATATTCAAAGTAAATTTATACAAAACGGGTGGAATGATAAAATTTTTATCATTCCACTTTTTTTGTAAATATGAAATAAAAATTGGGCAAGCTATTATAGAGGCATGAGATAGAAATAGACAAATATATTATATGCGACAGATCAAATTTGGAGCTGTCACATATGTTTATATTTTGATGTGAAAGAGGAGGTGCTATGTGCCCTGCGGGCACATATTGGAATGCACCGACGAACTGCCGCCGACCGCAAGGGAGGGGGCGATACAAGAAAGGAGAATTGCTTATGTCAAAGAAGAAATTGGGAATCGGGATAGCAGCGGTGGCAGTAGCCAGCGCAGGAGCAGCAGCTCTCACAGTTAAAAATCATAATAAGGCAAAAGTTCAGAAGGAGAAGGCTGCGGCTGAACATGCTGAGTACCGCAATACGGAGCGCGGAAAGCATGAGAAGAACAGTAAGGGAATCTATTATACAAATGGAAACTATGAGGCATTTGCTAGACCGAGAAAGCCGGAGGGCGTGGATGACAAGAACGCATATATAGTGGGAAGCGGTCTTGCATCACTGGCAGCAGCTTGTTTCCTTGTACGTGACGGACAGATGCCGGGTTCACACATCCATATTCTTGAGGCTATGGATATAGCGGGCGGTGCGTGCGATGGAATATTTGATCCTGCCAGAGGCTACGTCATGAGAGGTGGACGTGAGATGGAGAACCATTTCGAGTGCCTGTGGGATCTGTTCAGAAGTATACCTTCCATAGAGACACCGGGGGTATCGGTTCTTGACGAGTATTACTGGCTGAACAAGGAGGATCCAAATTATTCACTGTGCAGAGCAACAGTGAACAGAGGCAAGGATGCCCACACAGATGGCAAATTCAATCTGAGCCAGAAGGGCTGTATGGAGATCATGAAGCTCTTCATGACAAAGGACGAGGATCTGTATGACAAGACAATAGAAGATGTATTCGACGATGAGGTATTTGATTCGACATTCTGGCTGTACTGGAGGACGATGTTCGCATTTGAGAACTGGCACAGTGCACTGGAGATGAAACTCTACTTCCAGAGATTCATACATCACATCTCAGGACTTCCAGATTTCTCGGCCCTCAAGTTCACAAAGTACAACCAGTATGAGTCGCTGATCCTTCCGATGGTGAAGTATCTTGAGGCTGCGGGCGTGACATTCCAGTACAACACGGAGGTCACAAATGTCATATTTGACATGAGAGACGGCAAGAAGATAGCAAAGACCATCGAGTGCAGGGTAAACGGAACTGAGAAGGGGATCCCGCTCACTGAGAACGATCTTGTATTTGTCACAAATGGAAGCTGCACGGAGGGAACTATCTATGGCGATCAGAACCATGCGCCAAATGGTGACGCAGAGGTGAGAACAAGCGGCTGCTGGAGCCTATGGAAGAACATAGCTGCACAGGATCCTTCATTTGGCCATCCTGAGAAGTTCTGCTCTGATATATCTAAGACAAACTGGGAGTCAGCCACAGTAACAACGCTTGACGACAAGATCATCCCATATATCGTAGATATCTGCAAGCGCGATCCGAGAACAGGAAAGGTTGTCACGGGTGGTATAGTGAGCTGTCAGGATTCAAGCTGGCTGCTGAGCTGGACCATCAACAGACAGGGACAGTTCAAGACCCAGGACAAGGATAAGGTGTGTGTATGGGTATATGGCCTGTTCACAGATGTTCCGGGCGATTATATCAAGAAGCCTATGAAGGATTGTACCGGTAAGGAGATCACGGAGGAGTGGCTCTATCATCTGGGTGTGCCAGAAGATGAGATCGAGGAGCTGGCCACAAACAGCGCAGTCTGTGTGCCAACTATGATGCCATATATCACCGCGTTCTTCATGCCTAGAGCAAAGGGCGACAGACCGGATGTAATTCCAGACGGATGCACCAACTTTGCATTCCTCGGACAGTTCGCAGACACCCCTCGTGACACAGTGTTCACCACAGAGTATTCGGTGAGAACAGCCATGGAGGCTGTGTATGGACTTCTCGGCGTGGACAGAGGTGTTCCTGAGGTGTGGGGAAGTGTGTACGATATCCGTGAACTGTTGGACAGCAGCGTGAAGCTCATGGATGGCAAATCTCCGCTTGAGATAAATCTTGGACCTCTGAACAAGCTCAAGAGGCCTATACTTAAGAAAATCCAGGGCACGGTGATTGAAAAGGTACTGAGAGACCACGATATTATAAAAGAGGGTATGCTGTAGGTTGAAGTTAATATAGAGTAATAAGAAAGTTCCATGTGTCTGCACGGTGCAGATCCATGGAACTTTTTATGTGGTGAAGACACTGGGGACGGAGGTGCCTGACCCCAGTGGGGACGGAGGTACCTGTCCCCTCCGTCCCCCGGTACATATGGAAAATAAATTGACTTTTCCCATGTATAAAAATATACTTTTGGATATAAAAGATATGAGAGAGAAGTAAAAATGAATAAGATAGAGATAAACGACAAAGATAGGCTACGGAATGTGGAATATAGAGAGTGTGGATACATCGTCACAGATACTGTTCGCAGGTATGCGATTCGTGCTGGCGGGAATTCTTGCCGTGATATTTGGAAGTCTGCTGGAAGGAAGATTCATCAGGCCGGAGAAGGGCTGCGCCGGCAAGATAGCGTGGCTTGCGATGCTGCAGACAGTCATACAATACCTGTTCTTTTATATAGGTCTCGCACATACAAGCGGAGTCAAGGCGTCCATCATAGAGGCAGTAAATGTATTCGTTGCCATCATAGTGTCAGGCTTCATATTCCATCAGGAAAATGTCACTGTAAAGAAGATGCTTGGCTGTCTGGTTGGATTTGCGGGAGTTGTACTTATAAACATGAATGGAATGAATTTCCATATAGTGAATAAGTAGGGACGTTCCTTTTGTACCGAGGAGTGTCCCCGTGTCATGATAACACTAGGACATAGGGACACTCCTCGGTACAGAAGGAACGTCCCTGGGAGGATAATATATGAAGATGACAACACTTTGTTACATAGAGAAAGATGGAAGATACCTGATGCTCCACAGGACAAAGAAGGAGAAGGACATTAATAAAGGCAAATGGATCGGTGTAGGTGGACATGCCGAGGAGGGTGAGAGTCCTGAGGACTGTCTTCTGAGGGAGATAAAGGAGGAGACGGGACTTACGCTTACATCGTACAGATTCAGAGGGCTGGTGACATTTATCAGCAATGAGAGTGAGAATGAGCTTATGTGCCTGTTCACCGCAGATGGATTTGATGGGGAAGTTCAGATATGTGATGAGGGGGACCTTCAGTGGATAGATAAAGAGATCGTGCCAACACTTCCGACGTGGAGCGGGGATGCGATATTCCTGAAATTGCTGCTTGAAGGGGAGAAGAGATTTTTCTCACTCAAGCTCGTATATGAGGGAAGTGAGCTGGTGGAGCACAGGCTGGAATTCTATTGATAAGGAACGTTCCCACAAGAGGAAAGGGGGATAGGATGTTTCAAATAAACAATCATGGAAATATAAGCAGTAAGGTTTCGGCTATAATAATTATGGTCATTGGTATTGGCATAATGATAGTTGGAATATGGATGGCAGCAGACAGAATGCGGAAGGATGATTACTACGGTTTCGCAACAGGAAAGGTAGTGGAATCGTCATATTATGAAAACAGCGATGACGAGAGGATGTACTCGGCTATTTATGCGTATTTTGTGGGCGATACGGAATATGAATTAGAGGATGATGATGCATCAAAGGTTCCACCGCAAATTGGAAAAAAGGTGGAGATCAGATATGATCCAGAGGAGCCAGCTGATGCATATGTGGGTGGAAAGCCATTGCCAGGCAGCATATTGATGGGCATAGGAATTACGATGATCATGTTATCAATACTTGCCTTTGTGAAAATGCGTAAGGGCAAAATCTCTGATGAGAGAAAGCTTGTGATCGAATTGCTGACGGGGATTATAATGCTTGTGGTCTGCATAGGAACTATCAGATTACTCCAGGACAACGGGGGAGGTATCGGATTATCCGAAATAAGCATAGTTGTATGTGGAATAGTGGGAATTATTGTAATTATCTCAAGTGTTAAGTATTACATAGATGTAAAGATGGGCAGGACTCCATCTGAAACAATATTCTCTCATTTAGGGTTAGACGCGGCTTCTCTGATGTTAGATGATGAATCAGAGGGGGAAGAGTATAATATACCGAAATACCTCATGCCGGAATCTGAACAAGCGGAAACGGTAGGGGAAAAACCGCAGAAACAAGAGTATGAAAAATATGATCATCTGCAGGGAGATGGAACCCAGAACCCATATAGTGGGAAGATTTAGGAACGTCCATAGAAGGAGAAAACAAAATGGAATATAAAAGATTTGACAACACAATAATTGCAAGGATTGACAAAGGTGAGGAGATATTGGAGCAACTGAAGGTAATTGCTATTAATGAGAATATAAAGCTTGCCAGTATCAATGCTCTTGGAGCTATCGATGATTTTACAGTCGGAGTATATAAGATAGATGAAAAGAAATATTACTCCAACAGCTTTAAAGGATATTATGAAATCACATCGCTTACAGGAACAATCAGTACAATGGACGGAGAATATTATGCACATCTCCATATGAGCGCCGGAAATGAGAAGGGTGAAGTGTTTGCTGTTGTCAGCGCAGTCTGTGAGATGGTAATTTCAGTAATTGATGGAAAAGTTGACAGAATTTATGATGAAGGAACAGGACTTAATATATTTAAGTTTGATTGAGTGCGTTGAATATATAAGATAAATCGGAATTTTTGGAGGTATATGGAAATGAATAAGGAACAGCTATACGCAGCACAAACAGCAATGATTGAATGGTTATCTGACCCTCATGAATTAGGAAAAAAGCCTTTCAAAATTGAATGTGCAGGTGAATTTGATTTTAATGAAATGCATTATTACATTTTCAAATTCAAAGCGTCGTTGCTTGGTAAATGGCTTGTTGGCGTTTGTGGTGGTTTTGAAGATGATGATTTAGAACCATGCGGACATATTTTCAGCAATATGCAAGAATATAATGAAACTACTGCTAAAAATGAGTGTATTACAATGGTTGAAAATATTATGGCATACTGGAAAGAACAAGCCGCCAAATATAATAACCAATAATACAAATTTGAATTTCTCTCGCTGTCTGGTTTGATATAAAAATTTGATTATTTGAAAAAATCAAAAAATGACGTAGCGTGATATATTGCTTGTCACGCTACGTTATGTACTAATATGGACCTTGAAAGGAGGCAGGATATGTCATTATACACAACAGGAGAGCTTGCAAAGAAGTGCAACGTTTCAGTAAGAACGATTCAATACTATGATGAAAGAGGTATTTTGGTGCCAACAGATTTGACTGAAGGGGGACGAAGACTGTTCTCCGAAGAGGATGTTGCCACATTGGAAACGATTTGCTTTTTAAGAGATTTGGATATCTCTATAAAAGATATTGCTGAAATATTGGAATCCGAAGAGTCAAAAAAGGTAATCGAACTTTTGCTTGATGAGCAAGAAAAAAATATTCAGGCGGATGTCAAGAAAAAAACGAAACAATTAGAAAATATTAAAGGCATAAGAAGTTCTTTGGCTTCTTTCAAGGATGGGTCGCAAAAAACAATTCATGACATATCATCGATTATGGAGGAAAAAGAAAAGCGAAAGAAAATGTACAAAAAAATGCTGATCATAGCAATTCCGTTAGAAATTGTCGAAATTGTTACTTTTGTGATTGGTATATTAAAAGGAATCTGGTTGCCATTTTTTGTGGCCATGGCAGTGATTCCTATTTGTGTAGCAATTATGTTTGGCTATTGGTACAAGCGGGTAGAGTATCTCTGTCCGGAATGCCATACCAGATTTCAGCCAAAGAAATTAGAAGCATTCTTTGGAAATCATACGCCAAAGACACGAAAGCTAACTTGCCCTACCTGCAGGAGGAGAATCTGGAGTTTGGAAGTATATAGAAAAGAGGTGGATGCATAATGGAAACAATTAATTTGAGTAAGAAACAATTTGTGATATACATGGCAGTCGCATTTGGGTTGGCCTGGATTTTAGAAATGATAGCAAGTATTTTTAGCAATAATGGAAATCAGATGGTGTTTGCTGTTATCTTGATGATTACCATGTTTATGCCATTTCTTGGAGTACTGATAGCCAGAATCCCACTAAAAGGTATGGGATGGGTACCACATTTAAAAGGGAAACTTCGTTATGTATTCTTTGCCCTTTGGATGCCGGCGTTATTAAGTATCCTTGGAGGGGTCTTGTTTTTTGTGA
>OMAM01000630.1_pt1 | contig 17072 bp, 16 predicted proteins | sample 1644621 | NCBI WGS metagenome assembly OMAM01 (sample SAMEA103958120, study PRJEB25191) | human gut metagenome | biome: human-associated habitat [ENVO:00009003]; feature: intestine environment [ENVO:2100002]; material: feces | place: Germany | collected 2013/2015 | reverse complement strand
TAAGAAGCAGGTCAATGTATTCCGTTCCACACCTGAAAAATGGGATATTCTCTATGCCCGAAAAAAAGCCGACAAGAACCGCAGACCTTGATTACTTCTATGGGCAGTCCAGCGAGCTGTTCTCCTTCTACCGGATTCCCAAGCTGTTGTTTCAGGATAGCCGCTTCCAACCGCTTTCCACAGATGCCAAAACCCTGTACGGTATCCTGCTGGACCGCATGAGCCTTTCAGCCCGGAATGGTTGGTTGGACAAAGCTGGGCGGGTGTTCATCATCTATACTGTGCAGGAGGTGCAGGATTCACTGGGCTGTGCCGATAAAAAGGCCACCAAGCTGCTGCGAGAACTGGAAGAGTACGGCCTGATTGAACGCAAACGGAGGGGGCTGGGTAAGCCCGATCTCATCTATGTGAAGAATTTTTCGTCAGAATCGTCAAAACTACGCTTTCTGAATCGTGATAATGACGATTCTGGAGTCGTCCAGAATACGCTTCAAGACCCGGCCAAACTACGATGTAATAAGACTGAGAGAAATAATACAGAGATAAGCGATACTGATCCTATCTCTTCCGATGAAAACGACTGGATGAGCGAACGTGAACAACTGGAGGAATATTTTTCTCAATCTTTGGAGGTAGACCTTCTGCTCCGGCTTTGCCCGGACGATGAGGATACCATCTATCAGATTATGGATTTGCTGGTGGACACCTGTGCCACCAAGCGCAAGACGCTGCGCATTGCCGGGGACGATAAGCCCGCCGAGGTGGTACGCAGTCGCTTTATGAAGCTGAACGCCGACCATATCCGCTTTGTGCTGAAGTGCCTTGCAGAGAACAGCAGCCCGATCCGAAACATGAAACAATATCTGCTCGCTTCTCTGTATAACGCACCCACCACGATGCAGCTTTCCTACCAGAACCAAACCAACCACGACTTTGCGTGTGGTTCTCCGAGGAGGTGATACCCCCAAAGAGCCTGTCATTCAGGACTGTGCACACAGGCTTTTTTCTTTTTTTGGAAAATATTTCAAACCCGTGCAATTCCGAGGGCGGCTCATTCGTATCCAGAATGAAGCGACGAAAACCGGGTGCACACCCCGGCAGTGACACACAATAAGAAGAGGGGATATATCATTATGAAAAAGACGATTTCTGTTTGCATGACGGCTGTGATGGCCCTTTCCCTGCTGGCAGGCGGTGCGGTACAGGCATACGCACTTTCGGCAGAGACGGTGGAACCAGTTTCTGCTGTGGCTGAGGAAAACTGTATTTCCAGCAGTTGGAAGCGTGCTTCCGACCCGGCACTGACAGAGAAAGTCCGCAAAGTGTTCGATAAGGCCTTTGATGGTCTGGAGGGCGTTTCCTACACGCCCGTAGCTCTGCTGGCAAGCCGCACCACCGGCTCCGGTATCCAGTACCGCATTCTGTGCAAGGCGACTGTCGTCGTACCGGGCGCACAGGAAGAGTATGTTGTGGTCACGCTGCAGCACAGCTGGCTGAGTAAAGCAGAAATTCTGGACATCGGCGATCCACTGTGCCTGACAAATCTGGACTATGAGGAAGGCGCTGTGGGCGCTTGCCAGGAAGCCGAGTCCCCCGCCATGACAGAGGAAGCCACAGCGGCGTTCAACAAGGCCACCGAGGGCTTTGTGGGCGTGGACTATGTGCCGGTGGCTCTGTTGAGCACCCAGACCGTGGCAGGCACGAACTACCGCATCCTGTGCGAAGCAACCACGGTTTATCCGGGTGCTGAGATGCACTATGCCGTCGTGAACGTGTATGAAAGTCTGGAGGGCAATGCCAACATCATCAGCGTGACCGATGGATATGTGAGCTAAGGGAGAGTTTTTGATTCAGAAGGTCCTCCGCTGCACCTTGGGTATATTCAGCGGAAACATTTATTTTGATATTACAAACAAGCCAGACCTGCCGGTCTGGCTTGTTTGCTGTTCCACGGAGTGGGCGTGGAGGAAAAGTACTCCGCAGCATAACCTCAAAGCTGTGAGCCTTTTTATTTGACTCGTCCCTTTCTCTGTTGTCACTCTGCCTGTATCTCCTCCACCAGCGGCAGATAGTCGGCACAGTATTTCCGGTATAGCGGCTGCACCAGTTGCCGGAAGTTCTGCATTTCTTCTTCGGGCAGCGGCAGTTCCCGGCACCCGTCAGCCAATGCCGCTTTTCGGGCAGCTGCTTCCTCCTGTGCCCAGAGCTGGCGCTCATACTGCGCCGATGCCCGGGCACATTTCTGCAGAATCTGCTGGTACTCCTCCGGCAGTGCATCCCATGTGCGGCCGGAAGCCAGCTGCACCTCCGGTACGCGGCTGTGCTCATCGGCCATGTAGTACCGCGCCACCTTGTAGTGCTCCATGGAATAGTAAGCCGGCCAGTTGTTTTCGGCGGCATCGATCTGCCCGGTCTCAAACGCCGAGTACACGTCGCTGTAAGCCGTGGTCTCCGGCACTGCACCCAGCAGGCGGATCATGTCGATCACGATCTGCGAATCCTGCACGCGGATGGTCTTGCCCTGTAAATCGTTCAGGCTGCGCACCGGCTGACGGGCATAGAACGAGCGGGCACCCGCGTCGTACCAGCTCAGGCCCACCCGCCCCTGCGCGGTAAAGTCCTGCAAAAACTCTGCTCCGATGCTGCCATCCAGCACACGCCACATATGGTCGGCATCCCGGTAGAGATACGGCAGCAGCAGCACGTTGAGCCGGGGCAGATCGTCCGTAGCCGCCGAAAGCGACACACGGGCAAAATCTACGCCGCCAATGGCAAGCTGCTCCCATACCTGCTGCTCCGAGCCGTACTCGCCGTTCGCCTTGACCTGAATGACCACCTTGCCCCCGGTCTGCTGCTGCACAAGGTCCGCAAAATACTGTGCGCCCTGCGTGGTGGGGTACCCGGCGGGCTGGTTGTCGGCATAGGTCAGCACATAGTCCGGTGTGGTCTGCGGCTTTGCACTACAGCCTGCCAGCTGCAAGGCTGCAAAGCCCAGCCCGGCTAAAAAAGTCCGTCTGCGCATGGTGTCTCCCTCCCTTTGCAGATAGTATAGCGCACAAGACTGCCTTTGTGCAAGAGACAGAAAAAGGCGGTGCCCGCCGCAAAGCAGGTACCACCTTTTTAGGAGAAGAAAAAGGAGATGTCTCAGTTACATCAGGCCCATTGCCTGCGGCAGTGCGGTAGACACTGCCGGGATAAAGGTGACCAGCAGCAGGCCGCCGATGATGGCCACATAGTACATAAGCATGTACGGCATGACCTTGGAAAGCGAGGTGCGGCCCACCTTGATGCCTACGAACAGTGCGTTGCCCACAGGCGGGGTGATGTTGCCGATGCAAAGGTTATACACGAGGATCAGACCGAACTGGATGGTGCTCATGCCAAAGCTCTGGCAGATGGGCAGGAACAGCGGGGTGAAGATGAGGATGGCCGGGGTCACATCCATAAAGGTGCCGGACACCAGCAGGATCACGTTCATGATGAGCAGGATGATGTACTTATTGCTGGTCAGGCTCAGCAGGGCTGCTGCAACCGCATCCGGGATCTGCAAAAAGGCCATGACCCAGCCCAGAATATTGGAAACACCCACAAGGAACACCACCATGCCGGACATCTTGGCAGAGTCCACGATGATCTTCCACAGGCTCTTCAGGTTGATGGAGCGGTAGCAGAAGGCAAGAATCAGAGCATAGACAACGGCAATGGCAGAGCCTTCGGTGGCAGAGAACACACCGCCGATGATGCCGCCGATGACCACGATGATCAGGGAGAGGGAAGGCAGGGCGCGCAGGGTGCAGACGCCGAGGTTTTTCCAGTCAAACTTGCCGGGGGTGCCTTTATAGCCCAGCTTGACCGCCAGCAGCACACCCACCACGCAGCAGCACAGCGCCCAGATGATGCCGGGGATGTAACCGGCCATGAACAGCGCAGCCACAGAGGTGCCGCCGGACGCCAGCGAGTAGGTGATCAAGGCGTTGGACGGCGGGATCAGCAAACCGGAGCAGGAGGAAGCAGCGTTGGTGGCAGCGGTCACGGCGGGGTCGTAGCCCTGCTCCTCGGCACCGTCGCGGATCATGGAGCCGACGGCGGCAGCCGCGGCGGAGGCGGAGCCGGAAATGGCACCGAACAGGGCGTTGGTGCCGATGTTGGTCACCAGCAGTGCGCCGGGCATCTTGCCCAGAATGGCCATGACGAAATCCACCAGACGCTTGGCGATGCCGCCCTGATTCATGATGTTGCCGGCCAGAATAAAGAACGGGATGGCGGTCAGGCTGAACTTGCTCATGCCCACAAAGGTGCGCTGGGCAGCGGTCAGCACGGCAACATTCAGATCAATGGAAGAAAGAATGGCAGTCAGAGAAGAGACTGCAATGGCGTACGAGATGGGCACGCCGAGGAACAGCAGCACCAGCAGCACTGCCAGAATTACGAGTAACGCTTGAATTGCCACAGCTTAGTCCTCCTTATTTTCCTTGTCGGCATCGGCAGCCATTTCGGCTTCCACCTTTGCAAAGTCTGCATCCTCCGGGGTATCCAGACAGATGGAGCCGTTGGCGATGCCGATAATGTTCAGCACGGAATACACCAGAATGATCACGCCGCAGATGGGCATGACCCAGTAGAACACGCCCACGGCAACGCCCAGCGAGGAGGTCTGCTGTCCCATAGCCAGCTGGGACACCTGAAAACCGCCGAACACCAGAATGGTCGCAGAGAAGATGAAGGCGATGACCTCAGCAAAGATGTGGAACGCCTTGCGCATGGTGGGGTTGAACCGGTCCACCAGCACGGGAATGTTCATGTGGCCGCGCTCGCCGGAGACGATGGTGGCACCCAGCATGGTGCTCCAGCCGAACAGATAACCCACCAGTTCCTCCGACCATGTGGAAGGAGAGTTGAAGATATAACGTACGATGACCTGATAGGTGGTCAGCACCACCATGACCGTCATGCTCAGACCTGCCAGCAGGTTGAGCACCTTGTTCAGGGTATTTCTCAGTTTTTCCATGATGCTCCTCCTCAGTCCGCAGTGTGGGCAGCGTTGTGCTGCTGGATCAGGTCATAAATGGGCTGCAATTCCGGGTTTGCTGCCAGCACGGAATCGTGCAGGGGGGCCATAGCCTCCTGAAACGGTGCAGTGTCCGGGTAAATAAAGTTGACGTGCTGCTCGTTCTCGGCCTTATCTTTCGCCTCAGCCACAGCATCCTCCCAAGCATCCTGCTCGGTGCGCTTCACGATCTGGAAGCCTTCTTCAAAGATCGCGCGCTCCTCGTCGCTGAGCTCGTTCAGGAAGGCGTAGTTTGCCACCAGCAGATCCGGCACCATCTGGTGCATATCGTAGGAGTAATACTTGCAGATATCGCCGTGACCGTTATCGGTCAGAGCCAGCTCGTTGTTCTCGGCACCATCCAGAATACCGGCCTGCAGTGCAGTGTACACATCACCGAAGCCCATGGGGGTCGCGGTGCCGCCCAGCAGACGCATCATTTCCACGTTGGTGGGCGACTGCTGCACGCGGATCTTCAGACCCTTCAGGTCGGAGGGCTGGTTGATGGGGGTCTTGATGGTGTAGAAGTTGCGGGTACCGGCATCCAGCCATGCCACCGTTTCCAGACCGGCCTTGGAAGTGGTCTTGAAAATGGGGTCCGTCACCTCGGGGTCGTCCATGGCCTCGTGGTAGGCTTCTACGCTGGAGAACAGGTAAGGCAGGTTGAAGATTTGGTATTTGGCACTGAAGGTCTCCATGATGGCAGTGGACGCCACCACAAAGTCGATGGCACCGGTCTGGGTCAGCTGCACCATTTCGGTCTGGGAGCCCAGCAGCTCGCTGGGGTACACCTCCACACGGTACTTGTCGCCCAGCTTCTCGTTGATGTAGTTGGCAAAGGCTTCCAGTCCCAGATGATCCGGGTGGGTCTGGGACTGCACATGGCCGATGCGCACGATCTTGCGGTCGTCACCGGAGCCGGCGCCGCAGCCGGTAAGCATCATGCTGCTGGTCAGTGCCGCTGCGCCCATCAGCGACAGAAACGTTCTTCTCTTCATGAATGGCATCCTCTCTTTTCGCGTTTTTTCTATGATTTTATTTTAACAACTCGTTCATTTTTGCGAAACCGGATTATTTTGTGAAACGCAGTACGATTTTGTCTTTGTTGTATCCAAGTACAATTTTTGTGTTTTTTGGACGAAAGAAACTGGCAAAAATAAAAAAGCACTCGTTCCTCTCCTGCTGACAGGCAGGAAAGAACGCGTGCTTCCTATATATCCGAGTTATCCTTGTACCGCTTTTTCTGCTGCGGCTACGCGGTATTCCGAAGGGGTCTGGCCGGTCAGGCGCTTGAACACCCTTGTAAAATAGTTGGCGTCGCTGTAACCCACAGCAGCACCGATGTCCTTCAGGCTCAGGCGCGGGTCCAAAATCAGCTGGCGCGCCTTGTTCACCCGGTATTCGTTCAGGTAGGCCGAAAAGTTTACCTTAAAGCACTGCTTGAACAGCTTGCAGAAGTAGGCGTCGGAGTAGCGCAGCGCAGCGGCGGCATCCTGCATGGAGATATCCTCCCCATAGTGGGCGTCGATAAAGCGGCTGATCTCGGCACGGATGATGGCGGTACGCATATCCTCGTCCTCTTCCCGGCGGAGGGGCTCTGCAGGCGCAGGGGGCTGTGCCGGGCGGGCAGGCAGCGGCACCGACACCTGCCGGATGGCATCCTCCACCGCGAATACCAGTTCCTGCTCGTTGTAAGGCTTGAGCAGATAGTCCATCGCCCGCACGGAGATCGCCTGCCGTGCATAGTCGAACTTATCAAAGCCGGTCAGGAACAGGATGGCGCAATTTCTGTCTGTTTCTCGGATCTTGCGCGCCACCTCCAGCCCGGTGAGACCCGGCATTTCAATGTCCAGCACAGCCACCTGCGGCGCTTCGCGGGCAAAAATTTCCAGAGCCTCTCTGCCGTTTTTGGCTTCATACAGGCAGATCAGATCTCCCAGATACTTCTGCAAAGTCCGGCACAGCACCTTGCGCTCGATCAATTCATCCTCTGCCACCAGCAATTTGCACTTCACGAGAGCGTCTCCTCCTTTTCTTCCGGCTGCTGCGTCTGCGGGAGCTCAAACCGCACCACAGTACCGTGACCTGCGCGGCTGTATACCTGCATTTTACCGCCCGGATACAGCATTCCGATGCGGCGGGAAATGTTGCCAAGGCCAATGCTGCGTCCGGTCTGCTCGCTCTGCGCAATTTTAGTTTGCACAGCGTCCAGTTCCTCTGCGGTCATTCCCTTGCCGTTGTCCGCGACCGTGAGCACCAGCACCTTGCCCTGCATCCATGCCCGCAGCAGGATGCGTCCGCCTTCCTCGCGGGACTTGAGCCCATGCGAGTAAGCGTTTTCCACCACCGGCTGCAGCATAAAGGACGGCACCAAAACCGCCGCAGGCTGCACCCGGATGCTTTTTTCAACAGTAATGCGTCCGTCGAACCGCATTTGCTGCAAATAAATGTAGTCCTCCAGCCCGTCCAGTTCCTCCTCCAGCGTGATCTTCTGGCGCTTGGTGCGCAGGTTGTGCCGGAACAAACTGCCCAGATGCACGATCATCTGGTCGGTGGTGGAAGCATCCTCCAGCCGTGCCATGCAGGAGATCATGTTCAGGGTGTTGAACAGAAAATGCGGGTTTACCTGACTTTTGAGCACCTCCAGCCGGGTGTGCTCCAGATCCTTTTCCAGCGCAAGGTTCCGCACCTCTTCCCGGTGCAAAGCCTGCTGCGTGGTCAGTTGCTGCGCCATGGCGTGCTTCATCTGGTTAAAGGTTCCCGTCAGCCGCCCCACTTCGTCGCTGCTTTTCACCGGAAGATCCGGGCTTGAAAGATCCCCCTCGGCAATGCTGCGGGAAGCCTGCGCCAGCCGCAGCAGCGGACGCACCACCGCGCGGCTCAGCACCCGAATGAGCAGCAGCATCAGCGCGGCTGCCGTCAGGAACAGTCCCAGATACAGCCACGGCAGATGCCGGATGTGAGCCGCCGTGCTGCTATAAAGGGCGTTTTCCTGTTCCAGCGTGGCCTGTGTCAGACGTAGCGCATACTCGGCAAGGTAGTCCTGCAGTGCCATCACATGGTACATCTGTTCAATGTAGGTATCTGCCGAGGGGGAAAGCTGCAAAAAGGCATCCCGCTCCTGCCGATAGCCCGCATACCCTTGCAAAAGGTTCCATGTACGGGCATAGCGCTCTTCACCAATGCGGACGTAATCGAAGGGCAGGGCCGCAAGGCTCTGCTCGGCAGCAGCGCAGGCAGCGGCATAGGCCTGCTCCGTTTCAGAAGTAGGCTGACGCACATAGCGTGCAAAGGCCTGTGCTTCGTCCTTGAGGGCGTTTTGCACCGTGTAGCAGACGGCGTTGTCGGCCAGCAGCGTATCAAAGGAGCGTACCGTCCACTGACCCGCCATGGTAGCAATGCCAGTGGAAAGCATGGTGACCAGCAAAATGGCGGCAAGCCATGCCGTGACCTTGCGGCGCAGGGATATACCGCCCTGCGCGGTTTTGTTCCGTGCCATACGCTTTCCCTCCTGTCCTTGCAGCACCCGGCCTTTTTTATAAGTATAATGATCTTCCGGGGAAAGTGCAACTGCAAAAAAGCACCGGTTTTTGCAAGGGAGCCGATGCTTGCAGGCAATATTCCTGTGACCAACGATGACCCCAATCGCCGTTACACCGTTATTAACGGTTATCCTGTCGTTCTCAGTTTTGCAAAAGAACCCAATCCGGGTGTCTTTGATCGTATCCGTGACATTCTGCTCGCCACCAGCTATACCAAGACAACTAGCTGACATCGTGGACGAGGACAAAAGAACGCGCTATACTGAGGATGGCAGTGGTATTCGGGACAATCCATGAACCACTACCAATCGTTCTTTGATAACCGAATATCGTTTATCCTCGCTTTTATAGCGAAAGTGAGGAACCCCCTATGACTGAAAATAAAAACCGTGTCTGCTGCCTGTACCGTGTGTCCACTGACAAGCAGGTGGATTTCAACTCGAACCACGAAGCAGACATTCCCATGCAGCGCAAGGCGTGTCACAAGTTTGCTGAAGCAAAGGGCTGGGTCATCGTCCATGAAGAACAAGAAGAGGGCGTGTCTGGCCACAAAGTCCGCGCCGCCGCCCGCGACAAGCTGCAAATCATCAAGGATTATGCCCGAAAAGGCAAGTTTGACATTCTGCTGGTGTTCATGTTCGATCGAATCGGACGCATCGCAGATGAAACGCCATTTGTCGTAGAATGGTTTGTGCGAAACGGCATCCGGGTATGGAGTACCCAAGAGGGTGAGCAGCGATTCGACAACCACACTGACAAATTGCTGAACTATATCCGCTTCTGGCAGGCAGACGGCGAAAGCGAAAAAACTTCTGTCCGTACCCGTACCAGCCTGCGGCAGCTTGTGGAAGAAGGACACTTCAAGGGCGGCAGTGCGCCGTATGGTTATGACCTTGTGAAAAGTGGCCGCATCAACAAGCGCAAGCACGAACTCTACGAACTGCATATCAACGAGCAGGAAGCCGAAATCGTTCGGCTGATCTTCGATAAATATGTATACGAGGGTTACGGCGCACAGCGGATTGCCACCTATCTGAACAATGCTGGATACCGTGCCCGCTCTGGAAAGTGCTGGCATCCGGGCAGCTTGCGAGGAATGGTCGGCAACCTGACCTACATGGGCGTTCTCCGCTGCGGAGATGCCCGCTCCGAATTGATGCTCGAACTCCAGATCATCCCGCAGGAGGAGTTTGAAGCTGCACAGCGTATCCGGGAAGATCGCTCTGCCCACGCAGCGGAAGAAGCCGAACACCATGTTCCTCTTCGTACCCGTGGACAGGCATTGCTTTCCAATAACGTTTACTGCGGCCACTGTGGTGCAAGGCTCGCCCTGACGACCAGCCGGAAATGGCGTAAGCTCTCCGATGGTACTCTGGACGATACGCTCCGCATTCGCTACACCTGCTACGGAAAACTCCGCAAGCAGACGGATTGCACCGGGCAGACCGGCTACACTATGCACATTCTGGATGAGATCATCGACAAGATGGTTCGCCAGATTTTCTCCCGCTTGAGAGGTATCCCAAAAGAGCAGCTTATCACCAGCCGCTATGCGAAGGAAACTGCGGAGCGCAAGAACCATCTGCAAGCCCTTCAAGCAGAACGCGACAAGGCCGAAAAAGACTTGCTCGCCTTAAAAACTGAGATTCTGGCTGTAATCAAAGGGGAGAGTGCTTTTCCGAAAGACACTCTTGCCGAGATGATCGCAGCACAGGAAAAGAAGCACACGGAGTTGGAAACTCTGTGTGAAGAAGCCAGTGCAGAACTGGAGCGAAACGCTGAATTGATGGCAAATGTATCGCAGCTGTACGAAGAATTGATCTCTTACGCAGACCTGTACGATAGTGCCAGCTTTGAAGCAAAAAAGATGATCGTCAGCCAGCTTATCCGCAGGGTAGAAGTTTATCGCGGATACCAAATCCATGTGGACTTCAACTTTGATCTTGCACAGTATTTGGAGAATAGCGATGAACTTGCTTGCTGACAAACACAAAAACACCGTTGACTTCGATTTGAAATCAACGGTGTTTGTAACTCTTATTTGAGCCAATGGTGGAGAATACCGGGATCGAACCGGTGACCTCTTGCATGCCATGCAAGCGCTCTCCCAGCTGAGCTAATCCCCCATAATTTTCCAGAAGTAGAAACCTCTGGAAAAGAGATGCTCAAACAAGAAACGTTTTATGAAGTTCAGTCGTGGGGGTGCGTGAGCGCACTGCTTGGGCTCCCAGCTGAGCTAAACCCCCAGATGTCTGGCCTGTTGCCTGACGACATGGGTTATTATACCAGCCGGAGGGGCGCTTGTCAACGGTTTTTTACAAAAATCTATTCTCTTTTTTCAGCGGCGCAGCGCACCCGGAAGCTTTTGACGCAGCTGCGTTTTTCCCGGGGCTGCTCTGCCGCAAAAGACTGCCGCATTACCTGTCCCATTTGTCACACAGGGCGTTGATCTGGTCGGCAAATTTTGCCAGATCCTTATTTGCGCCGCCCTCGTTGTGCTCGATGACCCGCAGCAGGCGCTTGCCGGCGCTGACCAGCCGCTGGAACACGGTAGCGGCGCGGTTTGCACCCTCGCCTGTCCTCTGCTCCACGCGGACTTTCGTGCCCTCCTGCAGGCAGACTGCGCCCTCGGCACCGATCGCCCACTGCGCACCGTTGTAGGGCGCACAGGCGGTAAAGCCCTGTTCGGTCAGGGTGTCCACAAAGCGGTTCTCCACCTCGTCCTCGCCGTGGATCACGAACACCCGCCGGGGCTTTTCTGTAAAGGCGTTCACCCAGCGCAGCAAGCCGTCTTTATCGGCGTGGCCGGACATTCCGGTCAGCTGGCAGATCTCTGCCTTCACCTCGATGGGCTCACCGAACAGCTTGACCAAGTCCGTTCCTTCAATGAGGGTGCGTCCCAAAGTGCCCACCGCCTGAAAGCCCACGAAAAGGATGGTACATTCCGGCCGCCATAGGTTGTGCTTGAGGTGGTGGCGGATGCGTCCGGCTTCGCACATTCCGCTGGCGGACAGGATGACCTTGGGCGTGCGGTCGGTGTTGATCATGCGGGAGTCCTCGCTGGTCACGCTGATGCGCAGCCCCGGCACGTTGATGGGGTCGATGCCCTTTTCCAGCAAAGCGCGGGTCTGGGCGTCAAAGCAGCCGGGGTCTGTATCCCGGAAGATGCGGGTGGCTTCGGTGGCCAGCGGGCTGTCGATGTAGACCGGGAAGTTGCCGTGCCCTTTGACCAGTCCTTTTTCCTTGATCTCCCGCAAAAAATACAGCATCTCCTGCGTGCGTCCCACCGCAAAGCTGGGCACTACCACGTTGCCGCCCCGGTCAAAGGTGCGCTGCAAAATTTTTGCCAGCTCTGCCACATAGTCCGGCCGGGGGTCATGGTTGCGGTCGCCGTAGGTGGACTCCATGAACACATAGTCCGCCTGCTGGATATAGGTGGGGTCTTTGATGATGGGCTGCTCCAGATTGCCGATATCGCCGGAGAACACCAGCTTTGTGGTGGTGCTGCCCTCGGTGATCCACAGCTCGATGCTGGCAGAGCCCAACAGGTGTCCCACGTCCACAAAGCGTGCTTCGATGCCCGGGGCAAGCTGGATGCGCTTGTCGTACTCCACGCCCCGGAACAGGCGGCAGGCGGCTTCGGCGTCCTGCACGGTGTACATGGGCTCTACCGGCTCTGCGCCGGAGCGTTTGCCCTTGCGGTTTTTCCACTCGGCTTCAAACTCCTGAATATGCGCCGAGTCCCGCAGCATGATGCCGCACAGCTCCACGGTGGGGATGGTGGCGTAGATCCTGCCCCGGAAGCCGTTGTGCGCCAGCAGCGGCAAAAGGCCGGTATGGTCGATATGGGCATGGGTGATGAGCACAAAGTCGATCTCGCCGGGGGCTACGGGCAGGGGCTGGTTCTCGTACACATTTTTGCCCTGCTCCATGCCGTAGTCGATGAGGAATCGCTGCCCTGCCGCTTCCAGCATGGTGCAGCTGCCGGTCACCTCGTGGTTCGCGCCTAAAAACGTAAGCTTCAATGCAGAACACCTCCGGTTCGTTTTATAGCTTTAGTATAGCATATTTTTAAGGTACACGCCGCACAAATCTGCGGGAAGTTTACGGGCATAATGCTGAATTGCAGAAAAAATTTTTATACAATCTTGACAAACCACCCTGTTCTGTTATAAACTTAGGATTGTATGACGTTCGTTCGTATTTTATGAGTCTTTTTAAATAGAGAGGTAGAAATTTATGGTTCGTAACGATTTGCGCAACGTTGCCATTATCGCTCACGTTGACCACGGCAAGACCACGCTGGTGGATGCCCTGCTGCGTCAGAGCGGCGCTTTCCGCGACAATCAGGCCGTGGCTGAGCGCGTGATGGACAGCGGCGATATCGAGCGTGAGCGCGGCATCACCATTCTGGCAAAGAACTGCTCCTGCACCTACAAGGGCGTCAAGATCAACATCGTCGACACCCCGGGCCACGCCGATTTCTCCGGCGAGGTCGAGCGTATTTTGAAGATGGTTGATGGCGTTCTGCTGCTCGTTGACGCGGCGGAGGGTCCCATGCCGCAGACGCGCTTCGTGCTGCAGAAGGCGCTGGAACTTGGCCATAAGGTTATCGTTGTCGTCAACAAGATTGACCGCCCGGACGCCCGTGTGCATGAGGTCATGGACGAGGTCCTCGAACTGCTGCTCGATCTCAATGCGACCGAAGAACAGTTTGATTCCCCGACAATTTTCTGCTCCGCCCGCGAAGGTACGTCCTCCTACGGCCCCGACGACAAGGGCACCGATCTCATCCCGCTGTTTGAGACAATCGTCAACTATATCGATCCCCCGAAGGGCGATGAAAACGGGCCGCTTCAGGTGCTCGTCTCGTCCATCGACTATAACGAATTTGTCGGCCGTATGGGCATCGGCCGCATCGAACGCGGCACGATCCACCAGAACCAGGAGGTCATCGTCTGCGATTACCACGACCCGTCCGTCAAGAAGAAGGAAAAGGTTGTCGCCCTGTACGAGTTTACCGGCCTTGGCCGCAGCCCCATCCAGCAGGCATCTGCCGGCGAGATCGTCGCGTTCTCCGGCATTTCGGATATCACCATCGGCCGTACGCTCTGCGATTTGGAAACCGTTGAGCCGCTGCCATTCGTCAAGATCTCCGACCCGACCATCGAAATGACCTTCTCCGTCAACGATTCTCCGTTTGCGGGCCGCGAGGGCAAATACGTCACGTCCCGCAACCTGCGTGACCGTCTGCAAAGAGAACTGCTCAAGGATGTCTCTCTGCATGTGACAGAGATGGGCACCGATGCCTTTAACGTTGCAGGCCGCGGCGAGATGCACCTGTCTATCCTGATTGAGACGATGCGCCGCGAGGGCTATGAGTTCCAGGTGTCCACGCCGCACGTTCTGAATAAGACCATCGACGGCAAGCTTTGCGAGCCGATTGAGCGCATGATCGCGGATGTGCCGGAAAATTCCGTCGGCTCCGTGATCGATAAAATCTCCCAGCGCAAGGGCGATCTCGTCTCCATGACCCCGATCGGCAGCCGCATGCGGCTGGAATTCCTCGTCCCGACGCGCGGCCTGTTCGGCTACCGCAACGAGTTTTTGACTGATACGAGAGGCGAGGGGATTATGGCCTCGACGCTTGACAGCTACGCACCCGTCAAGGGCGAGATTTCCCGCCGTCTGACCGGTTCGCTCGTCGCGTTTGAAACCGGAGAGACGACCGCTTACGGCATTGGCGGCGTGCAGGACCGCGGCTCGATGTTCATCGGGCCGGGCGTCGAGGTCTACGCCGGTATGATCGTCGGCCAGTGCAACCGCAATGAGGATATGGCCGTCAACGTCTGCAAGAAAAAGCAGCTGACCAATATGCGCGCGGCAGGTTCCGATGCCGCCATCCGCCTCGTTCCGCCGACGGTTCTGTCGCTTGAGCAGTGCATGGAATACCTTGCCGACGATGAACTGCTGGAGGTCACGCCGAAAAACCTCCGTATGCGCAAGCGCCAACTCGACCATTCAGCCAGAATGCGTGCCCTGATGAAATCCAGACAGTAAAAAACGCTCCTCCGTATGCCGCGGCATACGGAGGAGTTTTTCTAAAGTCAAAAATTGAAATACGGCAGGCCGCGGTATTTCTCCGGCAGCTCCTCTTTGCAATATACATTGTGAAGTGTTGTGACGAGCGAAGACGGATCTGTGCAGATATAACGGTTCAGATACTCGATAAAGTTCTTTTCGGTATAGCATACCACGACCGCAGAACCCCGTTTCACCCGATACCTTGCAGCATCGGGGCTTTCGTGCAGCCAATGACAGCTGAACTCCAGACAGTATGTTTCGAGATCATCCGCCACTGCATCCGGAACACAGTACACGCTGATCTCGCCGTCTGCGCTTAAAAGAACCTGTTTCATAAGCCCTCCAAATATTGTTCCTCCATTCGCCGTAGGGGCCGATGCCCACATCGGCCCGGCAGAATGCACTGTTTCTGCGGAAATCTGCGGCGAATTCGTAACTTCCCAATGGGCCGATGTGGGCATCGGCCCCTACATTGCAATATGTCAGTGCATACGGGGCACTGGGGGATTTCTGTAGAACAGGTGCTCTCTGCGCGCGGTGGACAGAGTCGTCGGCCCCTACAAATCACTTGCTGATTGTCAGAACACCGGCGCAGGGGGATAGCTGCGTAAATAAAAGGTCTGGAAAATCCTTTTTTATTTCTTCCGCGACAAAATAAATTTCATCGTCGTCCCAATGCGCTCCCGCTTCCTGCCTGCACCGGTTCAGAGCGTCGCGGGTTTCAAACGCAACGTCGCCGATCAGAATTTTTCCGTTTTCGTTCAGACAGCCGCGCAGCGCGGATAGGAATACGACCTTCTGCGTGTCTGTCAAATGGTGCAGCGCATAGGTTGCGATAATATAGTCATAGCGGGGGTTTTGCAGCGGTTCTACCAGACCTTGCGTAAAGTCGCCCTGATATAAATGCGCGCCCGGCATTTTTTCGGACGCCAGTTCGAGCATTCTGGACGAGAAATCCTGTCCGTAAATGGTGCAGCCCTGTTCATACAGCCTTGCCGTCAGCACGGCAGTTCCAAACCCAATGTCCAGCACAGAAGCGTTTGGGGTCTGCATGACAGTCTGAAAAATTGCGGCAAGTACCTTTTTGTATCCGGCAAACGGGTAGGTATTCGCTTCGTCAGAAAGACCGACACTTTTGTCATATCCATCTGCCCACAGGTCAAATCCTTTGTTGTTCAGCATAGCTGCCTCCTGAAATTCTAAATTGTCACTTTTTCCAGATCTTCGGCTGGTACTGCATATTGGAGACGTTATAGACCGTAATAAACGCCCTTGGGTCCTCGCGGTTGATGAAGGTCATCAGCCGCTGGTACTCGCTTTTATCGACGATGGTGATGATCTCGTTATGTTTCTGCAAATTGTATGCGCCAATGGCCTCGTAGATCGTGGCGCCGCTGTGCAGTTCGTTGATGATGAACTGCCGCAGCGCCTCCTCCTTTTCGGTGATGATGCAGACGCGGCGCTTTTTGTTGTGGTCGAAAATGAAATGATCCAGAATAATCCCGTTGAAATATGTGCCGAGGATACTCAGAACCACGGTTTTCTTGTCGTAGACAAGCGCTGCGGACAGTGCCACGCACATACCGGACAGAGACATGGCTCTTCCTAAATCCATGCGCAGGTATTTGTTCAGAATTTTTGCCACGATATCCAGTCCGCCGGACGATGCGTTCCGATTGAAAAGGATGCTCAAACCGATGCTGACGACCAGAATATAGCAGAGTACGTCCAACTCTTGGCTGCCGGTCATGGATTCAAAATCCGGAAACAGGATTTCAAACAGTCCTAGAAACAGCGGGAGCGTGATGCTTGTATAGACGGTCTTTGCTCCGAATTCTCTGCCGCAGGTCAGGAAGCCGATGATCAGAAGGACGATATTCAAAATCATTGTGATGGCCGACAGTGGAAGCGGAATAAAATTGGACAGCACGATTCCAAGACCGGATATGCTGCTGACAGAGGTGTGGCTTGGAGATAGAAAAAAGAAGACTGCCGCCGCAATGATTGCCACCGCTGCGGTCAAGATTGCCGCTTCTTTTCCAACTTCGAGATAATTCAACTTTTTATTTGTCATCATGGTTTCTCCAGCTTCTGAGTTGTCAGTTCCGCAGTGCGGTGGGAGTCTGCGTATCGTCGTGGTAGTCAGACTTCGGCAGGCTCCAGTGGTAATATGCTGCCAGCAGGCGCAGCACGACGATGGCTGCTGCGCCGAAGAGCATGGCCGCGTTCGCACCCAGCCGGTTCCAGCACAGCGCGCAGATGAGCGCGCCGATAATTGACGCGCAGGCGTAGAAATGCCGAACAAAGATATAGGGCCGCTCCCCGGAGAACACATCGCGCAGCACGCCGCCGCCCACGCCGGTAATGAGGCCGACGAAAACGGTCAGGAACAGCGTATA
>OMAM01000628.1_pt1 | contig 17113 bp, 15 predicted proteins | sample 1644621 | NCBI WGS metagenome assembly OMAM01 (sample SAMEA103958120, study PRJEB25191) | human gut metagenome | biome: human-associated habitat [ENVO:00009003]; feature: intestine environment [ENVO:2100002]; material: feces | place: Germany | collected 2013/2015 | reverse complement strand
CGGCCGGAGAGCACCACGCCGATCTGCTCCGTGGCAGTCCCCTCCGGGAAAATAATCTCGCCCTTTTGAAAGGCGTGCTCCTTCGCGTGCAGGCAACCGAGCATTTCCTCAATGTCCGACGGCTCCATTCCGCGAAAAAGCCGTGTGTTTGCTAAATTGATCTGCATATTTTTTTGCCTCCGTGTTGGTGTGCCAACGGACTTTCATAAATTATGATAGTAGAATAAAATCACAAAGTCAAGAGAAACCGCAAGGGGGTATCAAAATGATTCGAAGGATCATCCAGATCGATCAGGAAAAATGCAACGGCTGCGGCGCCTGCGCCGCCGCCTGTCACGAGGACGCCATCGCCATGGTGGACGGCAAGGCGCAGCTGATGCGGGACGATTACTGTGACGGGTTGGGTGACTGCCTGCCCACCTGCCCCACCGGGGCCATCACCTTTGTAGAACGGGAGGCGGCGGCCTATGACGAGCAGGCCGTCATGGAAAATAAGCAGCGGAAAATGCGGAAGGAGGGCATGACCCTGCCCTGCGGCTGCCCCGGCAGCCAGTCCCGGAATATTCAGCGCCAGGACGCGCCCGCCGTGGAAACGCCGCAAGCCCAGCAGACGAGCCGCCTTTCCCAGTGGCCGGTGCAGATCAAACTTGCCCCGGTAAATGCGCCATACTTTGATGGCGCAAAGTTGCTTATAGCGGCGGACTGTACAGCCTATGCCTATGCATCGTTCCACGAGAAATTCATAAAGGGACATGTGACTCTGATCGGCTGTCCGAAACTTGACAGTGTCGATTATTCAGAGAAACTTACAGAGATTATCAGGCGAAATGATATACAAAGTGTTACAATAGTCCGTATGGAGGTTCCTTGTTGTGGAGGACTGGAGATGGCTGCGAAGAAGGCACTTCAGGACAGCGGCAAGTTTATCCCATGGCAGGTTGCAACAATATCAATAGATGGAAGAATCCTTGACTGACATTCTCTTCACAGCACCATGAAAGGTAAAGACAATGGAAGATAAAATAAGAATTACAACTGAGACAGGCAGTCGTCTGGTCGGTGCTCTGATAGGGCTGGTGAGAGCCACTGATGGGATGATGCATGTGACTGATGATACAAATAACATAATAATAGAAGGTTTGCACATGTCTGATATTGCTCTTGGCATCTCTGATGCAGATATGGAGGCGATGATCGCAAGGGTGCATGCTGATAAGCATACAATTGTCCCTGACTGCAGTGTGTGCGGTGCACCATGTGGCAGGACGGAAGATTATGACTGGGAGAGCGTGTACAGAGAAGAGCGGACAGAGCACGAGGAAGGCAATAGTGATGGCAATGTGGCAGAGCCTTCTGTCATATCGGACGTGCGGATAGACATACTTTCCATACTTCAGAAGATATCCCACAGAGTGATCTCCGGGGAGATCAACGCAGATGACGAGGTGAACTTCAGTGTGTGCAGGGCAGTATTTGCACTGGGGGAGAACTGGAGTGACGGCGAGCTTGAGAGAGTAGAGCGTGAACTCGAAGATTTGTCAACCAACAGTATGTAACAATGGTACACAAAAATATAATACTTGAAAATAACAAGGCTTGGCGCATCACAGATGGAATGAATGTGGTGCGCTTATTAAAATTAATAAGAAAATACCTTACACTACAGTATAAAGCCATTGCAAATACAGTTATTCGGGAGTACAATAGTCGGACGCATCAAAAAATATGGATAATGGTATACTATGGAATAAGAGGTAACGATATGGGAAGTGCTGCTACAGGCTTTGTAAAAAATAATAAAAAGGTGACATGGAAAGAATTTGCCAGAATGCTGGCTGTGCTTGCTGTGCCTATTGCGATGCAGAATCTGCTGGCGACCACCGCTAGTATGGTTGACACCATCATGATAGGAAGTGAGGGCGAGATCGCCGTTGCGGCGGTTGGCGTGTGTGCACAAATAGGATCACTTTTGTTTTCAACATATTGGGGATTTGTCAGCTGCTCCCTTCTGTTCATGTCTCAATACTGGGGAGCCAAGGATCCAGAGGGAATGAACAAGGCATTTGGTCTGGCGATCATGTGTGCGGGAATATTTGGAATAGCATTTGCAGTGGTGACTGTGGTTGCACCGGGGTGGATACTTGGAATATATACAGATAAAGTAGAGATCATAGCACTTGCGAAGCCATATATGAGAATAGTTGGATGGTCTTATCCGCTTCAGGTATTTGCCGCAATAATTACAGCACTTCTTAAGTCAACGGAGAGGGTGAAGGTGCCACTGGTATGCTCCATCATCTCACTTTTACTCAACTTTTGTATAAATTTTGTGCTGATCTACGGTAGATTTGGCGCTCCCAAGATGGGAGTTGCCGGTGCGGCTATAGGTACACTGGTGTCAGGAATCGTGAATATAGCATTGCTCATTCTGTATCTTGCAAAGAGCAGTCACGAGATAAAGTTCAGCGCGCGAAAGGCATTTGATATTGATATGGGATTTGTGAAGTCCTATGCGTCCAAGGCATTCCCAATCGTGTGCAACGAAATACTCTACGGTGTGGGACAGATGATAATCAACGTTGTCATGGGACATCAGAGTGATTCGGCAATAGCAGCCATGGCAGCGTTCCGTGTGTGCGAGGGATTTGTATATGCGTTCTTTGGAGGTCTGGCAAATGCGTCAAGCGTTGCAGTGGGAAATGAAGTTGGCGCGGGTAATCTGGACAGGGGACTTTCCTATGCCAAGAGAGCTGCACTGGTATGTCCTGCCATCACATTCACAATTGTGCTCATCACGATGCTGCTGCACAATCCGCTGTTTGGATTGTTTGGACTTGGGGCTGAGGCGATGATGTACACAAAGTATATGCTTATAATATATCTGTTCTTCGGAGCAGTCAGAACATGCTGCTATATACAGAACGAGTGCTTCCGTGCAGGCGGTGAGGCCATCGTTGGAACAGTTATGGAGATCAGTGGACTGATGTTGTTTTCGGTCCCGGCTACATGGGTAGCAGGAATGGTGCTCAAGCTGCCATTCCTCGCAGTGTTCTCATTTGTTTACACGGATGAAGTTCTGAGATTTGTCATACTCACGCCGTATCTACTGAAGGGAAGATGGATCAAACCTATGACAGGACCTGGACGCGCGGCACTTGATGAGTTCAGGGGCAGGATGAAGCGAAATAAGCATAGAGCGCGATAATCTATGGGGACGGAGGGGGCAGATACCTCCATCCACTGTTTTGAAAAAGGAGAAAATAATATGCTGCAAATAAAAAATCTCACAAAGAGATACGGAGATAAGTTGGCGGTGGACAATCTAAGCCTACATATAATGCCGGGGGAGATATATGGTTTCATCGGACACAACGGAGCAGGTAAGACAACCACTATAAAGGCGTGTACAGGGATCCTGAATTTTGAGGAGGGAGATATCCTTATAGATGGCGTGTCCATAAAGGAAAAACCGCTGGAATGCAAGAAACAGATGGCATATATTCCTGACAATCCAGATATGTATGATTTCATGACCGGAATCGGATATTTGAATTTTATAGCCGATATATTTGGCGTGCCGGAGGAAGTCAGGGACGAGCTCATAGACAAATATGCTGACGCATTTGAGATAAAAGATAACCTAGGACAGCTGGTATCCGAGTATTCTCATGGTATGAAGCAGAAACTGGCAATCATATCTGCATGGATACATGAGCCGAAACTTGTCATCATGGATGAACCATTTGTCGGACTTGATCCAAAGGCTTCCCATATACTCAAGCAGATGATGAGAAAAATGTGTGATGACGGAGGGGCGATATTCTTCTCCACACATGTATTGGAAGTCGCTGAGAAACTGTGCGATAAAGTGGCGATCATCAAAGGCGGACGGCTTATAAAGGCAGGCATAATGGAGCAGGTTAAGGGTGACGAATCTCTGGAGTCTGTGTTTCTTGAGCTGGAGGGCGAGTCATGATAAAGATACTGATGAAAAAACAGCTCAAGCAGCTTTTCAGTGGATTTTTTGTTGACCGGAAGACTGGAAAATCTAAATCCAAAGGCGCTGCGGTATTTGGAATAGTCATATATATCGCGCTCATACTCGGCTGCATGGGCAGCATGTTTGGCAGTGTGGCATACTCGATGTGTGCTCAGCTCTGCGCCGTGGGCCTAGACTGGATGTATATGGCTATGATGGCTATGATGTCCCTTGCCATAGGTATATTTGGAAGTGTGTTCAATACATATGCAAGCCTTTATCAGGCAAAAGACAATGATCTGATGTTATCACTTCCAATACCGGTCAGAGCTATATTGTTTTCCAGACTGGCAGGCGTGTATGTCATGGGCGCGATATTTGCGGCAACAGCCATGGTTCCGGGAATAATAGTGTATGGGATAGTGGTGCATCCGGGGATAGGTGCTGTGATTTCAGCGGTCATAGTGATGATCCTCCTGACATTTGTCGTTCTGGTACTTTCGTGCATACTTGGCTGGGTAGTGGGCAAGATAGGCAATAAGACAAAGAACAAGAGCTATGTCACGGTTATACTTTCACTGGCATTTATAGCGGGTTATTACGCAGTATACATGAATGCAAATAAGATGCTTTCAAATATTCTGGCAAATAGTGAAATGTACAGCGCAAAGATAAAGGGGGCGGCGTATCCTCTCTATTCCATAGGATGCGCAGCCACGGGTAACATAATGCAGCTTGCACTTACCGTAGTCGGAACGCTGGTGGTATCACTGGCTGTGTGGATAGTTCTGGAACGAAGTTTTATCGGTATAGTTACGACAAAGCCAGGTCATGCGGCAAATAAACTTGTGGCGAAGCGAAGCAGGGCAAAGAATCAGGAGATGGCTTTGCTTATCAGAGAGTTTAGAAGATTGGCATCATCGGCGATATATATGCTGAACTGTTCACTTGGAACATTGCTCATGCTCATTCTGGCGGTGATATGTCTTGTGAAGGGACATTCTGTAACGGATATGATCTCGAAAATGCCAGGACTTCCTGATGGTATACTTGTATTTGGGGCATGTATAGCGGTGTGCGCGGCAGCCTCCGTGAATGATCTGACCGCACCGTCCGTATCCCTGGAAGGAAAAACGCTGTGGATAGTAAGATCGCTTCCAGTCACATCATGGCAGATACTCAGAGCCAAAATAAGAATGCATGTTATACTCACGATGGTTCCGGCGATGGTGCTCGATGTGGCTTTGATGGCTGTGGTGAAACCTTCCCTGACAAATGGAGTGATGATGCTTTTGATACCATGCCTTTATGTATGTCTGACTGCCTATATCGGGCTCGCGGTGAATCTCAAGCTGCCAAAGCTTGACTGGACATCGGAGGCAGCGGTGGTGAAACAGAGCATGGGAGTACTTGTTGCTCTTTTATCTAATTTTGTGTATATTATAGTACTTGTAGGGGGATACGTAGCGTGTAGGTGTTTGAGGCACTTTAGCGATCTGCGATGATGAAACCAGGGCTGTACTCTGTACGGTGCAGGAAACTGCGGTTGTAAGACAGTGTAGATTATAGATAGCAGAATAAATTATAGATAGAAATATAGATAGAAAGAAGTTTCAGGATTAAATATGGCAGAAATAAAGAACTCGGAATTAGATATGAGTAGTCAGCAGAAAGCTGAACTGGACAAAGAGAAAAGAAAAGAAGAGAAGAAGGAGGCAAAAAGAGCAAAAAGACAGCACTACAAGGAATTAAATGAGCCGCCAAAGCTCACCGTCCTTGAGGAGGTGGGAAATGCTGTTACCCATGGAATAGGAGCAGGACTTGCCATAGCCGGCTTTGTCCTTCTTCTCCTGAAGTCAGACACAGGGCTCAAAGTGATGGCATCGTGTTTTTATGGAATATCACTGATATTGATGTTTCTCATGAGCTGCCTGTATCACTCATACAAATCCGGTCTGGCAGTCAAGCGGCTCTGGAGAAGATTTGACTATTCCTCGATATATCTGCTGATAGGCGGAACATTTGCGCCGCTGTACCTTGTGTACTGGGGAAATGTGCTTGGAATAGTGTTGTTCTGTGTGCAGTGGGCACTTATCATAGTGGGGATCACCATCATATGTGTGTTCGGACCGGGAAGGTTCAGACCGATACACTATACGCTGTACTTCGTCATCGGATGGAGTGCCATCATGTTCATTCCGGGCTGGTTCAGAAATGACAAGCCGCTGTCTATACGCTGGGCATGATTCCATTTGTGAAGGACACCAAGGGATCGCACTTTATCTGGCATATCTTTGTGATGCTGGGGGCTGCGCTGCATTGGTTTGGGATGTACCTTTATGTGTATTGAGGACGGACGCCATTTTCAAGCGTATAAGGCCATGATATATGCGTGCAATCACATTTGCCTAGCCTCACTTTACTTTGCTTCCATATGCACTCGGCTCTGACCGCAATAAGGGCGCTGCGGTCGCAACCTCGGCAGGAAGCAGTAAAGAGAGGCAGTCTGCATTATCGATTGCACACATATATCATGGCCTTTTTATATCGCCTGAAAATGGCTGGTTATGAATCACGCTAATCTTCCTTCGTTTCAGCTTGCTTATATTTGCACTGCGCTCTGCGCACGATAAGGGCGACCCTGCGCACCGCTCCGGCAATAAGCGCTGAAGTTCAGTCGATTACGCTGTCGATTCAGAATACAGGCACGCGGCTTAGTATAATGTCTGGAGAATAACTCTATTTGCGGTTGATTGAAACTTTAAACAATGGTATCTTTTAGTCAGATATAAACATGATGAGTAAATATTATAAATACGAGGAGAAAATTCTATGGATAGAGTAGAGAAAATGCTTGGCAGAATGAAAGCTGGTAAGTTATATAAATGTGTGGATTGGGATCCGGAGGGTAATGCGAAGGATCTGGTAGATAAGTTCAACAGTGCTCCGAGGTCTGAGACTATGACAAGAACCGGTGAGTATCTTGGAAAATTATTCGCACACATGGGAAAGGAGTGTTACATAGAGCCGCCTTTTTATTGCGACTATGGAACAAATATACATGTGGGAGATTATTTCTATGCAAATACAGGGCTGATAGTTCTAGATCAGTGTGATGTCATCATTGGAGATCATGCATTTCTGGGACCAAGGGTCAATATATACTGTGCATGTCATCCGATAGATGCGATGATCAGAAATGCCGGTGTTGAGCTTGGCAAGCCGGTCACAATAGGCGATAATGTATGGATCGGCGGTAATACGGTCATCAATCCAGGTGTGACCATAGGTTCAAATGTTGTCATAGGCTCAGGGTCGGTTGTCACAAAGAATATTCCGGATGGTGTGATAGCGGCAGGAAATCCATGTAAAGTCATAAGACAGATAACAGAAAAAGATAGGCAATATTGGCTTGAACAGGTAAAGGAATTTGAGGCAGACACAGGCGAGCAGGTGCTGTAGTGGGGACGCTTCTTTTGTCACAAGGAGTGTCCCCTGGATTGGTTTTATATGACAGAGGGACACTCCTTGTGACAAAAGAAGCGTCCCTAGAGAGGATATACATTTGACAAACTACAGATTTACTTTCAGCTACGATGGCACCCGCTATCACGGCTGGGAGAGCAAGACAAATGCAGACACGGTTGAAGGCCGTATAGAGGCGGTGTTGTCGAAAATGGTGGATGGAGATAACGGTAAGACAGCGGATGTATGTAGGGAGAATCTGCCTGCAGATATATGTGCGCTTGATGTTACTGTGGCTGGAGACAGGTTTCACGCAAGGTTGAATGCGACCGGCAAAATCTACGAATATACACTGTATGTAGGATTAGAGAAACCTGTGTTTGACAGAAATTATGTGTGGTGTGTACCTCAGGGAAGTGTGCTTGATGTGGATGCGATGAAAAAGGCTGCATCGTATCTTGTCGGAAAGCATGATTTCAGATCTTTCTGTGGCAACAATAAAATGAAGAAGTCAACGTTGAGAACCATATATGATGTGGAGATAGTCAAGGAGGGAGACTATGTCCGCATGAGATTTCATGGAAATGGATTTCTGCAGAATATGGTGAGGATACTTACTGGAACTCTGGTGGAGATAGGATATGGACATATTGATGCAGAGCATATGCCGGAGATCATAGCGGGGATGGACAGGCAGCTTGCCGGGCCTACGGCTCCGCCACATGGACTATGTCTACTTAAGGTTGAGTATGATTGAGACGGCAACAGGACTGTTAAAGCACAGGCTGGGAGAAATATAAATATTTGAATAAAGGGTAAAAGGGGTCATACAGATGATAAAGAAGCTTGGAGTAAGATACAGGATAAGCTGCAGTATAGGTGCGGTTATATTTGGCGTGATAGGTGCGGTTATATTTGGGGTCGCGATGGGCATAGATGAAGGACAGGTGTGGATTGGACTGGGAGCAGCACTTTTCTGGGGATTTGCAGTATGGTTCATATCACTTGCAGTCAGACAGAGCAATATAAGAGATGTTCTGGACTATTGTAAGAAAAAGCCACACCCGGAATATGAGATGGAGCGTATTGAGCAGTTCTACAAGGCGGGAGCTTCTGTATGTGGACTCAGACTTAACAATGAGTTCTTTCTGTATATAAAGGGTGACACAGTAAACTTTGCAGAGACAAGGGAACTGATGTGGGTATTTAAGATCGTTACCCAGAATAGATTTTACGGAATTAAGGTCGGAAAGTCATATCAGATTGAAGTGAAGCTGAATGATGGAAGTGGAATGGCCCTGCCGATGAAGAATGAGAAGATGTGCGATGATGTCATTGCATACATAGAAAAGATGGTTCCGTACATAATATTGGGATATAATGATGAAGTGAATAGCCTATATAACAAAAATCCACAGGAACTGGAGAGAATAGTAGATGAGAGAAGACATCAGTACTTTGAGCAGGTGCCAGTACGATAATGAAGATGTGAATACGCTCAGCTTGTTCATGGACATTGGCGCTATGATGATCAGAAATGGTTCCGAAGTTAAGAGAGTGGAGGGTACCCTTCGAAGAATGGGAAAGGCATATGGCGCAGAGCGTATGGATGTGTTTGCCATAACCTCAACACTCGTGTGCACTATGAACATGCCGGATGGAACGGTGTGCTCCATGACCAGAGGCACCAGGGATGGAACAAAGACAGATTTCTGGAAACTGGAGCGTATAAACGCTCTCAGCAGGGAATATTGCAGGAAAAAGATTGATACGGACAAGCTGAAGATTTGTATTGAGGACATAGAGCATAGCTCTGCCCCGAGATTCAGAGTCTGCCTCGGAAGCGTGCTGGCAGCTGGAACGCTGGCGGTATTTTTCGGTGGAAATATCCTTGACGGAGTATTTGCAGCGGTTTTCGCATTAGCTATATGGCTGATGCAGGTGTATTTTGCTCCGGTGTGTATGAATAATATTCTTTTTAATTTTGTGTGTTCATTTGTCACGGGAGTTCTCATTGGAGTGGCGGGGCACATTTTCCCGATACACGGGGACAAGGTTATGATAGGTGACATAATGCTGTTGATTCCGGGACTTGCCCTCACAAATGCAGTTAAGGATATGTTCGTTGGCGATACCATAACGGGCAGCCTGAGACTGGTGGAGTCGTTGCTCTGGGCGGTGGCGATTGCGTGTGGATTTGCATTGGCGGTGTACGTTGTGGGAGGTGTGTAGATTGCAGCAGGTTATAGTACAGATAGTAACGGCGCTGTTTGGGTCTCTTGGATTTGCGCTTATGTTTAATCTCGGAAAGCGGAACGTGATACCTGCGGCGATAAATGGTATGTGCACATGGATCGTATATATTCTTGTTCGAAATGTCATAGATGATGTATTCGTACCGTCACTTGCTGCCAGTCTGTGGGCGGCGGTATTTGCGGAGGTGGCAGCCAGGGTTATGAAGGCTCCGGCGAATCAATATCTGATCGTTGGACTCATACCGCTTCTTCCGGGCGCGCCACTATATTATACATTAAGTTCTGCATTTGATTCCGACTGGGTGGCAGCTAGAAGCAGGGGAAATGACACGATGATGTTTGTTCTCGGTATTGCAGTTGGTATAAGTGCAGTGTGTGGGTGTGATGATATAATCAAGAAGCTTTCTAAAAAAACAGATAAAAGGAGTCAGGAAAATGATAGATAAATATGGGAAAAAGCTATTTATATTTTTAGGCTGTGATGTGGTGTACTTTATTCTCTGGGTCATACCTGCAATAAAGATACCGGCACTTGCGGTTGTGTTTACAGGACTGGGACTTCTGACGTTGACAGCCCTCAGCTTCATTGAGGGAGAGGATGATACGTTTAGACATATAACAGGGGAAGAGCAGTGGTTCAAGGTTGCTTTTCTTTCGGGTATTATTCTTACTTTGATCGGAATTGTGCTTATCCTGATATTGATATAGAGACAAGAATATATGAGGTACAAAAAGCTCCGTGCAGTGGATTTGCTGCACGGAGCTTTTTGTTCTCTTGATAATAGACTTTAATAAAGTCTTAAGGAATCGGCAGGTTGTTTCTTAATGCGTGTTTCCAATAGAATTGATACAAGAACGGGACGACGCATACAGAGTGTGTGGGTTTACTGCAGTGTATTTGACAGAAGATCTGAAGGGGGCGTTGGAATATGAGAAAGAGGTCAGAGACCATAGTGGTGTCCATTGCAGTTTTGGGAACACTTATCTGTGTCTGCCTTGGCGGGTGTGGTGACAAAAAAGGCGATGCATTTGCCGAGGAGGAGAGGACAACATATATATACGGCGACTCCATACAGGAGGGAGATGACGGAGCTCTCCTGTCTGTGAGACTTGGTGTTCCCGGTGCTTGTAACGTTGAATTCGACACCGGAAAGTCAAAGCTGAGAGATATAAGATTATCCACTGAAAACATAGTGGTGCCGGACACTGACGCAGCATACGTCGTGGATTATGACAATCTTAAGATCAAAGCTGAGGAAATACAGAAGATGGTTGAGGGGGTATTTGACAAGTCAGCTGGCATATATTGCCGGAATGATGGCGACGAGTACATGACGAAGGATGAGATACAGAGTGACATAGATATGGCTGAGATATATCGGAAGCAGGCTTTGGAAGATGGACAGGCAGAAACAGCTGAGATGTACGCCGGTGATATCAAGAATATGCAGGCAAGGCAGAAAGAAGCACCTGATACATACACTCCGGTGTCTGATTATGGACCGAACATGATATACACAGGCAAGGCAGATGGAGAGAAATACAGCTTGTGGGTATCAGCAAATGACGACGATAGCACATCCCGTGGAATAAGCATTATGTTCAGTCCGGCGGGGGATCAGGAGAAGAATGAGTTGTCCAGAGTTGACGACTCGGTGTATGTGGAGACGGTTCCTGAGAGTTCTGTCGGGGCAGATGTGGCAGATATGAAGAATAAATGTACCATGACGGAGAATGCGGCCGAGAGTGAGGCGATGGTTTTTCTGTCAAAGCTTGGTCTGTCGGGACTTGCAAGCCAGAGCTGTGAACCTGTGATAAGGAGATGGCAGAACAGCACATTTGACACTGTAGACATGGAAAAGAACGGATATGCAATCGAATTTGGCTGCCAGATAGGCGGAATAGATGTGATCTATAAGGACCTTACAGCTGTGGACAATCTGAATACTGAGAAGGGATATGTCATGCAGGAGGGCGATAAGATGACTGTGTTTATCGATGATGATGGTGTGTTCTATGCCAGAGCCAGACTGTGTACAGATACGAATTCATATGTCAGAAAGAAGGCTGATCTTTTGAACTGGGATGAGATGATGTCGGCTGCGGATGAGAGCATAGCTGAATATTACAGGAGATATCCCACCGCATATTCTGAAGTTGAGTTTAACAACGTGGAGCTGCTGTATGTGCCAGAGGTGGATTCTGCCGGAGACATGCAGTACGTGCCAGCGTGGGTATTTACACAGACAGAAGGTGGAGATGTTCTAGATGCAGGGATGGCAAATGGGCATATATCACAGGTGGTATACATAAATGCGTTAGACGGCAAATATATTGACATTGCGGAGACAGCAAAGGCTCTTGGCACGTGGGGTGGTTATGAGTCTGGAAAAACAATTTCAAAATAGTTTGTTGTATTTGCATCATGTGAAATGTCTTATATATGTGACTTATGTAAGGCACCAGAAAAATGATCACAGATAAATAATAAAAATTTGGGGCGCGGTTAAGCCACAATGAGCATGATTTAAATCCCGGTACTGGGGTGTCAAAAAAGGAGGAAAATAATATGAGCAAGAGTAAACGAGTGGTAAGAATAGCAGCATGTGTGCTGGCTGGAGTTATGGCTGTTCAGCTTGCAGGCTGTGGCAGTAAAAAGGTGGATTATACATTGGACGGTGACGGGACATCCGGAGGATACAGTGAGAGCGATGACGGAGGACGGAGCGGCCTTGCAAAGTCACTTGGTATACCTGACAAATGCGATGAGACATTTGACGTGGGAAAATCAGGACTTTCAGAGATAAGGTGTACGGCTGACAAGGTGGATGTGCCGGATACGGACAAGCTGAAAAAGGTGTATTACACCACGACAAAGCTTGATGCCAAGCAGAGACAGACCATAGTGGAAGGACTTCTGGACAGATCCCAGGGGATATACGTGCGAAAGGAGGGTGTGTCCACCAAAGATGAGCTGAAGAACATGATAGAGATGACAAAGAAGTTCAAGGAGGAGGCTGCCAGTCAGGGCGATGACACATCTGATTCATGGTATGACGCTCAGATCGAGACGTACAAGAACCAGATGGCGGAGGCACCTGAAAGCCTGCCGCTGCTTGAAAATTATGACGATCCTCATGCTGCATACACAGGCAAGTACGGAGACAAGGAATATACGATAGCTCTTTCAGGTTACAGCAGCAATGATAAGGTAGACTCCGGAATGTATATGGCATTCAGTTTGGCTGAGACTGAGGAGAACGCACTTCTGGATGGAGTTGCCGGAGCCACGTATACATATGTCACCGGAGAGAGCAGTGTCACAGATGTGGATGTCTCGAACATGGAAAATGAGTGCCGTATTACGGAGAGCGATGCCATATCTCAGGCTATGAATTTCCTTTCAAGCGTAGGGATAGACGGCATGGAATACTCAAAAGTGGAGCCGCTTGTGAGAGTATGGGCAGGTGAAAACGGCGATGTAAAGCAGGCAAAGGTAGATGGATATTATGTGGAACTAAACCGCACAATAAATGGTGTTCCGATCAGAAACGGAGAGCTTTATAATGTTGACAACTTACAGACCCAGAAGGGATATATGTACGATATAGATGATATGGCGCATATAAGTGTAAATGACGAAGGAGTCGTATACATGTATTCAACTCTCTATTCGGATTCGGCATCATTTAAGGATGAGGACGTGGATATACTGGGCTGGGACGACATGATATCTAAGGCAAATGAGAGCATTACAGCATATTACGAGAAATACCAGACAAGGTATGGCAAGATAGAGTTCAATAATGTGGCACTCAGATATGTGTCATCTGTGGACGAATCCGGTAAGATGTGTTATATCCCGGCATGGGTATTTACAGAGAGCGAGGAGCTTCGCGGCGGAGACATATCGGGAGAGATTTCCCAGATCGTCTGCATAAATGCGATAGATGGAAGTTATATAGATCTTATAGAGGATGCCAAGCAGATGAAATTGTGGGATGACTATAACTAAGGGACGGAGGGGACAGGTACCTCCGTCCCCGGGATTCCTAAATAACGGGCAGTAAGTTGTTTTCATAACTTGACTGCCCGTTGTTTTTATAATAGCCGATTTTACAGGTGAAGGACTCTGTCCTTGATCTCCTGGGTACGTCCCTGATTCCAAAACTGTGTTCCGATATATCCGCAGGTACGCCTTGCAACAAAGAGGGTGTTCTGGTCACGGTTGCCACAGTTAGGACATTCCCAGACCAATTTGCCGTAGTTGTCTGTAACTATCTTGATCTCTCCGTCGTAGCCGCACTTTTCACAATAGTCGCTCTTGGTGTTAAGCTCAGCGTAGAGAATGTTGTCATATATGAATCGCATAACTTCCAGAACTGCATCAATATTGTTCTGAAGGTTAGGCACCTCAACGTAGCTTATGGCACCGCCCGGTGAAAGTTTCTGGAATTCAGATTCAAATTTCAGTTTGCTGAAAGCGTCAATATGCTCGGTTACATGAACGTGATAGCTGTTGGTTATATAATTTTTGTCGGTTACACCTGGAATTATGCCGAAACGTTTCTGCAGGTTCTTGGCGAACTTGTATGTGGTTGATTCCATTGGGGTTCCGTATACAGAGTAGCTTATATTCTCTGCGGCTTTCCACTCGGCGCATTTGTCGTTGAGCTTCTGCATTACAGCGAGCGCGAATTTCTTGCCTTCCTCGGATGTATGTGTTTTGCCGATCATACGGACACACATTTCGCAAAGACCGGCATAGCCAAGGGAGATAGTTGAGTAGCCGCCGAAGAGCAGTTTGTCAATCTTCTCGCCTTTCTTAAGCCTTGCCAGTGCGCCGTGCTGCCACAGTATAGGAGCGACATCTGATATGGTTCCGAGCAGACGCTCATGTCTGCACCTCAGAGCCTTGTGGCAAAGCTCAAGACGCTCCTCCAGGATCTCCCAGAATTTGTCCATGTCACCGCCGGCTGAGCACGCTACATCCACAAGATTGATGGTGACAACGCCCTGATTGAATCTGCCATAATATTTGCGAGTTCCATCCGGATTTCTTATGCCGTCTTCCTTGGTTGGAAATGATCTGCATCCCATGCAAGGATATACATCACCGTCCTTCATCTCTCTCATGACCTTTGCTGAAATATAATCCGGAACCATGCGCTTGGCAGTACATTTGGCTGAGAGCTCGGTGAGGTACCAGTATTTTGAGTCGGGTGTGATGTTGTCTTCGTCAAGCACGTATATAAGCTTTGGAAATGCCGGTGTGATCCAGATTCCCTTCTCGTTCTTGACACCCTTGATCCTCTGGTTCAGGACTTCCTCTATGATGAGTGCCAGATCTTCCCTTGTCTGTCCCTCTGGAACCTCATCCAGATACATGAACATTGTGACAAAGGGTGCCTGACCGTTACAAGTCATCAGTGTGATGAGCTGGTACTGTATCGTCTGTATTCCGCTCTTGACCTCGTTCAGAAGCCTTTTTTCTGTTATCTTGTTGATGATATCCTCGTCAAGTGATTCACCGCATTCAGTGCGCTCCTCGATGACCTGTGCGCGGAGTTTCTTCCTGCTGACATCCACAAATGGGGCGAGATGAGACAGGGTAAATGTCTGTCCGCCGTACTGATTGCTGGCCACCTGAGCCACGATCTGGGTAGTTACGTTGCAGGCGGTGAAAAAGCTATGTGGCTTCTCGATCATAGTCTCGCTGATGACGGTTCCATTCTGCAGCATGTCCTCGAGATTGATGAGGTCACAGTTATGCTCCTTCTGTGCATAGTAATCTGAATCGTGGAAATGTATGATTCCGGCCTCGTGTGCTTCCACGATATCCTCCGGCAGCAGCATTCTCTTTGTGAGATCCTTGGAAACCTCACCGGCCATATAGTCACGCTGGGTTGAGTTGATCACAGGGTTCTTGTTGGAGTTCTCCTGATTGACCTCTTCATTCATATGATCGATGAGTGCGAGTATTCCGTTGTCCGTGGTGTTGGACTTACGTGCAAGCTCTCTCTTATAACGGTAACGCACATATTTCTGTGCAACCTCGTATCCTCGCATCTCCATGATTCCGGTCTCTACCATATCCTGTATATCCTCAACGTGGACTGCGTGGGACATGGATTCAATCTGCTTCTCCAGATTGTCCGCGATGGCGTGAACCTGATATTCATTTAACTGATGGAGATTGTCAACCTCGTTGTTGGCTGCAAGGATGGCATTCTCTATCTTTGACAGATCAAATGTAACCTCTTCTCCATTTCTTTTAATTACATGTACATGTTTTTTTGCTTCTTCTGACACAGCAATAGCCTCCCTCTTCCAATTCGATAAAAGTTCTATAATAATAATCCAATCATTAAATTAATTGAAATCAGGCCGTTAAGGTCTGGTTTGAAATAATATACTAGATGCGGCTGCCCATTCCGCATGGAATTATTTGTAAAGAAAATAAATATGCAGCACGCTGATGCATGCGTAGGTCATCAGGCTTGCGCTTGCGACAATTAAATAGGTAGCACGCTGATGCGTGCGCAGGTCATCAGGCTTGCGCCTGTGACAATTAATGTAAACACAATATATTTGGTGGGGATAATGTGAAACACCCACTAGATATTGTGCTCTGTTATTATAGCCATCACAAATGACATTGTAAAGATGAAAAAACATCTTTTAGAATAATAGAACCGGCAGGAGCGCAGAAACATTGATAAATCTTGATAAAATAATTTTGTGGGCAGTCAAAGTCTTGACAAGCCACCATAAAAAGTGATACACACTTATATGAATACAATTTCTAATGGGTATTTTCAAAATCCGTACATTTATATGTGCGAGGGTTGTCAGACCGATGCCTGATGACATAATACAAATATCAAGGAGATAAAAAAATGCAGGAATTAAAGCCAATCAAAGAAGGTAAGGTACGTGAGATTTATGACAATGGAGACAGTCTGATCATGGTAGCTACAGACCGTATAAGCTGCTTCGATGTCATCCTCGACAATGTAATTTCCAAGAAGGGAACAGTTCTGACACAGATGTCAAAGTTCTGGTTTGACATGACACAGGACATACTTCCTAACCACATGATATCAGTTGATGTAAAGGATATGCCTGAGTTCTTCCAGCAGGAGAAGTTTGATGGCAATAGCATGATGTGCAGAAAGCTTGAGATGCTTCCAATCGAGTGTATTGTACGTGGATATATCACAGGTAGTGGCTGGGCAAGCTACAAGGAGAATGGCACAGTATGTGGAATCAAGCTTCCAGAGGGACTTAAGGAGTCAGATAAGCTTCCTGAGCCTATCTACACACCATCAACAAAGGCGGAGATTGGCGATCACGATGAGAATATATCATATGAGCAGAGCATTGCTCACCTCGAGAAGTACTTCCCAGGAAA
>OMAM01000619.1_pt1 | contig 17395 bp, 10 predicted proteins | sample 1644621 | NCBI WGS metagenome assembly OMAM01 (sample SAMEA103958120, study PRJEB25191) | human gut metagenome | biome: human-associated habitat [ENVO:00009003]; feature: intestine environment [ENVO:2100002]; material: feces | place: Germany | collected 2013/2015 | reverse complement strand
CGATCAACTCTCCCGGTTCCGAAGCCAAAGTAGAGGCAGAGATTCGGGTTCAGTTCGATATTCAAATACCGCGCGTCGCACTCTGCGGCGCTGAGGAAGAACTCCAGACAGCTGTCCTGACACGGCTGATCGAGCACGCCGGAATTTTCCGCGCGGATCTGCGCTTCCTCCGCGTGCAGATGCACATACAGTCTGCTCTCGTCATATGCAAGCTGCGCGTAGGCGCTGATCGCCTCACAGGGCCGCCACAGCCGCTGGTCGAGCGGCGCTTTTTCGATTTTATCCCAGTCCGGCTCCCCAGTGACCTTTTGTATCCGATATTGTCTGGTCATAATTTTCCTTTCTTCGTTCTCTACGTTAATGCCTCAAAAGGTTCGCCCCAAGCGTCTATCAAACAGTCGCTTTTCGGACGACCCCACATTTGTAGTCAAATACTTAGATTTCCCATTCTCTGGAGCTTGCTAAAGTGTGAAATTTCTTCGTTTGTGGCAACTGCTGCGTGAACCAACTGTCAGATTTGCATCCTCGCCAATCAGTCTACACAACGCTGGATATATCACAGCTTCTCCTATATGAGCCTCTAATGCCTTATATGGGTTTTCCAGTTCTTTCTCCCCTTTCTGTTCACACTATACGCAAAATCCCCGCAAGAGTCAATCTGCTCCTGCAGGGTTTGATTATTTGTTGTGAAAATAGTTAAGCAAAGAATACAGAATGGGCAAGAAATATTTGAACTCTATGACTTTACAACAGGTCAAATAACAGAATTGGGTACTGCCTTGAAATATACAAGCGATATATCAACAGGAAATATTCTGTTTGCAGCACCAAGCAGCAATGGTCAGTATATATTGAAACTCTTCTCAGCCGGAAAAGAAACGCCAGTCGTTTTACTCCAGTCAGAAAATTCACTATGCCCCCTAGGCATTTCTTCAGATGGCAAAATCTATGTGTGGGCTGAAGAGCACGATTCGCAATATTATATTTATCTCTACACAAATAATGAAACTCTTGAACTCTTTTCATGTGCTGATGTAAAGGATTATAATGTGAATGTATCCTTCGCTGCAAACAATAAACATTATTAAATAATCAAAGCAAAGGAAAAGGCAGAGGATCATTTCCCCCTGCCTTCTCTCTTTTAGCTTTCATACAACTCTGTATAGCGCTTCGTCATACGCAAATCGGAATGCGACATCAAATGCTGCAGGCTGAACACGTCTCCGCCATTCTTCAAAAAGAGTGTTGCGAAACTGTGCCGTAGTTGATAGGGCGTGATCTTTTCCCCGCTCTTTTCGCTGTATTTCAAAAATGCCTTATCCAGATGGTCTACCTTCAGTTGTTTGCCTTCATAGTTGGGAAAAAGCCAATCGTCCTACGCCTGCGGCTTGATTTCCTGAAAGTCTGCAATCAGGCGACCCGTTGTCGCACTTAAATAAACCGTTCTGGTTTTCCGTGTCTTTGCAACCAGCTTTGATACGGCAATGCAACCCGCCTTTGCATCAAAATCGGAATTATGCAAATTCAAAGGTTCCCTTGTGCGGATACCGGTATCCAGCATCAGAACGATGATTGCATAGTCGCGCATTTCTGTATATGTATAGTTCTTCCTGTCCAAAGCCTTCAGGAAGTCCGCAAGGCAGTTTCGATCGTCCCGCATTGCCAACTCACCGGTGTGCTGTGATTGCTTTACAAGCAAGAATTTTTCCTTCAATTCCTCCAAAGTTGAAACTTTTTCGCACACATTTCACATCCTCATTGTCTGTCCTCCAAATTTGCAGACCTTTGTCCCTGAAAGGTCAAATTCAGAAAACCCGGAAATACAAAACTTGATTTTCAGAACTTTTCGAGAAATAAAAAAATAAATCCAAGCAAAACTCTTGAATTTCTCAACTCTGTATCATGTAAACGCTATGGATCAACCGTCAAATCAGAAAAACAAAATCGCAATCCAACGCCAGCGATTGCGATTTTGAGAGGAGGAGCGACGGAGCGGGTGAGAGATGACTTTTTGATGCAACGCATAAAAAAGTCGTCGCAAACTAGCGCAGTCCGCGACGACGATGGAGGTGCCGCCCAGATTTGAACTGGGGAGTGAAGGTTTTGCAGACCTTTGCCTTACCACTTGGCTATGGCACCATATTATTTAATTCTTCGCCGAAGCGAATGACTCCAAGGGGATTTGAACCCCTGTTACCGCCGTGAAAGGGCGGTGTCCTGGGCCTCTAGACGAAGGGGACGTATCAGTCTGCTTCGCAAGACGCCTTGCTTTTCACTTTCTATCAGACAATCTGTGTGAGCACTTCAAAGAACGCTTCTTTAAGGTAAGGAGGTGATCCAACCGCAGGTTCCCCTACGGTTACCTTGTTACGACTTCACCCCAGTCATGAATCACAAAGTGGTAAGCGCCCTCCCGAAGGTTAAGCTACCTACTTCTTTTGCAACCCACTCCCATGGTGTGACGGGCGGTGTGTACAAGGCCCGGGAACGTATTCACCGTGGCATTCTGATCCACGATTACTAGCGATTCCGACTTCATGGAGTCGAGTTGCAGACTCCAATCCGGACTACGACGCACTTTATGAGGTCCGCTTGCTCTCGCGAGGTCGCTTCTCTTTGTATGCGCCATTGTAGCACGTGTGTAGCCCTGGTCGTAAGGGCCATGATGACTTGACGTCATCCCCACCTTCCTCCAGTTTATCACTGGCAGTCTCCTTTGAGTTCCCGGCCGGACCGCTGGCAACAAAGGATAAGGGTTGCGCTCGTTGCGGGACTTAACCCAACATTTCACAACACGAGCTGACGACAGCCATGCAGCACCTGTCTCACAGTTCCCGAAGGCACCAATCCATCTCTGGAAAGTTCTGTGGATGTCAAGACCAGGTAAGGTTCTTCGCGTTGCATCGAATTAAACCACATGCTCCACCGCTTGTGCGGGTCCCCGTCAATTCCTTTGAGTTTTAATCTTGCGACCGTACTCCCCAGGCGGAATGCTTATCGCGTTAACTTCGTCACCGACCCTAAAGCCGACAACCAGCATTCATCGTTTACAGCATGGACTACCAGGGTATCTAATCCTGTTTGATCCCCATGCTTTCGTGCCTCAGCGTCAGTATATGGCCAGATAGCCGCCTTCGCCACCGGTGTTCTACCCAATATCTACGAATTTCACCTCTACACTGGGTATTCCGCTATCCTCTCCATAACTCTAGCTACATAGTTATAACGGCTATTCCGAGGTTAAGCCCCGGGATTTCACCGCTATCTTACATAACCGCCTACACACCCTTTACGCCCAGTAATTCCGAACAACGCTCGCCCCCTTCGTATTACCGCGGCTGCTGGCACGAAGTTAGCCGGGGCTTCTTTAGATGCTACCGTCATCATCGTCACATCCGAAAGAGCTTTACAATCCGAAAACCTTCTTCACTCACGCGGCATGGCTGGGTCAGAGTTGCCTCCATTGCCCAATATTCCTCACTGCTGCCTCCCGTAGGAGTCTGGACCGTGTCTCAGTTCCAGTGTGGCTGATCGTCCTCTCAGACCAGCTATAGATCGTAGGTTTGGTAGGCCTTTACCCCACCAACTGCCTAATCTTCCGCGGGCCGTTCTTTCGGCGATAAATCTTTCACCCTCAGGTCTTATGCGGTATTAGCATCCGTTTCCAGATGTTGTCCCCCACCAAAAGGTACGTTCCCACGTGTTACTCACCAGTGCGCTACTCTCATTATATGGTGCAAGCACCACACAAATCCCGTTCAACTTGCATGTGTTAAGCCTGCCGCCAGCGTTCGTTCTGAGCCAGGATCAAACTCTCATCTTAAAATGATTCTTCAATCCCGTCTAATTACTTACTCATAAAAGAATTTTCTTGGTTCCTTTTTTTCAGATACACTAGACTTTATTTATTTGTTGCCAAATACCCGCCGTCTGCGTATCCTCTTCTTTAACTTATTTACTCTCTTCTATAACTACCGGGCGATTTTGCACTTGGCTAACTCGCAGCCGGTGAGCAGGTTTATATGACAGTCGCCGTCATATGTCAACACAAAAAATTAAAAAAATTTGATTTTTTTTCACATTTTTTCTAACCCATTGATTGTATGAAGAAATTTATGTGGAATTTTCGCATGTGGAAATACGCCCCGTTATTTCCATTTTTTTAACCTTATGTGCGGTACAATATTTACAATACACGAACTGTAATTTTGATACAAGGTAGCAATTATGTTAAAAAACAACATTTTAGTTATAGCTTTAGTCTTAATACTTTCGGCCTGCGCATCGGAGAAGCCGGTTTTGACCGGGGTTGACGGTTCGGCGATTCCGCCGGCTTTTGCCCATTTTCCGGACGTTCCTTTTCCTGACCAGTCCTATATAGATCTGGAAGAAACAAAGGCTTTGGGCACCGGCGACAACTGGATCGGCAGCCTGGTATTTACGACTCCGTATAACGCAAGCAGCGTTTTTGACTTCTATATGTCGGAGATGCCCAAACTGAAATGGAAAGAAATTGCAACGGTTCGGGCTGATATCAGCCATATGACTTACGTACGGGAGAATCGCGCCGTGCAGATTCTGATTCTTTCCGACGGTTCGGACAAGGCCAAAGTAACGATTACGGCAATTCCGAATCCGAATGCTTCAAGCTATTAATAAAGGGAGCATCAAATGCGGTTTGAATTTTTCACGATGGGCGGCAGCCAGCTTTGGGAAGACGTTTTCTTTTATCAGAAATGGCGAATCCAGCGAAATTACCGCACCAAAGAATACAGGCTTCTTGATCCGTGGGACATTCAGCGTCACAGCGGCGGTTTCGAAAACTGCCGCCGGGCTTTTCTTGACTATATTGAAATCTATGAAATATCGCGACAGCGCGGACATATGGTAATTATGCTGCACGGTCTGGGCGACAGCAAAAACATTTTCAAACCCTTATGGCGCGCCGTATTAAAAGAAGGTATGATGGCAGCGGCAATAAACTATCCGTCAACCCGCAAACGAATCGACTCACACGTCCGGCAGTTGGATTTTCTGTTAAACCATCTTGAAGACGTGCAGGAAGTCTCCTTTGTAACCAAAGGCGTCGGCGGAATTGTGCTGCGTAAACTGATGGCTCTCGAATCGCCTTGGCAGACAAAGCTCAAAATCCGGCGCATTGTGCAGGTTTGTCCGCCGAATCAAGGCAGCAAGCTCTTTGCCAAACTTGAAAAATACAGTTTTTTCAGATGGTTGCTAGGCCCGATTTTGAAAGAAGTTTCGCCGAACAACATGATTTTCATTCCAAACTTTCCCAAAGGAACCGAGTTTGGTATCATTGCAACGGACTTTCCGGGCAAGAATCTGACCAACATGCTTTCGGAATCGTTAAAAAAATCTTTGCCGACACCGGGCGAATCCGATTTGGAGGGTGCAAAGGAGGTTATTCATGTCAGCAACGTCAACTACAACGTCTTTAACAACGACAAAGTCGTTAAAGCCTGCGTAAAATTTCTGACCAAAGGGAAATTCAACTAAATCAAAAAAATCAAAAAACTGTAACAAAATATTTTACTTTTATATGCTACAATCTAAATAGCATGGAATAGCTTTAAAATGAGGAACCGATGAGAGCCGTACTGATTAATATAGGAATAATTCTGGCAATTGCCCTTGCTTATTATATTGATTTTTTCGGCTGGTTTACCACAAAGTACGCTTTCTGGGGTTCACTCGTTTTGGTAATTGCGGTTTTGCTGGCTGCTTTTAAGGTACTTGGCAATCCTTGGCATAAGGAAGACGACGATGACAAAATGTAGTTGGAAATATGTATTCGGCCTGTTTATCGGGCTTCTGTTTATGTCAGCTGCAGGCGAGGCTTTTGCGACAGAAGGAGCCAATGCCGCAACCGAGAAAAAAGTCGAAACTTTTGTCGGAGCCACAAAACTCGGCGACAAGAAAGATCAGGACGTTATTGACCAAGTCAAACAAAACTGTGCCGATGCCAAAAAGAAAGTTGAAGACAAAGAAAAAGAAATATCTGACATTGATGTAAAAATAAACAGAACTGTCACGACAAGTGCTGTTGGTACATCAGTTACTGGTTTTGTCATGACCGCAACGACAAAAATTAACGATCCTGAGGCATACAATAAATATACAGAAGAAAAAAGACGTCTGCAAGAAGAATTGAAACAACTCAAAGAAGCAAAAAACAAAGCCTGTGATGAAGCTGATGAAGTTCTAGACGTTGCAGAAGCTGCTATTTATGTATATACCGGTTCTGACGGTTCAAAACTATATTTTCAGTATGATGGAGAAACGGCAAAATCAATCAACGGCGTTACACGCGGCTGTATTCCGCTGCCAATGAAACTGGCTGAAGGCCGGAGTTGTATTTTTTGCCCGCTGTTTCTGAAAATCTTTAATGCGGCGCAGAGAATGACCAGCGGTTCTTATGCCGCATTATCCAAAGCCTTTGCCAACGTGCTTTTGGTTGGATTTGCCTTGTGGGTTGCCTTTTCTTTGCTTGGCAAAGTTTCTTCCTTTACCAAAATGGATGCGCCGAAATACATTACCGAGCTTTTGACACAGGCTTTTAAAGTTTTGGTCGCCTTTTTGCTGTTGAGAGATGCAACTGCCATTTACGGTTATGTATTGGGACCATTATTGAAAGCAGGTATGGAATTTGGCATGACTCTGCTTTCGGCAGGAGAAAACTCTTATCTTCAGGCTTGTGACACTTCGTCAGAATTAAGCGGTCTGAGCAGCGGGCTGTTGCCAGGGTATCTGTATACACAGTTGGAATGTTTCATCAAAGCGGTTCAGGCCGAACTGGCCGTTCCGCAGGCAATCGGTTCCTCGCTGATGTGCGTTGCCCGGAATGCCGGTGCTATTGACATGGGCGCTCTGACGACTGTTACAAGTTTTAAATTCCCTGATCTTTCCATGATTTTTGAAGGTTTAATCATTTGGGTCTTCGCATGGTTGCTGTCGCTGGCTTTTGCCTTTTATCTGGTTGACGCAACCGTACGGTTAGGGATTGTCGGCGCCTTGATGCCGTTTCTGATTGCCAGCTGGCCGTTCAAAGTTACTTCCAAATACACGACGCAAGGCTTTACGATGTTTATGAATACTTTCTTTACTTATGTATTCATGGGGCTCGTCGTCAGCATTAACATTCAATTAATGAGCGAATCAATGTCCGGCGTTTCGGGTGGTATGAAGGCGGTTGTCAATGCATTAAATTCAAATGAAGTTACCACTCTTAAAAATCTGCTGGACATCGGTTTTGCAGGCTTCCTCATTCTGATCGCCAGCTGTATTTTCGGATTTAAGCTGACCAGTCAGGCAACCGAATTGGCCGGAAGCATGGCCGGCGGCGGTGGCGGCAGCTCGATTGCTCCAGAAATCGGCGGCATGGGTTATAACGTTGCCAAAGCGGCAACACTCGGAGCCGGCAAAACGGCATGGCAAGGGACAAAACTGGTCGGCAATGCCACCGGTGTTACGCCGAAGCTACGGCAGGCTCGAGACAAAGCCGTTTCAGCTTTGGGAAAAGTTTTCAGTTTCGGACGGTCAGGCGGCGGCAAGAGCAGTGCTCCCGTATCCCGGCTTCGCGGTTCGGACGCTCCGGCGCCGGCTCCCTCCTCTTCTTCGTCAGGCGGTGCTTCTCCGGTAACGGCCGAGCAGTCCCGTCAGGCCGAAAGAGTCGAAAATGCCGCACCGCGGCCGACAACACCGGCCAAACCGAATCAGGCCGGAGCGGAAGGAACTGCGCCGACAAGTCCGGAAGCGGCAAGAGAGCGGCAGATTGACCAGTTCAACCGCAAACAGGCCGCAGGATTGGATCTTGCCAACAATTCCGAAATTTACAAACAAGTGTCCGAGCGGTGCGGACAGGCGACGGCCAACCGTGACGCAGCGGCTCAACGCGCCCGCAATTTTGAAGCTCAGGCAAAAGAGGAAAAAGACAAAGCAACCGCTTTGCGGCAAAAAGCCCAGAGCATGGCTGACGGTGCCGAAAAAGACGCGGTAATGAGACAGGCAGGCTCTTCCGACCAAAAGGCTAACGAATTTACGGCTCAGGCTACCGAAGAAAGAAAAAATGAAAAAGAAAATGACGCAATCGTTCAGGAAAACCTGAAAAAAATGGACGAGATGCAGAAAGAAAGGGAACAGAGCATATCGGACAGAGAAATTGACAACATTATGAAACAGAAATACGGCAATAATTACCGTACGGAACAAAGCGCCAATATTAACGGATGGAACTTTAAATAAGTTTTAGGACTAAGACGATGTTTAAGGACGTGAACATAAAACAGATTTTAAGAGTGATGCTGGTTGTTCTTTTTGCGGCATTCATGCTCACGGCCTGCGATTCTCCTAAAGAGGGCAAAACATCTCTGAATGCAGATAAGCGTGCGGCTTTATCCGTAAAAGACGACAGCGGACAACAAGAACTGGCTAATCAACACAGAGAATGCTGGCAGACCGGAATAATCGACTTGCTTTACGAGAATATGGGCAAAGTCGCCATGGGCATGTATGCCAAAATTACCGACGGCGCATTGCCTTTGATGATGATTGCTTTTGCGCTGTGGACAATTTTTCGCCTGTTAAAGTTTGTCGGTTCGTTTACGGAAGATTCTCCGGCTGAAATATGGAACGAAATTGTCCGAAAGCTGTTTGTCTGTTTGATTTGCGGGTTAATTGCATCTTCGACAACGCAGATTTTGTGGCTGCTGAATACGGTTGTTTTCCCGATTTACTATGCATTTTTGGAACTTGGCGCGGCAATTTTGAACAGTACCGGCGACGGAAGCAACTTCAAGGTCAACAACGGTGTTGTCATCAAGTTCTTTCAGGAACTGATAACGCCGAACCAGCCGGTAATGTGTACGGCACCGGCTCTTGGCCAAGCATCAATAGAAAGCCTGTCTTTCCCCGACGGACCGAGATCCATGATGAATTGTATGATTTGTGCCGTCAATGAGCGTCTGACACTGGGGTTCTACCTTTCGTTCAAAGTTATGGCCGCACCTGGATTTATGCCGTTAATAACCGGCCTGTTTATCCTACTGTGCTTTACATTCGTCAAGCTCGGATTTGTCTTCTATCTGGTTGACAGCATTTTCCGCTTTACAATGATGGCGGTCATATTGCCGATTCTGGTCATGTCTTACGCTTTTAAGCAGACGTCAAGCTGGGCAAAAAACGGTTTTCTGACCATTATAAATTCGGCGGCGCTAATGATGTTTATGGCGGTTATGATGTCTATGGCACTATTGGCTATGGAGCAGATTATCAGTGACAACTCCGACATTTTCGACAAAAGCGTTACCAAAGATTCTTTTGCCGAGTTCAGTATTCCGTTTATGTGCATCATGCTGATTGCTTTTCTGATAGTTTCCAGCGTCAACATAGCTCAACAGGTAACGGACAGTCTGGTAGGCGGAAATTCCGACTCCGCTTTCCAGAAACGTGCCGGCAAACTGGCTGCTGAGATTTTCTGGGGCGCCTTGAGCATTGTCACGTTTGGCGGTGCCAGAAAGATACGCGACGCATGGAAAATAATCAAAAGCGGCGGCAAGTAGTTAATTTGCCAAGAATTAAGGACCAAAACGATGAAACGGTTAACCGACATATTAAACATCAGCAAACTTATGAAGACAGGCGTTTTCATAATGCTGCTGTGCTTTTTGTTCCCGGCCGCCGTTTTTGCCGGCGAAGCTTGTGGCGCCAATAATCCTGACGGATGTCCGGAAGGGCAGAAATGTTACAAGATAAGATACGATATAACTATTACCCGTGGTGGCATAGCTCCAGACATGACCGTACATGATAACTCTGTTTTTGAATGTCATACGGACAAGGAAATTGAAAAATTAAGAAATCCCGGTCTTTTCTCCAGAGTTAAAGCCCTTTCCATTGAAAAAGTTGAGGGCAGCAAAGGAGAAAAGAACACATATTCGGTTACCAGTATGGCCACCGGCGTCGGAAACCGAAGCACCGTTGATGAAGAAGGAAACATTGAATCCTACCTGACTTTGGCATACGGTTCAATCGAAATTGCCCAGTTTATTGCCAAATGCAATATCGCAAAGATGCAGGAACTCTATCAGGGGAAATGCTATTCCTGCGTGATTATCAAAACTCTGATGGAAACATTTTTAAACGCCTGCAGCAAAGCTTATGACATCACATCTGAAGCGGGCGTAAAACTGCTGGTGCTCGGCGCTTTGGTCTGGATGGCTTTCTTTGTGATGAAAAACGTTTCATCTTTGTCTAATATTGAGCCGGGCGCCATGATGAACACCCTAACCGTCTTTTTGTTTAAGGTTATGGTTGCATATATTCTGATTACTTCCGGACTGGGCGTATTAATCAAATATACGATAAACCCGCTGCTGACTGCCGGCGCTGACTTTGGTATCGCTTTTATGAGCGTAACCAGCGACATTTCCGGAGCTCCCGAACTGAACGCCAACTATGCCGTAACCGTTCCGACCATCTCCGCATCGGACGGCGGAGCCGCAACGGAAATCGTTTCTTCCGACGTAATGAACAGAATCATGTTCTTTGCCCAAAATCTGGATAAAAACGTTTCTACCAATCTGGTTATCGGCCACGCGATGACCTGCTGGTCTATGAATGGCGGCGCTTGGGACTTTTCTCTGTTCAAAATGGTCAACTTATGGCTCTGGTTCTGCGGCGCTTTAATTTGGTTTGTCGGGTTCATGCTGACGCTGGGTATCGGTTATTATCTGCTGGACATCTCTTTTAAGCTTGGTTTTGCCATAATGGCACTGCCGGTCGTTATCGGACTGTGGCCGTTCAATGTTACCAAAGGGAAAGTGACCGCCGTCATCAGCATTATGCTTAAAGCAGCCGGAACTTTCGTGTTTCTTGCGCTGACGACGACATACGCTCTGGCAATGATTAATGTGGCTCTGAGGGACGTTCCGACACTGTTTGCAAAAATTGAAGCCGGTGATGCCATTTGGATTTCAAATACCTTTGATTTAACCGGACCTTATTTTCTGATTATTCTGTTTGTTTACCTGTATTCGATGAAGCTGATTTCATCAACGGTTTCTGATTACGTTGACAAATTCTTCAAAGACAGCGTTTTCGGCGGCGCTGATCCGATGCACGGCAAACTGACCCAAATGACTGATTTTGCCAAACAGCAGGCCATGCGTCCGGTAAAATGGGCCGGCGGCAAAGCCTCCGATGCCGTAAAGAAACAGGCAACAGAAGGAGCTGCCAAAGCCGGAAAATTTGTCCGCGGTCTATTCAAAGGCAAAGCCAACGGCGATCAGGAAAAAGACGACAAAGGCGGCGGCAATCCGGTAAGCGGCGGCGGAACCGCCATTAAAAACACAGGAAAGGGCGCCAAAGCGGCCGGAGCAACCATGGAACAATCCGGAAAAGGTGTTCAGGCTGCCGGCAAAGGCGTGGAAGCGGGAGGAAAAGCGGCTCAAGCCGGTGGCAAAGGGTTGATGTCCGCAGGCAAGGGATTGTCGGCAACAGGTTTGGGCGCCATTGTCGGCGTACCGATGATGATTGCCGGTGCCGCGGTATATGGCGCGGGCAAAGGTGCCGAAGTGGCGGGCAAAGTAACTCAAAAGGCCGGCAAAGCCATGCAGAAAGGCGGCAAGGCCATGAAGAAAGTCGGCGAGAAAATGGAAAAAGCCGGCGAAAAGATGGAAAAAATGGGCAATAAGCTGAAATTCGGCGATGAAAAGGCTCCTGAACCGGAAAATAAAGACAATTCTTCCGAAGGAGAAAGCTCTAGGCCTGAAGAGCAAAATAAACCCGAGAAACCGGACAACGGCAATAAACCGGAAAACGGCAAGTAACAGGTGACTGAGATGATGAACTGTATTTTGACATATTTGAAAAGAATCACCTTTTGGGCAGCGGTTGGATTGATTCCGTTTCTGTCGGCAATTAACCTCTCGGCAGCAGCAACCGACTGCGGCGCAAACTGCGGTGTCGAATGGCAGAAATGCCCGGAAGGAACTCGTACAGACATTTCTGCCGAATGCCTTAAGCAGCTGAACAGTTCATACAACAACTGCATCAACACAATGCCGGTTGCCGGAAATGTCGACCGCGTTCCTGAAGACCTGTGTCTGCGTAATCGTTCCAATCCCCGTCATAACGGCATGGACTATGCAGCTGTAGGAGGAACCAATGTTACAGCGGCTGCGGATGGCAGGGTTATCGAAACAAACAATTGTTCTAAAGGCTATGGCCGAAAAATTGTTATTGAACACGAACGCAAAGACGGTAAAGGCTCCTCCTATGTTTCTCTGTATGCACACCTGTCAAAAATTTTGGTAAGTCAAGGGCAAACTGTTAAGAAAGGCGACGTTATCGGTCAAGTCGGCGGAACATCTTGCAGCGGCAACCAAGGAGATACACCTTGGAAAAAATACGGTGATCACCTGCACTTTGAATTAAGAACGTCTAACGGGGGAACGGTTATTAATCCGATGTGTGACGAAATTCAATCCCTGTGCGGAAAATGTTACACCGAGTTTAATCCCAATCAGTGCCGGATTGAATGTAAAATGAATCCGGAGGATCCGATGTGCAAATCGTCCGGCAAATCAGACTTCAGTTTTGACTGGAGCACTTACAACGCACCCCAATTTGTACCGGCAAACGACTTCAGCAGCCAAAATGCCGTTGTCGGTTCCTCGGCTTATACATCTTACGGTGATTCTAAAAATGATGCCGAGTGCAACATCGACTCATACAGAAATTCTTTCAACAGCTGTATCTTTTGCGACCTGTTCAGGGTATTGTTCAATACTGCAAGTTCAATTGCCAAGGCTTCTTATACTTCTCTGGCCGGCGCCATGGTTACGCTGGTTATTATCGGAATGGCTTTGTGGCTGGCTATGACGATTCTGAAATTTATTTCGGCTTTTGACGTCAAAGAGCCCCGCATACTGGTCAAAACCATTTTCAATCAGGCTTTTGTCGTCTTTGTGGTCGTGGTCATTCTGCGTTCGGACATTCAGGAATTTATCGACCTGATTGTAACGCCGGTTTTCAATACCGGCATGGCACTGGCGCAACTGGTAACGTCCGGGCAGACGGGACAGACCTGTACCGGTTTTACCCAGGTTATGGAAGACGGCGGCATCCCATCGTCTATCGGCAATAACATTCTCTGTACCATTCAGAGCATTCAAGGCAAAATTCTTGATATTATGACATTAGGCTCAACCTCTCTTTGCGTGGCCTTTTTCAAAGAATCATATTGGAAATTATGGTTTCTGCCTCATGTCGGTTATCTTTTGGTCGGCGTTATTCTGTGGCTTTCGGCTTTTCTGCTGATGGTTATTTATCCTTGGCTGCTGATCGATTCTATTTTGCAATTGAGCGTAGCATCGGCGCTGATTCCGGTAGCCATCGCCGCCTATGCTTTCCCGATTACGCGAAAAAAATACGTTACCAAAGTCTGGGAAACGTTTATGACAGCCATGTTTACATTCCTGTTCCTGTCGATCGTCATATTTATCATTACGACCGGTATTGAACAAATTATGAATGAGGTTATGACACCGAGTTTAAAACATGCCGGAACCCAAAGCGGTTATGAGATTATTTTAGACACAGTCAATGGTTTGGCCTGGTGGACGGTAAAATTCCTTGAACTGGTCTTCTGGATGCTGCTTGGCTGGGCCGTTTTGGATCAGGCCAAAGAATTTGCCAAATCATTCTCCAAAGGCGGTTTCAGCATTAAGCCAATCGGTTCGCCTTTCGGCGGCATGGTTAACAATGTGGCGACACAAGCGGCTCTCGGTACCGGCAAAAAGGTCTGGGGCGGAACCAAATGGGCCGGAAAACAGATGGGACAAGGCCTGCACGACATGGCGCATTCGGCAAAGGTCAACCGAATGGCCAACCGGGCGATGAAAAGCGACGACGCCAAGACCAACGAAGACGGCAGCGTTACGGCAACCGTGCGCAACTGGTACGGCCGCAAAACGACCCGCACGGTTTCGCGCGACGCTTCCGGCAACCTTGCCGTAACCAACCAGCGCTCCAGAATCAAGATGCTCGGCCGTTTCAGCCATGACCGGACGACAACCACCGACAAATATATGACGGTTAAGAACAAATACGGCAAAGACGGCAAGCTTCTGCAGCAGACGATTAAAATCGACTCCGCAGCCTGTCGCAACATGACCAATCGCGACGGTTCGCTGAACATGGTTGCCGTCAACACCCTCCAACAGAACTCGACTTTGGGACAGGACATGGTCAATACGGCTATTTTGCAACAGGCTCTGAAAGAAAGAATGCCTAACTCGGAACTGGCCGATATGGACACTTCCTTTGCGGCTCGCGAAATTGTCCGGGGCGACGACGGTTCTTTCACAATTAAACAGACCAACGCCGACGGCACGACGACCAATTTCAGCATGAATATCAGCAATGGCCGGATAATGACATCGGTTGAAAGAATCAGCAAAAGCGGTTCTGCCGTCAAATACAGTTCCGACGGCATTATCAACAAGCGCTCAACTTATACCTATACGGACGGAAAAATAGACACGGCGACAGTCAAAAACAAATATGCGTTTGCCGATTATTATACAAAATATGACAGCAAGCCGATGGACTCCAACGGCCGCCTGTCTGCATCAATTCCGCAGGACAAAATCATGTTCGGGCAGGACGACCTCGACCTGATGGCCGAGCAGATAGCCGTTTACGGACAGCCAAATTCGATGAAGGAATTTTCCAAGTAATTTCCGGAAACAAACGCTGACATCCGACACAAAAGGAATCCGAAAAACCGGGTTTCTTTTGTGCATATTTGTACACAAATTGTCTTTTTTTGTACTATTTTCTTGATTAATAAGCCGCTTGTATTTATTATTTGCTTAACATTAAATCTTGTTCTTTACAGCAAAAGGATAAACATACTATGGAAGAAATTATTTTCCCGAACCAAATAAGAATGTTTAGAAGACTGCGCGGCCGTTCCATGCAGGAACTGGCGGATCATCTGGGAGTCAGCCTTTCTGCCATCTCCAAAATCGAAAAAGGTTATCGCCGCGTCGATCAGGAACAGCTGGTGCGCGTTGCCGAATTTCTGGACTGCCCGCTGCAGGAACTGTTTGTCAACGAACAAAATTCGCAGCAGGAGATCGTCCAGTCGTGGCGCCGCGAACAGGAAAGAAGAAACAAGATTAACGAGAAAAGCGGCCTGAAGACGCTGGGTGCCGGTCTGCGCCAAATCAGAAACGAAAAAAACCTGACCCTGATTGAGGTTGCCGAGAGCGCCGACATGACCCTTTCTGTTTATCATCGTATCGAAATGGGACAGCGGGAAGTTTCGGACAAGGAATTTAAAAACATTGCCAAAGCGCTGGAGATGACTGCCGAGGAGCTGAAAGAAGAAATCAAGAGTCTGGAAGACAAAGGCATGCTTGAAGAAATTATTCAGCGCAACGATGCCAAATACAAATTGCTGTCTACCCCGCGCGGCGCCATTTCCGCCTTTACCAACGCCGTCAACAACAGTCAGGACAACATCAAGATTTCCGTTTACGGAACGGCAGGCAAAGACGGCAACGTGATTATCGACTTTGACGAAGAAACCAAGAAAGTTCAGCGTCCGGTTAAACTTTTCAGCAAAAAAGATGCTTATGCCGTCAATCTTTGCACCAGGCGTCTGGGAACGCTGTTACCGACCCGTTCGATATTGTTTGTCGACCCGCAGGATGTTGTCAGCGTCGGCGACATCGCCCTGTATTTCGTCGATGAAAAAGAAGCTAAAATACTGAGCATCCGCGAAGACGAAAACGGACAGCTTTACGGTCTGCGCTGGAACCCGGACGAAAGAATAGAAATCGGCAACGACGATTTGAGCAAAATTCATAAAGTTGTCGCCATTGAGCTTTAGTTCCAAACTCCGCCTGACCGGCGGAGTTTTTTTTATTCCTGCCGCTTTTGTTAACCTGAAATTTACGACATAGAGCCTAAAATCGGTAATATGGATGAATTTTAAATAAAAGTTAGCAAGAGTCGGACAAAACAGGTGGTTGACACTTATTCAAAAGGCGCGGACAGCCGCAAGCTGTATAAGAAAAATCATGGCGACGGGGAAGACCCCATCATCATAGCTCAGCGCTTTTTAAATATTTTCCGCCAGTTGCATATTTTCAGCACCGAAAGAAAAGAGGCTTTTAACAAAATGATTTTGGAACAGCCTCCGGAAATCAGGGGTATGTTCGGTTCTCTGCCGGGCGGTTCGGTTTTGCAGGAATATGTCGACGAACTTGAGCAAAGCGCCGGCGTTGCACGCGACCATTCGGGCGAGTTTCAAACCGCCTCGGCGACACCCGAGCTTAACGACGAAATATCCAGAGCCAAAATTTTGGCAACTGCACTTGCCGAAGCGCAAATTCAGGCAAACGCCAAGTTGCAAAACAGCATTCCTCAGGCACAGCCGCAACCGGCCGCAGCTGCACCGCAACCTGCAGCCCCCACTTATGCAGGACCGGCGAAAATCGTTGCCGACGCATCTTTTGCCAAAGAAATTGCCGCAGCATTTTCTCAGGCACTGAAATTCAGCGAAGAACGAAGCCAGACCGGAAACAAACAACTGGCGGCCGCCGTAATTGCCTCGCAGGAGAAAATGGCCAAAATCTTTGCTGAAAAGAGCAGTAACAGCGAACTGACGTCGGCTCTGATTGCGACACAGGAAAAAATGGCGCAGGCATTGGCGGAAAATGCGGCAGCCATAAAGAACATGCCGGTAAAATCGCTTGGCTCAGGCAAAGAAACTTCGTTTTCTTCACCGGACGGCAGCAGGGAAATTCTGGACGCCATAAGGGAATCGCAGGATCGCATGGCGCAGATGATTATGCAGCATAATACCATGGCAGCCAGCAACAGCAGCAACACCAACGCAAACAACATTCAGATTAATGCAACACCTATGCCGCCGATGGAGGACATCGTCAAAGGCATTGTCAAAGCACAGTCCGAACTGTTTCGAGAAATGTCCGAAACCCAAACCAAAGAGCTTTCGGCGATCATTTCAGTAGCACTGAAAGAAAGTCAGCAGCTTTCGACGCAAACAATTGTCGAAGCCATGGAGCGGATGCAGAAAGAGAATCAAAAGTTCTTTGAACAGCAAACAAAAAATGCTCCGAAAGTTGCGGTACAACCGGTATATATCCAACAGGAAAAGGACAAAACTCCGCGGCCAATTCCGATCAGTCCGGCGGAACAGGAAGACTTTCAGATTCCCGAAGTCAATCCGGGTACAGAAAACGACGAGTTAAACGAGCTTTTTTCGGACGAGAACAATGCGGCGGAAGACGAAGAAGAACTTCCGAAAAAAAAGAAAAAAAAGAAGAAGAAAAAAAATAAA
>OMAM01000616.1_pt1 | contig 17425 bp, 10 predicted proteins | sample 1644621 | NCBI WGS metagenome assembly OMAM01 (sample SAMEA103958120, study PRJEB25191) | human gut metagenome | biome: human-associated habitat [ENVO:00009003]; feature: intestine environment [ENVO:2100002]; material: feces | place: Germany | collected 2013/2015 | reverse complement strand
CCAGAAGAAATATGAGGTGATGAATGCCAGCGAGTACAAGCAGGCTCTTACCTCTCTTGGTGTCGACACAAGCACATTAGGCAGTTATGATACAGACTGGCAGGATGAGATTTTCCGCACCTCTGTTTCTACTAATCACAACATTAGTATTCAGGGTGGTCTGAAGGATATGCCTTATCGCGTCAGCTTAGGTTTCGAAGACAACAATGGTATTGTCAAGACAACATGGATGAAGCGTTTCAATACATCTGTCAATGTTGCTCCTTCTTTCCTCGATAAGCACTTGAACTTCAACTTCACAGCAAAGTATATGTTCGAGAAGGACCGCTATGCAAAAGTTGGTGATGCTATCGGTAATGCATTGTCAATGGATCCTACACAGCCTGTATATGGAAATGGTGAAGACTACAAATACGTTGGTGGATATTTCCAGTACTTGCAGAACAAGAGCGACCAGATTAGCGATCCTGATTGGAAGAAGATGGCTGCCTCTCAAGTTACACAGAACCCAGTTGCAGTTCTCGACAACTACAAGTGTATAGCAAAGTCTCACGACATTTCTTCAAATCTTGAGGTTGACTACAAGATTCATGGTTTCGAAGACTTGCATTTGCATGCTGCCATAGGTGCTCAGTACACAGACGGTAAACAAACAGAAGATAACTCCAAGTATTCCTTCTCTAACAACTATTTTGGATATTATGGCACTGACCATCAATACAAATATAGCATCGAAGGAAAAGCTTTTGCTGAATATGCACACAAGTTCGGTGTTCATGATATCGACATCATGGCAGGTGCAGAGCAGAGCCACTACCACAGAACAGGCTATAACTACGGAAGTGGTATTGATGAGTACTTGAGAGACAACAATCCTCAGTACGTTGAAGCAGATGGTAAAATGAACTATATATATAGTCCAACCTATCAGAAGAATACCATGTGGAAGGCTCACAACTCATTGGTGTCTTACTTCGGACGTTTTAATTACAACTTGTTAGATCGCTATTTGCTTACAGCAACATTCCGTGCCGATGGTTCTTCTCGTTTCAGAACAGGCAAGAAGTGGGGTTACTTCCCTGCTGCAGCCTTTGCTTGGAAGATTAACAACGAACCTTTCTTGAAGGACGCAAAATGGCTTGATGAGTTGAAGCTCCGCTTGGGTTGGGGTAAGACAGGTCAGCAGAATGGTATTGCAGACTTCTACTATACTCCTGTATATACAGTCAGCGACGCTTATGCACAGTATCCATTTGGTGACAAGTATTATATAACCATGCGTCCATCAGCATACAATCCTGAATTGACTTGGGAAAAGACAACAACCTACAATGCTGGTTTAGACTTCACCGCTCTCAATGGTCGTTTCGGTATGAATGTGGATGGTTACTATCGTAAGACTACCGACCTTCTGTCAACAGTTGCCATCGCCGGTGGTACTAACTTTGGCGACCAGCTTCTGAAGAATATTGGTTCTTTGGAAAACTATGGTGTTGAATTGGCATTCGATGTCAAGCCTATTGTTACAAAGGACTTCGTATGGGATGTAACCTACAACGTAGGATGGAACCACAACGAAATCACACAATTGGATGCAGGTTTGCAAGACTGGGTATGGACTGGAGATAAAGTATCTCGTGGTAACAACACCAAGATTCAGGTAAACAAGGTAGGTCAGCCTATCAATTCATTCTATGTTTTCCAGCAGGTTTATGATGAAAACGGCAAACCTATCGAGGGTCTGTATGTTGACCGCAACGGAAATGGTACAATCGATGATGACGACCGCTATTGCTACAAGAATCCAGCTCCTGACGTAATCATGGGTCTCACCACCAAGTTCATCTATAAGAACTGGGACTTCAGTGCAGCATTCCATGCCTCAATCGGCAACTATGTTTACTACGATTTCTTGAACGAGAAGGCAGTTTTAGCCGACCTCAGTAAAGACAACATCTTCAGAAATACTACAGCAGAAGCTGTTAATCTTGGTTTCTGGGGTAAAACCACAAAAGCAACCAACACCAGTGACTACTTCGTACGCAATGCTTCTTACGTGAAGTGTACAAACATGACATTGGGATATAGCTTCCCTGCATTGATTAAGGCTGGTGCTGAGAAGATTTGCAGTGGTCGAATTTTCTTCACAGTTCAGAACCCATTCATCATTTCCAAGTATAAGGGTATTGACCCTGAGGTAAGCAGTGGTATCGACAGTAATCCTTACCCACGTCCAATTAGCTTCCAGCTTGGTTTGAATCTTAACTTCTAAAAATAAAAAAGGAGACAATTATGAAAAAAATATTTATAACGACTGCAATGGCAAGTATGTTGTGCATGGGCTTTGTCTCATGCGCAGACGAACTGAATATCAAGTCCATTGATCCACAGTCTTCCCCAACATATACTGCGGAGGGCCTCTTGGCTAAACAGTATGCAACCCTCGGTCTTACAGGTCAGAAAGGTGCTGCTGGTTCAGCAGACTTGAGTGGAGACGAGGGTGAGAGCGGATTTATCCGTACCGTCTTCAACTTGGAAGAATTAATGACAGACGAAATTTTGTGGGCATGGCAAGACAATGAAGGTATTGCCGCTATTACCCACATGAACTGGGATAAGAGTAATGCACGAGTAAATTGGGCATACCAGCGATTAATTTTCGACATCACCCTGTACAACCAGTTTATTTCCGAGCAGACAGGTAAGATGAGCGAAGATAAGATTGCAGAAGTCCGCTTCCTCCGTGCACTGAACTACTATTATTTCCTCGACCTGTATCGCAAGGCTCCTTTCAAGGAAACCTTCGACAGCAATCTCCCTATTGAGAAAAGCGGCAAGGATCTCTACGAGTGGCTTGACAACGAGTTGACTACCATCGAGCCAATGATGGCTGAGGTTGGTGCTTATAACAATTCTGAGAATTTCGGACGTGCTGACCGTGGTGCAGCTTATGCCCTCCATGCTCGTTTGGCACTTAACTCAGCTGTTTATACAGATGGTCAGGTTAAGGACTACCAGAAGGCTATCGATTATTGCGACAAGATTATCAATAGCAAAAAATACGACCTTTCTCGAAAAGCAAAGAATGGTTACAGCGGTTACCAGCAGTTGTTCATGGGCGACAATGATTGCAATCCAGAGGCTATGAAGGAAATCATCTTTGCTGTTCGTCAAGATGGTTTGAAGACTCGCCAATATGGCGGTTCTACTTATCTCGTAGCAGCCTGCACCAAAGCTGGCATGCCATCAGCAAGTACCGCTGACCCTTGGAAATGTATCTTTGCACGCGAAGACTTAGTTAAGAAGTTCTTCCCTAACAAAGATATTCCTATGGCAACTACAGATGATGTTTTACCTAATGCAACAAAGGATCAGGTTATCGCAAAAGATAATGAGAAAGGCATCGGCACAGACGCTGTTATAGCAAAGGCAAAAGACGACCGAGCTTTGTTATACATGGGTGTAGGTGGCTGCGAAAGTGGAAAAGTTCGTACACTCAATCCTGGTGAAGCTATCACAGACCCTCTGAATGGTGCGGCTATCGTAAAGTGGAGCAATTTCCACGCAGATGGTACAGCACAGCATGACCAGAACTTTTCAGACACCGACATTCCATTGTTCCGCCTGGCAGAAATCTATCTGACCCGCGCAGAGGCAAAGTTCCGTCTCAACGGCAGTCAGGAAGGTTTGGCTGACATCAAGTTAGTTCAGGACCGTGCTAACCGTGCTACTGATTTACAAGCTACATCAGTAGATAATCAGACCCTTATAGATGAATGGTGCCGTGAGTTCTTCATGGAAGGTCGCCGCCGTTCAGACTTGGTTCGCTTTGGCTTGTTCAGTGGTTCAGCGTACCTCTGGAGTTTCAAGGGTGGTGTACCTAATGGTGCAGGTATTGAATCACATTTCGATATCTACCCTATTCCAGGCAATGAGACAAAGAATAACCCTAACATGACACAGAACCCAAAATACTAATTGTTAGGTTAACAGATTAAATTTTAAAAAATCAATTATGAAAAAGATATTCAAATTCATGTTGTTGCCAGCATTGGTACTCCCTTTGCTCTTTACATCATGCGATGATGACAGAGACAGCAACCCTACATTGGACTTGAGTCATGTTGCAGATGGATTTGTATTGAACACTCCTGCCGTAGCAGAAAACAATACTTACGATCTCATCAGTGCAAAAAGTTTAAGATTGACATGTTCTCAGCCAAACTATGGTGGAGTACCTTACTCTATGAGATATTACGTACAGGTATCTATCGATCCTGCATTCGTCAGCGATCCTACTGCTACTCACACAGAGTTAGCAACATTCTATAGAACTGCTGATATGCAAGTTAATGCATCTGAATTAAACAACGCTATTGTAGCTCTCTTCCAGGCTGCAAATCCAGATACAAGTGTTCCTGCAGAAATGCCTATTTACATTCGCTTGCGTGCTGTGATTGGAGACGCTACTGATACAAGTTTGGGCGAGACATTCTCAAATACCATCACCTTGCGTTCTGTGAAGGCTACTTATGAGGCTCCTGATGCTAAGTTCACAGACAACCTCTACTTGATTGGTAGTTCTATCCAGACTCCATGGAAGAGTTGGAAACCAATTCCTAAGGTCTTTGGTATGGAAGGTAACTACTATGGTATCATCTACTTGCCTGCAGGTGGTGAGTTCAAGTGGGGTACCGAGAACAATGACGACCGCGGTTACAACCGTATCAAGGAAATCAACGATGAGGCCAACGCCGGTATCTCAGAAGGTGAAGAGCATAGAATCAAGGTAGCAAACGCAGGTTGGTACACTCTTCACTTCAAGGGTAAGATTACCGAAGACAAGAAGAACATCGATTGGACACTGACTGTTTACCCAACAAAGGTTTACATCTTAGGTGGTAGTGTCGAGATGTCTGGTACTTGGGCATTTGATGACGCTTATGCTCTGACAGCTCCAGCAGATAAGAATGGCAAATGGGTTTCTCCAGCATTCACTGCCAGCGCAGAGCTTCGTGCAGCTGTCAAGGTAGGCAACTTAGACTGGTATCGTACAGAGTTCACTCTTCACAAGGGCAACGTCTTCTGGCGTAGATATGATATCGTAAACAGCTGGGCAGAGACTGAGGGCACAGATTACTCTGTAACAACCCAAGTTGGACAGAAGTTGTATATCGACTTTGATAATTACACAGCAGAAGTTAAATAATTAAGACCAAAGCACAATGAAAAAAACATTATTATATAGCTTAGCAGTCTTGGCAAGTGTTACACTTGCCAGCTGCAACGGCGACTACGATGATTGGGCAAACCCACAAGCCAATGAGCAGGAAGCCTCAGCTGCCAAATACGGAATTACTTTCGCAGCAGGTACTGAAGCTGAAAGTAGCTTGCCAGACAATGACGGTATTATCAATCTCGTCACAGTCAATTCATCAGATGCCGATGTTACAGGTTTCACATTCAAAGACTTGAAAGTAAATGGCGAAGCCATTAAAGGCAAAATCAACGGTAACAGCATTCAGGTAAACGCAACAGAATTGGAGAAGATTCTCTGCAGCCAGAACAAATCACGCGCAAGCGTTGCTCGTGACATCAACGTTGAGTCTAAGGTTTCTGTCAACTTGGCATCAGGTGATGCCGTTGCCATCAATACCGTAGGTACGACTACAGCCAAACTTAAGCCATCCCCAACTCCTGCTATCGACGAAAAGGGCTACTACATGCTCGGCGAGGTAAACGGAAATGACTGGGGTCCAAAAGATCCTGTATGGATGACCAAAGTGTCTGATGGTGTTTACCAGCTCAAGGTCACCACAAAGAAAGACAAGAACTACTTCAAGTTCTACGAAGGCAGCAAGTGGGATGCAACCGGCAACTGGGATGTTATCAACAAAGGTGTCATGGGTTGCGAGAAAGACGGTAGCGAAGATGCTTCTGGTACAATCTATTATACTGGCGACAGCTGGGGTACTCCACAAACAATGGTTATCGCAGGTAAGGGTACATGGATTGTAACTCTCGACATGAACAACCTGTCTTACTCTGTAGGCAAGCCTATCCTCTATATGAAGGGCGATGCTAACGGCTGGGATGGATATGACTACCTCTCAGGTGAAGATGGTGTTAAATTTACAGGTTTCATGTATCTGAACCAGAATGGTTTCAAGTTCACAACAGCGTCAGACTGGAGTGGTACTGGCTATGGCGCAAACTTCAATACAGCTCCAGATGCAGCCAACATCGTAATAACAGAACCTGCAGGTTACTATCAGGTAGATGTTGACTTATCTGAGAAAACTTACACTCTGACTCCTATTACATCTATTGGAATCATTGGTAGCGCATCACCTAATGGTTGGGAGTCAGACGTAGATATGACTTACGTTCCTTACAATAAGGATACCAAGGAAGTTAATGGCTACTGGGAAGTTAAGAACATCACATTGAGTGCTGGTGAAATCAAGTTCCGTGCCAACGACGATTGGGCCATCAGTTGGGGTGGAGAGTTAGATAACCTCACAACAAAGAATGGTGGAAACATCACTGTAGAAGCAGGTACTTACGACATCAAGCTTTATGCTTGGGCAGAAGGCTTTGCTAAATGTGTGCTGACTAAGAAGTAAGCATTTGCTTCATCAAATAAACTTAAAATTAATAGGCGACTCTCAATTCCGAAAGTCGCCTTTTTTTCTTTATCCCCATCCCTACATTTTTCCCTAAAACTTTGGAAGTTACAAGGAAAAGTCGTATCTTTGCCCATAAATAGCTCTAAAAAAGAAATTATGGGACATCAAGAAGATATTGTAAAAACTGAAAGTAAAATCATTGTCATCAGGGATACGCAAGTTATCCTTGACAGAGATGTTGCGGAATTGTATGGAGTAGAAACCAGAGAAATCAACCAAGCACTAAGAAACAACCCTAAAAAGTTTCCTCCAGGTTATGTTATTGAGTTGAATAACAACGAGAAAGAAGAACTCATCAAAAATTTTGATCGGTTCAAAAAACTCAAACATTCCACTGTTGCACCTCACGCATTTACTGAACAAGGACTTTATATGCTTGCCACTATTCTGAAAGGTGATTTAGCCATCAGCACTACCATTGCCATCATTGATACTTTCACTCAACTTCGCAAGTTGGCAAGAAGCATAGACAAGGTGAATGAAGAAGCAAAGGAGCATGGTATTTTACCAGACAAAGCAACAGAAGGAAAAATACAAGCTGCAATGAACGAAGTCTTTGCAGATAAGCTGCCACTAAAAATGCGCAAATTGACTTTTGGGGTTAATTTAGGAGTTCTGAAATTTTCTATAGAAGCCACAAGAGAATCAAAAGAATAAAAGAATATAAAAAGGAGAGAAGAATATGTTTGAGCAGATGCCATTCTGCGAGAAGTATCCAGTCTTCCGCAAATTGGCTGAAATAGGCGACCTCCGCAAGCTTACCCGTGAAGAACTTGAGCTTTATGACGAGGACATCAAGAATATGCGTGATATATAACAAAACGTACTATACTTAATGAAGCCCAACTCGAACTTCTTGACCTTGTGTCCGTTATGGACTCAAAAGAAGAGATAGAAGGATTGCGTAAAGTAATAACTGATTATTTGGGGGCACAACTAAAAGAAGAACTTGACAGACTTTGGGCGGACGGAACACTCAATAAAGAAAAAGTAGAAAGTTTCCGCACACTACACGAAAGAACTCCTTATCATAAGGCAAAAGCATCATGCTAAAAGAGAAAATTGTATTAGACACAAATTGTCTTGTCATGTCACTATCTGCACATAATCCATATGCAGAAATTTGTAAACGGATAATACGTTTTATGTGTATCCAATGACATATTGGAAGAATACGAAGAGAGGTGTTAGGTCGTAATATCAATTCCAAAGTAGCAAGATTAGTATTAGCTCATATTCAAATTTTGCCTAACGTAAAGTTTATCGACCCTCATTACAGCTTTGGATTGAAAAAGCAGACGAAGACAACAACAAGTTTGTTGATTGTGCCATTGCCAGTAATGCTATTTTTATTGTAACAGAAGATAAACATTTCAAAGAGTTAGAAAACATTCCTTTCCCAAAAGTGGAAGTAGTAGGTATTGATGACTTTTTGAAATATCTCAAGGAATAATTCTTTATCAATAGGCGACTCTCAATTCCGAGAGCCGCCTGGTATTTATAGTTTTTTGATTTCTTCGATACTTAATCCTGTAGCCTGTACAATGATTTCTGGGGCTACATTCTGAGCCAACAGGCTGAGAGCAATGGCTTTTTTCTCTTCTGCTTTTCCTTCTGCTCTTCCTTCTTGCTTAGCATTGGTCAAGACATCGTTTTGTATCATGATGGCATTGAGATGCTCATCGTATGCATGACGTTCGGCGTCAGACATCTCGTAATATTTCAGCTTTTTGCGAGCCTCTTGCAGTCCTGGAGCCTTGGTGTCGGCAGCGATAACGCCGTTCTTTAGGTAGTTGACCCACTCCTCCAACGGCGATTTAGCTACACTATTGAATTCGTTGACACGAACAAGGATGTAGGTTGGGAAAATCTCTGAAGGTGATTTCCTTACGATATTGTCCTTCTCCTTTGTGCTAATTATCAACTGGTCTTTCGTGTGCAAACCCACAAAGTTATTTTGTCCTACATAGATATAGTCAGAACCTTTTCCCAGGTCGAAGTAGAGAATGCTGATGGAATACACCTTCTTTACCTCCTTGTAGCTGTTGCCCAGGTTGATGTGTTCCGTGATAGCCTTGGCTACACCGTATAAAACACGCTCCAGATAGTATAGTTCACTGGTGTTTTGTATTTCTACGATGATAATTTCTCCTTTGCTATTCTTTGCTTTGATATCAACACGGTTAAATTTGTCATCGGCAGCACTCTGATTGCCTTCACTTTCCAGAATGTCGATAATCTTTACCTCTTCGTTCAGGAAGACAGTGAGGAACCCCTCTAGTACGCCAAAATTGGCTTTTTGGCGGAGCAATCTTTTGATAGCCCAGTCGAAACGAATGTATCTGTCTTTAAGTTCTGCCATAATATCTTATTTAAAAATGTCACATTTCATCTGCAAATATACGACTTTATTCTGAAACTCGCAAGGATTTAGGGTGGAAAAGTTTTTTTGAGAAGAAAATAGGCGGCTCCCGATATGTTCGAGAACCGCCTAATAATTTATTCTTATTCCTTCATTTTCTGAATTTCCTCCAGTGGAAGTTCTGTGGCCGTTGATACTTGTTCATCAGAAAGCCCCATTGATAGGAGGCGGCGAACTGTAATCTATATTGCTTTACTTTAATGTTATTTCTAATTTGCCGCAAAGATACGACTTTTCCTCGTAACTTCCAAAGTTTTAGGGGAAAATACTTGAAAAGGATGAGGAGAAAGAAAAATAGGCGGCTCCCAAAAACGAGAGCCGCCTATTGGATGTTATTCTTGATTCCATTCGTTGAGTCCCTTTTCGATTTCTTCAATGGAAGGAAGGCTGCTGCGAAAATCTTTCGGCAGAGCTTGACCTAATTCATAGTCGGATACACCAATTGGCTTCTGTATATCACGAAGTGCATATTCTGCTTTTATTCTGTCTTTGGTCTTGCAGAGAAGCAGGCCGATAGTCTTGTTGTCGCCTTCTCTGCAAAGCGTGTCATCTATGGCAGAGCAATAGAAATTGAGTTTACCGATGTATTCGGGCATGAAGTCAGTGGCTTTCAATTCTATAACTAAATACCTGTGCATAAAGGTGTTATACATCAGCATATCGATATAATAGTCGTCACCTGAGACCTCAATGTGATATTGTCTTCCCATAAAAGCGAAGCCAGCTCCCATTTCGACCAAGAATTTTTCGATATGTTTGATGAGCCCAATCTCGATGTCTCTTTCGTCATATTGGTCGGTGAAAGTGAGCATGTCGAAAATATAAGGGTCTTTCAACAATGATTTTACCTCTATTGCTTCTGTAGCAGGGAGCGTTGTGTCGAAGTTATTGGCGAGAGCACCATGCTTGCCATAGTAATCGAGCTTGATGGCTTCTGTTAAGTATCTTGTCTGCCAATGCCCTATAATGCATTGTATCATGTACCAATATCTTGCTTGAATATTTTTTACTTGCTGTATGAGAATGATATTGTGAGTCCAAGATAAGTGCTTGATAGGTAGTTCGGTCGGGGCGTTTCCTAATTGCGCAATCATTGATTGCGTAATTGGGATATTTCCAACTTTAGCCATGGTCAACTCTTTGTTGTACTCATTATAGAACTGCATCATGCACTGCATGTTTCTTACGGAGAATCCTTTCCTTTCAGGATACTCATTCTTAAGATCTACAGCTAGGCGCTGTAGAGTCTTCTTGCCCCAACCATCAGCCTTTTGGCTTTTGGTAAGCATTTCACCGATGTCCCAATTCATACGGAGCAACTCCTCGTTTGCTGCGTACATGGCTTTCTGTTGGGCAAAAGAAACACGATGCTTGATTTGTCTCAACAAAGATGGATAACCTTGGAAGTTTTCCATGACTAATTCTTTTTGTTCAATTTCTTGTTTCATATAGAAGATTGTTTGTTCCAATCTGCAAAGAAAATGCAAACGTGCGCAAAGAAAGCTTGCTTTCAATTTGCTGAGTGCAGCTTTTCTTCTGCAAAGTTACGACTTTTCCTCGTAACTTCCAAGGTTTTAGGGAAAAATACTTGAAAAGGATGAGGATAAAGAAAAATAGGCGACTCTCGGAATTGAGAGCCGCCTATTAATTTTAAGTTTATTTGATGAAGCAAATGCTTACTTCTTTGTCATCACACACTTTGCTGTTCCTTCTGCCCAATTAACCACAAGTTTAATGTCGTAAGTACCAGCTGCTACAGCGATGTTTGGACCATTCTGTGTAGTGAGGTTATCTAATTCTCCACCCCAACTGAGATTCCAATCGTTTGTGTGACGGAACTTCATTTCGCCATCAGTCAATGTGACGTCCTTAAGTTCCCAGCAGCGCTCTTCCGGATTGTATGTCATATTCGTATCGCCATCCCAACCTTTAGGAGTTGCGTTGCCAATGATACCAATAGTAAATGGAGTCAGTGTGTAAGTCTTCTTAGACAAGTCAACATCTACCTGATAGAAACCTGCTTCTTCTGTTATCACGATGTTTCCTGCATCAGGAGCTGTATCAAAGTCAGCACCATAGTTGGTACCATCCCAGTTTGGCTGAGTACTGAACTTGAAACCATTCTGGTTCAGGTACATATAACCTTTAAATTTAACACCATCCTCACTATTGAGGACGTCAATCTGCTTCCATCCATTAGCATCACCTGCCATATAGAGGATAGGCTTGCCTACAGAGTAAGTCAGGTTGTTCATGTCGAGAGTTACAATCCATGTACCAGCACCAGGGATAACCAATGTTTGGAGTTCACCCCATTTATCACCAGTATAATAGATGTAGCCAGAAGCATCTTCACAACCATTCTCTTTACATCCTAAGGCACCTGTGTTGATGACATCCCAGTTTCCGCTTTCGAACTTGCTGCCTTCAAAGAACTTAAACCAGTTCTTGTCTTTTGCAGTAGTAACTTTTGCCTGATAAACACCATCAGACACTTTGTTCATCCATACTGGATCGGTATTGTCCCAATCATCCTTTCCATTTAAATGTTCAAGCATGTAGTAACCATTCGGGTCGATAGCAGGAGTTGGTGTTGGCGTAAGTTTGGCTGTAGTCGTACCTACGGTATTGATGGCAACAGCATCACCTGATGCCAAGTTGACAGAAACCTTTGACTCAACGTTGATGTCACGAGCAACGCTTGCGCGTGATTTGTTCTGGGTACAGAGAATCTTCTCCAACTCGTTAGCATCTACCTGAATGTTGTTACCAACGATTTCGCCTTCAATTGCCTCACCATTTACTTTCAAGTCTTTCAGTGTATAGCCTGTAACATTGGCATCTGTCGAGTTGACTGTGACAAGGTTGATGACTCCATTTTCGTCAGGCATATTACATTCTGCTTCAGGACCTGCTGTAAAGGTAATACCATATTTGGCAGCTGAGGCTTCCTGTGGATTGGTCTGAGGATTAGCCCAATCGTCGTAGTCGCCGTTGCAGCTGGCAAGTGATACACTTGCCAAGACTGCTAAGCTATATAAAAATGTCTTTTTCATTTTGCTTTGATCTTAAATTATCTAACTTCAGCTTTATTAGTATCGAAGTTGACATACAACTTCTTGCCAGGGGCGGTAGTTACAGAGTAATCTGCACCCATGGTCTCAGCCCAGTTGTTTGGCATATCATATTTACGCCAGAACACTTCGCCATTGTGAACAGTGAACTCTGTACTATACCAGTCGAGGCTACCAACCTTGACAGATACACGAAGCTCTGTGCTGGCAGTGAATGCAGGAGAAACCCATTCACCACTTGGATCGTCTGGAGGAGTCAGAGCTGTATCATCAGCAAAGCCCCAATCGCTTTGACCAATACAAGCACCAATCAGGTATACCTGAGTCTTGTAAACAGTCAGTGTCCAGTCGATGTTCTTCTTGTCTTCGGTAATCTTACCCTTGAAGTGGAGAGTGTACCAGCCAGCGTTGGCTACCTTGATGTTTTGTTCCTCACCTGCAGAGATTTCTGCACCGGCTTCATCGTTGATTTCCTTAAGACGGTTGATGCCGCGATAGTCATTGTTTTCTGTACCCCACTTGAACTCACCACCTGCAGGCAAGTAGACGATACCATAGTAATTGCCAGCTACACCTTGTACCTGTGGAATAGCCTTCCAACTCTGCCATGGAGTCTGGATAGAGCTACCTATCAAGTAGAGATTATCGGTGAACTTCGCATCAGGAGCCTGATAGACAGCCTTGACAGAAGGCAGGGTAATAACATTTGAGAAAGTTTCTCCTAAATAGGACGATGGTGTAACGCGAATAACAGCACGAAGACGAATGTAAATTGGCATTTCTTCGGGAACACTTGCATCAGGATTGGCAGCCTTGAAGAGTGATACCACAGCATCGTTTACTTCGGATGGAATAAATTCCAAACGGCTTGCATCTGAGGATGGTGTTGCCAACTCAACATGAGTGGCTGTAGCATCGCTGACGAATGCAGGGTCGATAGATACCTGTGCATAGTACGTCATTGAGTAAGGTACTCCACCATAATTTGGCTGAGAGCATGTCAATACCAAGTTTTTTGCACTGGAGAGGTCGTAGGTATTGTTTTCTGCAAGAGCAGGAGTGTTCAATACAAATCCATCCGCAAGATGACTCAGGTCCAGTGTAGGGTTGCTGTCTCTGTCTTCATCGCAGGATGTAAAGAGCAAAGGAAGTACCAATGCCGGCAGCAACATGAATTTGAATATCTTTTTCATAATTGATTTCTTTTAAATTAAATCTTGTTTCCTAACAATTAGTATTTTGGGTTCTGTGTCATGTTAGGGTTGTTCTTCATCTCATCGCCTGGGATAGGATAGATATCGAATTTTGTTGGAATACCCTGACCATTTTCTGAACCACCTTTGAAACTCCAGAGATACTTGGAACCTGTGAACAAGCCAAAGCAAACCAAGTCTGAACGACGGCGGCCTTCCATATAGAACTCACGGCACCATTCATCGATAAGAGTCTGATCATCTACTGATGAAGCTTTTATCTGACGATTGGCACGGCCCTGAACCTCCAGAATGTCAGCCAAACCTTCTTGGCTGCCGTTGAGGCGATACTTGGCCTCTGCACGGGTCAGATAGATTTCTGCCAAGCGGAACATAGGGAAATCGGTATCTGAAAAATTCTGATGGTGTTGTGCTGTACCGTCTGCATGGAGGTTGGTCCACTTCACAAAAGACGCACCATTCAGAGGACCTGTAATAGCATCACCTGGCGTAAGAGTACGTACCTTGTCACTGCATCCACCGATACCCATATAGAACAGGGCGCGGTCGTCTTTAGCCTGTGCTACGACATCGGCTGTACTGATACCCTTCTCATTATCCTTTGCAATCACCTGATCTTTAGATGGATTGGACAAAAGATCCTCATCGGTAGCCTTAGGAATATCCCCGTTAGGGAAGAACTTCTTTACCAAGTCTACACGTGCAAACAGACACTTCCATGGGTCACTTGTGCTTGCATAAGGCATGCCAGATATGGTAGAAGCATTTACGAGGTATGAAGTTCCTGCATAAGCGCGAGTCTTTACACCATCCTGACGGATAGGGAAGATGATTTCCTTCATGGCCTCTGGGTTGCAGTCATTGTCACCCATGAACAGCTGCTGGTAACCGCTGTAACCGTTCTTTTCTGCACGGCAAAGATTGTATTTACCTTCGCCTTCACCTACGTTGTTGAGAATCTCGTCGCAATAATGAATAGCCTTCTGGTAATCCTTTATCTGGCCATCTGTATAAACGGCAGAGTTAAGAGCCAAGCGGGCATGAAGTGCGTATGCTGCACCACGGTCGGCACGTCCGAAATTCTCACTGTTATTATAAGCGCCCACCTCTGCCATCATAGGCTCGATGGTAGTCAACTCATTATCCAACCACTCGTAGAGATCCTTGCCGCTTTTCTCGGTAGGGAGATTACTGTCGAAGGTGTCCTTGAAAGGAGCCTTGCGATACAGGTCAAGGAAATAATAGTAGTTCAATGCACGGAGGAAGCGAACTTCTGCAATCTGGTCTTCGCTCAGGCTGCCTGACTGCTCGGTAATAAAGAAGTTGTACTGGTTGATGTTAAAACTGAGGCGCTGGTATGCCAAGTTAACACGCGGATTATTCTTGTCCCAATCCATGCAGGTGATTTGAGTAATACCTTCATTTCCCTGATAAGCCCACAAAGTTTCGTCTGTCATCAACTCTTCCAGGTTGAATACTGTACGGATAAATCCGGTTTCACCCTCGTCGCCACTTATATCTTGTAAACCAACAGAACCTTTCTGACCTGTAAGACCAAGGGTTGCATACTGCTTAGCCAAGAGACCCTCTACCGTATATGTTTGGTGATTTAGTGGGTCTACCGACTTGATGTTCAGTTCGTCTGCGCAAGAGACAAAGCCCATGCACAACATACTTGCCATTGCAGTCTTTAAAAATATCTTTTTCATAATTGTCTCCTTTTTTGTATTTTAGAAGTTAAGATTCAAACCAAGCTGGAAGCTTATTGGACGTGGGTAAGGATTTTTGTCCATACCGCTACTTACCTCAGGGTCGATGCCCTTATACTTGGTAATGATGAATGGGTTCTGTACGGTGAAGTAGATACGTCCGCTGCAAATCTTTTCAGCACCAGCCTTGAACAATGCTGGGAAGCTGTAGCCCAAAGTCATGTTGCTACACTTCAAGTAAGAAGCATTGCGTACGAAATAGTCGCTTTGTGTATTCGGTTTTAAAGTTGAACCCGTAAAGCCAAGTTTGACAGCTTCTGCTGTTGTGTTAATATTACCGTATTGTGTAATTTGGTCCAAAATAGCTTTTGAGTTCAGGAAATCGTAGTACACATAGTTACCGATAGATGCATGGAAGGCTGCACTGAAGTCCCAGTTCTTGTAGATGAACTTGGTGGTGAGACCCATGATGACATCAGGTGCAGGGCTCTTGTAGCAATAACGGTCACCATCATCAATGATTCCGTTACCATCACGGTCAACATACAGTCCCTCAATAGGTTTGCCATTCTCGTCGTAAACCTGCTGGTAAACATAGAAAGAGTTAATAGGTTCGCCAACCTTGTTTGCCTGTACCGTTGTTTTATTTTCACGAGATATCGCATCGCCAGTCGCAACCCAGTCTGATTTTCCTGCTTCCAACTCGGTGATTTCATTATGGTTCCATCCTACGTTGTAGGTTACATCCCATACGAAGTCCTTGGTGACGATAGGCTTCACATTGAATGCCAATTCCACGCCATAGTTTTCCAAAGAACCAACGTTCTTCAAAATCTTGTCGCTTAAGTTAGTACCAGCGGCAACAGCAACCTCAGACAACAGATCGGTAGTCTTGCGATAGTAACCATCTACGTTGAAGCCGAAGCGGCCATTGAGAGCGGTGAAATCAAGACCTGCATTGTAGGTTGTAGTCTTTTCCCAAGTCAGGTCAGAATTGCTTGCAGATGGACGTAAAGTAGGATAATAATTGTCACCGAATGGATATTGTCCATAACTGTTGCTGACTCTGTACAGAGTAGTATAGTAGAAGTCGTCAATACCATTCTGCTGACCTGTCTTACCCCAGCCCAAGCGGAGCTTCAACTCGTCAAGCCATTTTACGTTCTTCATGAATGGCTCGTTGTTGATTTTCCAGGCAAATGCTGCTGCAGGGAAGTAACCCCACTTCTTGCCCTTTCTGAAGCGTGAAGAACCATCGGCACGGAAGGTTGCTGTAAGCAAATAGCGGTCTAATAAGTTATAGTTGAAGCGTCCGAAGTAAGATACCAATGAGTTATGGGTTTTCCAAAACTCGTCAGATTGGAACTTTGGATCATTCTCATAATTCCATTTACCTTCTGTAGCTTCATACTGAGGATTGGTATCTCTCAGGTATTCATCAATACCACTTCCGAATTCATATCCTGATCTGTGATAGTGGCTCTGCTCAGCACCTGCCATGATATCGATGTCGTGAACACCAAACTTATGGGCATATTCAGCAAATGCTTTTCCTTCAATACTGTATTTGTATTGATGGTTAGTAAGATACCTACCAAAATAGTTGTTGGATGAACCATTCGACTCGACAGTTGCTGAATACTTGTTTGTATCCTCATTTTGTCTACCATCAGTGTATTGTGCTCCTATGGCTGCATGCAAATGCAAGTCTTCAAAGCCATGAATCTTATAGTCTACTTCCAAATTTGAAGTTATGTCATGAGTTTTGGCTATACACTTGTAAGTGTCAAGGAGAGACACAGGGTTCAGAGGATACTGAGATTTAGGCGTACTTTTCCAATTAGGATCTGTAACCTTGTCGCTTTTGTTGCCCAGATACTGGAAATATCCGCCTACGCAGTCGTACTTCTCATCGTTTACGCGAACGGGCTGTGTGGGGTCCATTCGGAGTGCGTTAAAGATGGCGGCACCTGCTTGTGCATAGCGGTCCTTTTCGAACATATACTTCGCTGTGAAGTTGAAGTTCAAGTGCTTGTCGAGGAAGGAAGGAGCCACATTGACTGAAGTGTTGAAACGCTTCATCCAGCTGGTCTTAACGATACCGTTGTTGTCTTCGAAACCTAAGCCAATACGGTAAGGCATATCCTTCAAGCCGCCCTGAATACTGAGACTGTGCTTGGTAGAGACGGAAGTGCGGAAAATCTCGTCCTGCCAGTCTGTGTCGGCATCACCCAAACCCAAACTGCTTATATCTTTTCCTAAAGAGGTAAGAGCCTGCTTGTACTCGCTGGCATTCATCACCTCATATTTCTTCTGG
>OMAM01000603.1_pt1 | contig 17965 bp, 8 predicted proteins | sample 1644621 | NCBI WGS metagenome assembly OMAM01 (sample SAMEA103958120, study PRJEB25191) | human gut metagenome | biome: human-associated habitat [ENVO:00009003]; feature: intestine environment [ENVO:2100002]; material: feces | place: Germany | collected 2013/2015 | reverse complement strand
GCGGTCGTGCTATCAGAGGACAGTCATATTATGTGAAAGAGATTCATGTTGTGGACGGAAAGAAGATGGTCAGAACAATCGGCGACCTTTACCTCTCCGGAGAATCGGAGCATGTACAATTCGAGCAGTTATAAGAGCATACAGACAAAAAAGAGGACGGCATCCGGAAACGGGTGTCGTCCTTGTGCTATAATGGATTTATGAACGTGCTTGAATTTTGGCAATCAACGCATCCTGCAAAACTTTTGAATAGTTGATACCGTAATTTTCACATGCAGTATTGAGCCATGCAGGAATACTCAAAGTTTTCTTGACCGCTTTGTCATTGTACGCACGGGCGTATTCGTCGAGGTTGACACAAATCAAATTGACAAGTGCTGCATCCTCGTCCTTTTCAACTGCATCAAGAGGGGTCGGAGCGGGAAGAACATCACCATCACGCAAGGATGTGAATAAATACTGACCGCAAGCCTCTTGAGCCATTGCGAAAGCGTCCGCAAGGTTATCTCCGTAAGTTGCTAAATCATTGAGGTCGGGGAAAATAACTGAATATTTCCCGTCGCCCTCCGGATAAAAAACAGCAGGATAAATATAATTCATGATAACGCTCCTTTCTTTAATGGGTGGCAGGTCTCATTTGAGACCCGCCTGTTTGAGTATGGAGTTGACAACCCTTTGAGGAATGTCGCCTCGATGATTTGGGATTGTAACTTTTCCCGTTTTGGTTGGGTGTTTGTATTGATGATGTGAACCTCTCACATCTACTAACTCCCATCCGTCATTGAGGACTATTTTTTCAATTTCTCGAAATCTCATTTGTATTGTTTCCTCCTTACAAGTATATAATAACACGTATTTTACGTAATGTCAATAAAAATATACGTAAAATACGTAAAAAATAACAGAGATTTTCATACTACTAAATTGAACCTACCGACCGGAGGGGTTCAGTTAGTAGTATAACAATCACAAAAAAATAATATGAATGTTTTTGTCATGGTCAACACGGATTTCCTTGACAATGGAACGCCACAATTCACGCCTCTCCGGTATAGACAAAGAATCATACACACTTTCAAAATCCATTTTCAAAAAGTTTTTCAAATACGATAAATCCTTGACAGGTCGGGAATCCTCTGCATTTATTTTCTCAAGCTGCATCAGCAGTTTTTCTCTATCAAGTTTGAACTCGTCCATTGTTATGAGGTCGTTCAAATACAGGTCTTTCAATTTCTGCATTTTTCCCTCAACACTCCGGCGTTTGGCATCGGTACGCAATGCCGGAAGATTTGCAACCTCGTATTCTGCAATATAGTTTTCCAGTTCCGGACGGATCAGATGTCGGTGCGGCTCGTTATTGGCGTTCGGAAACGGCTCGTTGATATAACTGACGACGACATTGCACGGATGCTTACGCACCATGCGCGCCAGTTCCTCCGCTTGCCGGATGCCCTCCGGGACGCGGAAGCGGCGCATGACGCCGAACAGCGGAAGATCCGTCTGCGTCATAAGGCCGAGCTTGTCGCAGTATTCGTAGACCTCATCCTGCACCGGCCGCTGCGTCAGACGCAGAAAATTCATGTTGCAGAGTTTGGCCAGCAGAATATCGTCGATCAACTGCGGAAGATCGCCGCGCAGCACGTCCTGCTGCTCAAAGCCCATCGTATTGGCCCCGCGCAGACGGATGGAGCGGCCATTGAGATAGAACATCCCCTTGCGCTGCGGACTTTCTGTGTCCTGCGTAAAGCTGCGCATACCGAACTGCTGCGCAAGGCGGTCGGTGCACGTCCCGTTTACAAGAACGGCTGCATGGAGCTGGTACAAATACGGGGTTTCCAGATCCCACAGCTTTGTGTCCGGCAGGTCAAATTTGAGTTTGTACAGATTCTTTCCGTGCTTGAGCGGCATGGGAATGCCCTTTCCAAGCTCGGACTTGACGGCGGCCTCCGTCAGGCTGTCGCCCATGCCGACAAAGCGCGTCGTCTCCGGCGTAAAGCGGTGGTCTTCAAAGACCGTCTCGGGGAAGTTCTGCCCGTAGAGTGAAAGCGAGAGCTCGACCGGGAGGGTATCATATCTGTCGTTCTGAATTTCCAGCCATGCTTCTGCCTTCCCGTCCAGCGGACGGATATAGAGGTCGCTGATATGGACGGAATTTCGGATCTCCACATAGACGCGGTTGTAAATGCCCGTCCCGGAGGGGCAGTGGTGCCAGCGGACCGTCCCAGCCGAGACCGGTGGCGGCATAAAGCTTGTCGCCTTCTGTTTCTTCGCTGCCGCCGGGATCGTTTCCCATATAAATATGGTCATTATACAATTCAACTTTCAACCGGTTTGTGCCGTCTTTGACGATGCCTGTAATCTCAAACTCGAATGGAGAGAAGAAGCCTTCGTGTTCTCCGCCAAATGTGTCATTGACGGTAACGACTGCACGGTAATCCGCGCCGTCAAAATGGATATAGACCGACTGGCCCGCCAAAAGCGCAGGCAGCTCAAACGTGGTTTCATATGTCTTTTTGCACGCGCCGATCGGCCCGCCGTATTCCGGGATCGTGACCGGTTGACCATCGCGCAGAAACGACGTGAGATCCATGCGCCGGCGCAGGCTTTCAAACGCAGGCGCGTGATTTTCCAGAAACGGGCGGTATGCTTCCCGCATGGCAGCAAGCTTGGTTTTCAGTTCTTCCGTTGTAGACAGATGCGGCTTGACTGCGATGGGCTGTGCATCTGCCTGTTCCAGACGGCAGATAACGGTTTCATGCGGAATTGGCGTGACCGGCTCCAGAAGCGCAGCGTTCCCGCCGATGCCGTTTGCCGCGATTTGTGCGAATTGATCCATATATGTTCTCCTTTTCGCTGCTTTTTCGTATCGTAACACAGCGCATATAGGGAGGCAATCTGCGAAAATGACACTTTGACCCGCAAAAATGTCATATTCGCCACCTATGATTTTTGACCCGCATTCTTTTAGAATGCGATACAGAGGATACTGGACCGATGGACGGATGTGAGGCAGCTTATGTTTGAAGCATTTTTTACGGATCCCTGTATGCGATACCGCACAGAGGTGATCAACGGCATTGACTTTTATGGGTTGGGATTCAGCATGGTACGCGGCGAATGTGTGGCGGAAGGAACGCTGCGCTGGATGCAGAAAGGCGAAGCTGCGGCCGTGCTCATCACAAATACGAGCCTGCCGGATATGTCTGGGTTTGAACTTGCCAGACATGTCCGCAGACAGTTTCCGTGCCTCCGCGTGATTTTTTTGACTGACACGCCGAACCTTGCGGAAGCGCAGCAAGCTGTCCGGTGCGGTGCATATGACTATTTGCCGAAGTCTGACGGGATCGACGCGCTGCGCAGCACGATGATCCGCGTTTCAGAGGAGCTGCACGCGGAAAGTCGGGAAGAAGCCTATCTGCGCAGCCAGACCAATTGGGATGAGATTATTCCAAAGCTCCTGCGCTTGCTTACGGCCTTGCGGCCGGAAATCTGCGAAGAGCATTGGCAGCTGTACTCCAGAATCAAGCCGCTGGTTTCCAATGATTCATTCTGCATCGAGACGCTGCTGGTGCGTGCGCTGATGGAGGAGCTGCGCATGGAAATTCGCCGCCGCGATGAGGCGCTTTTCCTGCAAATCCGAAGCAGCATAATGGACACGCCGCTGGAGGAACTGACATCCACACACGCTGTGGCAACGCAAATCGACACAATCTGGAAGCTGCTCGCGGAAAAGGGCTATATTACGCCGGAGGATGCGCTGAAAAGCGACACCATTGGGCGCGCCTGTGTCTATATGCAGACGCACCTTGGAGAAAAGCTGACTGCCGAGAGCGTAGCGGCGTATGCCCATATCAGCTCACGGCACTTTGTCCGAAAGTTCCGCGCGGAGATGAATGAGACGTTTGCGGAGTATCTGCTCCGCATTCGGATCAAGGCGGCCATTGGAATGCTGAAGAACGGAAAGGACGTCAAATCCATCCCGGAGGCCGTGGGCTACAAGGACAAAAAGAGCTTCTGCACCGCTTTCAAGACCTGTACCGGCTGCTCCATGCGCGAATATCAGCAGAGGCTGAATCTGAGCCAGCGAGAGGAGAAACAGTCATGATAAAACTATGGAACCAAACCATGCCGCACCGCTGCCCGGCGGATGCGTTTGAGCCGTATCTCACGCCGTATTTCTGCGACGGCGCCAAAACAGCCATTGTGGTGTGCGCGGGCGGCGCATACAGCGAGCGCGTAACGTATGAGGGCGATGACGTGGCCGTGTGGCTGAATACGATCGGCATAACGGCCTTTGTACTGGAATACCGCGTTGCGCCAAGCAAAGCCCCGGCGCAGCCGTCTGACGCGCAGCGGGCGATGCGCCTTGTCCGAAAGCTGTGCGCCGAGCGTGGAATTGAACGTGTGGGTATTATGGGCTTTTCCGCAGGCGGACATCTGGCGGCAACGCTGTCCGTGCGCTATGACTACCCGCTTTATCCGCCACAGGATGCAGTTGACGCGTTTTCCGCGCGGCCGGATTTTACCGTGCTCTGCTACAGCGTGATTGACATGGGCGAGTATCATCACGAGTGGAGCCGCAGGCTTCTGCTTGGCGATGCGCCAAGCGATGCAGAGATTGCGTTTTACTCGCCGCAGCTCCATGTGACGGCCGACACTCCGCCTGCCTTTCTCTGGCACACAGCACAGGATGCAAGCGTTCCGGCAATCAATTCGATGCTCTACGCCGCTGCACTGCAAAAATGTGACGTGCCGTATGAGCTGCACATCTTCCCGTTTGGACAGCACGGCAAGGCGCTGGCGCTCGATGATGCCTCCGTCGGACAGTGGCGGCAGCTTTTGCGTCAATGGTTGGTCAGCATGAAGTTTTTATAAGCGATATGAAAGGCACATGCGGCAGCGCATGTGCCTTTTGCATAATTTCATGCAATCGTCTCTGTGCATATTAACAAAAGAGCAAATACGAATCGTCAAATTCAATGCTGATTTTTTGGCGACAATGCTTAAAATAAACACGCAGATACCAACTGGATGCAGGAATAATGCACAATCAACGCAGTCACAATCGCCAGCCATCTTGTCACAATCGCACCTTGGAAATCAAAAACCGAACCCGTACAATGGAGAAAACAAAAGCGGAGGAACCCATGCGAACCATGACAAAGGAAAGAAAAAAGGAAGGGCCGCGCCTTGGCCACAAAGGCCGGGCAGATGCAAAAGCCAGCCGTCAGCTGCTGCTGCTCTGTATCCCGGCAATCATCGGTTATATCCTGTTCAACTATATACCGATGGGAGCCGCAGTCATCATTCCGTTCAAGAATTATAAATTCTCCAAGGGCATCCTCGGCAGCGACTGGTGCGGTCTGGCCAACTTCAAGTGGATCATCCAGTCCGTCGCGCTTGACCGTGCGCTGCGCAACACGGTGCTCTACGGTCTTCTGTTCATGGTGCTCAGTCCGGTCACAAACGTGATCATCGCGCTTCTGCTGTTTGAGATCACAAGCAGACGCCGGCTGAAAACCTACCAGACCATCATCACCTTCCCGAACTTCATGTCCATGGTTATCGTCGGCTACATCGTCTACGCCATCCTCAGCCCGAGGACCGGTCTTATGAACCAGATCATCCAGTTCTTCGGCGGTGACCCCGTTGACGTGTATATGAACGCGAAATACTGGCCGTTTATCCTGACTGTCGTAAACCTCTGGAAAGGCATCGGCATGGGCTCCATGATGTATTTCGCCGCATTGATGGGCATTGACACGTCGCTCTATGAAGCGGCGGAGATCGACGGCGCAAGCCGCTTCCAGAAGATGCTGCATATTTCCCTGCCGCACCTTGTCCCGCTGATCTGCATCTTCACCATCATGAATGCAGGCAGCCTAATCAGCGGCAACTTCGATTTGTTCTATGTTATCCCGAGAAATACCTCGACGCTGTACGCAACGACGGATATCCTCAACACCTACGTCTATCGTTCCCTGCAGGAATCCAGCTATGCGATCGGCGCAACCACGGGTCTGATTCAGTCTGTTGTGGGTATGTTCCTTGTTCTGCTGTCCAACTGGATCGTCAAGAAGATCTCCCCGGACAACTCGATGTTTTAAGTGGGAGGGATCGTCTTATGAGCACAAAAAGCAAACTCAGCCGAAATCAGACGTTCAACATCATCCTGTATATTTTCTTTTTCCTGATGTGCGCCTGCTTCGTGCTTCCACTGATCGTGGTTATCTCCGCCTCGTTCACCAGCGAACAGGCCCTGACCTCCGGCGGCTTTTCCCTGCTGCCGCGTGATTTTACGCTCGACGCGTACAAGTCGGCATTCTCCAGCGGCACGCGCGTGCTGCGCGCCTATGGCGTGACCATCTTTCAGGCTGTGGTCGGTACGGTCCTCAGCAGTCTGGTCGCGGCGCTGGCGGCGTATCCCCTTTCCCGGAGCAATTTCCGCTACCGCAGGCCCATCACGGTCTTTATCTTCTTTACCATGCTCTTCAGCGCCGGTATGATTCCGAACTACATTATCTTCGCCAAGTATTATAAGCTGGCGGATTCCATCTGGATCTACATTCTGCCCGGCATCACCGGCGGCGCGTGGAACACCATGGTATTCCGGACGTTCTTCAAGGGCCTGCCCGAGACGCTGTTTGAGGCGGCGTATCTGGACGGCGCAAGCGAGCTGCGCATCTTCTTTTCGGTCGTTTTGCCGCTGTCCACGCCCGTTTTTGCGTCCCTTGGCTTTATGGCGCTGGTTGCCCGCTGGAACGACTATACCACGTCCATGATCTACATCCGCAACGAAAGCCTCTATACGCTGCAATATCTCTTACAGCGCATGATGGATCAGGCGGAATTCATGAAGAATCTTGCGAACAACCCCATGATGTCCGGCAGCGTTTCGCTGGACACGAGCATGCTGCCGAGCGAATCGCTGAAATTCGCCATGTGCGTCATCGCCGCAGGCCCCATGCTGGTCGTGTTCCCGTTCTTCCAGAAGTATTTTGCGCAGGGTCTGACGATCGGCGCAGTCAAGGGCTGAGAGAACAGCCTGTTTTATGAATTGTATGCCTGAAAACGAATGGTACCGCGTTTTGAGGCGTTTACAAGAGAAAGCGACACCCCATATCACCTAAAATCTAAGGAGGATATCATGAAAAAGAGAACCATTTGCCTGCTCCTTGCCATGATCATGGTTCTGAGCATCGTTCTGGCGGGCTGCAGCAAGACTGCTGAGACTCCCGCTGCGGACGAAACCCCCGCCACGACTGAGCCGGCGGAAACCACCGACAACACCGAAACCCCTGAAGCTCCCGAAGAGACTGCCGAGCCCGCGCTTGAGCAGAAGACCATTCAGCTCATGATCACCGGCGCCGGCAAGCAGGCCAACTCCGACAAGGTCTGGGCCGCTTTCAATGAGCAGCTCCAGCAGTACGTTCCCAACACCACGGTTGAATTCATCGACGTTTCCTTCGATGAGTACAGCGAAAAGTTCTCTCAGGTTCTGGCTTCCGGTGAGGGCGTTGATCTTGCATGGACCGGCTGGCTGATCAACAAGCCGCAGAACATTGCCGACGGCAACCTGATGCCGCTCGACGATCTGCTTGCAGAGTATGGTCAGGGCATCGTGGATATCCTTGGCGAAGAGGTCGTTGAGATTCATCGCAATGCGGCTGACGGCAAGCTGTACTACCTCCCCAGCTGGCAGGGCCTGTGCGGCGAGCGCCGCGGCTGGCTCGTCGTGACTGAGATCGCAGAGCTCGCAGGCGACACCTGGATCGACGACACCAAGGCTGCTCTCAACAAGTGGCGCAACAACTACTCCGGCATTGAAGACTTCCAGGCTGTTCTGGATCAGGCGACCAAATATCTGGCTGCTGCGAAGGAAGCCGGCAAGCTCGGCGCTGGCATCAACACCGGCCGTGCATTTGGCTGGTCCATGTACAACGGCATGTATTCCTTCCTCGGCGTTGGTGGTGCTGAGATCGGCATCACCTACTGCGACGGCACCTTCACCGTGAAGGACGGCGTTGCAGGCGAACACTACAAGCTGTACGCCAAGACGATGGCCGACTGGTACAAGGAAGGCTACATCCGCTCCGATATCATGTCTGTTGACACCTCCACGCTGACGACCCCGAAGAACGGTGAGATCACCGACACGACCTATGTCTTCAGCTGCGATCCGTATCTGACCGAGGCCGATCAGGAAGCAGCGATTGCAGACGCCGGTATGGACATGACCTACCTGCCCATCGAAGAGAACGCCTACCTCATTCTCGGCGGCGATACCTCCTACGCCATCCCGTACTGCGCGGATGAACCCGAGCGCGCCATGATGGTCCTCAACGCGATCTACTCCCAGCCCGACCTGTACAACACGCTGATCTACGGCATCGAGGGCGAGGACTACACCAAAAACGCCGACGGCACCATCACCACCAGCTATGTCGGCGCCAGCCCCACGGCGGACGACAGCTACGGCATCCAGAGATGGATCATCGGCTCCTGCAAGAACGCGCTCATCAACAACGGCACCGATCCCAACTACTATGCGGATCTGGAAGCGCTGGAGGAGACTGCCCGCGTCAACCCGTTCCTGAACTTCACGTTCGACAGAACGAATGTCGAGGGTATCTGCGCGAGCATCCTGAACGTGTACTACGAGTATGGCCCGCAGCTTGACAACGGCGTTGCAGGCGACAACTGGGAAGAACTCTATAACAACTATATGGCTGCCCGTAAGGACGCAGGCATCGAAGAGCTTGTCACCGAGTTCCAGAACCAGCTCAACGCTTACATTGAGGCCAACAATATCACTTCCTGGTAAGCATCTAACCAAAAGCGGAAGAGGCATTCCGTCTCTTCCGCTTTTCCTATAAGTTTTTTCCTGATTATTGAAAAAATAGTGTTAAAATGACGACATATTTTATTGATTTTCGGAACGGCTGCGACGAAAATGACGGCCGCAGTCCGGAAACTCCATTTAAGACGCAGCACCCGGAGCTTCTGAAACCTGACGATACGGTGCTGTTCCGGCGCGGAACCATGTTCCGCGGGCCGCTGCAGAATCCGTCCGGCCGCTGGGAGCATCCCATCCATTACGGCGCGTATGGCGAGGGTGAACCGCCTGTGTTCTGCGGCTCGCAGAGCCTTTCCGACCCGGCACAGTGGGAAAGCATCGGCGGGAACGTCTGGAAGTATACAGGCGCGCTTTCCGGTGAGACGGCCAACCTGATCTACGGCGACGGAACGTGCGGCGCGCTGCGCTGGACACGCGAGGAGCTTTGCGAGCAGGGCGACTGGTTCGACTCCTGCCTTGGATATTCCATTCAGCATCTCCCGCTTGCGGAGGATCATACGCTGCTGGTCTATTCGCAGGAAAATCCCGCGGCCTTCTACGGAAGCATCGAATGCGCGACCTCGCAGTACCGCTGGCTGGCGCACTGCGGACACGACATGGTCATTTCCGATCTGGAATTCCGCAACAACGGCCTGCACGGCATTGCGGGCGAGGAGGGCGGCCGGAATCTGCGCATCGAAAACTGCCGGTTTGCCAAAATCGGCGGCGCCGTCTGGGAGAAAGACCAGAAGATCCGCTTTGGCAACGCCTTTGAGTGCTGGAACGTGGCGGAAAACGTTGAGGTCGAGCACTGCGTGTTCGACGATATCTACGATTCCGCCGTCACGCATCAGGGCGGCGCGGACTGCAAGCCCGCGTACCACTTCCTGATCCGAAGCAACACCTTCCGCCGCTGCGGTATGGCGGCCTATGAGCAGCGCGATCTTCTGCCGACATATGCGGAGTTCACAGACAACGTCTGCGAGGACGCCGGCGAGGGCTTCTCCAGGCTTGGCGAGACGATGCCGCGCCGGTCGGAGATCTGGCCGCAGCCGATGGGCCACCATGTGTTTTTGTGGCGTATTTCCCACGCGACCGGCAATGAGCATTTTGCGCTCTGCCGGAATACCTTCGGCGATGCGCCCTATGGCGCGGCCGTCTACTCGGTCAATCCGTCGGAGGCCGACCGGCTGGTACATCTGGAGGAGAATCGGTATCCGATGCAGCGCTATACGCTGGTTGGCCGGATGTACGGTATAGATTATCCCGATCCTTCCGCGTGGGAAAGCAGAAGAAAAGAAGAAAGCGAAAGAGAGAGCTCAATGAAAGTCTTTACCGTTGCGCTGATTGGCGCAGGCAACCGCGGCGAAATTTACACCGATATCATGAAGACGCTGCCGGAAAAATTTCGCGTTGTTGCCGTTGCTGATCCGAACGAAAACCATCGCAGAAACATTCAGAATAAGCACAGCCTGCCGGACAATCACGTTTTCCATACCTGGCAGGAGCTGCTGGCGCAGCCAAGGCTTGCCGATCTTGCGGTCATTGCGACACAAGACAGTATGCATTATGAACCGGCCATGAAGGCACTGGCGGCCGGTTACGATGTGCTGCTGGAGAAACCGCTGGCACGCACAGAGGAAGAATGCATCGAGCTGCGTGAGCAGGCGCGAAAATACGGCCGCAAGTTCATGGTCTGCCATGTGCTGCGCTATACGCCGTTCTATTCGCGCGTCAAGCAGCTGATCGACGAGGGCGTTCTGGGCGATATCGTGACGATCGTCCATACGGAAGGACTCGGTAATATCCATCAGAGCCACAGCTTTGTCCGCGGCAACTGGGGCAACACGGCCAAAAGCAATTTCATGCTGCTGGCCAAGTCCTGCCACGACATCGACCTGCTGCAATGGCTGATGAAGAAGAAATGCACGAAGATCCAGTCGTTCGGCTCGCTCAAGTACTTCCGGCGTGAAAACGCGCCGGCAGACGCGCCGGAGCGCTGCATTGACGGCTGCCCGCACGCGGAAACCTGCCCGTACAACGCCGTCAAGCTGTATCTGGACGACAAGAACAACATGTGGTTCCGCACGACGTCCACCGGCAAGGTTGACCCCACCGACGCGGATGTGGAATTTACGCTTCGTCATACGCAGTATGGCAAATGTGTCTTCAAGTGCGACAACGACGTAGTCGATCATCAGGTCGTGAACATGGAGTTTGACGACAAATCCACAGCCTCGTTCACCATGAGCTGCTTTAACTACAACGGCAGAAAGTCCAACATCATGGGTACAAAGGGCGAGATGTTCCTCGACTTTGAGGGCGACGAAATCCGCATCTTCCACTTTGAGGGCCGCTGGTGGGAGACCATCCACACCAATGGCCGCGTGGACGGCACGCTGGTTGGCGGCCATGGCGGCGGCGATCCCGGTATCGTGAACGCGCTCTATGATTACATGACTGGCGCAAAAACCGCAGACGAGGTCAGCGAGATCGGCATTTCCTGCGAAAACACCCGTCTGGTATTCGCCGCCGAGCGTTCCCGCCTGAACGGAGACGTTGAGACGATCACCCCATTGGCATAAAACTTCATGCGTGAGCACTGCACCACGAAAATGCGCAAATGCCGGTGCATGAAGTTTTTGTGCATCATTTCCGGTTGCCCCGCAGGGGCGAGGAAATGGCACATTTCTTATTTTTGCTATGCTTTTGCATAGCAAAACCTCCCGCAAAAGCGCCGGATATCTGCCGTTCTCCGGCTGATGCCCGGCGCACTATTTTTGGAATGGAGACTGATTTATGAAACGAATTTATAAATCCTGCGTTGCAGTCCTGCTGCTGCTTGCGATGCTCCTGAGCTGTGTTCCGGCGCTGGCCGCCGGAAGCAGCCATAGCTACACGACGCTGCAGAAGGCCGAAGCGCTGAAGACCCTTGGCCTGTTTCAGGGCACAAACAAGGGCTTCGAGCTGGAAAAGACGCTGACGCGCGAACAGGCGATCACCTTGATCGTCCGCCTGCTCGGCGCGGAAGCGGAAGCGAAGGAAAAGAACCCGGAGCATCCGTTTACGGACGTTCTGGCCTGGGCCGGTCCCTATGTCGGCTATGGCTACCAGAACGCGCTTGTGAAGGGCGTCAGCGAAACGCTCTTTGGTTACGGCAAACTCGTGACGGAAGCACAGTTCCTGACGATGGTTCTGCGTCTGCTGCAATATGAGGACGACACGGACTTTACATGGAACAAGTCGGCAGAGCTGGCGGAAAAGCTCGGCCTGCCGGTCGTGCCCGCAAACAGCGGCGAGTATACGCGCGGCAACGCCGTTGACGTGATCTGGGCGCTGCTGGAGACGAAATTCAAATCCGGCGGCAAGACGCTGGCACAGACGCTGATCGAGAAGGGCGTGTTTACGGAAAAGGCTTACCGAGAAGCGCTGGGAGAGGATAGCTCCAATATCGGCGCGATTCTTCCCATTCTGAGACCTGATCCCGACCCGAAACCCGATCCCGACCCGAAGCCCGATCCTGACCCCGATCCCGATCCGGAACCCACGGAACAGCCGGTCTATGTGTCTCCGAGCGGCGGCAGTGACGGCGACGGCAGCAAGGACGCGCCGTTCGGCTCGTTGGAGGCTGTGCGCGACTATCTGCGCGAGAACCGCTCGACGGAGCTGCCCACAACGGTCTATCTGCGCGGCGGCACCTATGTGCTGGACAAGACGTTCGAGCTGACTGCGGAAGACGGCGGTACGGAAGAACTGCCCGTGACGTGGCGCGCCTATCCGGGCGAGACGGTCATCATTACCGGCAGCGCCGGAGCCTCTTTGTCTGCCTTTGAGCCGGTTTCCGGTGAAATGAAGGAAAAGCTTTCGCCGGACGCGCAGGAACACGTCATGGTGGCCGATGCCAGCGCACTTGGTTTGGGCACGATCAGCGTTGGTCTGACGCAGAGCAACTTCTGCATCGACGCACCGCTTTTCTCGCTGGATGGACAGCATATGAGCCTGACGCGCTACCCGAACTCCAACTCAACCGAGGATTGGATGCATGTGGAGACGGTCGATCCCACGCAGACGGCAGGCACCTATCCCAAGATCAAGCTTACAGACGAAACAGTTCTCGGTTGGGATCATAACGCCGCTGACCGCATTTATTTTGGCTATTTCTCCTACGGCTGGGCGCTGCATGGCTTCCACGGCACGCTTGATCCGGAAACCGGCATTGTAACGGCGACGGATGCGTCCCATTATGGCAGCGCCGCCGGGCTGAAGCCTATGCTGCTCTACAATGCGTATGAATCGCTGGACGAGCCGGGCGAGTGGTACTATGACCAGACGAGCGGCAAGCTCTATATCTATCCGTTCGCAAATGCAACGGCAGCTTCGACGCTCCGCATGACGAGCAGCAATTTTGACCTGATTTCGGTCAACGGCGCTTCGTATCTCAACCTCGAGGGACTGACAGTTACGTCCTCCAAAAAGGACGGCATCGTCATGAACAACGTCGATCATTGCGTGATCGAGAATTGCACGCTAACAAGCTTTGAAGGCAGAGCCGTCAGCATTGACAATGCGACCTATTCCGGCCTGAAAAATTCCGAGGTTGCTTACACCTCCATCTCGGCCATCTATCTGAATGGCGGTGACTATCAGACCATGGAGCCGGGCTACGATTTCATTACGAACTGCCGTATCCACGATACGAACCAGTACCGGACGATGAACGAGGGCGGCGTGAAATTCCGCGGTGTGAAGAACACGTTCTCCAACAACGAAGTCTACAACATTACGGATATGGCGCTGAACTTCGCAATCGTCGGCGGCGGGCCGACCTCGCTGGACTGCGTGATCGAGAACAACTCGTTCCATGATGTCGTTCTGAACGGCAAGGACATGGGCGCTGTCTATGGCGGCCGTGACGCGCGCTGCCAGGGCGTGGTCATCCGGAACAACCATTTCTACAATCTCAGCAACAACGATGCCTCTTTTTCCAGCTTCTCCGCCAATGCGGTCTATCTGGACGACGGACTGAGCGGCGCAGCAGTCACCGGCAACATCTTCGGCCCGGGCGCCTCGGGCGAATATTTGGAGGCTGTCAAGATCAACTGCGGTCACGACACTGTCATCACGAACAATCTGTTCATCGATACTCGCTGTGCGTTCAATGTATATATTGCCGGCAATTTTGCAGTCGGCATGACGAATGACAGCGGCTTCGGCATCGCGCCCTCCCTGCGTCAGGTCTGGAACAACGAACTGTACACGTCCCGCTGGCCGTGGATGGCGGCGCTGAGAGACGGCGAGACGGACGTCTATATCCCGAATATCTTCAAGAACAATGTTATCATCTACACCGACGCTGCGCCGCGCGGCAGCGAGACGAGCGCCTATCCGTGGGTCAAGACAAATGACAATCAGGAAAGCAAGATCACCGGCCTCGACAACAATCTGGTGATCCTGAAGGGCACAGGCGATAACCGTCAGCTGTTTGTTGACTATGCAAACGGCAATTACGCGCTCATCGATTCCGTCCTGGCGCAGCTGCCCAGCTTTGAGCAGATCGACCAGAGCAAGATCGGCGTGAAGAGCTTCCCCGGCAACCAGAAGCCGGCGGCGTCCGGCGTGTCCGTTTCCGGCACAGCAGAGATTGGCCAAACGCTGAACGCAGTATATACGTTCTCTGACGCGGACGGCGACAGCGAGGGCGCGACCATTGCGAACTACTACATTTCCGAAAGCCGCGACGACCTGTTCTATCTGAACTGGAAAAAGGTCAGCGACAACATGAGCAGCACGGAATTCACCGTAACGCCCATCTGCGAGGGCAGGTGGATCCGCTGCAAGGTCACGCCGGTGGACAGCCGCGGCGCACAGGGCGAGCCTGTCTGGTCTGAGCCTGTTTTCGTGGCGTTCACCAGCACGGTAGATAAGACGGAATTCCGCGCGCTGGTAGACGAGGCCAAAGCTAAGGTCGAAGCCGCACAGATCGGCGACGAGCCCGGCCAGTGGACACAGAAGGAAATTGACCTCATCACGGCGGCCATTGCCGACGCGGAGGCCGTATTGGCAAAGGACCCGATCAGCCAGTATGACTTTGATCTCGGCGTGGCTGCGTTCCAGAAGGCGTACACCCGCTTCTGCAACAACCAGAACGCCGGTACCGCGACCGATGTGATCGAGATCGACGCATTGATCGAGGATACGGAAAACTGGACGCCGCATGCAGAAAATAAGGCAGGAAAGCCTACCTTTACCGGAGGCAAGCTGACTCTGACCGCGGCTTCCGCCTACCAGACGGCCTGCTACACCGGCAAGGCGTATACCAATAAGACCTTCCGCTTTACCTATCAGCAGTCCGGCAGTGGCTGGGGCGGCTTCTACTTCAACATGGGCGACGCAGAGGCACTGCCGTTCAATCAGACAACAAAGGGTGTTCTTGTCGTGACTAAGACGACCGGTACGGAACTTCAGATCCGCGACGGCGTCAACGAGGCGCTTCAACTGGACAGCAACTTTGTATTTGAGAGCGGCAAAACGTATCGCGTTGACTTCGGCGTATACGATCTCAACAGCACCGATGTGCGCTTTATCCTGACCGTGGATGGGACTGCGGTATTCAGCCACGAGATGGACAATCAATATCTGCATACTGCTGAGGGGCACTTCGGCGTGCTGACTGCGCCGATAAGCGGGTACAGTCTGGTGCTCGGCAGCGTCGGTACAAAGCTTGTAATCGACAGCCTGATTGAAGACGAAGAACACTGGCAGACCTCCAACGGCTCCGCAGAGCCGAAGTTCATCGCAGGCAAGATGATCCTTGAAGGCAGCAGCCACACGCAGGCAGGATACGCAGGTGAAGCATATACCAACCGCGTGCTGCACTTCACCTACAAGCAGGAGCTCTCCGCAACGGTTGGCGAGTCGGATAAATGGGGCGGCCTGTTCTTCAATACCCAGAGCGCGGGCACGATTCCATGGCAAAATCCCAGCCTGCTGGTCTGCATCAAGTCGAACGTGATCGAATTGCAGATCCGCGACGGCAGCAGTACAACGGTTCTGGAGAACAAGACGAACCTGATCGAAAACGGCAAGACCTATCGGATGACGTTCGGTATGTATGACGTGAATTCGACGGATGTGCGGATCGTCCTGACAGCAGACGATGTGACGCTGTTCGATGAGACGGTCACGAATCCCAAGCTTCTTGGTATGCAGGGCTATTACGGCGCGGTTGCCAGCGGTGAGGGCGTCCATGTGGAGCTCGGCAGCCTCGGCAACAAGATTAACGTAGCAACGCTCGTCCGCAGCGAAGGCAGCTGGAAGACCTACACGGGAAATGCTCCGGAATTCAAGGACGGGAGCCTTTCCATCACGAGCAGCGACGCAGGCTATGAGTTGGCCGCTTATACCGGAGAAAAATTCTCCGGCAAGGTGTTCAACTTCAAGTACAAGCAGGTGATCCCGGAGAAAACCGACAACTGGGGCGGCTTCTACTTCAACAAGAGCGACCCGGTCGCCATGCCGTGGGCAGACAAGGGCGTTCTGGTCGTCATTAAGCCCAATCAGGTCGAGCTTCAGCGCTATGGCGACGAGGGCGGCATTCTGAAGACCGTTACCGGCGAGATCTTCCGCTCCGACATGATCTATGACGTGAGCTTCGGCATTGTGGACGTGAACTCCACCGATGTGCGCATTTTCGTGACCGTGGACGGCAAGACGCTGTTTGACGAGACAATCACCGACGCAACGCTCCACGGTGCAGGCGGATATTTCGGCGCGATTGCCTGCCCCGGCGGTGTGCAGGTCACGCTGAACGACCTGTCCGGCAACGACAAGCACTATAACAAGACAACGGCGCTTCCGCTGGACACGCTGATCGCAGACACGGCAAACTGGACGGACTTCTCGTGGGCGCACTACACGCCAAAGCCGGAATTTGGCGACGGTACGGTTTCCATTGCCTCTACAACCGAAACAAAATGGGCGCTTGCAGGCTACAAAAAGCAAAGGTTCCGCAATACGGAATTCCAGTTCAAGTATCGCCAGACAGCAGCTGAAAATGACAGCAAGACTGCCAACTACGGCGTCCTCAGCTGGAGCTTTGACAGCAGCGTCACCAACCTTTCATGGAACAAGGCCGGCGGCGTGATGGTTACCTTTGAGCCTGACAAGACGGTGCTCTATGCAAAGGGTGACGCGGACAACGGCGCAGTTTCCAAGAGTGATCTCACGCTGGAAAACGGCAAGACCTATGACATGACGTTCAGCTTCTGCCAGATTTCGGCCAACCAGCTGCGCGTGGTGCTCAAGGTAGACGGCAAGGAATGGTTCAATGAGGTCTATACCGATGCCATGCTGGCAAACTCCGCGGGCTACTTCAACTTTGGTACGCGCGATAACACATCCGCGACCATTGAAAAGACCGGCAAGGTCGTCGTTCCGGAGCCCGATCCCGAACCCGGCTATAAAGTGGTCGATGTGACAGACATGCTGGCGGATACGGCGAACTGGACGCTGGGCTACGACGCCCCGACGTTTGCGCCCGGCAGCATCACGGCGAAAACTGCGGACGGCTTCTCAGTCGGCGGCTACAATACGCCAGTGGAGCTTGGTACGGTGTATCGCTTCAAGTACAAGAACGTGCGGGCGACCGGCTGGTACGATGGCTTCTATCTCGGCTTCAAGCCGGCGAATATCTACTGGGGCGACGGCGGCGTTCAGGTGGACTTCAACGACGACAGCACGGTCCTGCACTGCTTCAACGGCAGTCAGGCTGTGCTGGAAACGACACAGAGTCCCAGCATCGAGTCCGGAAAAGAGTACGAGATCGAATTTGGCCTGCTGAAGGCCGGCGACGATACGGTCAAGGTACACTTGAAGATCAACGGCACGCCGTATTTTGCGGATGTTGAGGTCAAGAACTCTGTATTCGTGACCACGCCGCTCTATTTCGGCATTTTCTCGAGAGGCTCGGAGGCTACCATCAGCACGATGGAGGATGGCCCGCATTATATGCTGGTCGATGTGACGAAGATGCTGGCGGATACGAGCAACTGGACGCTGGGCTACGACGCCCCGACGTTTGCAGAGGGCAGCATCACGGCAAAAACAGCGGACGGCTTCTCAATCGGCGGC
>OMAM01000599.1_pt1 | contig 18101 bp, 17 predicted proteins | sample 1644621 | NCBI WGS metagenome assembly OMAM01 (sample SAMEA103958120, study PRJEB25191) | human gut metagenome | biome: human-associated habitat [ENVO:00009003]; feature: intestine environment [ENVO:2100002]; material: feces | place: Germany | collected 2013/2015 | reverse complement strand
ATAAGCTTTCTTACATACTGTTTCGCAGGGAGAAGCATAGTATTCTTCACAGCCGTATTGCCCTTCGACGACCCCGGCCGGACATTTGCAGGATACGTATTTGCCTTCGCAGCTTTCTCCGGAGCCGATTTGCGGCGTTGGGCAGGAAATCAGCGTTTCGACGCATTTGCAGCTTTTGCCGTAAGCCGTGTTATATGGACAGGCTCCGTCAATTTCCTGTAAGGAGGAGCAGTTCAGTCTGACAAAACCTTCGTTTTTGCACTGTTGCTCCGTATCAATTTTGTAATCGCCGTTTCCGGAATCAAAACCCGCATCGCCGCAGTTGTCGGTGCCAAGAAAACACACGGAAGCCGTCTTGTAGGCATGAGTCATATCGGCAAAAGAGACGGGCTCTGGCCGGGGTGTGCGTGTGTGTGTTGCATAAATGCCTGAGGCAACTGCTGCGTCGGAAAGAGCAAGTGCCGTTCCCGACAGTAAAGAGATAAGTAAAACAGATTTCTTCATCATAGTATCACCTCACGACAGTTAAAACCAAAGCCCGTTAAACAGGTGAGGAAAATTTGCCCGAAAATATGGCAGAATGAGAGAAAAGATAATCCTGAATCGATTCTTCCGACACATATCCGCCGGCGATACTCCGCCACGGTTAAACATCCACACCTGTAAATTAGCATAAACTGATTCGGAGAAAGAGTCAACCATTAATGAGGCTGCAAATTTTTCTGTCAACCAATAATGGACGTATGTTTATTTTTGTCCCATCTAAAAAACATAAAAAAACACCCCGGAAATCCGGGGTGTTCAAAAAGATACGAACTTACTTCTTCAGCTGGGAAGCGACTTCGGCAGCGAAATCTTCATTGCGCTTTTCCAAACCTTCGCCCAGACGGAAGCAGACAAAAGCTTTCAGTTTAATGTCGGCACCCATTTCTTTGGCCGCGTCGGCAACAATCTGTTTAACCTTTTTGTCCGGATCCATAATGTAAGCCTGTTCTTCCAGAACGACTTCGTCAAAATATTTTTTGATACGACCTTCAACCATTTTTTCAATGATGTTTTCAGGCTTGCCGGAAGCTTTGGCCTGTTCGGAGAAAATGGCTTTCTCGTGATCGATAGAAGCCTGGTCGACGTCGGCAATTGTCAGAAACTGCGGATTCGAAGCGGCAACGTGCATGGCGATATGTTTGCCGAGTTCCTGCAGTTTGGCTTTGTCGCCGTTCGATTCGAGAGCGACCAGAACGCCGATTTTGCCCAGATTCGGTTTGCAGGCGTTGTGAACGTAAGAGGCGATAACGCCGTTGCTGACTTCCAGCATGGCGGCGCGGCGCAGGTTCATGTTTTCGCCGATTTTCGCAATCAGGTCGGTCAGGCGTTCTTCAAAGGATTTGTGAACTTTCGGGCACTGAAAAGTCTTCATGTCGCAGACTTCGCCGTTGTGCATCAAAGCAACCAGAGCGGCGTCGGCAACATATTCCTGAAACATGTCGTTCTTGGCGACAAAGTCGGTTTCGGAGTTTACTTCGACAACGGCGCCTTTGTTGCCGTCAACGGCAACCGCAACCAGACCTTCGGCCGCAATGCGGCTGGCCTTTTTGGCAGCCGAAGCCAGGCCTTTTTTGCGCAGCCAGTCAACGGCGGCTTCCATGTCGCCGTTAGTTTCGGTCAGGGCTTTTTTGCAGTCCAGCATGCCGGCACTGGTGCTTTCTCTTAAATCTTTAACCATTTGGGCAGTAATTTCTGTCATTTGTTTTTTTCCTCATCACAATTTTTAAACCATTGCGGCGATATTCATTAAAAAACAAATATCGCCGCATAAAGTTTCAGACTTTATTTTGAAAGAATATTTTTCAATTATTCTTCAACGGCTTCAACTTCCTCTTTGGCTTTTTTGGAAGTTCTCTTTTTGGCCGGTTTGGCTTCTACGGCGTCAACGGCTTCTTCAACCTTAACGCCCTGAGCCGCAATTTCGGCCTGCATGCCGTCCAGAACGGCGCCGGAAACCAGTTCGCAGTAGAACTGAATGGCGCGAATAGCGTCGTCGTTGCCCGGAACCGGGAAGTCAACGTCGTTCGGGTTGGCGTTGGTATCGGTAATGCCGATAACCGGAATGCCCAGCTTTTTGGCTTCTTTAACGGCTAAGGCTTCTTTCGGCGTATCAATGACGAACAGCAGATCCGGCTGACCGCCCATGTTCATGATGCCGCTGAGTTCGCTGGCCAGTTTTTCACGCTCTTTTTTCAGGTTCAGCATTTCTTTTTTGGTGTAACCCTCATAAGCGTTTTTTTCTTCCATTTCGTTCAGTTTGACCAAACGGGAAATTGATTTATATACGGTTTTCCAGTTGGTAAGCATACCGCCGAGCCAGCGATGGTTGACATAATACTGTCCGCATCTTTCGGCATTCTCTTTGACGATGTCCTGAGCCTGTCTTTTAGTGCCGACAAACAGAACCTTACCGCCCTGAGCGGCAATGTCGCGCGCGGCGACCAGAGCCGTATACAGCATCGGATAGGTTTTCTGCAGGTCGATGATGTGGATGTTGTCTTTCTTTCCGTAGATGTACGGAGCCATTTGCGGGTTCCAGCGGCGTGCATGGTGACCGAAATGAACACCTGCTTCAACCATCTGGCGTAATGTAAATTGTGGAATTGCCATTATAAATGTCCTTATTTTTCCAGTTAAACCTCCGCAGATTCTAAAAACCGCTCTCGCGGCACCGGAGCGAAACGCGAACGCCGCATTCCGCCTTATCTGCGTGCGAAATTACAGAAAACATATGTTTTCCGAGCTTTCTTTTATACACTATTTGTCTAAATATCAAGCTTTTTTTGCGTGCGGCGGCAAAATTTTTTCCGATGCCGGGAAACCGGTCTTTTTTTTGTTTATGAATCGACCTTAAAGCTTGCGTTTCTGCCGCTTTTGCGCTAATTTACGCCCATCGTAAAGGAAAATTTGAGGAAGAAATGTCGGATTTATTTGATAGCACGGCGCCGCAGCAGCAGTCCTATTCGGCGCAGGATATTCAGGTTTTGGAAGGTTTGGAGGCGGTCCGCGCCCGTCCGGGCATGTACATCGGCGGCACGGATGCCACGGCGCTGCACCATTTGGTTGCCGAAATTCTGGACAACTCGATGGACGAGGCAGTCGCCGGTTTTGCCAACCGTATCGAAGTCCGTATGAATGCCGACAGTTCCGTTACCGTTACCGACAACGGCCGCGGCATTCCGGTTGACCCGCACCCGAAATATCCGAACCTGTCGGCGCTTGAGGTTATTCTGACCATGTTGCATTCCGGCGGAAAGTTTGGCGGCGGTGCCTATAAGGTTTCCGGCGGTCTGCACGGCGTCGGCCTGTCGGTGGTCAATGCGCTTTCTTCATCGCTGGTCGTCGAAATTGCCCGTGACAAAAAACTTTATCGCCAGGCTTACGAAAAAGGCAAGCCGGTAACGCCGCTTGAGTTGGTCGGCAATGCGCCGAACCGCCGCGGCACTTCGGTTACCTTTCTGCCTGACCCCGAGATTTTTAACGGCAATTCAACCCTGAATCCGAACCGGGTTTACCGTATGGCGCGTTCCAAGGCCTTTTTGTTCAAAGGCATTCACATCAACTGGAAATGTGCGCCCGAAATTCTCAGCGAAGGCGACCAGACCCCGCAGGAGGCCGAACTGCATTATCCCAACGGTTTGCTCGATTTCTTAAATTATCAGGTCGGCGCTCGTCCGACCGTCAACCGCATGGCCTTTTCCGGAGATGCCGAACTGGCGAACGACGAGGGGCGGGTCGAATGGTCGGTAACCTGGCCCGAAGATGAAAACGGTTTCTGCTATTCCTACTGCAATACGGTCATTACGCCCGACGGCGGCACGCATGAACTTGGTTTTCGTTCGGCATTGATTCGCAGCCTGAAAGAATACGGCGAAATGGCCAATATCAAAAAGGTGTCTCAGGTTACGGCCGAGGACTTTTTGAGCGATGCCTGCGTCATGCTGTCGGTTTTTATCCGCGATCCTCAGTTTCAGGGGCAGACCAAGGACAAGCTGACCTCGACCAAGGCGGTTCGTTTGGTGGAGCAGGCCGTCAAGGATTCGTTTGACCATTGGCTCAGCTCAGACAAGGAAAATGCCGCTGCGCTGATTGAATATGTGGTTGAGCGCGCCGAAAGCCGTAAAAAGAAAAAAGAAGAAAAAATTCAAAACCGCAAATCGCCGACCAAAAAACTGCGCCTGCCCGGCAAACTGGCCGACTGTTCGCAGGCCGCGGCCGAAAATACCGAAATCTTTATCGTCGAGGGCGATTCGGCGGGCGGTTCCGCCAAACAGGGACGCGATCGCATGACCCAGGCGATTTTGCCTTTGCGCGGCAAAATTTTAAACGTAGCCAGCGCTTCGCTTGACAAGATTACCCAGAATCAGGAAATCAAGGACATGATTGAGGCACTGGGTTGCGGCATCAAGGAAAACTACCGGGAAGAAAACCTGCGTTACGAAAAAATCATCATTATGACCGATGCGGATGTTGACGGTGCGCACATTGCTTCGTTGCTGATGACATTCTTCTATCAGCAAATGCCGAAGCTGATTGAAAATGGACATTTGTATATCGCAACGCCGCCACTGTATAAAATTGTTGTCGGCAACAAAAATTTCTATGCTCTGGACGATGATGATAAAGATGTAATCCTCAAAAGGGAAGTCAAGGGTAATCAAAAGGTCGAAATCAGCCGCTTTAAAGGCTTGGGCGAAATGAGCGCCCAACAGTTGAAAGAAACGACGATGGACAAGAAAAAGCGCCTGCTGCTGAAGGTCTTGATTCCTTCCTGCAACACAGAAGAGGGCAAAGAAGAAGCCTTTGAAACTCGCCGTCAGGTTGAACGCCTAATGGGTAAAAATCCGGAAATGCGCTTCAAATTTATCATTGAGCGCGCCAAGTTTGTTGATGATTTGGATATTTAACCGTGATTCGCCGAGCCGTTCCTGCCGATACGGATAAAATCATGTCGCTGTGGTTCAGGGAGAACGCGGCGGCGCATTCTTTCATTCCTCGGCGCTTCTGGGAAAATTGTGCGGAGATGGTCAGAACTGAACTGTTGCCTGCCGCTGAAACCTTTGTTTTCTGCGATAAGCGTCAGATTAAGGGATTTATCAGTCTGTTGAACGGGGATTATGTCGGCGCGCTTTTTGTCCGTGAAGATTGTCAGGGAAAAGGCATTGGCCTCAGATTGCTGGAATATGTCCGCCGGCGGCGGCCCCGTCTGAGTCTCCATGCCTATATCCAGAATGCGGGCGCGCTGTGTTTTTACCGTCGCTGCGGATTCAAGATTGTTGCAGAAAGCGTCAATGAACAAACCCAAGAACCGGAAGTCCTGCTGGTTTGGAGCCGGGGCTGCCTCAGCGGTTGCCGCAACCGTTTTCCGGGTGATTCGTAGAGGAGTCGTTATGCCGAAAATTTCAGTGATTACCGTTTGCTACAATGAACCGGAGGTCAAACGTACTTGCGACAGTATTCTCGGGCAAAGTTCCGGAGATTACGAATGGCTGGTTATTGACGGCGGTTCCGCCGGAAAATGTATCGAAACGCTACGAGAGTTTGCTGATAAAATGACGCTTTTTGTTTCCGAAAAGGATAATGGAATTTATGACGCCATGAACAAGGGCATAGCAAGGGCGCGGGGAGAATATCTTATTTTTATGAATGCCGGCGACGTGTTTTTTCACCCGGAAATCCTTCGGCTGATTGAACCTTATCTGAATGGCGAAAATGAGATTGTTTACGGCGATACGCAGTATATTAACGAAGACGGTTCTTCCGAAATTTTTTCCTGTCCGAATTCGCTGTCGAAAGAGTTTTTTATCGGTAATACCATAAACCATCAGTCTGCCTTTATCCGGCGCAGCCTTTTTGCACGGTTCGGCAGTTATGATGAAAAATTTCCGATTTTTGCCGATGTGGAAAAATGGCTGGTTTATAAAGAAAACGGCTGCCGTTTCAAACATTTGCCCGTTATCGTGGCCGGATTCTATCGTACCGGCGTTTCCAGCCGTTATACCGAAAGCTATTATGCCGAACGGCACCGCATGTATGAAAAACATTTTGACGCCGATTTTCTGAAAAAATATTTATAATTCCCGGGCAAAAATATAAATGACTTCGGAAATGTCATGTCCCGCATATTCTTTGTTGCGATTCTGCTCGGGAAAATTTTTGCCGCCCATGCTTTCGTAAAATCGCGCGGCGGGAAGATTGCCCTTAAGCATATATAAATAATGTGGAGCATAATTAATCTGTGTCTGGTAAGCCGTAAGCAGCGCCCGCCCGATTCCCTGCCGCTGTCTGTCGCTTTTGACATAAAGCGCATAAATTTCATAAACGATTCCGATATCGTCGCGAGCCGGCCCTGCCCATAAGTAGCCGGAAACCTCGCCGTCGTCATAGACAAGAATGGTGTATTTGCCGTTATCTGTTCGCTGTTGCCAGTCGTCGATTCTCTTTTCATCGGCCTTGCGTGTATTTAAAACTTCTGCGGGCAGCAGATTTTTGTATGCGGTCTGCCAAACTGCTGCATTGATTTCCGCGATTTTCCGGGCATCATCAAAAGAAGCTTTTCTGACTACAGGCATCAACTTGTTCCTTTAAATATACTATTGTGATTTTAATTGTTGATGCTGTTTTCGTCAAAATAAAAAAGCAGGATAAACCTGCTTTTTTATCGTTAATGGTGGAGCTGAAGGGGATTGCAGAGCAAAAACAATTCAGAGAAATGTTTTTGCCGAAATCAGTAGCAGTTGTTAGCAAGCGATGAGCGACAGCGAAAAGAGCGCGCGTTACAACTGGCTTGACCGAAGCGCAGTTAGGGTGCGCTTTGATGCGCATCCTTACGGAGCAAGACCGAACCCCGGGTTCGATCCCCTAAAAAACGATTGGATAATAACAAAAAAAGCAGGATAAACCTGCTTTTTTATCGTTAATGGTGGAGCTGAAGGGGATCGAACCCTCGACCTATTGATTGCGAACCAATCGCTCTCCCAACTGAGCTACAGCCCCATTTTTTATTCCGGCACGGAGAGCGATTTCCAATCGCCTTGCGTACCTATGCTTCGCCGCGGTTGCTGTCGCTGCCCTTGCTCAGACAAGGATATCAAGACGTTGCAGATAAAAACGATTTATCGTTTTTACTTAGCCGCCCCAACTGAGCTACAGCCCCAAACGAAATTCTATAAATAAACCGGCTGGGCCGCCGGTTAGAAAAATGGTGGAGCTGAGGGGAATCGAACCCCTGACCTCTTGAATGCCATTCAAGCGCTCTCCCAACTGAGCTACAACCCCAAAAGTCAAACCGAATATATGCAAATAAAAACGGCTTGTCAATAATTTTTCTTATCAACGCATAAATTTATTTGCCTGTCGAAAACAAACTACCGTCCGGACTTGATTTTTTTGTCGGCATCTCCATATTTCAATGGACAGGAGGGAATAGATGGAATATTTATGGGTTTCTTTACGGTTGATTTATGCCTTTTTTCTGGTTCTGGTTTTTTTCCAGATATCAGGAAACAAAAGGCAGTTCAGCCAGATGACAACATTTGACCTGATTAGCAATTTTATTCTCAGTGCTATTTTAAGCGGTTATATCATTAGCGGTAAAGCCGGTTGGAAAGGTTTTACCGTCGTTATAGCCGTTTATTTCTCTATCAATTACCTTATTAATCTGATAGGTCATACCAATTGGGGGAGGAGGCTGATTATCGGCACGCCGACGATTCTCATCGACAAAGGCAAAATTAATCGTCGTAATCTGCAGAAAATGAACATGAATATGACCGATTTTTTATCACTGCTCCGAACCAAGGATATTCATTCGCTGCAGGATGTTTCTTTGGCTCAGATTGAAATTGGCGGCAACCTGACCGTTTTGCGCAAGGGCGAAGAGGCTTTTTCCGTTTTGCTGATTGAAAATGGTGTCATTAATCATGAAAACCTGCGGCAGATACAAAAAACCGAAAGCTGGCTGCGTCGGAAACTTAAGGAAATGAAAGTCAATAAGGCGGAAGAAGTCTTTTATGCACAATGGCAGAAAGGAAAACTCTATGTCATAAAAAATTAAGGCCCCTGTCGGAGCCTTAAACTTATTATTCTGCCGCTTCCAGATATTGTTCTTCCTCTTTGGCAAAATCCATACCGTAAATGCAACAGTCATCTTTGCGGTCATAATATTCCTTTAAGACCGCTTCTCTTCTGAAGCCGCATTTCTCGTAGAATTTGCGGGTTGGATAATATTGGTCGGTATTGTCAGTTTTCACATACAGCTTCTGAGCATCGCGTTCCTTCAGAATTTCCGAAAGACGGCTGAACAGCTGGTGTCCGATACCGCAGCCGCGAAAGCTGTTTAATGTTGAAAGCCAGAAAATTTCAAACGTCCCTTCCCGGGCATCGGGAAGTTCGCCAAAACAGACATAAGCCACCGGTTCACCGCCGAATTCGGCAATGATATATTCATAACCGCAGTCTTTGTTATGCAGTGCCTTTTCGGCCAGCTTGCGGTTAAGTTCAACGTCGCTTTCGTCAAAAAATCCGGTAGATGCTGCAATTTTACAAATGGCATCGGGGTCGTTTTTAGTCAGGTATGTTCTGAAAGTAAGCATGGCTACACTCCTTTCAAAACATTGTTTCCCCCGCAGTCAGAGAAGTCCAGGTCGTTCAGACTGGCATAGTTGAAAAGAAAGAAAAACTTTTTTTGATAAAAATTCGGCCTGTGTACTTCCGAATTTTCATTCAGACTGCATGACGCTGCAGCAGGCGTTACAATACACATAAAAACTCCATAGTTGTTAATACGGCGTATGTTTTTTGCAAAACCATACACTTCTAATATGCACTATTTTTTTGATTTTGACAACACCTGATGACGGATAATTTTTTTTCATAAAAAACCCCGCTTAACGCGGGGTTCGTTTTTTTGTCTTGTTTACTTGACGTAAATGTGAACTTCCGAAGAATTGGCCTCGGCACTGGTTCGCGCCGCAAGAGCAATGTTGTCGGCGCTTACGCCCATGTTAACCATATCCTGAAAGATTTTGGTCGCATTGTTTTTGGCGTTGCCGCTTGAAAGTTGCTTGCCGTTGGCCGGGCTGACGGCGACAACTTCAAACATAACGTTCGGTTTTTTATTTCTGGCACTGTTAACGGCTCTTTTCAGAGCTTCTTTATACTGAACGTTTTCTTTGTTAAATTTGGCAACAAACAACGGTTTGCTGCTCATCTCGCCGGCGTTCATTTTAAAATTGCTGCCGCGGGGAGCGGGGGTTCCGACCAGCGGAACATTGTTTACGCCGTAACTGCCGACCTTGATGGCGCTGTTCAGGTCAATAATGTAATTTCTTGCCGTCTGAACATATTGCTGCTGACGCATAACGTCAGTATTGACCTCGTTCAGCAGGCTGTTCATCAAAATAGCGGTCTGATTGGTTTCGTTCTCCAGAATTCTTAACTGGCGGTGATCTTCGTCAACCGCACCGGAAACGCCGTAAGCTGATTTGATGGAATCAAGCAGGTATGACGTCATTGCCGTATCCGAAGCGACGCGTGCGGCCAGCTGGGTCAGGGCGTCGGTATTGGCATTCATAATCTGAATATTGTTCTGGGCATTCTGCAGCAGGGCGAACATGTTCGGGTTGCCCGGCGTTGTACCAACCTGCAGTTTGGCCTCTATTGTGCCGACGGTTTTGTGATACTGCTGAGCGTTGGCGATAACCGAAGCTCTGATTTTCTGAAGTTCGGCGTTGTGCTGGCGAATGGCTACCTGCAACTGCGAAAGTTCATTGCGGAAAGAAACGACTTTCTGTCCGACAAAGGTACCGGTATTGCCGCCTTCGGAAACCTCTACCGGCTCAAAATTAGTCGAACCCAGCTCCGGCAGAGCATTGCCGTCGAGATCGACGATGTTCGTGCCGCGGGTTTTGATTTCTTCCTGAGAATCTGAGCCGACAAGAGACGGAAACAACGCGTCCTTGCTGAAAGAGCAGGCACTGATAACCAGCGACAGGGCTGATACCAACGACAATCTGAGAACTGTTTTTTTCATTGAATTAAGTACCTTTTTGAAAACCTGTTACATATCTGATTGCTTTTTACACTTTTATCTTCTTTTGTAAAGACTATTTTGCAAAAAAACAAGTAAGAATTTATATTTATCGTTTATTTTACATCGAACCTGAAACGAATTTTAGGTCAAATAGATTAAAATTCTTTTAAATTAATAAAAATAACACTTGCAAAAAAAAATGAATCGCGCTATTAAAGCTTTGTTGTTTGAAAAACAGATGCACCCGTAGCTCAATTGGATAGAGCATCTGACTACGGATCAGAAGGTTGTGAGTTCGAACCCCGCCGGGTGCGCCATTAAAAAAACCCTCCATATGGAGGGTTTTTTTAATGGCCTGCTCGACGGGAGAGAAATCACAGCAGTGAGTTCGGGCTGAGTTTGCAGGCAGACGGGAGTATGCCGATGAGCGCAGCGAAGCAAACGAAGCAGGCGCAGACGCAGTCAAACCAGCCCCACCCGGGTTCTGAATCATTCCCTCCATATGGAGGGTTTTTTTATGGTCTGTTTGGGGCCGAACCTGATTATTTTATTTGAAAGATTCTGAATATCCGGTTTTCGTGAAGGAGCTTGAAATTTTCGGGAACGTCTGTCCCGTAGAACTTGTTTTCGACATAAATGTCGCCCGGCTGCGGCCGTTCCTGATATTTGAGCGGAAATTTCAGAATGTTGTTCTGTCTGTCGGCGGCGCTGTTTGTTTTGAATACGAAGTTTCGCTCGGGAAAATAGAATTTATACGCCGAACGATAGCAGTCGATGATATAACTCTCATATTTGCCGTTCAGGCTGTCTTTCACAAAAACAGACAGCGGTTTTTGGTCTGTGGTCAGCCGGGAGAGGAAACGGGCTGTGTCATGGTAGGTGTCGCCGTTTTGTTTCCGGTAAAGTGAAATGTTCTGAATGGCGGATATTGCCAAAAAGGCGAAACCGAACAATGTCAGCACAGATTTTTTTTCAGCTGCGTAAAAGAAGACGAAAAGGCTGAAAAGCCCGGATACAATGGCATAGTAAGATGCAGTGTTTTCATTGTGAATACCGAGTTTCCAGACCACGAAAAACAGAAGAACCAACGAACCGCCCAGCAGTCCCAAAAGAAGGGGCGTCGCCTTTTGGGAAGAAACCAATGCCGTCAGAGCCGAAAAACAGACGAAAATTTCCAGATAGTATTTTTTCCATGCTTCGTCGCTGATATGGGCAGAAACATACTGATTGCTCTCGATTCCCAAACCAAACAGCAAATAAATAAAGGCAAAAACTGCCATTGACTGAAACATTATGAATTCCAGCGGCAATTCCTTGGCGGTTTTAAACGGATGCAGAAACGAAGCTGGTTTGACAGTGCCTCTGAACACCAGATACAGGACGTCGACGGCAAGCAGTCCGGCGTAAAACAAAATAACGGTTTCTTTGGTATAAATGGCCAGATTCATCAGTATGCAAAACAAAATCAGAAGCGAAGTTCTGGGAGCGGCCAGATATTTTTTCAACATCAGCAGGCTTGCACAGATGAAAATAAGCATCAGCCGTTCCGGAAAAATCGGATTGTTGATCCAGACCAGCGCCGGATAAAATGCTGCCAGCGCCAGGGCATACAAGCGTCGCGAAACGGGGATAAAATCAAACAGACGGTAAAACAGATACAAAAGCAGAGCGGTCTCGCCCAGAACCATGCCGCTGACAATATACATATTGTGGCTGACGGCATAAAACAAGTTCAATTCTACATTGCCGAAAGGCGAAAACCGGATATCGGAAATGCCGGTGCCTTTGCCTTCCGCGAAGTTGACCGTGGTGCCGATGCTCATCAAATCAAAATTTGCAAACAGACTCATTTCCTGACTGTAAGTAATTGCACACAGGATTATAAAGGCCAGAAAAGCCCAGACAGCGGACATTTTGTCGCTTCTTGAATTAAACAAATAAATCCGGTCGGGAAAGGAAAACGCTGCCGGACGGGCACGAAGCCATATAAAAGGAAACAGAATCAGCCCCATAATAACCAGAAAAACATATCCCCAGTAACCGTCGCGAAAATAAAAACTGAAGTTGCGCAAAAGCGTTGACAATATGTTCGGTTCAAACAATGGGGGCGTATACATGGCATTCTCCTTTTGCTCATGCTACCGTCCAAACCCTAAATAATATTAAACAAAAATCAGAAAATTTTAAAAATAAGAAAACCCTTGCTGAGCAAGGGTTTCAGTAATGGCGGAGAGAGGGGGATTCGAACCCCCGGTACGCTGTTGGCGTACACACGCTTTCCAAGCGTGCACCTTAAGCCACTCGGACATCTCTCCAAAAATTGGTATTTTCCTTTTAATCTATTATCAGAAATTTGCAAGAGTTATTTTTATTTTCGCCGCAAAATTTTTATTCGGGTTAATTTTCTTGACTATTTGACCGCCTTCCGTTAATCCTGACAACAGAACGTATAACACGATGTGTCTTATACGTTTCAGCGCCTGATAAGGTGCGGGCTGTCAGAAGCCTCATGCTCACACGGTGCATATGTATATTTATTGCATCGATAAATATTGTGCATATATCACATATGCACCGTTTTTCCATATTCCCTGGACAATTCGGCCGGGGAGCTTTAAGCGTATGTCCAAGACCGTTTTTTTGGGTTTAAAGGCTTAAAGAGTCATGTTGTGAGCGTGATTTCTGAACTCCCCGGCCACCTTATTGAGGTGGTCTTTGTTTTATGTCTCAGGGGAGTTTATTATGACTGACCAGCCTTTAGTATCTATTGTCGTTCCGGTTTACAATACCGAAAAATATCTTTCCGACTGTTTGGAAAGCCTGTTGGCGCAAACTGAAAAAAACATTGAAATTCTGGCCGTCGACGACGGTTCATCAGACGGCAGTCCGGCCGTCTTGCGTCGGTATGCCGCCAATTGTCCGCAGATACGGATTTTTACGCAAAAAAACGCCGGCCCCGGCGCCGCGCGTAATACGGCATTGAAAAATGCCCGTGGCAAATATGTCATGTTTTGCGATTCCGACGATATGTTTAAGCCCTCAATGTGCCGCGAAATGGCTCAGATAATGGAAAACGAAAACGTCGATTTTGCTTTTTGCGATACCGAAGAATATAAAAAGAAAGTTCAGACCTCTCATATTCGCAAAGCGGGAATGATTGATATTTCGCCAAATAGTTTTCCCGAAATTGCCGTAGGTATCCCTTGTTTTATTTTTCGCAACGACATTCTCAAAAAGTATGGCATTGATTTTCCTTCAACCTTCTATGGAGAAGACTTTGCCTTTGCCGCGAAATATATTTTTATTTCCCGCTGTTTCTACGCTTTGGATAAAAAGCTTTATGTTCTTCGTTCGCGAAACGATTCGCTTATGCGCAGTCTGGTTGTCGGCGGAGATAATCCGCGCATGCTCGGCAATATGGACGCTCTGGCGGACATGTACGATTTTCTTGTCGACTGCGGGCTGGCCAACATATGCCGCGGCAGTTATTTGCGGATTGTCGAAAGGCTGACGGTCGGCAGTTTTGCCTATATGTCGGAAAGTGACAAAAGAAAGGCTTTTGTCCGGTTGCGAAAAATTTTAGCTCCGTTTCGGGAAAAGCTGGAAGATTTCCGCTTGCTTGCTCTGGCCGCCGACGGAAAGGAAAAAGCGTTTTTCCGCCGTCTGGGCTCTTACAACATGAGCGGAACCGTCAAAATAAAATTTTTCGGTCTGACCTGGTTTAAGGTAAAAAACAAAGCCGGCTGGCAGATTTATTACGTTGCCGGCATTCCGCTGCTCAAATTCGTACATGACGGTAAAGGCTGTCATCGCTATGTTCTGGGGATAAGGATATCTTAGGCCGGATTTTGTTTCCGGTGGCTTCCGTATCCGGAACCGATTTTGCGCCCGATGGCTTCAATTCGGGCACCGATGCTGGTTTTGGAATGCAACGGCGTTTCGTTTAACCCGGCTTTGCCCGGATAAAGCTGATATAACTGCCGGTACTCGCCTTCGGTAACGTTTGGCATGATTACATTGGCGCCGCATTGCAGGGCGATAATTCGTCCGTCCGGGTGCAGGGTTTCCATAGCGGTGGTTGCCGGGATATTGATGTCCGGCAGCAACAGCCGCATGATGGCCATGGTTCGCAAAGACAACCGAAACGCGCGCCCGTCTTCGTCTTTAAGCGGCGTATCCGGATGCGGAATAAACGGGCCGATTCCCGCCATGTCGATATTAAGCTCCTTAAGAAACAGCAGATCGTCGGCTATCGATTCCAAAGTCTGTCCGGGCAATCCGACCATAATTCCCGAACCGACCTCATAGCCGAGTTTGCCGAGGTTGAGCAGACATTGTTTTCTTTCTTCCCAGCTCATGCCCGGATCCAAACGATGATAAAGGTCTTTGTCGGTAGTTTCAATGCGGATAAGATAACGGTCGGCGCCGGCTTCCCTGTATGCGGCATATTCCGCAAAGGTTTTTTCGCCGATGCTCAGCGTGACGGCAACGTCAAGTTTTTTGATTTCGGTCAATATCGGCTTGAGCCTTTCCGGCGTAAACCACATATCCTCGCCCGACTGCATGACGATAGTCTTAAACCCGTATTCGCGAACGGCGCGGGTGGCCAGCGCAACAATCTCTTCCGGACTCATCCGGTAACGTTTCAGATTGCGGTTGTCTCGACGCAGCCCGCAGTAGAGGCAGTTGTTTTTGCAGATGTTTGAAAATTCGATAAGTCCGCGCAGATGGACTTCGCCGCCGACGAATTCCTTGCGCACGGCGTCTGCGGCGGCAAACAGCTCTTTTTCATGCCGGTCTTCGCCGAGCAGTGCGGTAATTTGGTTTTTGTTTAATTGATGTTTTTTTGCGGCTTCTGCCAAAAAGTCGGTTTCAGACATAATTCAGTCTCAGTTTCAGTTTTTTTACGCTTCGGAAACGGTCGCGACCGTTTCGGATTGTTCCGCGCGATTCTTCTCGTAAATAAACGCCCAGACGGCCGCGGCAAAAATCAGGACCAGAAGAATACTTGAAATATATTTTTTCATTGCCTTCTCCTTATCACAGCACCCACAAGGCTATCTAATCAGTTTGCCGTTTGTTTGTCAATGTTGAGAGTGCCGGTTTAAAAATTAATTTTGATGACTATCTTTGTCTTAAACGCTTGTTACAATTCTGTTTATCATCATATAAAAATTATCATTATGGCTTTAACCGTATTTTTGGCTTTTGTTGTGGGAGCGCTGTGTCTGGAAAGATTGTTCTATTATATTTCCAACCGTGCATATCTCTTGCAGAGCCGCAAATTGTGCGCCGACGTCTTTCATCGCCACTGTCAGTGGTATGTCATCGGCGTTATGCTCTCGGCTGTCTGGCTGGTTTTGAATTTTGCTTTGCCCGCCGGACATTTCTGAACCGTCGACGGTACATAAAAAAACGGCACTCCGCAGCAACCGGACTGCCGTTTTTTTGTATTTTGCCGCAATTACAGCTTGTTCAGCCAGTCAGTAATTTTGTTGTCGACGGCATCGTCATATTTTTTCGACAGATTGTTGAATGACGCGCCCGGCAAAATCTTTGCATTTTTGGCCTTGGCCGCAAAATCGTCAAAATAGCTGCCGAAATTGCTGCCCTGCGTGGAAAAGGGAACAACTTTCCGGCCTTTGAAGTCGTAAGTTTTCAAAAATTCCAGAACCGGTGTCGCGGCAGTATACCACCAAATCGGCGCACCGACAAAAATCATGTCATAAGCTGACGCGTCAGGCAGGTTTTCCTCTATTTTCGGATAGTTGCCTGATTTCAGCTGCCTGCGGGCGTCAAGCGAAAACAAAATGCCCGGTTTCAGCGGTTCCTTGGGCTTGATTTCATAAACGTCGGCATCGGTCAGCAGGGCGATTCTGTCGGCAATGTCCTTGGTATGTCCGCTCAACGAATAATAAATGACCAGCGTTTTGCCCAAAGTGTTGTGATAACCGATTTTCGGTCCGGCGAACTGCGCCATTTCTGCCTTGTTTCTGGCTGAAACCCGATAAAGATGGATTCCGCCGGCAATCAGCGCCAAAACCGCAATCGCCAGCAAAATATAAAGAATGTATTTAAGCATGGTTCCTCCCTCTCTGATTAACCGATAAAGGCGATTCAATCACAAAACTCCTAAAAAGGATTTAACAAAATATCTGAAGATTTCAATATTAACGAACAAAACCCGCCGGTCAGGCGGGTTTATGTGGCGTCCCCGAGAGGACTCGAACCTCCTGCCCACAGTTTAGGAAACTGTTGCTCTATCCTGATGAGCTACGGGGACACGCCGCAATTTTTATAGCCGTTTTTGCCGGTTAATGCAACAGTTATTTTCCGGCCAGCTTATCAAGAAACTTTTTTTGTATCTCGGCGATTTTTTCAACGCTGTCGACAATGACGTATTCGTTGGCGGCATGCATGCCTTCGCCGGTTCCCGAATGCATAATGACAATCGAACCGCGCTCGGCGAAAGCTCTGGAATCCGTGGCGCCGCCTATTTGTTCAAACTCGATTTCCCGGCCGAGTATATGCTCGGCAAAACGTTTATAATCCTGAATGTAGGGATTGTTTTCATCCATGACGACCGGCACGCTGGACGAAACGATTTTATAGGTTACGCCGTTGACCATACAGTTGTCGAGGTTCTTTTTCAGATTGTCGACGCTGGAGGTCTCAATCAGGCGGAAGTCCAGCAGAGCCTCGGCGTAATTGGAAATGACGTTTGAAACCTGCCCGCCGCATATTTTGGCAATGTGTACCGTGTCAATCCAGGTATTTTCGGGCATTGGTTCATTTTTGGAAAAGTACGGATAAATTTTGCGGATGTTGTTCAAAACCGTCAGCAGATTTTCGTTGGCATCGATTCCTTCCCAGGGGGTTGAGCCGTGCGCTTCCTTACCGACCGATTCGATTTTGACAAAGACCGGATTTTTGCACTTGCTGACGATTTTCAGAATGTCGCCGCCGACGTCGTTGTCCAGTATGATTTTTGCCTTCATGTCCGGATGTGCTTCCATAAAGGCTTCCGTTCCTTTGCTGCCTTTTTCTTCGTCGGAGGAAAGAATAACGCCGAACTTGAGTTTCAGGTTGTTTTGCAGAACATGAAACATTGAGCTTAATGCGACAGCGGCAAAAGACTTCATGTCCAGCGTGCCGCGCCCGAACATTTTTCCGTCTTTGATATATGGTTCAAACATTTTGTCTTCGGCCGGAACCACGTCCAGATGGCCGAGGATCAGTACGTCAAAGTCTTCGGTTTCGCTGTTGCTTAAAAACAGTACCGGGGCAATGCCGGGTTTTTCAAAAATTCGGACCAACGCGCCGCTGCTGTCGAAAAGGTCGGCAATATAAGCAAAACATTTGCGAATTTCTTCAAGGTTTCCGGTTTCGGTGCGGAAACGGATAAGGTCCTGTGCGGTTCTGATGACATCCATCGGAATTCTCCTGTCTTAACTGAATTATTTTTACGTTTTGTTTAATATATTTAGTTATCATTACCTCAAATAAAATAAGAAAAGATTAATTAAAAGGAAAGAAAATGAAAGCGGTTTTTGCTGTTTTATTGGGACTGATGATATCTGCGGCGCCTGCGTTTGCGCAGGAAACGGCGGATGAAAGCGAGAGCGGTCTGTCCGTTCCCCGCATGGTGTCGCTGCGATCCAACCTGATTAACGCCCGTTCGGGTCCCGGCGCGCGTTATCCGATAGAGTGGGTTTATATGCAGAAAGGCGCGCCGGTGGAAATTATCGCCGAGTTTGAACTTTGGCGCAAAATCAAAGACTGGCAGGGTTCGGAATCCTGGGTGCACAAATCCATGCTTTCCGGCCGTCGTACGGTTAAAGTGACAACGCCCGGTGAAAACAATGTTTACGACAAACCCGATTATCAGGCCGGCGTTATTGCCCGGGTTGAGGACGAAGTTGTCGGTGATGTAAAGAAATGTTCCGCCGAGAGCGGCTTCTGCCTGATTAGGTTTGCATCTATCGAAGGCTGGATTCCCAAAAGCAGTCTCTTCGGAATTTAT
>OMAM01000596.1_pt1 | contig 18133 bp, 17 predicted proteins | sample 1644621 | NCBI WGS metagenome assembly OMAM01 (sample SAMEA103958120, study PRJEB25191) | human gut metagenome | biome: human-associated habitat [ENVO:00009003]; feature: intestine environment [ENVO:2100002]; material: feces | place: Germany | collected 2013/2015 | reverse complement strand
GGGGGAGCCGGTGCCGCCAGATCTTTTGCGGGATGCCCGCACCGAGAACCGGGCAAAGCGGCTGCTGGAAACCTATCTGGAACCCGAGACCGGCAAGCCCGGACATTACAGCATTTCCGGGGAGGAAGCGCTTTTCCAGCTGCTGGAAGAGGGCATTCCCGCCCTGCTGGCCATGGGCGAGGTGTACCAGACCGATGCCTTCCGCAACCTGCAGGCCGCCCCGCCTAAAATTTCGGTAGGGGTGTCGGTGCACGGCAGCGTGCTGGACTTGGAAGTGGACACCGGCGCGTTCCCGGTGGAGGAGCTGCGGGAGCTTTTGCAGTCTCTGCACCAGAAAAAGCGCTACCACCGCCTGCGGGACGGCAGTCTGCTGCGGCTGGACGACAGTCTGGAAGGGCTGGACGAGCTGAACGACACACTGGAGCTTTCCGGCGCAAAGCTGAAGGACGGCCACGCCGCTCTGCCGCTCTACCGCGCCCCCACGCTGGACTGGGCGCTTTCGGGGCAGAACGGCCTGCGGTTCGACCGGGACGATGCTTTCCGGCGCATCAGCCGCAGCTTCCACGCCGTGCGGGACAGCGAATATACCCCGCCGCTCTCGCTGCAAAAGACCCTGCGCAAATACCAGCGGGACGGCTACCGCTGGCTGCGCACACTGGACGGTTACGGCATGGGCGGCATTCTGGCCGATGATATGGGTCTGGGCAAGACCGTGCAGGTGCTCAGCTACCTGCTGGCGATGAAGGAGGGCGGGCAGCAGCTGCCCAGCCTCATCGTCTGCCCGGCGTCGCTGGTGCTGAACTGGCAGGAAGAATGTCAGAAGTTCACCCCGCAGCTGCAAAGCGTTGCCATGGATGGCGATGCCGCCCACCGTGCCGCACTGGTCGATGGGTGGGCGCAGGCGGACATCGTCATTACCAGCTACGACCTGCTGCGCCGGGACGAAAAACTGTATGCCGGGCAAAGCTTTTACGCCTGCATTCTGGACGAAGCGCAGGCCATCAAGAACCACACCACCCAGAAATACAAGGCGGTGTGCCGGGTGAACAGCCGGGTGCGCTTTGCCCTGACCGGCACCCCGGTGGAGAACCGCTTGGGCGAGCTGTGGAGCATCTTCTCCTTTTTGATGCCCGGGTATCTGCCCCCTTACAAGACCTTCTGTGCCCGGTTTGAAAAGCCCATCGTGCAGGACGAAGATGCCAACGCCGTGCGGCGGCTGAACCAGTTCACCGGCCCCTTCATCCTGCGGCGCATGAAGTCTGAGGTATTGCGGGAGCTGCCGCCCAAAACCGAGAACGTGCGCCGCGTTGAGCTGGAGACCGAGCAGCGCAAGCTGTATCTGGCAGCGGTGGTGGACGCCCGGGAAAAGCTGCGGGCGGCAAAGCCGGAGGACAAGATGACCGTGTTTGCCGTGCTGATGCGGCTGCGGGAGATCTGCTGCGACCCGCGCCTTGTGGCAGACAACTGGACGGGCAGCAGCGCCAAGCTGGAAGCCTGTCTGGAACTTGTCACCGAGGCAGTGGCGGGCGGGCACCGCATTCTGCTGTTCAGCCAGTTCACCTCCATGCTGGAGCTGCTGGCAAAGCGGCTGGACGAAGCCGGGGTGAGCCATTTCACCCTGCAGGGCTCTACCCCGAAGCCGGTGCGCGCCGAGCAGGTGCGCCGGTTCAATCAGGGCGAGGCGGACGTCTTTCTGATCTCGCTGCGGGCGGGCGGTACGGGTCTCAACCTGACCGCCGCTGATATCGTCATCCACTACGACCCGTGGTGGAACCTTGCGGCGCAGAATCAGGCTACCGACCGCGCCTACCGCATCGGCCAGCGCAACCCGGTACAGGTGTACCGGCTGATCGCGCAGGACACCATTGAGGAAAAGATCGTGGAGCTGCAACAGGCCAAGCAGTCGCTGGCCGACACCGTTACCGGTGGGGCAGACGGCGCGATTTTGTCCATGAACCCCGAACAGCTGCTGCAGCTGCTGGGAGAAGAAGCATAAAGGAGTGTATCCATCATGAAGGTTTGGGATCTGCATTGCGATACCCTGTACGAACTGCGCCGCGCCGAAAAGGCGGGCGCACCCAAAAGCTTTTTGCACAACGATCTGCATATCGACCTTGAAAAATTGCAGCAGGGGGATTATCTGCTGCAATGCTTTGCGGCCTATGTGGATCTGGCCGACCCCGCTCCCGGAGCCGACCCACTGGTAAGTGTGCTGGAGGAGATCGACATCTTCAAGCGGCTCATGGCGGCTTACCCGGAAAAAATCGCCCCGGTGTACACCGCTGCCGACCTTGAGCGCAACCGCGCCGAGGGCAAGTTCAGCGCCATGCTGACGGTGGAAGAGGGTGGCTGCTGCAAGGGCAGTCTGGGCGTGCTGCGGCGGCTGCAGGAGCTGGGCGTGCGCATGATGACCCTGACCTGGAACTACCCCAACGAGCTGGCAGCCCCCAACGCAAACCCCGGCGGGCCGCTGGTGGCCAATACCGAGACCGGTCTGACCGAGCGGGGCTTTGCCTTTTTGGAGGAGATGGAAAAGCTGCACATCACCGCAGACGTGAGCCACCTTTCGGATAAGGGCTTCTGGGACATTGCAAACCACAGCACCCGCCCCTTTGCGGCAAGCCACTCCAACTGCCGTGCGCTGTCGCCCCACAACCGCAACCTGACCGATGAGATGATCCGCGCACTGGCAGAAAAAGGCGGCATTGCGGGGCTGAACTACTGCGCTTCCTTTGTGGACGCAGACTCGGCACACCCGAAGCTTTGCCGCAGCACGGTGGAGCGGCTGGCAAAGCACGCGGCACACTTCAAGCAGGTGGGCGGCATTGAGGTCATCAGCCTTGGCAGCGACTTTGACGGCATCGGCGGCCAGCACGAGTTGGAAACGGCAGCAGATATGCCGCTGCTGGCCGAGGCACTGCGCCGCGAGGGCTTTACCGAGGACGAGGTGGAAGCCATCTACTGGCGCAACGCCTACCGCTTCTTTAAAAACAATCTGTAATAAAACGCCTTAAAATTGCAAAATGTGCCCGGGATACCCCTGCGCTGCGCGGGTATCCCGGGCTGTGTATTGCCCTGCGAGGGGAGGTTTTATATGGTCTAAGGCGCGCGTCTCCTGAAAAAGAACAAACGACTTGGAAAGATAAGAGGAATTATAACAATGGGTATCACGATCTCGCCGTGGATGATGGCGTTTCTCATGCTGATGACCGGCTTTGCAGGTTTTGTGGATTCGGCAGCCGGCGGCGGCGGGCTGATCAGTCTGCCGGCCTATCTGTTTGCCGGGCTGCCGCCCCACTACACCTATGCCACCAACAAGTTCAGCGCCGCCTGCGGCACCACCTTTGCCACGGCAAACTTTTTCAAAAGCGGTGCCATAAACGTGAAGGTGGGCGTTCTTGCAGCCATCGGCAGCTTTGCGGGCAGTGCGCTGGGCGCGCACATCGTGCTGCTGCTCAGTGATGAACTGCTGCGCACCATGATGTTCCTCATCCTGCCGGTGGCGGCGGTCATCATCCTGTGGCAGCGCAACCTGCCGGATGAGAACCGGGACGACGGCACGCTGGACCTGAAAAAAATCTTACTGGCGCTGGCCATCGGCTTTGGCATCGGCCTGTACGACGGCATCATGGGCCCGGGCACCGGCACCTTTGCCATCATTGCCTTTACCACCCTGATGGGCTTTGACCTGCGCACTGCCAACGGCAACGGCAAGGTGCTCAATCTGGCCAGCAACTACGCCAGCCTGTTTACCTACCTGATGAACGGTCTGGTGGTGTTCCACATCGGCATCCCCTGTGCCGTCAGCAACATTCTGGGCAACCTGCTGGGTTCCCATTTCGCCCTGAAAAAAGGTGCACGCTTCATCCGCCCCATGATGCTGGTGGTGCTGGTGCTGCTGCTGGGCAAGCTCATCTCGGACGCGGTGCTGTAAGAGACAAACTGAACTCCCCCACAAAAAACAAGTCGGGCAGCCCGCGGGCTGTCCGACTTGTTTTAGCTTTCAATAGGTTTTATTCCAGCACCAGTTCTTTATCAAAGAATGCGATGCCGAAGGCGCCGGGGCCGGTGTGGGTGCCGATGACGCAGCCGATCTGGCGCACCAGCGGTGCGTCCAGATGCAGGTTGTCCTGCAGGTAGGTCAGCAGCGGCTGCAGCTCCCGGTGGTTGACGGTGTAGCCAAGCAGCGGGGTGTAGTCCGGGTGGATGCCGCCCATCTCGTCGATCTTCTTGAACAGCGCCACATACACGCCGGGCAGACCGCGTGCCTTACCGGCCAGCGCCACCTTGCCCTCTATGACGGCGAGGATGGGCTTGATGCCCAGCATACCGCCCGCCACAGCGGCGGCGGCAGACAGTCTGCCGCCCTTGCGCAGGTACTTCAGATCGTCCACAGCGGCCACCAGATGCAGGTGCTGCTTGGCCTTTTCCAGATCGGCAGCGATCTGGGTGATGGTTTTGCCGGCGTCCCGCAGCTGCACAGCCAGCCGCACCAGCAAAGACTGCCCCAGACAGACGTTCTCGGTGTTCACGAACACCACATTGTCCACGTTGGCAAGGTCGGCGGCAAGCCTTGCGCACTGACCGGTGCCGGACAGGGCATCGGACAAAAAGATGCCCAGCACCTCGTCCCCGGCGGCAGCAGCGTCCAGATACAGCTGCTCGAACTGCTCAGGGCTGGGCTGGCTGGTAGTGGGCAGCTTGCGGCAGGCTGCCAGATGGGCATAGTATTCGCTGGGGGTCATGTCGATGCCGTCCCGCAGGACGGTGCCGTCCTCCAGCGTCACATTCAGGGGGATCACGGTCACGCCCAGCTGCTGCGCCTCGGCGGGCAGGATGTCGCACGCGGAATCGGTGAGGATACGGATCATAATAATACCTCCGGTCTACCGGTAAATTACAGTATACGCAACGTTTTCATCAAAAAGGTTGGAAATTATTATACCACCATTTAGGGCGATATGTCAATAATTTGCATAAATTTGCCACGACAGAACGCCGAAACCTTGCGCACCCGGCGGCAGATATGGTACTATAACCGGGAACGAACCATAGCAGGAGGAGACCGACCATGCACAAGCTGAACCCCCGCACCGCCGCACTGCTTTCGGCCTTTGGCTGGGCGGTGGGCTATCTGCTGGCAGGCAAGGCGCTGGCGGCGCTGCTGCCCGCTGCACCGGGCGGCGCGGCGCGGTTTTTCCGGGTCTGCCTGCTGGCTCCGCTGGTGGAGGAAGGGGTGTTCCGGGGCGCGGTGCAGCGCCGGGCGCAGCCGCTGGGCAGGGAACAGGCCATTCTTTTGCAGGCGGTGCTGTTCGCCCTGCAGCACGGCAGCGCCGCCGCCATGGCCTACGCGCTGGTGTGCGGGCTGGGGCTGGGGTGGCTTGCCGACCGCACCGGGCATCTCTGGCCGGGGATGCTGCTGCACAGTGCAAACAATCTGCTGGTGCTGGCGATGGGATGAGAGGATGGGATACATGACCGATTTTGAACTGATGGGTCTTGCGCTGGAAGAAGCCGGCAAAGCCGCCGCCTTGGGCGAGGTGCCGGTGGGCGCGGTGGTGGCGCGGCACGGCGAGGTGGTGGCTACGGCGCACAACACCCGGGAGACCGAGAAAAACGCTTTGCACCACGCGGAACTGCTGGCCATTGATGCCGCCTGCAAGGCACTGGGCGGCTGGCGGCTGTGGGAGTGTGAGCTGTTCGTTACTTTAGAGCCCTGCCCCATGTGCGCGGGCGGCATCATCAACAGCCGTCTGCGCCGGGTGGTGTACGGCGCTGCCGACACCAAAGCCGGGTGCTGCGGCTCGGTGACAGACCTGTTCGCGCTGCCCTTCAACCACCACCCGGTGGTGGAAAAGGGGCTGCGGGAGGCCGAAGCGCAGCAGCTTTTGCAGGCGTTTTTTGTTTCCCTGCGGGAAAAGCGGGCGGGCAGACCCCGCTGGAAGCCCCCGGTGCCCGAAAACCGGGGGAAATAAGGAAAAATAGTGGGAACTGCGTAAAAAATTGCGGTTCCCACTTTCTTTTTGGGCTGGATTGTGGTATATTATTCAATGGAATCTTGTCGAAACCCATCATAAGCACAGGCAGGCACGCCAAAGCACCGGACCTTTGCCGGACATACGAACGGAACGCTGCACTGTCTGGGGATGGGCACAGGGTTTTTCCGGCCGGAGCACTGCGCCCGGCCGAGAATACCGAACAGGAGGGATACACTCTTGTACGAGGACGAGTTTGAACTGACCTTTCAGGTGCCGGAGGAAGAGAGCGCACCGGAGCCCCTTGCCGCACCGGCTGCAAAGCCGGCTGCGCCGGTGGAGCCGGTGGTGGACGAGCCCACCCGCATCATGACGCTGGAAAAACCGGCAGCACCTGTGGCGGAGGAGCCCACCCGGGTGATCACGCTGGAAAAACCCGCAGAGCTGCCTGCGGTGGAGCCGCCCGAAGAGCCAGCGCCGCAGCCCGTAAAAGAGCGGCCTGCCCCTGCCGCGCCCGCTGCGGCGCGCCGGGTGCTGATCTCCGGCGGCGACCGGGGCATCGGTGCTGCCGCTGCCCGTGCCTTTGCGGCAGCAGGGTATCAGGTGGCGGTGCTCTACCACCAGAACGCCGCTGCAGCCGCTGCGCTGGAGCAGCAGCTGCCCGGGTGCATCGCCATCCAGTGCGATGTAGCCAGCCGCGCCAGCTGTGAGCTGGCGTTCCATGCAGTGGAGCAGGCCATGGGCAGGGTGGATGTGCTGGTGTGCAACGCCGGCATCGCGCAGCAGAAGCTGTTTACCGACATCACCCCAGAGGAGTGGCAGCGGATGCTGGATGTGAACCTGAGTGGTGCGTTCCACCTGTGCCAGCTGGCGCTGCCCGGCATGATCCGCCGCAAGCAGGGCCGTATTTTGACCGTGAGCAGTATGTGGGGCCAGACCGGCGGCAGTTGCGAGGTGCACTATTCCGCCGCGAAAGCCGGGCTCATCGGCCTGACCAAGGCACTGGCCAAGGAAGAAGGCCCCAGCGGCATCACGGTGAACTGCGTAGCGCCGGGGGTCATCGAGACCGACATGATGGCGGCCTTTACCGCCGAGGACAAGGCGGCGCTGGCCGAGGAGACCCCTGTGGGGCGGCTGGGCACCCCGGAAGAAGTTGCAAAGCTGCTGGTCTTTCTGGCCGGCGAGGATGCCGGATACATCACCGGACAGGTGTTCGGGGTGAACGGCGGCCTTGTGATCTGATGCACAGGGCAATATTACACGATTTTCCCCGGAGCGGGAAGGAGAGAAAAAATGGGCATGACTTTGAAGGAACTGTTGACTAAGGGCGAGGGCACCCTCTCTGCACAGGAGGCCAAGGCGCTGGCGGCACAATGCCGCATGGATGTAGACACCCTCTACACCCTGCTGGAAGAGCGCGGCATCAAGATCCTGGAGGAAGAGAACGAGCCGAGTCTGGACGTGGACAGCATCATTGCTGAGGTGGAGAGCGCCGAGAACAACAACGATGACATGGGCCTTGCCGATGAAAACGAAGAGGATGCCGAGGAGAACCCGGCAGACCTGAAGGCTGCCATGGACGAGCTGCTGGATGACCCTGTGAAGAACTACCTCAAGCAGATCGGTCAGATCCCGCTGCTGAGCGCCGAGCAGGAGGTGGAGCTGAGCCGCCGCATCCATGCCGGTGCCGAGGCTGCGCACATTCTGCAGGCAGACCGCCAGAAGTACGGCGCACCGGAGTACATCAAGAAGAACAGCGCCCGTTTCTCTTTTGAAGAGGACGAGAACAGCCGCAGCTACAACGAGGATCTGGACGAGGACAGCGAAAAGTCCGCCGAGGATGCTGAGGAAAAGGCAGACGAGGAAAAGGCCATGGAAGCCGTGGAGAACGGTCCCCTGAGCGAGGAACGCCGTCAGGAGCTGCTCAAGACCCGCCGCGACGGCCTGAACGCCCGCCGCAGCCTGAGCGAAGCAAACCTGCGTCTGGTGGTGTCCATCGCCAAGAAGCACGTCGGTCATAATCTTGCCTTCCTTGATCTCATTCAGGAGGGCAACATCGGCCTGATCAAGGCTGCGGAAAAGTTCGACTGCGACCGCGGCTTCCGCTTCTCCACCTACGCTACATGGTGGATCCGTCAGGCCATCACCCGCGCCATCGCGGATCAGGCCCGTACCATCCGCATTCCGGTGCACATGGTGGAGACCATCAACCGGATGCGTCAGGCCACCAACCAGCTGGTGTACCAGAACGGTCACGAGCCCACCCCGGAAGAGCTGGCAAAGGCCATGGACATGAGCGTGGAGCGCGTGCGCGAGATCCAGCGCATGGCACAGGAGCCCGCCAGCTTGGAAAGCCCCGTGGGCGAGGAAGAGGATTCCTCTCTGGGCGATTTCGTTGCTGACGAAAACGCCGAAGCACCCGGCAAGGCAGCCGACCGCGCCATGGTGGCACAGCAGATCAATCTGGCGCTCAAGAGCCTGACCCCCCGCGAGGAAAAGGTCATCCGCCTGCGCTTTGGTCTGGACGACGGCCGTCCCCGCACGCTGGAAGAGGTCGGCCGCGACTTCGGCGTCACCCGCGAGCGTGTGCGCCAGATCGAGGCCAAGGCCATCCGCAAGCTGCACAGCCGCAAGTGCCTGACCCTGCTCAACGGCCTGATCGAGTGATCGCCCGCCGGGCAGGCAGAACGATTTGAAATGCGCGCCGCGTTTGCTTTGCGCATCATTCAAGGAAATTTTATTTTTGATTTGGGGTTCAGGAAAGTCTGCGGACTTTCCTGAACCCTTTTTTCACAGGAGGGGTCATGGCGGGAAATGTCGTTTATCTCTGCGGCCTTTTCCGTGAAAATGCGTTTGGAGCGGCCCGCAGGCCGCGACAAACGCGAAATATAAAGAATTGTTCCGCTATTTATGCGCAGAGCGAAGCGGAGCGCATTTTAAATGTCTTTCGGCAGAGTGTTCAACGGCGGGGCGGCGGCGTTGTACGGAATATCCAAAAATTGCGCGGATGCTTGTATTTTGCTTGCGGAGCGTGTACAATAAGCACAGAATATGTTTGCGCAGAGCAGGAGAGCGACAGACAGAGCAGATGGCTTTGTTTGGTGCGCTCTTTTTTGTTTTGCGCCCAGCTTCAGAGCAAGGAGAGAGCATTATGAGCCAGACCAAATATATCCTCTCGTTGGATCAGGGCACTACCAGCAGCCGGGCGATCCTGTTTGACAACGAGCAGAACATTGTCTGCGTGCAGCAGCGGGAATTTGAGCAGATCTACCCCCATCAGGGCTGGGTGGAGCACAACCCTATGGAGATCTGGTCCAGCCAGTACGGCGTAATGAACGAGGTCATTGCCCAGAGCGGCGTAGACCCCAGGGACATTGCGGGCATCGGTATCACCAACCAGCGCGAGACTACGATCCTGTGGGACAAGAACACCGGACGCCCGGTGTATAACGCCATCGTCTGGCAGTGCCGCCGCACCGCGCCCCTTGTGGACGAGCTGCTCCGGACCCCCGGCATGGCGGACTATATCCGGGAAAACACCGGCCTTGTGCCGGACGCCTATTTCTCCGCCACCAAGATCAAGTGGATCTTAGAGAACGTCCCCGGTGCGCGGGAAAAGGCCGAAGCAGGGGAGCTTTTGTTCGGCACGGTGGACACTTGGCTGGTCTGGAAGCTGACCGGCGGCAAGGTGCACGTTACCGACCGCACCAACGCCAGCCGCACCATGCTGTACAACATCCGCACGCTGGATTGGGACGATACCCTGCTCAAGGCACTGGACATCCCCCGCTGCATCCTGCCCAGTGTGAAAGACTCCAGCGAGGTATACGGCTACACCAACATTCAGGGCGTGGATGTGCCGGTAGCCGGTATTGCGGGCGACCAGCAGGCTGCGCTGTTCGGGCAGGGCTGCTTTAAGCCCGGCGACGTGAAAAACACCTACGGCACCGGCTGCTTCCTGTTGATGAACACCGGCAACAAGATCTACCAGAGCAAGAACGGTTTGGTCACCACCATCGCCATCAGCCTTGACGGCGAGGTGGAGTATGCGCTGGAAGGCTCTGTCTTTGTGGGCGGTGCGGTCATCCAGTGGATCCGGGACGGGATGCACCTCATTCAAGACAGCTGCGATTCCGAGTATTACGCCCAGAAGGTGCCGGACAACGGCGGCGTGTACATCGTGCCAGCCTTTACTGGTCTGGGCGCGCCCTACTGGGATATGTATGCCCGGGGTGCCATTCTGGGCATTACCCGCGGCACCACCCAGAACCACATCATCCGCGCGGCCGAGGAATCCATCGCCTACCAGAGTGCCGACCTGATGTGGGCGATGGAAAAGGACACCGATATCACCATCAGCACCCTGAAGGTGGACGGCGGTGCCAGCCGCGACCACTTCCTGATGCAGTTCCAGTCCGATATCCTGAACAAGGAGGTGCTGCGCCCGGCCATCCGGGAAACCACCGCCCTTGGCGCGGCGTATCTGGCCGGTCTTGCCACCGGCGTGTGGAAGAGCCGGGAGGAGATCAGCCATCTGTGGAGCTGCAACCAGCTGTTTGAGCCCAAAATGGACGCTGCCCAGCGGGAAAAACTGGTCAAGGGCTGGCACAAGGCCGTGGGCCGCAGTCAGGACTGGGCGGAGCACGAGGTGTAAGGCAGAAAACTTCTGACAGGATAACGCGATACCCCCCGGCAGGCTGCCGCCGCAAGAACGATAGCCTGCCGGGGGTATTTTGTGCCGTTCCGCTCCAGCATGGACGGGTGGATGACGCAGCAAAAAAGCCCCTGACCGAGGTCAGAGGCTTTGATCAAGGGGTGCGAAGTTCCAAACTTTGCCAGAAACAGAGGTTATCGGGTGGAAGCCGCATTGTCTGCGGGCCACGATCTTCTGAGCGCCGCATAGGAGACAAGGAAGTTTGCCAGCCAGCCCGCCGGGACGGCAAGCCAGACAAAGGCGATGCCGAAACGCGGTGCGCAGATCAGGGCAACGGACAGACGGATCGCAAGGTTTACCATGTTGGCAATAAGAAACGGGCGCATGACGCCAAGCCCGCGCAGGACGCCGTCGGTCGCCATCTTGATGCCCATGAAGATGAAGAAATAGCCGAGCCATCTCATGTAATCACCGGACACCTGATAAGCCAACGCTGTTCCGTCCTTGCCCAAGAACAGCGAGGAGATCTGGGTGTGCAGGGTCTCGATGACCACGAATGCAAGAACGGCAAAGCAGAGATCCAGAATCAGTGCGGCGTGGTAGCCTTTTTTGAGACGATCGGTTTTCTTTGCGCCGAGATTCTGGGAAACGTAGGGCGAAACGGCATTGCCGATGGATACAAAGATCAGGGAGAAAACATTCTCTACCCGCATCGTTGCCGAATACCCTGCAAGTGCCTGTGTGCCAAAGGGATTTACCACAGCCTGCACGATCATCATACCGATGGACACGGTGGACTGCTGTAAAATCGACGGGACGGCAAGGCGGAGCATGGACTGCAGCTCCTGCCCGTCGAACCAGTGAAAGGGGCTTTTGTACCGCCGCATCCGCGCAAAGAAGATCAAAAGCGAGAACACAGCAGAAATGCCCTGTGCGATCAGGGTCGCAAGGGCTGCGCCGAACACGCCGAGATCAAGACCGGCTACCATCCACAGATCCATAAAGATATTCAGGATGGACGAGAAGATCAGCAGCCCCAGCGGGATCTTGGATTCCCCGATAGAGGTGAACATGGTGGAAAGAATGTTGTACATGAACAGGAACGGGAAGCCTGCAAAATAGACCCGCAGGTACAGCACTGCATCTTCCAGAATGTCGGCAGGGGTCTGCAAGCCGCTCATCATCGAATGGGAAAAGCAAAAGCCAAAAACGCCAAGGACGATGCTCAGGATCAAAAAGCTGAGCAGGGATGTTGACACGATGGTCTTCATTTTGCCATAGTCTTTGGCACCAAAATAGCGGCTTACAAGCACGCCTGCACCCACACCTGCACCAAGCGCCACACAAATAAAAACGTTGGTCAGCGCAGCACAGGCACCGACAGCCGCAAGCGCGGAGGAACCAACAAACTGACCGACGATGATGGAGTCGGCCATGTTGTAGACCTGCTGGAAAAAGCTGCCGAGGATCATCGGCATTGCAAAAACCGTCAGCGCTTTCAGGGGCGCATCGGTGATCAGATATTCATCCTTTGACATGATTCCATTCCTTCTGAAATTTATTGCTCTTCTGAGTCAAATCCAAGTATACCACACCCGTCAAAAAAATACACCCCAAGATGCCGGAATTGACAGGCAGACGTCCTGCTACTGCCAACCACAAAAAAATCCCTAGACCGAATGGTCTGGGGATGTGGTGGAGCATTGTCCACAGCACTCGAACCTTTATGCAGACATTTCATTACCGCGTTCCGTGCGCTTCAAGCCAAGGAACGGCGGAACGTCAGCACGCTTTAATCCTTGCTCGTGAGCTTTTTTGAGCTGGTATTCATGCAGGGTAACTGCTTCCACAAAGAAACGGTCTTTTTCCGAAGCGTGTGGATAGTCCACATGGAAACGCTTACAAACAACGTTAAGATGGTCGAGTAACTCAATGTTATTGTTTGACATTCGTTTTACTTCAATATTCATAAAATCTTCTCAATAAGTAAATATAGCAGTTGTAGATATACGTTTGTAAATCCACTTTTGAGATGTTGATTCGACCTCGTCGCATTTGTATTTTCCGCGGAAAATATAAGCACCTGTTTTGTCTTTCGCAAAAACATACCGGACACGATGATTATCATGGCGAGCGCAAGTGTTACTGAACGTATGACATTCTTCAAAAATGTGTTCCCAATTATCTTCAGTATAGTTTATCCATCCATGGTTTCCTGTGGAATGATATCCATCTTGTTCAAGCGGTGAAATTTGAGGGAACCATGCCATTTCTTCAGAATTGATGTTCCAGATACTTCTTTGATAGCCCACATAGTTTTTGCCAAAGCAATCATTCAATACATCTACAATTTTTCTGAAAGACGGTTCGTCATTTGCACACAGGGTGATTTGTTCCATAGTGAAACTCCTTTTTGCGTTCTTAACGTTAAATTATAACATTGAAGGTAATTGAAAATTTAGCGTCGAATATTAGAGGGCAAGAACCGTCCCGTGGTCACAAATTTTCAATTCTTGAAAATTTCCAGCCCCTTGGGACAGCTTTCTTGTTGGGGCGTGTCTGCCCCAAACCCTGCTTCATAATATCGATCATGACCGATCAACGACTGATTTATAGTAATTGCCAAAGTCTGCAAGTGCATTGACGATTGGTAACATTTCCGTTCCGAGATCGGTCAACCCGTATTCTACTTTGGGAGGATTTTCGTGATAATCACGGCGGTAGGCAAGCCCATCATCAATCATCTGTCTTAAGCTCTCGGTCAAAACTTTCTGCGAGATTCCATCGATGCTTCTTTGCAACTCATTGAATCTCCATGGGCGCTCTTTCAGATTGCGCAGAAGCAAGAGTTTCCATTTTCCGCCAATCAGGGATACTGCTGTTGCAACCGGACATTCCGGCAGTTCTTCTTTTGTACGCATATCAGTCACCTCTGTGTATAGTATAGCACATTCATTTTTGAGTGTACAGTTACAAAAAGGTGCGTACTTGTTTTTGAATGTGCGAGCTTCTATACTTAGCGCAGGCAATGAAAGATTGCGAATCAAAATGGAGGTGCTTATAATGGCAAGCTACACAAAAATGACAGTTGGAAAAGAAAATCGGACGGAGCTTCATGAAAAGCTCGCCCTGACTGGTGCGGAGATCAGCCTGAATACGCTTCCTGCGGGAGCAAATGTTCCGTTTGTCCACTCCCACAAGGCAAATGAGGAAATCTACGGTGTTCTTTCCGGCAAAGGCAAGGTCGTTATCGATGGCGAAGAAATCAGCCTTGCAGCAGGCGACTGGCTGAAGATTTCTCCCGTGGCAAAACGTCAGTTCTTTGCTGCAAGCAATTCTGAGATCACTTATATTTGTATTCAGGTCAAGGAGAATTCTCTCGAAGGCTATACTGCAACGGATGCTGTGATCTACTGATAAAACATATCAAAACAAAAGGCAGGATACCACTACCATAGTGATACTCTGCCTTTGCTTATTTTTTCCTGTCACAACAAAAAATCCCCGGACCGAATGGTCTGGCGGCATCTTTCTTGGTAGACATTCCTACGCGTTGGAAACCGCGCACTAATCAAAGCCCTGCTAGGGCTTTGATTGCCTTCGCTGCGCTCGGCACGTGCTGTTCGAGTCCTGTACCGTCCTGCTTTGACGTGGGTTAGTGGATGACGCAACAAAAAAGCCCCTGACCGAAGTCAGGGACTCTTGTTTTGGTGGAGCATTGTCCACAACACTCGAACCCAACACCTCTTCACGGGAGATGGTTTTGGAATCGTCCGTGAAGTTGAAATTGAGCACGACCCGGTCGTCAAAAACGTAGACCGAGTTGACAAAGGTATCAATGATCTGCCGCTGGTGTTCCATGTCCCTCATGTCACCCTTGCGGAATTTTTCAAACCAGAACCGCATCCATTCGCGGGTCAGGACTGGCTTTTTCAGCTCTTCTTCCAGAATGCTGGTGTTCAGGGCTTCCTTCCGGGCTTCCAGTTCGTCCAACCGCTGCTTGGTGGTCGGGGTCAGGATGCCCTGTTCAATGGCTTCCAGAAGGTTTGCCAGCCGCTTCTCTGTGTCCCTGAGCTGGTCTTTCAGGACAGGCAGCCGGGTGTTCTCCTTCTGCTGGGCTTCCATGACCAAATCTATCAGCTGTTCGATGATTTCATCGCTGAAAATCACCTTAATGGCAGTGTCCACCACGAACCGCTCCAGAGGCTCCTTGCGGATGGCTTTCAGGTCGCAGTGCGCCTTGCCGTGGCGTTTGGCGTTGCCGCACTTGTAGTAATAGTAGGTGTTTCCCATGTGGCTGGTGCCGCTTTCGCCACCCATCAGGGTGCCGCACTTGCCACAGAACAGCTTGGTGGTCAGCAGATAGCTCACATCCTCTTTTGCAGGCCGACCGTGGGCGATCTTGTTCTGCTCGAAACGCTGCTGCACCCGGTCGAACAAATCCTGGTCAACAATAGCCGGAATGCCGCCCGGCGTCACAATGTCCTTGTAGCGGTATTCGCCGATGTAGCGGCGGTTGCGGAAGATCTGGAAGAAGCTGTTCTTCACGAACGGCTTCCCGGTGCGGGTACGCAGGCCGCGCTCGTTCAGGGATGCGGCAATCTTCTCAGCCGGTTCGCCGTCGGCGTACCGGGTGAAGATCTCCTGCACGATGGGAGCCGTCTCCGGGTCGATATGGTACAGCCTGTCCTCCTTGCCAATGGTGAAGCCCAGCGGCACCACACCGCCGTTGTACTTGCACTGGAGGGCGTTTTCGCGCTCACCGCGCGCCACTTTCAGGGCGAGTTCGGCGGAATAGTATTCCGCCATGCCAATCAGCATACTCTCCACCATAATGCCTTCAGGCCCCTGCGAGATGGGTTCCATGGCAGACACCAGATGGACACCGTTCTTTTCCAGCTGGTACTTGTAGTTCACGGCATCGAATCGGTTCCGGGCAAAGCGGTCCAGCTTCCAGACCAGAACCACATCGAAGATTTTCTTTCCGCTGTCCTTGATCATCCGCTGAAAGTCTGGGCGGTCATCCGTTTTGGCAGAGTAGGCACGGTCAATGTAGGTGCCGACCACGGTGATGCCGTTCTTCTCGGCGTAGTCCTTGCAGTCGCGCAGTTGTCCTTCAATGGACGCTTCTCGCTGGCTGTCAGATGAATAGCGGGCGTAGATCACGGCGGTCATGGTTGCACCTCCTTGGCGTGTATTCGACTTGCCTTTATAGTATCGGGTCAAGCGCAGCTTGTCAACAATCTGCGAGCAGATTGAAATGTGAAAATTGCGAAACGCAGCGAAAAAGGTGAGAGCAAGAATCGTCCCGTGGCCACAAATTTTCAATTCTTGAAAATATTGTGCCCTTCCGGGACTGCACTTCTGCAACGCTCCCGCATTTTTGAAGTGCTCTTGTTGGGGCGTGCCTGCCCCAAACCCTGCTGTTGAGGTTGCGATAAACTGGAAGTTATAGAGCTATCTTTTTCCATTTTCTAATCTTAGTTCTAAAGGTTCCGAATGGAGCAACTGTGTTAACATGTATGAATTTGTATACTTCCCAGACAGCTGTTTTAGTTGCCTCGTCAGCCCATTTTCTCATATGTGGTTTGAATAATTCTTCCTCACTTAGCGAATCAATCATTGCATAAATAGAATTGATATTCTCATTCAACATGTCTTTCAACTCTTGCAGTGACAGGTGCGCATATGTATCTGTGAACCACTGATATAATTCACCAAGCTGATTCCACTTAAAGTTATCAGAGGGAGTTTTGACCTGAATACCCTTTCTTTCGTCTGCTTCCCATTTAAGAATGAGAGCTGTCCATCCAACCTGATAAGCAAGATTTTCTGCAGGAGTTCGATCAACCTCATCAATTCTCTCATCTTTTAAGGATTCTGGAATATCATTAAATTCTGATATATACTTTGCAAAGCTTTTATTTATCTCGTTTTTAAGTTCGTCTTTATTCACATATGTTCTCACTATTCTATCTCCTCAAATTCCGATTTGTTGAGTTGAGTATACCATACCGTCAGTCGAAAGAACACCCCTATATGCAAGAACTTTTCCTTTTTACTACGTACGTGCGTACCGGCCATGTACGCACGTACGTAGCGATTGCCCCCAATGCGCCATATAGAGTGGACGACCAAGTTCGCACAAAGCGAACTTGATTGCGCAAAACAAAAGGCAGGATACCACCGTCATGGTGATACCCTGCCTTTGCTTGTTTACTGCTCTGCGTACTCTTGCCGCAGAACCTCCCGTAAACAAAAAACGTACCCGAACCCTTTTTCGTAAAGAATCGGGTTCGAGTACGAACTGTATGGTGGACGGTACAGGACTCGAACCTGTGACCTCCTGCACGTCAAGCAGATGCTCTACCAGCTGAGCTAACCGTCCATAAGTCATATCGACTTGAATAGTTTACCACAGCCTGTGCAAAAAAGCAATACTTTTCTGTGATTTTTTATTTTTCCACCTTCAGCGACCTGCGGACAATATCGTACAGCACCGGCTTCATGGCTTCAATATCATCGGGTTTGCCCTCCAGCACGCTGGAATAGCACACCGACATGCACATGCTGCCCAGTGCCGTGATGCGCTGGTAGATCTCCCGCTCGGTGCGGCCGGCCATTTCCGGGCTGGTCAGCACCACGTTCAGCAGCTTGCGCATCAGCGGCTCGGCTTCGCGGCTGGCCTCGATCTGGTCCAGCCCCGGCCATATGAAGTTGTGCTCCAGAAACTTGAGCACCAGCGTATCCTTCCGCAGCGCTTCGATGATGTGGTCGATCACCGCCACCATCTTGTCCGGGAAGTTTTCGAGCTCTGTCTGCTTTTCCACCGCTTCGCACGCGTCGCTCAGCAGCTGGTAGCTCACCCGGCCCAGCAGCGCCTGCATCACCGCACCTTTATCCTGAAAATACAGATAAAAGGTGCCCTTGGCCACCTTGGCCCGGCTGGTGATGTCCTCCACGCTGGTTTTTGCGGCACCTCGCTCCAGAAACAGATCATAGGCTGCTTCCAGCAGCGCCCGGCGCTTCTCCTGCTTTTTGCCCTCCACGGTACCCATAGTCCCTGACGATTCCTCTTTTCCTCTTGTTTTCTCTCGCTCGTTCGTGCTGTATCAATATTTTAGCAGTCCCGGAAGGATAGCGCAAGGGCCAATTCTTATACAATTTCAGGCAGTTGATAAGAAAACTGACCTTTGGTCATTTTTTATTCTTGACACCCGGTCCGGCATGATTATAATAGATTTTGCTTAGAAATGACCGAGAGTCATTTTACTAAGATTCTTTAACCAAACCACTTTCTATGGAGGGTTCTCATGAAAAAGATCGCACAGGGCATCGTGCGGTTGCGCAAGCTGATCTTAACAGTAGCATTCCTGCTGTTGATCCCTTCCGCGATCGGCGCGATCGCCACCCGCATCAACTATGACATCCTCACCTACCTGCCGCAGGATCTGGATTCCATGATCGGCGAGGTAGCCCTTGAGGACGATTTCCATCTGGCCTC
>OMAM01000581.1_pt1 | contig 18494 bp, 13 predicted proteins | sample 1644621 | NCBI WGS metagenome assembly OMAM01 (sample SAMEA103958120, study PRJEB25191) | human gut metagenome | biome: human-associated habitat [ENVO:00009003]; feature: intestine environment [ENVO:2100002]; material: feces | place: Germany | collected 2013/2015 | reverse complement strand
TATTAAAAAACATATTCGAAATCAGCATTATGATCGAATAAATGATATAATTAGTAATCGCATTTATACTTTTAGAGTTTATGAAATCATTTCTAAATAAAGCCGAAATTTCTTGAGGCACATTCACATACTTTGTAGAAAATACAGTTGCAATATAGGAACAATATAAACCGAGAAAAACACCTGCAATTCCGACCATTGCTATTAGAATGTCCGAAATTAATGTTTGATCAACAGAAACGCTTTTAAATATTTTTACCATATTTGCATCTAAGCATAATGCAGCAAGGAATAGTAATAAATTTAAGGCAATTTTCTTGGGTACCTCTATTAAAACATTTTTCTTAGCATGAAAAGCAGTTTTCTCTAACCCAATATACATCGATGCCTTATAAAAGTTCTTTTTGAAAAAGAAAATAACTATTAAAACTACTTTTCTTATTTTCCAGTAAGTTTTGTGTAGCATATCCTACCTCCGTATCAATTCACATTCTTAATAACAAGATTTCAATTAATGTTCTCCACTGTAAATTAATCAATGCATGTTTTATTAAATACAGATAGGATAGCAATAGTATATTTGAAAATAGTTATCATATTTGTTTTGGTTTAGATGTTCATCAATGTTTTGCATATGTTAAAAAAATTACCGAAAGCAAAGTCTATCACCTATAAGGCAGATTTAATCTTATTGACATTCATCTTTTCAAAAAAGTCCTATTATCCTATTCCAAAAAACCTCTCAAAAAATACTTGTAGCTTTTGGATCACACCCTGTTTCTTTTCGGCACGATTTTCGCCGCCAAAGCGTGACATCGGCGGCATAAGCTTATCAATAGCCGTACCGCTTGTCTTTACCGAACCGTCACGAAAAGCCACATCAATAAATTTTCGTGTTTCCTCTTCTTTGAGATTTTCTTCTTTGATGATAGAAACAAGCTGCCTTTCTTTTTCCTCGGCTACATAGCTGCGCCACTCGATCATTACATCGGAAACATCGTTAATACCGGCAATGAAGTTCTCGATAAGCGCCTTTTTGCTGCGAAGCTCAGGACTGGCATCGACCGCCTTACGGATTGTGATCAATACCTCTTTATCGTCGAAGTGGGAATCGTGATACTTCTTGACAAGCATCAGGATATAGTCAATATTGATTTCAATTTGCTTAATAAGCTCTATTTCAAAAACAATATCGTCTGTAATATCCTCTTTTTCTCCACCCTGCTTGCGATTCTTCCATTCATCACGGAGATCCTGATATCTGCCGAGATAATCCTGAAAATCACGCTCGGAAAAGATTTCGTTTCCTGCAAACTCATCAAATGATGTCAGCAGATTACGCATACGAAGGACAGCGCCGAACAGGACGATAAATTCTTTCTGCTTTTGTTCTCCGAAGATTCGCTCATCTGAAAGAGGAAACTTTGTTGTCAGTTCTTCTATCATATCGGCATAGCCGGGATGGTATTTCCCATCAGTATCCTCGTAGCCGAAATAATAGTCCCTGTATCCGCGCATAAGCACAATGCCGCCCGCTTTTTTGTCACCGAAAAGCGAGATAGCGTCGTCCGTGCGCTTTTGCAGATTGCGGAAACAAACAATATTACCGAATGTTTTAATAGAATTGAGAATGCGGTTGGTACGGGAATACGCCTGAATCAGTCCGTGCATTTTCAGGTTTTTATCCACCCACAGCGTGTTAAGCGTAGTTGCGTCAAAGCCTGTCAGGAACATGTTGACCACAATGAGCAAATCAAGCTCCTTGTTCTTCATTCGCAGTGACACATCTTTATAGTAGTTTTGGAATTTGTCGCCGTCTGTGGAATAGTTGGTACGGAACATTTCGTTGTAATCGGCAATAGCCGCGTCGAGAAAATCACGGGAATTTGCGTCGAGTGCGGAAGTATCTTCGGGATTTTCTTCGTCAAGAATACCGTCTGTTTCCGCTTCGTTTGCTCCGTAGCTGTAAATAAGGGCTACCTTTAACCGCCGCTGAGGATTTTCAGCCATCTGACGCTTAAATTCCGCATAATAAAGCTTAGCAGCGTCCACAGACGAAACAGCAAAAATTGAGTTGAAACCGCTGACACGCTGTTTTTGCTTGATTTCCTCAATAGCAGCTCTGCCTCCGGCAGACGCAACATCAGCTATATTCTGCAAAACATTAAAGGTATAAGTTTTATCCCCGCGGTAGGTTTTCTGATCAAAATGAGTTAGTATGTAATCAGTCACCAAGCGGATGCGTTCGGGAGACTGAAACGCCTTTTCACGGTCGATATCCCAAACTTCTTTATCGTCGATATTCGGCTCTTTATCCATCGTTTGAATATAGTCCACACGGAACGGCAGCACATTTTTATCATTGATAGCATCTACGATAGTATAAGTATGTAATTGATCGCCGAAAGCCTGCTCTGTTGTGCGGAGCGTAGGATTTTTGCTTACCCCTGCATTAACTGCAAAGATAGGTGTTCCCGTAAATCCGAATAAGTGATATTTTTTGAAATACTTCGTAATTGCCAAGTGCATATCACCGAACTGGCTGCGGTGGCACTCGTCAAAGATAATGACCACACGCTTGTCAAAAACACTGTGACCTGCGTTCTTTTTGATGAAGGTGGCAAGCTTTTGAATGGTAGTAATAATAATTTTTGCGTTATCGTCCTCAAGCTGTTTTTTCAGTATCGCAGTAGAGGAATTGCTGTTTGCCGCACCTTTTTCAAAGCGGTCATATTCCTTCATTGTCTGATAGTCAAGGTCTTTTCGGTCAACTACAAACAAAACCTTGTCAATATAATCTAATTTAGACGCAAGCTGTGCCGTCTTGAAAGAGGTCAGCGTTTTTCCGCTGCCTGTTGTATGCCAAATATAACCGCCCCCGGCAACGCTGCCGTACTTCTTATAATTATTTGCAACCTCAATACGGTTCAAAATACGCTCTGTGGCAACAATTTGATAAGGGCGCATAACAAGTAGCATATTTTCCGCCGTAAAAACGCAGTAACGCGTCAATATGTTCAGAATTGTGTGCTTGCAGAAAAATGTCTTTGTAAAATCCACAAGGTCAGGAATAATACGGTTGTTTGCATCCGCCCAAAAAGAGGTAAACTCAAAGCTATTACTGGTTTTCTCTTTTTTCGCCTTATGGGAATTGGCATCTTTTATATGATTGAATCGAGTGGTATTTGAATAATACTTGGTATTCGTGCCGTTGGATATTACAAATATCTGCACAAATTCGTACAAACCGCTTGCCGCCCAAAAGCTGTCACGCTGATAACGGTCTATCTGATTAAACGCCTCACGGATCGGCACACCCCGACGCTTTAATTCGATATGTATAAGCGGCAGACCATTCACAAGAATCGTCACATCATAACGATTATCGTGTGCCGCACCCTCGTCGGCGGAAATTGCATATTGATTGATAACCTGAAGCGTATTGTTATGAATGTTCTTTTTGTCAATCAGCGTGATGTTTTTGCTTTCGCCGTTATCACGCCTCAGCACCTGCACATAATCTTCCTGAATAAGACGAGTCTTTTCTACAATACCGTCTTTGGAGTTTGCAAGAACCTCATGAAAAAAGCGATTCCACTCATCATCAGAAAACTGATAATCGTTCAGCTTTTCAAGCTGTGCGCGGAGATTATCAATAAGGTCTTTTTCTTTATGGATGGTAAGATATTCATAACCCAACTCACAAAGCAGGCGGATAAATTCTTTTTCAAGCTCCGCTTCGCTTTGATAAGCATCCGCCCGCTTTTCCTGCGGCTTGTATTCGGTCACAACAGTGCTTTCGTTGCTCTGTGCAACAATATTGAAATACGGCATTGATTAAGCCCCCTCTACAATAGCGATAACTGCAATGATAATTGAAACAAGAGAAGTAATAGAAGCAAACAGGCCGAAAAGATAATTGCGGTCATCAAGATTATCTATTTCGATACCTGCCATTCGGAACAAACGAGAAAATGTAAAGGTAAGAATTGCAAGAGGTACACAACATAAATACAGTTGCCATGGAAATTGACTTATATTTCCCATAAAATATTGTATTGGAAAATATCCGATCAGAAAAATTGCAAATAACAGTGAACACAATTTCATAAGCCAAAAGAATAACATTATAAATGATTTTAGTAGGACTGAAGAGGCTATGTTTCCTTTGATATCCTTTTTAGGTAAAAACAATACTTTTATAAATACATGTGCCTCATTGCAAAACCTTTTAAACTTGTTTTCATGTTCTTTGTATCCTATTGTATTATGCCATTCTGCAAGAGTAGCTTTGCGTTGCTCTTCCTCTTTTTGAGCTTTTATTTCCTCAGCCTCAACAATAGCGCACGCAATTATATGTTGCATTTCTTCCGCATTCATATTTTCGGGCAGATTGATATTGGTAGATTGCAAAGGATTTAAAGCGGTATTCTGTTTTGCTTTTTTCTTGCTTTTGCCTTTTCCCATTAGCTTGTTTTCTCCTTAAAGGTTAATAGCTTGTCCCTGTAATATTCGTATTGTTTTTGCCGTGCTTCGATTTCGGCAGGCAGGCCGGAGAAAAGGTCGGTGCAGATGGCATCAAAGTTGTCGAGGACTTGAACAATACGGTTTTGCACATCCAGCGAGGGAATAGGGATTTCCACTTTTTTTAGTTCTGGAGCCGTCAATTGAGGAATACCACCCATTGGAACGCTATACTGCTTACCTTGCAGGCAGTAATAAAGGTACTTAGTATTTACAACTGTCGAATCCTTTGGAATGGCAGTAAGCAAACGAATGATTGGATAAAAGGGATAATCTCTATATTCTGCATATCCAATAGTTCCCCTTGCTGCTACAGTTACCGCAGGTTCTTCAACCTTCGGCGCATCCGTATACCCATACAGCGCATTTTCTCCGATTCCATTGCTGATAATCGGAACAGAATACTTTTCAGTTTTCTGTTTTGACATTGAATCCTTGGGAGCATCTCCTCCAGCAGAAATTTTGCAAACCTCTCCAAGCGTCCTCCGTATGACATCACTTGTCACCCCTACTCGGACATCGCCGAAGGTTAGCAGCTTATCCCGATAAAACTCATACTGTTTCTTTCTCGCTGTAAGCTCCGCTGTAAGCTCCGCTGTAAGCTCTGTGAAATTGTCCAGTATACGGACAATTTCACGCTGCACCGGCAGCGGCGGGACGGGAACCCTAATAGCCTTTATATCTGGCACGCTTGAGTGAACAACCTTACTCTTAACTTTTCCCTTGCTCTTTTGCTTTTGTGCGTCCAATGTTGAAAGCGCATAGGACAAATATTTGGGATCTTCGTTGTGCTTAAGAACAACAATATCACCACCAGCCAAACAGGTTTCGTGACCAATATACGCACAGCACTTTGCGATGTCCGCTACACTTTCACCTGTAATAGCGAAAAGAATATCACCATAGTCAAAGTATTTCTTGCTTGTTAAAAGAGTCTCGTCTGTGTGTGACACACAATCTTCAAACCACACACCGTAAGTAGTATAGATTTCCCCATATCGAACGCACGGCGTACCGGTTTCACGAACTTGGTCTCTTGTAATACCAGCCCCACGGAAAATATCGGTAGCAATTTCTCCAAGGGTTTTATAAGCTACTCCCTCTGGACAAAGCTCCTGAATGAGTTCATCAAGTACGGTCATTTTGTTCACCTTCTTTAGCCGTGTATGTTGCGCACAACGTAGCAAGCGTGTAGTAGTACATATCTTCTTGCGTTTTTATCAGGCATTCGTCAAAAATATCAGTCGCCTGCGTCGTACAGAAAGAATGGCAAGCATCTATGATAATTCGCATAGTCCAAAAAGTCATCTTCTGCTCGTCGCAGGTTTTGAGATTGCACTGCTGAAAAACCATATCTACCGGCGGCTCAATTTGATTTTTATCAAGGTCTAATTCCTCTGCGTTCAGATAACTCCACATATAAGAACTAAAGGGAGACGAATTATTGGAAAAACGCCAAGAGACCTTTCCTTGACATTCCGAACTGTTGTGCCATTCGCTTTTTTCAGGGTCTTCAAATATATAGGGATTAACATCGTCAATTTCAACGGCTGCCCAACGTTCGAAGGCACGATGAAGGTATTTTGCACCATCGTAGAGAATGCTGCGACCGAATTCATATCGTTGCAAATCGGCCTGCAATTTTTCCAGCGCAGCCCAAGCCTCATCCATTGATACTTGGATATCTGGTATATTTGCCTGGCAGAGAATCTCCCTCTGCTGTTTTTCAGAGCAGCGTATAAATCGGGTAGTAATATTGCGGCAATGTTTTCTTTTGAGCTTTAATTTTGCAGCAATTGCAGCAAGTGGGAGATAGTCTACTTCGTCATCATTATCGATTAAAAATACTCTTGCCGCCTCGGCCAAAGCCGCCTTTTGTGCTTTTTCTTCTGCTGCTTCGTGCTCCTTTTCGTGACGGCGCTCGAGTTTATAAATAACTACTGTAAGAATAACGCTGACAACCAACGCAATAAAATCAATTATCAATCCGATAATGTCGCTATTTTCAAGAATCCAACTGTATATTGCCACCTTGTTACCCCTCAATCTCCCCAATAATCCGGTCGATTTCTTCCCGCAGCCTCTGCTCCCGTGCGACGATCTCGGCAATCTCGGCGTTCAGCTTCACAATGTCAATCTTCTCACGGGTATCCTCCTGCTCCACATAGGTAGAAACAGAGAGATTATAATTGTTCTGTTTGCTGCCGACCTCGTCGTTCGGCACAAGGCGGGCAAAGTGCTGTTCGTCCTTGCGTTCTGCCACGGCGGACACGATGCGCCGGATGTTGTCCTCGGAGAGCCGGTTGTTCTTCGTAACCTTCACAAACTCCTTGGAGGCATCCACTAACAGAACGGCGTTGTCCGTCTTGTTCTTTTTCAGTAGCATAATGTCCACAGAGATTGTAACATTTAAGAACAGGTTGGAGGGCAGCTGAATGATGGCATCCACAAAGTTGTTATCCACCAGATACTTGCGGATCTTCTGCTCGGCCCCGCTACGGTACATAATTCCGGGGAAACAGACGATCGCCGCCGCTCCGTTGTTCGCAAGCCATGAAAGGCTGTGCATAATAAACGCCATATCGCCTTTGGATGCAGGCGCAAGCACACCTGCGGGAGAAAAACGAATATCGTTTATTAACAGCGGATTTTTATCTCCCTCCCACGGAACAGAGAAAGGCGGGTTGGAAACGATCAGTTCAAAAGGTTGGTCGTCCCAATGTTGTGGGCTAAGCAGTGTATCTTCACGCACGATACTGAATTTATCGAAATCAATGTTATGTAAAAACATATTGATACGGCAAAGGTTGTATGTAGTCAGGTCGATTTCTTGCCCGAAAAAACCTTGTTCAATATTGTCTTTGCCTAAAACCTTTTCAACTTTCAACAAAAGCGAACCCGAACCGCAGGCAGGGTCATATACCTTGTTGATTCTTGTCTTACCAATTGTGCCGAGTCGGGCGAGCAATTCGGAAACATCGGCAGGAGTGAAATACTGACCGCCCTTTTTACCTGCATTTGCGGCATACATACCCATCAGATATTCGTATGCGTCGCCAAACAAATCGGGATTGATACCGTCGGTCGAAAATAACGGCATTTTTTCTACGCCGTTCAAAAGTTCCGCAAGCACCTTGTTTCTCTTGGCGACTGTTTCGCCGATGGATTTGCTGTTTACATCGAAATCGTCAAACAATCCTGCAAAATCGTTTTCCGCTTCACCACTTGCGGCGCTGCTCTCGATATGGTTAAAAACGCGTTCTAAGGTTTCGTTTAGGTTTTCGTCCTTATCTGCACGGGCACGGACATTGCAGAAAAGCTCGCTTGGCAAGATGAAAAATCCCTTTTCCTGCACCAAGCCCTCACGGGCAGATTCTGCTTCTTCGTCGGACATCTTTGCATAATCAAAATCCGTATTTCCGGCGGCGTGTTCTCCCACATTGATATAGGCGGCAAAATTCTCGGAGATATAGCGATAAAACATTGTGCCTAAAACATATGACTTAAAATCCCACTCGGACACATGACCAGCGTGAACAAGGTCGGTAGCAATTTTATATATTGTGCGGAACAACTCGTCCCGATTCTGATTCTTCTTTATATCAGCCATTGATATTACTCCTTTATACATGTGATAAGTCGCCGTCTATTTTCCGCGCACAAATTACCACTATTGATTATAATTCTTCCGTCTTGAATGTTGTATATCCCTCGTAATAGTAACTGTGGTCGATGCCTTTCATATAGACTTCACGGCTGTTGATATCATCAGTTAAGGCATTTTTAAGAATATGCTTAATTTCGATGTCCTTAATCGGACTGCGTTCCATTGCGAGTAGGTAATCCTCTTTATCAACCTGACTCCAATCGACCACTTTTCCAATCTCTTTCTTTAAAATGCAGTCGAGCCATATACGTGTACTTCTGCCGTTGCCTTCGCGGAAAGGATGAGCGATATTCATTTCTACATACTTTTCGATGATTTCATCAAAAGTGGACTGCGGCATTTTATCGATATTTACAAGAGCCGCTTCCAAATACATCAGCGGTGCAAAACGGAAATTACCTTTTGAAATATTTACGGTGCGGATTTTGCCTGCGAAATCATAGATATCTTCAAACAAATATTTATGGATTGATTTTAGAGATTCAAATTTACCCGCCACTAATTCATCAAGAATACCGTTTTCAAAAAGCTCGATTGCTTTCTTTTTGCTGATTCTTTCTTCCGCCTCGGCAAGTTCGGGTGAATTTGTAATTCCTAATTTATTTTCGAGCATACTCGCACCTCACTTTGTTTCATCGGGGATAAATTCCATAATATCATCCACACCGCAGTTAAGGGCGGCACAGATTTTGCCGAGGGTTTCGACAGTAACATTCTCACCCTTGCTCATTTTGGTAATGGTGTAATTGCTTATCTCGGCAACTTTTGCAAGGTCTTTTTTCTTCATATCGTGGTCAATTAAAAGTTTCCAAAGTTTTTTGTAACTGACAGCCATAAAACACACCTCATAGAAAGGATATAATCTAACAGATATAATATATCACATCAATCGCATTTTTGCAACAAAAAATATAGCGTTAATAGTATTTAATTCCAAAAAGTCTGTAAATTTAATTGAATATCATTAAGACTTATGGTATAATGCTCACATCAATTTAAAGAGGAATTTTCTATGAACAATTCAATTATTCCGCCAATCAATCCCAATACATTTAATCCAAAGGTAATAAACGAAGAAACAAATAAAACCTTAAAGCAATTATTTAAAGGCAAAATAAACGGCAGCTTCTTAATAAAAATAAAAAGTTCCGTTATTATTAAACTTAGTACACAGCTTTTGGAATATTATAATTTCCGTTTTGATAGCGAAAGAATTGTTACAGGACACGATGAAACTCCCGAATATGATATATGTCGAATGATTGTCGGAATACACCGTCATCACTCTATCTTCCTCTCAAAGGAAGAAATCCGCAACAACGAAAAAAGTGAATTATATCAAAAACAGATAGTTAAAGAAACAATAGAAAAGATTAAACTTCGTCAATACGGCAGTGCATTTTTCCGAAAAAAACAACTGATAATCGGTGATGAATTTTTGTATTTTCCTGTACCTTATGACTTGTTTGCCATGTGCATGAAATCCGTTTTATTGCTGAATAATAGTTCCAATCGGTTGGCTGTTAATTATGGCGACATAGTAAGTACCGCTTTATCCGCCTTAACTTTGATGGAAAACAACTTTCTAAGTAATGCATATCCTCTGTGCCGAGGTATGATTGAGTTGTACATAAAAACACTTATTCTGCAAAAGCATCCAGAGACTATTAAGGCTTATGATGAATTTAGTAACTTTGAGATAGAGCAATCTTGTTGCAGCCAAAAATATCCTAAAAAATTTAATGAACTATATGAAAAACGAAAAAATCAATCGTCCAAAAGTAAGGTTGATTATTTACACTATGGTTGGCTGGACAGCATAGTCGCTTATAATTCAACTGAAAACAACAGCTATTCAATATACGGAATTTTTGATTATCTGATGCGAGAATCCAACGATACACAATCTGATTCTTTAAATGAAATAAAACGACTGTACAAAATGTGTCACGGATATACGCACGGGAGTACAATACATGTTAAATATCCATTGCTTCAATATTTTGAAATATCTATGATGATTTATTATGTTGTAAGAAATGTTTTTACTGAAATCTGCAATATAAGTAATATTGATATTTCCGATAATGAGCCTAATCTTGCGGAAATTGTTGATCGAGATTTCGCTATTCTCAAAGAGCAATATCATATTCGCTCAACAGAAAATTTTGATTTATATTATGAATTAAATAATTCTAAATAAGACTATTTTATCACATGACTTTGTGTGTTGTGCGGCGGAACCGTGGCATCGATTTGCACTGACAAATGGGTGAAATTGTGGTGGGAATCGGTCTTGTTCTATGATGAGTTCTAATAATTTCATTTAGAATTTTATTAGAACTTGGGAAAAAGCACCGTTCATTTGCGACATTGATTTTTGCGTGGTTTGGATGTCTAAAAAGTCCCAAGAGTCTTGAAACACGGCGGTTTTCAGGCTACTGTAATTTCTCTTATCTTCCGTCAAATTCCGTCAAGTTCGGTTTTGGCAACTTGACTCGAAATCATGATGCCCCTTGAGGGACGAGGGTTCGAATCCCTCCGTCTCCGCCAAACAGTCAGCCGGATCCCGGTTATTCCGGAATCCGGCTGATTCATATTTATGTCACCGGAGGCAGAGCGTCGTAACGCTCGGGGATCGTAAGGCGCAAGCCTTGCAGGCCGCATACCGGATTAGGTGTCGAGTGCGCTCGGTTATTACTTTGTAATGACCGGGTATTTGTATTTTTCGGAGGTAATTATGAAGAACGCAAAAGTAACCCTTGCCCAGCTGGAAGCGGATGACCGTGAGCAGTTCATTCTTGATAATCAGGAGTCTTTCAAGTATGGTGCGGTGGAAGAGTTCGGGCTGCGGGACGATCATTTTGAGGAGGACGGCGAAATCATTTCCCGTGCGACGATTGAGCAAAGCATTGACGCACCCGACAGCGAGGCATATCGAATTCTGTATGATGGCAGAAAGGTTGGCGGTGTAGTGCTGAAAATCAACAAAGAAACACATCATAACGAGCTGGAGCTTCTTTTCGTTTCGCCGAAGGAACACAGCAAAGGCATAGGCTACGGCACTTGGCTTGCCGTGGAAGCTCTGCACCCCGAAACCAAGGTCTGGGCGACCTGCACGCCATATTTTGAAAAGCGCAATATCCATTTTTATATCAACAAATGCGGCTTTCACGCCGTCGAGTTTTTCTCCGCCTTGCACCCGGAGCCGAATCCACCGGAGAAAGACGAACAATCATTCCCCGGCGAGGGGCCGGATGAAATGCTCCGCTTTGAAAAGATTATGAAATGAAACGCACAAATAGCCCCGCACCTCATTCAAAAAGTGCAGGGCTGCGGTTTTGACACTATGAAAACCGACCCCAATAAAGGCATTCCCTTATTTCCATTGCGTTTCCCTTAAAATATGGTGCAAAATAAGGGAATCTTATTTTGCTGTTCTCATAGTTCGACCCGTCAGAAACAGAAAAATGCTGCCCCACCGTTTCCGGTGAGGCATAAATTATGTACTTTCTTTCATCACTTTTCTTTTCTGCCGCCGCTGTTCGTTCTCACGCTCACGGCGCTGTATATACTTAAATTCCCGAATCAGTTCTTTATATTTTTCCGTGCGCGGGTGCGCCAGCCTTTGCGGTGACGCCATAAAGCCGATAAATTCCGCTTTGGCGCAGTACTGTATAGAGCCGAGTTTAATGCCGACCAGAACTTCTTCCCGTATCCATTCGTGAATGCGCTGCGGGCTGTGTCCGACAAGTTCCGCCGCCGTCTGCGTGGGCAGAGCCTCCGGCAACTCTGCCCACTGCGAATCGAGCCACCGCCGAAAGGCTTCGCAGTTTTCCGGGGTGGCTTCAAACATCGGGAGCGGATGCCATTCGGTGCGGTTGGAGAACATGCCGCTCAGTTCCGATAAAAAGCCCGGCTCGGTATCCATACGGGTCTTGAACCGCACCGCATCCTCTGTCCGCACCCGGTATTTATGGGTCGTGCGTCCCGTGTTTTCGTGCGGGATATAGTTGTTGTCCATCAGATATTTCATTTTCCGCGTGGAGATGTGCAGGTACTGGCGAAGCTCACTCCCGCTCATAAATTCTTTTTGGGTCATATATAAAATCATCCTTTCCGTTAGCAAAAATACGCCCGCCGTGGGCGCATCATTCTTTTGCTTTATTAAAGATACTGCTGATTACATCGGCGCTTTCCTGTTTCTTGGACTTATCCAGATGGGCATAGATATTTGCTGTTGTGGACAGGTCGGAGTGACCGAGAAAGGTCGATACATTCAGCAGCGGCACATCCTGATTGATGAGGATGCTGGCGAAGGTGTGGCGCAGATCGTGAAACCGAATCTTGCGCAGACCGCATTGCCTGATAAGGTCGGCGAACCGCTACGTGACCCGATTCGGGCGTATCAGCCCGCCGAGCTGATCGACGCAGATATAATCGTCGTATTTGCGGTTGTAGCTGCCCTTGAACATTCGGCGGTACAGGTCCTGCTTTTCCCGCTCCTCGCACAGCATTTCATACACCGGGTCCGGCAGCGGCAGTGTGCGGCGGCTGGATTTGTTTTTCATTTCCTCCACAGGTTCGATGATGACCTTGCCGTTTTCCTTGTACTCAATGATTTTGGCGTCGAGCAGTATGGTTTTCTTTTCCCAATCTACCCGTGACCACCGTGCGCCCAATGCTTCGCTGCGGCGCAGGCCGTAAAAGGCGGTCATCTGAATCAGCAGGGAGTACGGATGATCCTCAGACGCTTCCAGCAGCCTCTCCAGCTCCTCCTGCCGGTAATAGTCCGCAATGTACCGCTGCTTCTTGGGGCGCTCCACCTTGTCGGCGGGGTTGAAGGGAATCAGGTCCATTTTGACGGCGTATTTCAGTGCCTTGTGGATATTGGCGTGATAGTGGATCACTGTACCGGGCGACACGGTTTTCAGCTCGTGCAGATAAAAGCTCTGAATGTGCTTGGCTTGGATTCCGTCCAGCGTCAGTCCGGTGTTTCGGAAATACGGTGCAATCTTTCCCTTTACCATCTGCGTGTAAGAGGAAAAGGTGGTCTTTTCCACCGAGCTACGGATAATCTCCAGCCACAGCAGCGCCTCCGTGCCGGGATATCATGCATAAGCACTGCCGCAGCCAGCAGCAGGCGTACGGTAATTTCTTTCATAGGGGTTCTGTCTCCTTTCCTTCGACGCAAAAACGCAGAGCAAACCTGGAATGGGATCAAATTCGGCTCTGCGTCTGTGCGTCTGGCATGATTGCTCTGTATTCTACTTTTCCACTGTGGGCTGCCACCAGGAAGGTCTGTTTACACTTGGAGCAGAACAGCGGGAAGTTTTCCAGTACGGTATCCTCCCGGATCTAGGTGCGGGTTTTGCCCCAGCAGGCCGGGCACAGCACCCAGTGGATCTTTTCACACTCCATGGGACAGCCTCACTCCCCGTGATGCGCCACACTGGCGATCTCCTGCAGCTGGAAGCGGTATTCCTGGCGGACCTCCGGGTATTTTTCCCGGTCTACCCGGCTAAGGAACATCTCCAGCGGGCGGACCCACAGGCCGCCATCCCCCGTACAGCTTGCGGTAGATGACACAGGGCACGCCGCTTTCTGAATCGTGCGCCAGGCCCTCCACCAGGTAATAATCGCCCTTAAAGTGGCGGTAAACTCTGCCGATCTGCAATTCCTGCATGGTGTTGTCCTCCTTAATTTGTCAAGCATATTTTTGCGGATATTTGGAATACCGGGCGGGGGTTGTATTGACTTTTTCGATGTAAAGTGCTAAGATAGCAAGGAGTAGCAAGCCGGCCGCAAGGCATGGCTTGTTTTATGGAAACGGAGAAAATGAAATGAGACATCAAAAAAGCACACGGAGCTTTGCCAGCCGGTGGGGCTTCATTCTGGCCTCGGTCGGCTCGGCGGTGGGGATGGCCAATGTATGGGGTTTCCCCAACAAACTGGGCAGCAATGGCGGCGGGGCATTCCTGCTGATCTACCTGCTGTTTGTCTTTATCTTCAGCTATGTCGGTCTTCCGGCGGAATTCGCCATGGGGCGGCGGGCGGCCACCGGCACCCTGGGGGCCTACCGCAATGCCTGGGCCACCCGTGGAGAAACAGCCGGGAAGGTGGGCGGTGTGCTGGGCTGGCTGCCGCTGGCCGGCTCCCTGTGCATTGCTATCGGGTATGCCGTTATTGTTACCTATGTGCTGAAAGCGCTGGTGGATTCCCTGACCGGCACCCTGATGACCGCCGATACCGCCGCCTGGTTTGCCTCTTTTTCGGCGCAGCCCTATTCGGTGGTGCCCTATCACATCATTGTGGTGGTGGGCACCCTGCTTACGCTGTTTCTGGGGGCCCACAGCATAGAAAAGACCAATAAGATCATGATGCCGCTGTTTTTCCTCATCTTCCTGGTGCTGGCGGTACGGGTATTTTTCCTGCCCGGCGCCGCGGGGGGATATCGGTTTATGTTTACTCCGCGGTGGGAGGCCCTGACAGACCCCATGATCTGGATCTGGGCCATGGGGCAGGCGTTTTTCTCGCTTTCGGTCACCGGCAGCGGCATGATCGTCTACGGGGCTTATCTCTCTCCGCAGGAGGATGTGGTGGGAGTGGCGCAGCATACCGCCCTGTTTGATACCATCGCTGCGGTGGTGGCCGCGCTGGTTATTATCCCGGCCTGCTTTTCCTACGGGCTGGATGTAGGCGCGGGACCCAGCCTGCTGTTTGTCACACTGCCCACCATTTTGCAGGATATTCCCCTAGGTCAGCTGTTTGCCGTTATCCTATATATCGCCATGATCTTTGCCGGGGTCAGCTCGCTGCAAAACATGTTCGAGGCCGTGGCGGAATCGCTCCAGCACCGGTTCCCCCGGTTGAGCCGCACCGCTACCCTCATCATCCTGGCTGTACTGTGCCTTGGCTTTGGCATCGGTATGGAGACCATCTCCCAATGGGGGCCGTGGATGGATCTTGTTTCCATCTATATCATCCCCATCGGCGCTACGCTGGGCGCTGTTTCCTGGTTCTATGTAATGAAAAAAGACGAGCTGCTTTTGGCCATCAATACCGGCAACGGGAAGACCCGCGGCCGCCTGTGGTATGGCATCGGCCGGTACCTTTATGTTCCGCTGGCTGTTATCCTGTGTTGCGTTGCCCTGTTTATGAAGGTCGCGTTCTGATCCCATAAAATACTGCCTCCCGCCGGAGAGCCCGGCCGGGGGCATTCCTTTTGCGAAAAAAGGGAGGTACCCACACCGGTATCTCCCTTTATGTATTACGGCTTACAGCACTACCCGCAGTACAAAGTGGTCATCCACCACTGAGAACTGGCAATTGCCGTGCAGCTTTTCCGCCGCATACCGGATTAGGTGTCGAGTGCGCTCGGTTATTACTTTGTAATGACCGGGTATTTGTATTTTTCGGAGGTAATTATGAAGAACGCAAAAGTAACCCTTGCCCAGCTGGAAGCGGATGACCGTGAGCAGTTCATTCTTGATAATCAGGAGTCTTTCAAGTATGGTGCGGTGGAAGAGTTCGGGCTGCGGGACGATCATTTTGAGGAGGACGGCGAAATCATTTCCCGTGCGACGATTGAGCAAAGCATTGACGCACCCGACAGCGAGGCATATCGAATTCTGTATGATGGCAGAAAGGTTGGCGGTGTAGTGCTGAAAATCAACAAAGAAACACATCATAACGAGCTGGAGCTTCTTTTCGTTTCGCCGAAGGAACACAGCAAAGGCATAGGCTACGGCACTTGGCTTGCCGTGGAAGCTCTGCACCCCGAAACCAAGGTCTGGGCGACCTGCACGCCATATTTTGAAAAGCGCAATATCCATTTTTATATCAACAAATGCGGCTTTCACGCCGTCGAGTTTTTCTCCGCCTTGCACCCGGAGCCGAATCCACCGGAGAAAGACGAACAATCATTCCCCGGCGAGGGGCCGGATGAAATGCTCCGCTTTGAAAAGATTATGAAATGAAACGCACAAATAGCCCCGCACCTCATTCAAAAAGTGCAGGGCTGCGGTTTTGACACTATGAAAACCGACCCCAATAAAGGCATTCCCTTATTTCCATTGCGTTTCCCTTAAAATATGGTGCAAAATAAGGGAATCTTATTTTGCTGTTCTCATAGTTCGACCCGTCAGAAACAGAAAAATGCTGCCCCACCGTTTCCGGTGAGGCATAAATTATGTACTTTCTTTCATCACTTTTCTTTTCTGCCGCCGCTGTTCGTTCTCACGCTCACGGCGCTGTATATACTTAAATTCCCGAATCAGTTCTTTATATTTTTCCGTGCGCGGGTGCGCCAGCCTTTGCGGTGACGCCATAAAGCCGATAAATTCCGCTTTGGCGCAGTACTGTATAGAGCCGAGTTTAATGCCGACCAGAACTTCTTCCCGTATCCATTCGTGAATGCGCTGCGGGCTGTGTCCGACAAGTTCCGCCGCCGTCTGCGTGGGCAGAGCCTCCGGCAACTCTGCCCACTGCGAATCGAGCCACCGCCGAAAGGCTTCGCAGTTTTCCGGGGTGGCTTCAAACATCGGGAGCGGATGCCATTCGGTGCGGTTGGAGAACATGCCGCTCAGTTCCGATAAAAAGCCCGGCTCGGTATCCATACGGGTCTTGAACCGCACCGCATCCTCTGTCCGCACCCGGTATTTATGGGTCGTGCGTCCCGTGTTTTCGTGCGGGATATAGTTGTTGTCCATCAGATATTTCATTTTCCGCGTGGAGATGTGCAGGTACTGGCGAAGCTCACTCCCGCTCATAAATTCTTTTTGGGTCATATATAAAATCATCCTTTCCGTTAGCAAAAATACGCCCGCCGTGGGCGCATCATTCTTTTGCTTTATTAAAGATACTGCTGATTACATCGGCGCTTTCCTGTTTCTTGGACTTATCCAGATGGGCATAGATATTTGCTGTTGTGGACAGGTCGGAGTGACCGAGAAAGGTCGATACATTCAGCAGCGGCACATCCTGATTGATGAGGATGCTGGCGAAGGTGTGGCGCAGATCGTGAAACCGAATCTTGCGCAGACCGCATTGCCTGATAAGGTCGGCGAACCGCTACGTGACCCGATTCGGGCGTATCAGCCCGCCGAGCTGATCGACGCAGATATAATCGTCGTATTTGCGGTTGTAGCTGCCCTTGAACATTCGGCGGTACAGGTCCTGCTTTTCCCGCTCCTCGCACAGCATTTCATACACCGGGTCCGGCAGCGGCAGTGTGCGGCGGCTGGATTTGTTTTTCATTTCCTCCACAGGTTCGATGATGACCTTGCCGTTTTCCTTGTACTCAATGATTTTGGCGTCGAGCAGTATGGTTTTCTTTTCCCAATCTACCCGTGACCACCGTGCGCCCAATGCTTCGCTGCGGCGCAGGCCGTAAAAGGCGGTCATCTGAATCAGCAGGGAGTACGGATGATCCTCAGACGCTTCCAGCAGCCTCTCCAGCTCCTCCTGCCGGTAATAGTCCGCAATGTACCGCTGCTTCTTGGGGCGCTCCACCTTGTCGGCGGGGTTGAAGGGAATCAGGTCCATTTTGACGGCGTATTTCAGTGCCTTGTGGATATTGGCGTGATAGTGGATCACTGTACCGGGCGACACGGTTTTCAGCTCGTGCAGATAAAAGCTCTGAATGTGCTTGGCTTGGATTCCGTCCAGCGTCAGTCCGGTGTTTCGGAAATACGGTGCAATCTTTCCCTTTACCATCTGCGTGTAAGAGGAAAAGGTGGTCTTTTCCACCGAGCTGCGGATAATCTCCAGCCACAGCTCCATGTAGTCGGCAAACAGCATATCAGAGGAGATGTCCTCGTTCTCCTTGCTCACAACCGGCGGGACAAAGCTCTTGCGGGTGTCCAGCAGCAGCTTCTCAGCGCGGCGCTTGTTTCCCTTTGCGGGAAGTCCTGTGGGAATCCACGGCTGCCTGCGCTTGCCGTTGGCATCCGTGTAATTCAGCACCATGTAGTAATTGTCGTTTTTTATTTGCAGGTGTCCTGCTATCATAAACTCTACCTCCTTTGCGGATAGCACATGAACGGGCACCCTTTCGGACCGTTTTTATTATACGCCCGGCGGGAATGCCCGTCCAATGTGCCATACAGGTTCAAATCCCGGCTACGCCGCCGGCTGCGGATTTCCCGCCGAGAGTGCGTAGCGGATCACATTGATTTTCGGTACGCGGTATGCATTGCCGATTTTCATGCCGGGAATGTCGCCGTCGCCGATCAGCGCATAGGCCAAATGACGGCTGATGCCCAGCATCGCCTGCACCTGCGCCACATTTACAATGTCGGGG
>OMAM01000567.1_pt1 | contig 18736 bp, 18 predicted proteins | sample 1644621 | NCBI WGS metagenome assembly OMAM01 (sample SAMEA103958120, study PRJEB25191) | human gut metagenome | biome: human-associated habitat [ENVO:00009003]; feature: intestine environment [ENVO:2100002]; material: feces | place: Germany | collected 2013/2015 | reverse complement strand
CCCCGCATTTGCGGGGTGTTTTATTTCTGGTGGCCCTGGTCGGACTCGAACCGACACTCCTTGCAGAACTTGATTTTGAGTCAAGCGCGTCTACCAATTCCGCCACGGGGCCAAAGGGCGAACCCACGACAAATTATTTTGCCGCGGCTTTGCGTGCCTCAACCTTTTTTACCAGACGGGCACTGCGATTTGCCTTGTGCACCGGCTTTTTTGCTGGTTTTTCGGCCGCACCGATTTTCTTGTTTATCGCCTTTTTAATCGCCGCCATTTCCGGGGTCATACGGGACGGGGACTTTGACATAACATACGCGTCCAATCCGCCGTGCTTGGTCAATGTACGCAAACCCGCCGTAGAAATACGCAGTGAAAAATCGCGATTCAAGATATCGCTGTGAAACTTTAATTTTTGCAAATTTGGCAAGAAAGTACGCTTTGTATGGCGCATAGAGTGGGAAACGTTCATCCCAACCTGTGTTTTCTTACCTGTAACTTTACATACGCGTGGCATATTATAATCCTTTTAACTCGGCATAATTTATACTAAAATTCCGCAAAAGTCAAGCAATGTTTTCATCTTTTATCACACATTGATATGTGGCGCACTCAACAGGTCGGCCACAACCTTTACCGGGGTAAATGTTGTGGGCGGAACTTCTATAAATACTGTGTTCCATCCGGCCATTGCGCCGTTCCATAATCCGGGACGTTCCATTGCACGCAATGGGCGGCCACCCGCGGACTTTTCCGATATGAATCCGGTATTTTCATCAACAAACTGTATTAAATCAATATGTCGTCCCGACGCATCACGTGTTGCACAAACTAAATCCACCGGGTTAAAGTATTGCGACGTATTCATTATATCGCGTGCGTCTGGTGCAATTTGCGCCGATTCCACAATTTGCAGCGATACCGTCCCGTCCGCCGCCCGCACCCAGAACGGCCCGCCACCCGGTGCACCGGTATTGCGCACAACACCACACACACGCAACGGACGGCTTAAAATCCGATTGCAATCCGCACGGGTTGCGTCACGTGACAAGCGCACCCCCAGGTTGTCGTTTATAAACTGTATAACATCGCCCAACGGCGCAGTTGTGTTATTCAGATAATCAAATATTTTCGACTGCAGCACAACCAAATATCCGGCCAGCGCAGATTTATATTCAATAGTATCACCACGGTGTGACGCCGCACATACATTGTCTATGTTTTTTATAAATATCAGGTCGGCGTCTATTTCGTTCAGATTTTCTATCAGCGCGCCGTGTCCCGCGGGCCGGAACAGCAGTCGGCCGTCCGCGTCACGAAACGGCGTATTATCAGGATTTACCGCAATGGTATCCGTCGAACTTTTCTGATATGACAATTCTATATTATATTGTACGCCATACCTTGCGGAATATTCCGGAACCAGGCGGTGCAACAATTCTTCAAACCCGGCGCGATGTTCCGGCGAAACGGTAAAGTGTATATTTACCCCGTCCGCACCACGCGCGTATTCGGCGCCTTCATCCAAATGTTCCGCTAACGCCGTGCGCGCACCGTCTGCATAGCGATGAAATTTTATTAGTGCCTTTGGCATATGGCCGTAATTCAATCCGGCGTCCGTAACAATGCGTTCTATGATATCGGTGTCGGTCGGCGTATCTGGTAAAAATTTTTTCAAATCGTCATAAAACGCAAAACGGGATAAATTGTTTAGCACAGCATCCGTCACCGTATTTCGCGCACCGGTATTCAAAAATTCAAACAGGTCACGAAACATACGCGTTGCCGCACCAGATGCCGGCACAAATTTCACCACACTGTGCGTACGTCGATATTGTTCATAGATATCAATATAATGACGGCGCATTTCCGCGTCTAATTGTATAACGCCGTCACCAGCCGTGGCGGGTGCGACAATATCTGAAAACGCAAATCCGCGCGCAAACGCGTCCAGTTGCGCCGCCACCGCATCTGGTGTCAAACCGTGTTGTTCTATTTGTAAAATATCATCATTTGAAAATTCAATCATTGTACCCTGCCCCCTGTTGTCATAGTCCAGGATAATATAAAAAAGAACGTCGGGAAAGTTTTATTTCCTGTATCTTGAAAACCCGAAAAATGCTATTATATATAATGAAAAATAAGCAAGGAGACATAAATACAATGAATCCAGAAGAAATGCAGGAAACGCCCGAACAGGCGATTGCAAAATATACAACCGATTTCACCAAATTGGCGGCGGATGGAAAACTGGATCCGGTAATTGGACGCGACGATGAAATTCGCCGTACTATCCAGGTACTGTCCCGTCGTACCAAAAACAATCCGGTTCTGATTGGGAACCCCGGCGTTGGTAAAACCGCCATTGTCGAGGGTCTGGCCGAACGAATCGTATCACGCGACGTCCCGGAAAATTTGCTGAACAAGAAACTGTTGTCGTTAGATATGGGCGCGCTGATGGCGGGCGCAATGTTCCGTGGCCAGTTCGAGGGTCGATTCAAAGCAATACTGAAAGCGGTCAAAGATTCCGATGGTCAAATTATTTTGTTCATTGATGAATTGCACACTTTGGTCGGCGCCGGCAAAGGCGAAGGCAGTATGGACGCTGGCAATTTGATAAAGCCGATGTTGGCACGTGGCGAATTGCACTGTCTGGGCGCGACGACATTGGATGAATATCGTCAATATATTGAAAAAGACCCCGCCCTGGCCCGCCGTTTTCAACCGGTTTATGTTGATGAACCAACGGTTGATGACACGATTTCAATTCTGCGCGGACTAAAAGAAAAGTACGAGGGTCATCACGGTGTCCGTATTTCTGACGCAGCACTGGTTGCGGCGGTACGCCTGTCCAACCGGTACATCACAGACAGATTTTTACCGGACAAGGCAATCGACCTGATTGATGAAGCCGCCGCCCGTGTTCGTATTGATATTGCGTCAAAGCCGGAAAAACTGGACGAGGTTGACCGTCACCTGATGCAGTTAAAAATAGAACAACAGGCACTGAAAAAAGAAAAAGACGAAGATTCCAAAAAACGCCTGCGCGAATTGGAATCAATTATAAAGGATACCGAGGCTGAATCTGCCAAACTGACCGCCGAATGGCGCGCCGAACAGGAAAAGATGCGCGCGCTGTCTGACGCAATGGCCACACTGGACGCAGCCAAGGCCGAAGTTGCCACCGCAATGCGCAACGGCGATTATGAAAAAGCATCTGCCCTGCAATACGGCAAGATTCCAGAACTGGAAGAAAAAATCCGCCAGATGAACGCGGAATCCAAGGAGTACAAAACCGTTCTGCCGGAACATATTGCCGCCGTGGTCAGCAAATGGACGGGTGTCCCGGCCGATAAATTGAGTGTCGAAGAACAATCAAAACTGTTAAATATCGAAGATGAATTACGCAAGCGTGTTGTTGGCCAGGATCACGCCCTGACCGTAATTGCGCGCGCGATACGACGCAGTCGTGCTGGTCTGGCCGATCCACATCGTCCGATGGGCAGTTTTATGTTCCTGGGGCCGACCGGCGTCGGCAAGACCGAAGTTGCCAAGGCACTGGCCGAATATCTGTTTAACGACGACACCGCAATGACCCGTATTGATATGAGTGAATATATGGAACCGCATTCCGTATCGCGTCTGATTGGCAGTCCCCCGGGATATGTCGGATACGAACAGGGTGGCGTTTTGACCGAAAGCGTACGTCGTCGTCCGTACCAGGTTTTGCTGTTCGACGAAATTGAAAAGGCGAACCCGGACGTATTCAATGTCTTTCTGCAGATATTGGACGACGGACGTTTAACCGACGGCCAGGGTCACGTGGTGAACTTTACGAACACCATTATAATTATGACCAGCAACCTGCCTGATATGGCGGCGGTAAAGAAACATTTTCGTCCGGAATTTATCAACCGTATTGATGAAATCGTATTCTTTAACCCGTTGGGCAAAGATGTAATGGCCGGCATTGTAAAGATTCAACTGCACAATCTGGAAAAGCGCCTGGCGGAACGTCGCATTGAATTAAACGTCACGGACAAGGCCATAAAATGGCTGGGTGAAAACGGATATGATCCGGTATTTGGTGCCCGTCCGTTAAAGCGTCTGATTACGTCGGCGGTCGAAGATAAAATTGCGGATTTAATTTTGTCCGGTCAAATTGGCGAAGGCAGCACTGTCTATGTCGATGTCCAGGGCAAGGATTTAACCGTAAAATAAAAAACGGGGCACGTGCCCCGTTTTTACATATTATTCCATTGGACAGGCGGACGTAAATTCATACGTACCAGTTTCATCGGTATAGGCCGTATTTGTCGGCGCATACATTATGCACGAACCGGTTGGTAACGATACCAGACAACTATCCGCCGTACCGGCAGATGTATATCCGCTGGGACACGAACTGTCCGCGATTGTCATATATGTTTCCACAATCGCGGCATAGCCCGCAGATAAATTCGGCGGGATTCATTTTTAATATTGCATTTGAATCGCGTTCATTGTTTTACGCTGTAACTGCATCTGCATAAATTTACGGCGCGCTGCAATTACATTTGGCGGCAATACATTATATTTTATTTTTTGGCGCGGTTTTAATGAATATGGAACCGTTATCTTTGCCGATAACGCCAGCTGTTTAACCGCCACGCGTGCAGTGCCACGCTTTTTTGATGCAACAATATTTTTCACCCCACCGCGCCGACGCATTATTTTACGCATTTTATTTTTCCGACGACGCGGACGCGGCGGACGTACAATCGTTTGTATTGCGGTACCATTTGTCGCGGATGTCACAATTTGCGGAACGTTTTTATCACCCGCATCCCCAGGTTTCTGTTGATTACCGACAACACCGATTGACTGCGGTATCGTGGCCGCAACAGCAAATTGTTTCGTCATTGGATTAAACGCAATCGCCCCGACGCCGTCCCGTGTTGATTCATCAACCAGTCCGGTTACCGTATTTAACAGGTACAATTTCGGAATAACACCACGCGGCGTTGCCGTATATTTTTTTATTGCAATAAACGGCGTTCCGGCGAACTGGGCAATAACCTCAAACGGTTGTGTACCAAACCCGATATTTTTAACACGCCGCAGTTTACCACCCGCGCCGCGAATATTTAATGCATAACGACCACCCGCCGTGCGCACACATCCAACCATTGCCAAAGTTTTAATATCCACAATCGGTTGCATCAGGTATTATTTTCCCTTCTTTGTTTTGACGACACGTTTTTTATCAGTTGTTGTTTTGAACTGAATATCGCGCAATTTTTTATATTCACCGTCCAATTCGCACAGTTCGGCGTCAGTTCCCTGCTCTACTATACGGCCGTCCTTTACAACACATATTATATCAGCATCCAATATTGTTGACAAGCGGTGTGCAATCACAAACGTCGTACGCCCCCGCATCAGGTCGCGCAATGCGGATTGAATCAATTTTTCACTTTGCGTATCCAACGCTGATGTTGCTTCGTCCAGCAATAAAATCGGCGCATCTTTTAATATCGCACGCGCAATGGCGATTCGTTGCTTTTGCCCGCCGGACAGTAACGCACCGCCTTCGCCGACAATAGATTTATATTTATGCGGAAACGCCATAATGAAATCGTGTGCATTTGCGGCACGTGCGGCGGCCTCTACCTGATCCGGTGTGGCATTCGGCGCGCCGTATTTTATGTTGTCTTCTATTGTACCATTAAACAGGAATACGTCTTGTGAAACCTCGGCAATATTATTTCGCAGGGATTGCAACGTGAACTTTTTAATATCAGTTTTGTTGATTTCAATCGTACCCCGCTGTGGTTCGTAAAAACGTTCTATCAAATTAAACATAGTCGTTTTACCGCCACCGGACGGCCCGACCAATGCACAAACTTTACCCGCCGGCACGTTCAGGTTTACATCACGCAACACCGGTTCACCCGGCACATATTCAAAAGAAACGTGATTGAACTTTACGGACATTTTGCCCGGCTTTAATTCGACGGCATTCGGCGAATCCTGGATATCCGGCCGGCTGTCCAGGAAATCAAACAAAACTTCGGCCGCCAGCAATCCGTGCTGTATGGTGTTGCTGGTACTGGTTATACTGCGCGCTGGTTTGTACGCCGCAGTCAATGCCAACAGAAACGCCGTAAAGTCACCGGTTGTCATCGCCCCCGTCACAATAAAGTGACCACCCGCAATCAGCGCCATACACAACCCGATTGAAATCATCAGTTCCAATAACGGCGACTGCAATGCGAACGCCTGGGTTCCCTTGTACGAATTTACCATAGAAGAATTCAGCACACGTGCAAACTTCTGCGATTCGGTTTTTTCGTTTGCAAACGCTTGAATCGTTTTCATTCCGTGCAGTGTCTGGTTCAAATGTTGCGACACATCGTTTGCAATACCAAACGATTCGCGCGACAGTTTGCGACGGCGACGCATAATCAGCACCATCGGTATCATAATCGCCGGCACCAGGAATATCAGAACCGCACATAATTGCGGCGCATAATACACCATCAGCCCCAGCGTCATCGCCAGGGTCGCGAACTGTTGAACCGTATTGATAAGTGTACCCGTCACCAGATTCAGCACCGCACCCGCCTGAACCCCGAAATAATTCAGATGCTTTCCAATTCCGTCCCCATAAAACTTAGCCAGGTTCATTTTAACCATATGGTCATAAATACGCTGCTGTAAAGTGGCACTGGCGTTCAGGCCGGCTTTGGCCATCAGCAGTGATTTCGCATAACTGAATATACCCTTGAACCCAAAAGCGGCAATAACCTGCAGACCAAACAAGTAAATATGCGTCATACTTTTTTGTATAAACGCCTTGTCCACGACCTGTTGAACCAGGGTTATTGTGTATGCTTCGGCCGCGGCAGCCAGAACAGTCGCGACAACACCGGCCAGCAGCCACCGCCACTGTGGTTTGCCAATTTCACGCCATACGCGCGCATACAGCGACCATTTTATGCGACCGTTGTTTTCGTCGCCCTTGACCAATTTTTTTATACTTTTCTTTACATTCTTTAACATAGCAATATATTATAAGTTGCGTTATAAAACGTGTCCAGTGAAAGATTACAATCACAATTTTTCATTTTTAATTTGACAATATTATCAAAAGTGTATAAAATTTGTGGGCTTTCAAAGAGTTTTTGAAGCAACAAAGGGCAAAGTTTTGGGGTCATAGCTCAGTTGGTAGAGGGCGGGTTGCTTTGCAACGCCGGGGTCTGTCACCAGCGATGGCAACAATAAAGGGCAAAGTTTTGGGGTCATAGCTCAGTTGGTAGAGCACCTGCTTTGCAAGCAGGGGGTCGTCAGTTCGAGTCTGATTGGCTCCACCAAAAAATATAAAATGCGTTAAAGGGGGTGAATATACGATGGTAAAAGTTCTGGTTCGCGACAATAACGTCGAACAGGCATTGCGTGTTGCAAAGCGCAAATCGCAAAAAGAAGGCCTGTATCGCGAGATGAAGGAACGTCAGCGTTATGAAAAACCAACCACAAAACGCAAACGTATGAAGGAAGAAGCCGTTCGCAACGAAAAGAAACGTCAATCAAAACAGCGTATGGTTTTCGGATTCTAAAAAAAATAATTATTAAAAAACGTCCCGATTGGGACGTTTTTTTATTGGCTAATCTTCGGAATAGTTACAATTTTGTGTAAATTGATATGTACCCGCAGTGTCGCTAATATTCTTGCCAGACGGAATATAGCACCTGGTTATATGCGACGGTTCTGGTGCATAAACAGGGCACTCATCACGCGTTGTTCCTGCAACACTGCCCAATGACGGACAACGCAGACAATCATAATCTTTGGTACCACCAACAATACCTTCGATATAATTATTATTTATTAAATAATATCCAACATTGCAACACGGCATTGCGGTACCACCCGAACATATCGCATAGGACGGACAGGCCTTGCAATTCGGGCCCGAACCTGCTATAGTCACGCCACCGGCAGAATAATACCCCTCCAAACAATCAGCATTTGTTTGTTGATGTGTTACAACGACGTTGGTATCCCTTGCCGCTAACCGTTTTCCAAGTGGCTTCACCTTCGCAAACCAGACCAGCACAAGCATTGGTGCCTGCTTGTTCACAATAACTATATGTGACGCGACAATCTGTCGCGCGGGTTGATATGCCACTTGTCTGTTTCAATGTATATCCTGTCTTGCATCCAGTACAATAACTTTTTTGATATATCGCACCTAATGCACCGTTGGTGGACCTGGATTGATATCTTATTGTCAGAACATTAGTACACCAAATTGTTGTATATGATGGCAAGCTTGTATCTTCCATTCCGGGAGTCATCGTCGTAACCTTTTCGCACGTCCAGGTACTGTTTTGTCCGGCGTCTGCGACAGTTGCCCCGGCTAAAATAGTTGCGGCGTGTACTGACGATGTTACACAAAGCGCTCCAACAAATATTGCCGTACAAAACTGACCGATTATATTCGGCAAAAATGGGGAGTAAAAAAATGCAGAAATCAGGGATTTTTACAAAAATAAAACCATCACTTTTAATCGGTGGTTTATTTTCGGCATTTGTTTAATTTCATTTTACCCCAATTTCTGCGCCCGCGTCAACACCATTTTTGACGCACAAATCACGGGGCGATTGCCCCGTTTTTTTATGCAACCTTTTTTGCGTCGCGCAATATTTCAATCGGCGGCTTTTTGCCCAGCACGACGTTTTTATCAATCACTATTTCGGCCAGGTCTTCTTTTTCCGGTGCTTCGAACATCGGCTGTAACAGGATTTTTTCCAATATACTGCGCAGACCGCGTGCACCCGTCTTGCGTTCAACTGCCTTTTTGGCAATTTCGCGCAAACCGTCATCCGTTATTGTCAGTTTAACGCCGTCCATTTCCAACATTGCGGCATATTGCTTTACAATCGCGTTCTTCGGTTCGGTCAAAATTTTGACCAATGCGGCCTCGTCCAATTCCTGCAGGGTTGTAACAATCGGCAATCGACCGACCAATTCCGGAATTATTCCGAACTTTACCAAATCTTCGGGTTGAACATCGCCCAGATAGTTTTTGGATTCGCGTTCCTTTTTCGATTGAACGTTTGCACCAAAACCGATACCAGCACGTTCATTTGTCCGTGCCCCAATAATCTTGTTCAGGCCGTCAAACGCCCCGCCGCAAATGAACAGAATCTTTGACGTATCCAGTTGAACTGTGGCCTCGCCCGGGTGCTTGCGCCCCGCCCCGCCAGCCGGCACGTTTGCAACGGTGCCTTCAACCAGTTTTAATAATGCCTGTTGAACACCTTCGCCGGAAACATCGCGGGTCAGTGACGGATTTTCCGATTTGCGCGCGATTTTATCAATTTCATCGATATAGATTATCCCGCGCCCCGCACGTTCAACATCAAAATTCGCATTTTGCAACAAACGCGTCAAAACACTTTCCACATCGTCGCCGACATATCCGGCCTCGGTCAGGGTGGTTGCGTCCGCAATAGCAAACGGCACGTCCAATATACGCGCCAACGTTTGCGCGAACAACGTTTTACCAGTGCCCGTCGGTCCAATCAGCAAAACATTTGATTTCTGGATTTCAACATTGCTGTTCACCGCAACACTGTGGCGTTTGTAATGATTATATACGGCAACAGACAGCGTGCGCTTAGCATCATCCTGGCCGACAATATATTCGTTCAGAAAATTATAAATCTGACGCGGGGTCGGCAACTTTGACGTATCAGTGCCAGCTTCAGCCCGCATATCGTCCGCCATAATATCGTTACACAGATTTATACACTCGTCACAAATGCAGACATTGCGTCCGCTGACCAGTTTTTTCACCTCATACACGGCTTTGCCGCAAAAACTGCAGAACTGTGGCGCACCATTTTGTGCGGTATCACCAGAATTTATTTTATCGTCACTCATATCCAATAATCTCCCCACAAATTTGGATAAAATTATTTACGTTTCAAAACACCGTCAATCAGGCCGAAATCCTTGGCTTCGTCCGGCGTCATCCAGTTATCGCGTTCCATTGCATCAAACAGTTCTTTTTCTTTACGTCCGGTAAATTCAGACATCTGTTTAATCAATGTCTTTTTATTTTTCTGATACTGTGCCATACGGATTTCCATATCGGTAATTTGACCTTCGGCCCCGGCCAATGGCTGGTGTATCATAATTTGCGTATTTGGCAAAACGAAACGCTTGCCCTTTTCACCCGCCGCCAACAGCACCGATCCCATTGACGCCACCAACCCCATACCTATTGTCGATACCGGCGATTTAATATACTGCATAGTATCCATAATCGCCCACCCCGCCGAAACATCACCGCCCGGCGAATTTATATAAACAGAAATGTCCGCATTTGGATTTTCTGATTCCAAGAACAACAACTGTGCCACAACCGTATTTGCCATATTAGGTTCAATCTGGCCACATATCATAACAATTCGGTCGCGCAATAATCTGGAATATATGTCAAAGGAACGTTCACCACGGGGCGATTCCTCTATTACCATTGGTATCAAAGCCATCTTACTAAATCCTTATTTTACAAATAAAACTATATCACACAAAAACCCGATTCGCGAATTTATCATATATATAGTACCCGCCCAACAAAATACAAGGCATATCCTTTAATTGACAAACTGTGATTTTTGTATATTATTATAACCAACCAAGGATTTTATATTATGGAAAACGAACACACAGACGGTTTTTATATGATTGAACGCGCGCGCCTGCGGCGCGAAATTGCACGCGCCCGTTCACAGCGTGACGCGGCACGCGCAACCAGCCAGTCCAGTCAAAAATTATTGGTCAAACTGCGTTCGTTTGGCAACCCGACACTGATTGCGAAACTATACGATATGGAACAACTGACGCGGGCAGCAAACGCATCCCGTGAATTACGCTGTGAAATTCTGGCACTGGAATCAGATTATTATGATACCTGTATGCATTTGAATGTGTCAGCCAGCAATAGACAAATCAATGATGCGATGAATATCGCATATCGACGCCGCAACAGAAAAATAAACAAATTGATTTCCAAACTGTCTGAACATATACGATAAAAAACTGGGGCGTCGGCCCCGTTTTTTATGCAACCTTTTTCATATCACGCTTTACACTGCGCACATATTTGCGCAATTCGTCAATCGGAACCAGTGTCCCGTCGCGCTTTTCGGCCGACCAATAATCCCAACCGTTAAAACTGACACAATGCTGCAAACGCGCCGCCATAACGTGAATAGACGCTTTGCCGTGCAAACTGTGCGCCAACTGACCGTCGCGCGTAATCATAACACGTTCGCCACGCGGGCTGACCAATGTCTGACCAACGTACAGCAATCCTGCTTCTATCAATTCTTTGAAGGCAACACGAATCTCGGCCCGTTTTGGGGTTGCAACTTCTATCTGTGATAAATCAATCGGTGTCACCGCATCGACACGAGCACGTGCCGCGGAAACATAAGATTCTTCGCGTTCAATACCGATAAAGTTACGTCCCAATTCCTTGGCCGCGGCCGCGGTTGTACCACTGCCCAAAAACGGGTCTAAAATCACATCGCCCTGCTTGGTAGATGCCAAAATCACACGACGCAACAAATCCATCGGCTTTTGAGTATTGTGCAAACTTTTGCCACTTTCATCCTTTACACGTTCTTCGCCCAGACAAATATTTATATTCCAGTCCGACCGCATTTGCTTGCCGCCGTTCAGTTTTTTCATTGTTTCATAATTAAATGTGTACTTGCCTGTCTTGCGCGGGGTCGCCCAAATCAGCGTTTCGTGTGCATTTGTAAACCGTGTTCCACGGAAATTCGGCATAGGATTTGTTTTAACCCAAACAATATCGTTCAAAATCCAAAATCCCAAATCCTGTAAAATAGCACCCACCCGGAAAATATTATGATAACTACCAATAACCCACAATGCGCCATCCGGCTTCAACACCCGCTTACACTGGGTCAGCCAAGCACGAGTAAATTCGTCATACGCGGCGGGGCTTTCAAATGCGTCCCACGCATCACGCACGGCACGCGCCGCAGTTTGATCTTCGGGTCGATACAGCGTTTTTGCCCCCAGTTGCAGGTTATACGGTGCATCTGCAAATACCGCGTCAACCGATGCATCGGGAATTCCGCGCATAACATCGACACAATCGCCCGTTAAAATCTGGTTCAGGTACTTTTCCATCTCTCTCTGGTCTCAAAGTATATTTTATCACAAAACAGCCCCATTAAAAAGCCGCCGCACAAACCCCGAATATAAATAAAGTGCTTGATTTTTATAAAAAGCGCATTTTTTGCCCCAGAACCCGAAATTTAATTTCTTCTTTACAGTTGGGGATTTGATTGCTACCGTATATTAGTATGAGATGTCCATATTGTAACTCTACCGACAGCCGGGTGACTGATTCCCGTCCAGATACCGAAGACGCCATTATTCGGCGCCGTCGCGTATGCAATCAATGCGGGGCCAAGTTCACCACCGTCGAACGCGTCCAGATGCGCGACCTGATGGTCCGTAAAAACAGTGGCAAGTTGGAGGCATTTGACCGCGAAAAACTGCGCCGCAGTATAAAACTGGCGTGTCGCAACCGCGACGTCGGCGACGAACAGATTGAAAAATTGGTGACATCAATACACCGCAGATTGGAAACGGAAACCGCCGACGATACTGTTACCAGCACTATGGTCGGCCAAATGGTATCAGATTCATTGCTGAATCTGGATCCGATTGCATTTGTGCGCTTTGTATCAGTATATCGTAAATTTTCGCGCATTTCGGATTTCAAGAAAATTCTGGCTCAAATACCAGAAGCCGACGACAACGCGGACGCCGCGACCGTTTGTCCACTGCCAAAAACATCACTATTTTGACACGACATATGAAAAAAATCTTCACATTTTTAATCGCAATATTCTTGCCGTTTGCGGCGATTGCCGCCGACCGGCCTGATATCAATGTACTGTCCGACGCGGACGCAAGTTTATACACTCAAATTTTCCTGTTGCAAAGCGAAGAAGAAATTTCCGCGGCACAAAAATTGGAAAAGCAACTATCCGATCCATTATTGATGAACGAGGTTTTATACCAACGCTTCATATCCAAGACATATCGCACCCGTGGCAAAGAACTGGTATCCTGGATGGAAAAATATTATGATATGCCGGGTGCAGAACGTATGGCAAAACTGGCCAAAATAAAACAGGCAACAGTTCGCAAGCCATATATTCCCCGCACAATCAGTGGCGGCGCATCAATCGAAACGGCTCAATCGGAAACCTGGACGGCAAAGAAATATACCGGGGACACCAATACAAAGATTACCAAATTCAAGCGCGCAATCCGCAGTGGCGCCACAAAAACTGCCCGATTGATACTGGAAGACGCGTCGTTCAAGCGCAAACTGACCGAATCGGACTATGGTCGCCTGGCGGGACGTTTATCATTTATATATTATACGAACGGCGAATTTGAACTGGCGAAGAAATGGGGTTTTGTCGCATCCGATGCAAAATCGGAATACGGCCTGTGGGCAATGGGATTATTGTATTTCAAGGAAGAAAAATATAAAGAAAGTGAAAAGTATTTCAGTGCAATCCTGGATTTGGAACAAATAAACAACGCCAGAAAGACCGAAGCCGCATTCTGGGCTGGTCGTGCGGCGGACGCCAATGGCGAACGCAGTGCCGCTAAAAAATACTGGAAAATTGCGGCGGCACACCCAATGGCGTTTTACGGTGCATTATCGTCGGTAATGCTGGGGCACACCCCGCGTTATGAATTTTTCGAACAGGACTGTACCGACGAAGACATCGACACATTGCGCGAGACCAAGTACGGCAAAATCGCCCTGGGGCTATTACAGGTTGACCAGAAAGACCGCGCGGAACAATATCTGAAATATATGATTACGGCCAAGGTTTCTGACCGCACATTGCACGCAATAAATTCTGTGGCAACGGCGTACGGACTGCCCCGCGTATCAATTCAGGCGTCCAGTTTAATAAAAGACCGCGGTATTTTGGAAATCGACGACAATATTATTTATTCGGCACAATATCCCCTGCCCGATTGGGAACCGATGGGCGGCTGGTCTATTGACCGGGCATTGTTGCTGGCCATTACAAAGCAGGAAAGCGGTTTCCGCACAAACGCTAAATCGGGGGCTGGTGCAAACGGCCTGATGCAGATTATGCCCAGTACCGCCAAACGCGTCGCGCGTGAAAACAAGGTAAATATGTCCGATATTGATATGTTAAATCCAGAACACAATATGTTCCTGGGGCAACAGTATATTGTGGATCTGTTGGCACATCCAAACATAAACAACAATATAATAAAAATGTTGGCCGCATATAACGCCGGGATGGGAACCCTGGTTGAATTTGAACGCGATTTTCAAACATACGATCCATTATTGTATATCGAAAGTTTTCCGACATACGAAACCCGCAGTTATATCAAGCGTGTAATGTCAAATATGTGGCTGTATCGCGCCCGACTAGATCAACCATTGACCACTATGCGTGATTTAGCGGACGGCGAATGGCCACTGTACAACAGCGAAGACGAATACGTTCAAAAGCAGATTGCCGACCGTATGGCGATTTAACCCTAATTCATCATTAGGAATTATCCATTTGCCATTCCGACAATTCAGGAATGATTGCAGATTTCTCTGTATTGTCTAAAATTACAGATTTTTGAATTTTTTCTATCAATTTCAGCATATCAGCGTATTTTAATTTACCGACTTTTTTAATAATTTTATTTGTCGGAATTTTATATATTGCAGAACAACACACAAACCTATCTTGCCCCTTTAGAAAATCATAATCCTTTGCCATAATCAAAAAATCATCATACATAGCACGATGTTGAGTATTTATAACAAAAAATTTATTTTGTGACGCAGCAATACAAACACAATGCTTAGTATCGCGATGGTCAATCTGTCCCCCTACATCCATAATAAACACATCAGCAATTTCTAGCATTACAATACCATATCTTTTGATAGCATCAACAAATCTTCACGTAACCAATCTTCTTCTATCATATCTTCAAATGGAATTGGTGCACACTCACTATCACCACGTTTAGCATAATTTTTTTCCCAGGCCGGCTCTTTGTGATTTTTTTTCATAACATCACTAAAAGACAACCCCGCATATTCATTCAAACCGTGCCTCAATGCTAAAATATCTGATTCCGACAAATAATCTAGTACAGGGTCGCGTTCTGCTATTAACGAATTACCATCTTTATAAAAACCCAAGCCCTGCTTCTTTAATTTAACGGTATCATACAACCAACTAGGAACAGTACCAAATTCCATAGCCATATATCTATCACCTGTAATAGGACGACCATATGTATTTAAATGATATTTTTCCGCATCAAACAGTATCTTCCAAATATTATACATATTAGATTCGCCGTTTTTGATAATCCAAATAACGGCCTCTACTGCTTTTTGAGGATTTTTATTAAACACAATCGGCATTTTATCACCAGTAATATTTTAGAGCATTATCTCTCTTACTTGGATATTATTATAGCACAATTAGTATAAAAAGTCCATTGATTTTACAAAAAAGATTTTTGGATACGAATTTTTGTATTTATTTTTATACCTATTTTATTAAAATGATGGCGGGAGTATTATCATTATGATTAAAGAAAAAAAAGATTTAAACGTATTTGCAAAACTGATTTTTGATCTGATATATATGCTATTGAGTTTGATATTTAGTGGCGGCTTACTTGGAATTGTTGTGGCTATTTATGGTTTAATTTGTACCACCACTACAAATTGTGATTTATCTATAACGTCGTCTTTAATATTAATACTTTTGGGTATCCTATGGTTTTTGTCTTGGCTTGAATTTATAAAAACTGTGATTGGAAATAAAAAAACATTACTAGATAAACTTGAAGACAAAATTTATGATATTTTTGGTCACACTGTTAAATATGAAGCTCCTGATGGCCCTACTGATACAAATTCATACCAAAATAAAATTTCACCTCAACAATTAAATAATGCCGTGCGTTTAATTAACGCCTCCGGTATCAGTTGGGAAAAGCTAGCCAATTTTGCCCCAAAAGAACGTGAACAAATATTTGCTAAATACTTTCATTCGCCAGATAAAGCAAAATCAGCGAACGAAATGTTTGAAGCCGAAGAGATATCACCCGCGCGCAAATCTACACTAAATAAAATAATACAAAACTCTGAATTTCAGGATAATGATACTAAAAACGAATTACTATCTGAAGTTAAATCGATTGACGGCTTAATGACAAATGAAAAATTTCAAGAAATATCACAAAAAGTGAAATCGTTCGTGGAACACAAACGCCGCGTCGATAATCATATAAAATATGAAGGAAGATTGAGTAATAGTGACATAAAACGAATTAAGGATGTTCTTGGATATGTTTGTATGGGATGTGGATTAGACCCAGAAGCAAAATACGGGAAAAGTATGAAAAATATACTGGAGGCCCATCATAAAATTCCTTGGTCAGAAATAAATAATAATGAGCAAAGAATTGTATCACCAAATGATTTTTTCATTTTGTGCCCGAACTGCCATAAAATGATTCATCGCTTGGATTCTCCTGATGATTTAAGTGGCTTAAAAAATATTTTAAATAAAAATGATGGTTGGTGGTTTTAATCGCTATGAAAACGTGTCCGACATTTGATATTGAAAACGAAACCGGATTTGACATCGTTGCCGGCGTGGACGAGGCCGGCCGTGGCCCCCTGTGCGGGCCGGTTGTTGCGGCGGCTGTTATATTTCCGCACCGTGACATTGAAATCCCGGTTATTATCCGCGATTCAAAACAAATGACGCCACATATGCGCGCCGCCGCGTTGGATTGGATAACACATAACACTATTTGGGCAACCGGCGCGTGCAGTCCGTCCGAAATCGACGAAATGAACATTTTGAACGCATCGCTGACCGCAATGACACGTGCGGTACAAAAACTGTCCCGCACGCCCCAATTTTGTTTAATTGACGGGAACAGGTTGCCGCCACTTTTGACTGGACGCGCCGTTGTACGGGGCGATGCAAAATCACTGTCCATTGCCGCCGCATCAATTATTGCAAAGGAAACGCGTGATAAAATTATGCACGAATTGGCCACCCAATATCCTATGTATGGGTGGGATAAAAATTCGGGCTATCCGACCGCCGAACATTTGCACGCCATTGAAAAATATGGTATAAACGAACATTATCGAAAAACATATAAACCAGTAAAAGAAAGGATACAGGAAAAATGAAACTGCGCACAATTGAAAATCTGGACGTACGCGGCAAATTTGTTTTGCTGCGCGATGATTTCAACGTACAAATCGTGGACGGTAAAATTACCGACGCGTTTCGTATTGAACAAAGTATGCCAACGATAAACGCCCTGCGGGCGGGTGGCGCACGTATTGCGATTTGTGCACACCTGGGGCGGCCAAAGGGTGCGCGCAATATGGAATACACTCTGGCCCCGATTGCGGAATATATGCAAGTGCCGCTGATTGCCGACTGCTTGGATCGCGATTTTATGCAAAATATGAACGACGGCGACGTGGTTCTGTTGGAAAATGTGCGCTTTTACCCGGGCGAAGAACAAAACGACCCAGAATTTGCAAAGAAACTGGCCGACGGGTTTGATATTTTTATCAATGACGCGTTTGCCGTATCGCACCGTGCACACGCCAGCACCGTCGGCGTTGCAGAAATTCTGCCGTCGTATGCGGGCAAACTGTTGGCATCGGAAATAGAACACCTGGCCGCGGTTATGGAAAACCCGAAACGCCCGTTGTTATCCATTGTCGCCGGCAGCAAGGTTTCCACCAAAATCGGCGTGTTAAAGGCATTGGCCAAACTGTCCGATAAATTGATTATCGGTGGCGCATTGGGCACAACATTTAACTATGCAATGGGTGGCAAAGTCGGCAATTCGTTGTTCGAAGCCGACCAGAAAGATACCGCACTGGAAATTCTGGAATACGCCAAACAAAATAATTGCGAAGTGCTGTTGCCATTGGACAAGGGCGTGGCCAAAGAATTCACCCCAACCGCCACCCGCACGAACAAGGACTTCACCGAAATAGCCGACGACGACATCATCATTGATGCCGGCATTGCCACAACCGAACGCGACACGGACGCCATACGCCACGCGGCGACGGTAATCTGGAACGGAACCGTTGGTATGGCGGAATGGCAGCCGACGTGGTCGTACGGTTCGTTTGCGATTGCAAAAACGATTGCGGAACAAACACGCGCCGGCAAACTGGAAAGTATTGTCGGCGGTGGTGACACCGTTGCCGCATTGGAGGCCTGTGGTGTAAAATCCGACATCACATACGTATCAACCGGCGGCGGCGCATTTCTGGAATTTATCGAGGGCCGCACCCTGCCCGGCATTGCGATACTGGAAAGCAAATAAAAAACGGGGTATACACCCCGTTTTTTATTTTATTTACTCAACCATTTTCGAATCGGCTCAACACTGTCGCCGGCCGCCGATCCGACAATAGCCAATCCGTCGCGAACATCCGCACCCGGACACATTTTACGAACATCAGACATACTGTGTCCCAGGCCACTGCCTTCGTGTGTACAGAACGGTTTGACAACTTTGCCCGACAAATCACACCCGTCCAACAATGTGAACACCGCCATCGGCATTGT
>OMAM01000559.1_pt1 | contig 19031 bp, 13 predicted proteins | sample 1644621 | NCBI WGS metagenome assembly OMAM01 (sample SAMEA103958120, study PRJEB25191) | human gut metagenome | biome: human-associated habitat [ENVO:00009003]; feature: intestine environment [ENVO:2100002]; material: feces | place: Germany | collected 2013/2015 | reverse complement strand
ACACCTTTATTATAGTCTCACGCATTATCTCAAACAAGCAACTCGCAGTTGCTGTCCTTATTACTCGCCTTTTTCGTTCACGGCTAACCAAATTTCACAATGATAGTTTGGGGCGGTTGTATTCACAAACGGATAAACTTCAAACTCCACGCCCTAAGCATATTCATACTTCGAGCTTTGTGGGAAGATTCTGCCGTTTCTTGACATCGTATGCTTTGGAGTGTTACATTTCCTGTTCTTTGTTTCCTTTTTCCTGCATACCCTCATCGGCTTGTGCAATCATCTGTTTGTACTGTTCTTTCACACTTTCCGGTGCAAGTATCTGTACTTTTCCATTAAAGCCAAACACCCAACCGAAAAAGGTAGGGCTGGCTGATACTTCGGTCTGTACCCTGAAAGACGTCATATCATACGCAAGGGTTGTCACATCTTCTCCGAAACGGTCAACCATTGTTTTCATCAGACTGTTATCACACCGTAAATCCACAAGAACTTTCTCGCCTGAGAACATAAAGAAAACTTCCTTTGTGTAATTTTCAATATCAAAATCATCAGGCATAGGAATAATGTCCTTATCCAATATCTCAGGTTTTGAAGCAATACGGTCTACTCTGAAATTGATAACCTTACTTTTCTTCTCAGAATATCCGAGAACATAATAATAGTCCCCACACCAGAGAAGTTTATACGGACTGAGCCTATACACTTCGCCCTTGTTCTTCAGAACCTTTTTCTTTAATCCAGTATAATCATAATACTGAAAAGAAATCTGCTTGCCTGCATTGATGGCGTCGTTTATAGCGTCAATAATGTAATATATCTGCTCATTATCCGGCTTAATGCGATTGACCACATAGTTATTACGCTTCAGCTTTGCCACCTGCCCCGGACTGGTCATCGTATGTATCTTCTCAATCAGAGTTTCGCTTTTCTTCTTTGTAATGAACTTCGATGACTCCACTGCATCTATCAGCAGTTTCAGTTCCGGCAATTCAAACTTACGACTGGCTACAAAGTATTTGCTCTGAGTAGAATGGATAGTAACAATGTCCATTCCAAACTCCTGAAGTGCAGCAATGTCTTTCGTGACCGTCGTTCTATGTGCAGATATTCCGTATTCATCATTCAATATATTGATTAACTGTGTTGTGGAAAGAGGATTTTCTTCATCGGTTCTTTCCAGTAAAATCTTTTGTAGGTATAAAATCCTTGGCTTTGTTTCCATAGCCTTCCTTTCCTAATTGTGCAGACCGTCTGCACAATTTAAAATCTATCATCGCATTGTCTTTTATTCCACGCCTAATGCCTTATATACTGCATCTTCTGCACTGGAATAGAAAATCAGATTAAAGCAACCTATTAAATCCGATGGAACTGCTCCAATGTCTGCTGCTGATACGATAGGGAGCAAAACTTTCTTTGCCCCACTGTCCAAGCATACCTGCAAGCTGTTTGCAAGCTCATCAACTTTGATAAGTGTTCCTGCTATACTGATTTCTCCAAGAACAGCAAGACTACTTGCAACGGGTTTACCTAATGCCACTGAAGATAAAGCAATCAGTGTTGGCAATGCCAATTTGTCTGTCATACCAATGCCCTGCAAATCTTGGTAATTGATGATATAATCCTTTGTCGTCGTACTGATAGAACCACTGATACGGTTAGAATTGGCTTTCAGGAAATTAAATGCTGTGTTCGTTGCTTCTTTGCATTTTCCATCAGAGCCAAGACCTGAACGCTCAAATTTTCCATTACCCGGCATCATCTGAGATTCCAAACGGAATACACCAAGCATACCTGTTTTACCTTGAGCCACGGTATAGACTTGTCCCGGATTACACATTCCTTCCGGAATCAGCTTTCCGCCACCCTGCTCCGGTACGGATACATAGAATTCCTCAAATGTTTCATTGTCAATGTATGAGAAATTCACATCATAGAACTCCATACCGCCAAGTTTTTTCAACTGTTCTTTTACTCTGCGACGCATCTCAAGAGAAATCTTCAAAACTTCTTCCAGTTCTTCTTTTGTATATTCTCCATCAGGATAAAGCAGCTTAATAAATCCACCGACCATTTTTCTGACTGCAATCGTATCACGCTGATTTAAGTTCTTTCCAAGACGGAAATATTTATCAAGTGCATCTCCATACTGTTCTTTACGAAGTTCTCTGATAAACTCTGCAAGATAATCACTGATAAATCCATAATCATTTGTAAAGTGCTGCGGTCTGAATTTTGGAATTTCCCAACCCGGAATATAGCAGTGCATACGGTCAAGGAATGCTGTATCTGTTCCCATTTCCGGCGGGAACGGAGCAAACAGACTTGATGTTTTCAACAGCACATCAACACTCTGATTGATATTACCCACAAATACCATTGATGCAGAAGCAGACTTTTCTTCTTTTCCACGGGCAAAAGAACCGGAAGCCATATAATCTTTCATTATCTGGATACCGTCTTTATCTTTGAAATTGATACCTGCAACCTCATCAAAAGCGACACAATCCCACAAACCGACAAGACCAACTGTCTTTCTTGCCATATTGTAGAACAGATTTGCCACTGTTGTCTGACCACCGGAAACAAGAATACTGTTCGGTGAAATTTCTTTGTACAAATGAGATTTACCTGTACTTCTCGGTCCGAGTTCACACAAATTAAAATTATTTTCTACAAGCGGTAACATACGGGCAAGAAGCAGCCACTTTTCCCTTTCGGTCAGTGTATCCGGTTCCATACCGATAGAACGGAGCATTACGCTTATCCATTCATCTTTTGTAAATGCTTTTCTTCCTTGTTTCAGCTCATTGATGTCAACGTGTGGCATCTGAATCGGTGTCAATTTACGGATATGGATAGGAGAAGCATTCTTATCTTCCTCTATATATTCATATTCAAGTTGGACAATACACCAGATACCGCCACAAAGCAGGCGGTCAAATTTACTCGGATAATCTTCGCTAATCGGAATTGCTTTAATTCCAAGATTAGAAAACTCTGCTTCATAAGTATCTTTTTTAATATTCAGATTGACCGTAATCTTATCAATAACGGTATGACTTCCCCTCTGACGGAGCAATGAAAGGATTTTCTGTGCTTCGTCTGGTCGTACATAATTGTCTGCCAGTATTCTTTTTACATTCGCCACACCTTCTTCAATGATGGACGGGTCATCAGAACTGCAATACTGTCCAAGTAAAAATTCAAGCACATAAACCGGAACATTCGCACCTTCCTTGATGGATTTCGTCAAATCCTTACGAACAATCTTTCCATCAAAATAAGTACGGAGCTTTCTGTTTATATCACTCATCTCAGAAAAATTGGTGATTTCTTCAAAGCTAAATGATGTGCTATTCTCAGTTACAATATTTTCCTCTGTTTCTACTTCTTCTATGCTTCCTTCATCATCTGCAAAATCAGCATAGCCCTGTGCTATATCTTTTTCAATGTTATCCATAATAATCTAATCCTCCTCATCGCACTTATCGGCAAGCTGCTCGATGATATGCAACATATATTCTTTCGCTATGCTGTCTTTTCCTAAGAAGTTATACTTTTCATCAAGATAATTCTCAATCTGAATCAGGATAGAAAAAATATTATTGACAATTCCAATCGGTTCATCAGTTGCGTCCGTTCCATAGAGCTGTCCACCCATTGTAAAAATCACGAGCCAAAACGAACCCAATGGATTACCTGATGAGAACATTGTTTTATAAAACTGCCCCATCTCCGTATTGTTAGCAATCTCTCTTACATATTGTTCCGGTGTTACACCAGTATGTATGCCTGAAAGTCTGACGGCATCATTCATCATTCTCAATTTCACGGACTTTGGCTGTTTCGTCATCATTACAACATCGCAGATACAATTCAAAATCTGAAGTTCCAAATACGGGAGCAATTCTTCTTTTGAAATGTCGTTTGTAATGTTTGACCTGTCAATCAAATCCTCATAGAAAAACTTCATTTCTTCCAAACGGTCTTCTATCGGTATCACACCAAGCCAATCCACTTCCTTAATAGAAATCTCACGCACTTGGTTAATCTGATAATTTACGCTGTCAATAAAATTCTGACAGATTGTATTGGAAATATTACTGTCAGGATTTCCAAGAATCGAAAACCGTATAATGATTGACGTCGTATAATCAATCATATCCTGCAAATCTTTCTGCGTTCCGGATTTGTATAATGCCCGGAAGAAGTTAACCCAAAAGCCACCTGCATAACTCTTACTTATAGATATGACATTTCGGAAATTGCCAACCTCTCCTCCGGTTCTCGCTGCACTTAAATATGCACTCTCCGAAAACGGAAAACTCATATTATTGAAATAAATCCTAATGATTTTACTCTGCTCTTTTGTCACTCTGCCCTGTCTTTCAATGACAAGAGCAAACGCATATAACGCAAGGTAGGTACTGCCTGAAGCTATCTCGTTCGGAATATATCGGCGTGACGCCTTTGTTACAACTTTTGATACAATATTGAATGCCCGTTCGCTATCACTGGCTATCTTTTCATAACATTCCTGATAAAACTTCTGTGTTTTAATCAGTCTTTTCTCTTTCTCTCTGCTCATATCCCGAACAGTCATTGCAACTGCAAAGGCTAAGGCATCAGAAAAGCCCCATCTTCCCATAAGGCGATACCCCCTTTTCAGATATTACCCGAAGAATCCAAAATCATCGGCAAATGCAATATCCATAATAATCTCGTGACGAAGAACTTCTATATCATTCTTATCGTCATAAGCAACCAAGTAGTATTTCTGTGATTTATCGTATTTCTTGTTCTTAAAGTTAAAGCGGAGTCTGAACATACGCTTCGTCGTATCTTTATCTTTCTTATCTGCAATAACAATATTCTCATTAGAAATCTTCTCGTTATTGTCAGAAATGAAATATACTCGGTAACTTGTTTCTTTCACAATATCACTTACCGGCTCTGTCTGAACAAAATCCAAAGTCGTAATAAGGTTTGTAATCTTTGAGGTCAGGCTTACAAGAGCAATCTCTGCAAGACTTGTTTCCTTTTTTCCCTTATCTACTTTCACATCAATCATTGGTACAAGCATTTCCTGCGGCGAGCAACCGCCATGAACATAGTTTTGTCCAGCTCCTGCAACTTTGAAAATATCTGAAGCAAGCGGGAATGATACAATACGCTCATCATCATTGCCAAGTATCTTACCAACCATTGTATGACAAACACCGTCTGCCTTGATTTCTTCGGCAGATATGGTATAACGCTGTCCAACGTTGTTTGATTTTGAAGCAGCTCCGGCAATCTTATCGGTTGCCTGAATTTTATCTCTCTTATAAATAAATCCGTGGTCTGCCGTCACAATAAAATGATAGGTATTTGCCTGCGATGCAATCCTCTTTATCAAAGTATAAATTTCTTCAATGGCTTCTTCACAAGCAGTAAACACTTCATTCTCAGAAGCCGCTTTATCTCCACGGGCATCTATCTGATTATGATAAATATACACAACGTCCTGTCCGGTAAAGATAGAACGAAGGTCTGCCTGCTTCATTGTTTTCATTAAATCGAACTGAACACACTTACTGCTTATTTTATACTCTTTCAGAATAGCTTCCCTCTGCTCCGTGGAACTGCACGCTTTTCCGTCAACCAGTACATCATAAGACGGGCTGTACTCAATCGTCTTATGCGGAAGTAATGAAGCCATACCTAACGGTGTATAAGATGGAAGAACGCCTTGCATTGCTCCGATAGAAGCATTACACTTCTCATCTGCCTGCATTTTTTCAAACAGCGTATGTGCAACCTCATAACGGAGTGCATCGGATATAATAACTACTACTCTATCCTTTGAGTAATTGATGTGCCTTGCAAAGAAATCCCTCTGCAACGTAAGTCCTGTTTCTCCATCTGCGTCTGCAAGCTCATTGTTCCAGTTCACTGTTATCCGGTTCAGATACTCATTTGTATAGATATTCTCAACCAGTTCCCTGATTTTTTCAAACTGCGTAGTATCTTCCAATTTATCAAAGTAAAAATAGAAGTATCTATAATAACGGTCAATCTTATAGGTTGACTCCGTATATTCCTTAACCAAGTTTTTGATACCACTGACTGGCTGATACTTACCTTCAGCAATCATATCAAAGGCATTTTGAAGAATGAAATACTCACTGCGGAAGTTCTTTCCAAAATGTTGCTTCCTGCGTTCTACGCAAAGTTCCGGAATCGTCTTTCCATTCAACTTTGCTCCTATATCCTCATTCTCAAGTCTGCCGATAATCCAACTAATCAGAAGCTCATCAACACCTGCAAAGATATTGCAATCTACAAGTGTTTCGACTTCCATCTTCTCTAGATAATTTTTACCGTTGATTGCATTATAGATAATCTCTGAAATCTCATCAAAACGTGTACCATACAGATAACTGTTCATCAGGTTATCCATAAATGCAATGATATTACCGAATTTATAAGAAATAAATGGTTTCCAAGCCTGCGGCATATCCGTATGAATACTCTTAGCCGCATAAGTAACAAACAGCGTGATAACGAGTTTTTCAAGTGTTGGCTTCGGGTCGTTATATCCAAATGCCACATCTGCCTGCTGCCAGAATGCAGAAAGCAAATCATACTTCTCAAACTCAGCCAGATATTTGTTATCCTGCAATCCATCGCAGCCCAGACTGCCCTCTCTTCCGCTTTCAGCGGAATTCACCTTGTCTGTCAAAATTGAACGCAGCACTTCTTCAAAAGAAGCGGTCTTATCCTTGCAAAGAACGCTCATCAAGGCAACTTCAATCGTACTTCTGTTGAAATTCTCTATTTCCAAATCATAGAACTTCTGCGTTCTGTCTTTATTCGCAAAGAATTTAATATAATGCTGAATAACAGGCTTGTACCGTTCATCAATTCCTAAATCAAGCGTAAGCAGGGAAGCTCGGTCAGCAAAAAATTCTTTGGAATATCGAATTGTATCTGCAAGATGATTATCCCTTATGCTCGGTTTCGAAAACGGAGCGTATACAAGGTAATTGGTTGTTGTATCCTCTCGTTCCAAGAAGTATTTAATATAGAACTGGTTGTCCGGCTCAAGATGTAGAACCTTTGCGTTTTTCAGTTCAATGCTGTCAATATCCTCCTGAAACTCCGCATTGGCATCATACCAAAACACAAGTTTACGGACATCACTTGCAAACTCACTATTTAATTTGTCTGTAATCTGTTTTAAGTTTAGTTCTGCCATAATAATCCCTTCATTCCTTTACCTGAAAAATTCTTTCAAATCAACAACAGAAATGGTTTGTTCAGGTTTTATAGAATAAATTGTTCCTTTGCTAATTTTATCATTTAGAAGAATAAATCGATACTCTTGCTCGTTTTTAAAAAATACATCTTTACACAATAAAGAACGATATACATATTTTGCAGAAAAAGTATATTTCAATCCTCCCTCAACTTTTTGAGGCGGAATATCTTGTGTCAGATACTTAAAGTACTGAATGTCATTAGCTTTTCCTTTTGCCGAATCAAAACCATACAAATTAAAATAATTAACTAAGCCAGATACACTTTCTGTTCCAATAGTTGCTTTTACATTGGCTATAAATTCATCAGGATTTTTTATTATTGCTACTGAGTTCGCCCTTGGAAAATGTTCTCTGATGTTCTCTTTGATTTCTTCCGAAAAATGGAACTCAAGCGTTCCGTCATCATGCAATGTACAATCTTTTTCATAACAAGCAAATAAACAATATACAGGCAACAAATTTGCTGGTTCATAATGTACAAGAAAATTTCCTCTAAATCCCGAACATACAATATCTTTTGACTCATTATCTATCATCGTCACGTCTTGAGCTTGTATTGAAGAACCACCCTCCAATTTATCGCCTTGACCTTTAATCAATTCCTTTTCTTCTATTTGTCTAAAATTTAAAGCATTAGAAAAATACATTTCTCCACGAGCAAGTCCTTCCATATGCTCTTTTTCTCCAAATTTTAATAAACAAATTATTTTATCCATTTAAAGCACCTCAGCTCTTTGTTATATCCAAATCATCAATTGCCTAATATAGCAATCTAATTGTTTTCTCACTATTTATCCTTTAGTAATTATAGTTTTTCAGAAATAACACCTTTTTCAAAAATACGGTCAATAAAAGAAAGTACTGTATCATATATATCGTTCATGGTATCTTCATCTATGTATACAGAATTATCCTCTTCTCTCATTCCTATATTATATTTTTCAAGCAATTCTTTACTCTTTTCAGGTACTCTTCCTCCGTGATGAACAACCGCATTTCTTGCAGTTCTTATAGCACGAATTTTTTCCCAATCTTCGTCACTTTCAATATCTTTAATTTGTGTGTATTCCTGAAGGTAATCAAATGTTTTTTCCAGTTCGCCTTTCCTTTTACCTCTAAATTCTGTATCAAAATCAGGACAACTATCGTTGATTATTTCAATCATTCTACACCAACATTTAAAAGCTTCTTCCATTAACGACATCAATATAAGTATTATTGACTGATATGCCAGTGGTGCTACTCTTGATGTCATAATCATTTGAACATTTGAACAATCACACGACTCTTTAAATCGACTTGTCCTATCATATTTTTGAATGCATTGTCCAAGTGACCTAATAGAATCATTTAAAGATAATTGAGTATGCTCAATGAGTAATTTTATTGGTTCAATTTCAGTATGAGCAAGATATTGTGCCTTTCCAGCACAAGTATCCATATCATAATTTGTTATTTCTGGAAAATATTTCACGCTTCTATCCTCAAATCTTCGCTAAAATCTGCATTTTCTTTCCATCGGCGGTTTGGACTTTTTCATAATTGACTTTTACGCCATCATCAAGGTCAATGTCGATACGGGAAAGAGCCAAGTGAGCGATTTTAGCATCATAGTCTTTGGTTTCCTTAATCTGTTTCTGGAGTTTTTCCTTACGCTTTGTAGCATTGGAAATTTCCTTGTTATCATGACTATTGTCTATGATTTCCTGCATACGGGTAATCTCTTTTTCATACACACGCTGAATACGATGCAGATACTCAACTCTAACATTACCAATGGTGTCTGCGTTCCAACGGTGCATATAAACAAGAGCCTTAAACCCATTCTGCTTACCGCTGTCAAAAAGCCAATAAATCGGTCGTTTCTGGTAAATCTTAATATGGTCTTTGATAAAATCTGTCAAGAAATAATTTCTGATTACTTCACGGCTTGTCTTACCTTTATTGCCAAGAGCATTGGCAATAAAATCAAGATTTTCTTCAAGAGTATCTTCTCCATAAACCTTTTTTAACCAAGCACAAAACAGACCGACAATATCATCTTCAAAATATTCTTCATCTGTAATTGGAATACAATTATCCTCATCTGGAATAAAAGTATCATATTTGCTACTATCCCATTCTCCACCCGCATAAGCAAGTCCATCTTCATCAAGAGAATAACGACCAAACATACAGCCTACTGCATACGAAATCAAGCTCTTAATATCTCTCTGTAAATCAGCCTGACGAACCGTAACATCTTTATCTTCTACTTTCGGTGTCAATTCGTCCTGCAATCCGTAGATGTCAATAAAAATACGATTAAGTTCCTCTTCATTAGTTTTAAGTTGTTTAAAACGCTCATTACATTCCTTTGACCACATTTCAAAAGATATTGATACTTTATTAGTAGCATAAGAAACGAACGGATGCTTCTTAAAATCCCAAGATGTTTCAAAAGAGTCCCAATCATTTTTTGAATTGCATATTAAATCGTCAATCAGCATCTTTACTTCTTCTGATTTGTTAAATACTATTGGCAACTTTTTAATATGTTCAACTTCATAATTTAAAGTTGGACTGATTGCCGACAAAATATATTTTACAACACAAGAATTTGTAAAGCCCAAAAAATATTTCAGTTTCTCTTCTTCGTTACTAAATATTGAGCAACCTGCCACATCAAAAATAAATCCCTGCGGCATAAATCTGGTTGAAAAATTACCAGAGGATATTTTTGACCATGTAACAGAAGGATGAAAATAGAATTCCATATTATTCATTCTTCCCCCCGGTGCATCTTTTGTGTACTCTTTTAAATCTTTGCCATCTTTGTACCAATTTACAACATAATCTTGATTACCATACCATTTACGGAATTGACCACCTTTGTTATAAGGGAACCATCTGTGTCGCCCATCTTTTGTTTGTTCCAGATTTTTATATTTAAAACCAATGTTTGAAGCACTAACTTCATACCATTGTCTTAAAAATAAGTTATTATTTGTAGTTGCCATTCCTTGTCTTGGAGCAGCTAATTTTCCTAGTGGTAGTCCAAATTCAAAACATTTCCTTAATTGTTCGCTTACCCAATATGCTACTGGCGAACCTGGAATCTTAGAAAATTCAGACTGCTCGGTTCCATAAAGGTATCCACAATTCTTATCACTAATCGCTTCAAGAACTTTTTGTTTCTGAACTTCCATTCCACCTTTAAAATCAGACAGTCTAAAACACAACGCTTTCTCTGTTGCTTTACCATTCTTTAAAACAAATGAACATATTGGCACTGTTGCTTCTTCAAAGGCAGAGTATTCCATCTGCACTAAGGTAGTAATCGCCTTTGAATCAATGATATATGTTCTCAAAGCTTCATAGGTCTTTATAAACATCCAAACAAACGGTGTCATAAATGCAGAATATCCATCTACTTTGCAGTAATCAAAATTACGGTAAATAAATACGCTAAACAAGTCGCCGGAATATACCTTATAATTATCAACAACAAATTTCTTTAACTGTCCTTCCAACTTATTCATATATGGCGGATTGGTACAAACAACAGCATACTTATTACTCATAATTTCAGCCTGTTTTGCAAGCTGTACCATCTGAGGAAGTATATCATTCAACCAAGCTGTTGAAAAAAGGTCTATCTGACCTGCACTGTTATCAATGTTATTTAAATATGTAACAAATCCATTGTAGTCTTTCTTTTCAATCGTCTGTAATGTACCAATTTCCTGTGCGTCCTTATACGCTTCAACTAAATATTCGCCAATTTTATTCTGTTCACTATCCGTTGTTAAGCCGTTACAAATAAATTTATCGATAGAATTGCTTTCCTCAACAACGGCAAGGTTATTGGATAAACCTTTGGTTAATGCACGACGATTATAACTACGTGCTTTCATCATTACCGCAAAATACGCCAACTGATACGCACGCTTATCAATATCCATACCGAAAAGGTTATTTCCCACAATACTTACTGCGGCATCTCTGTCGGAATACCCCACTTCACGGTAGATTTCCATAAGCACATCAAATGCATATACAAGAATATGTCCGCTACCCATACATGGGTCGAAAAAGGTTAAATCAGTCGGACTGATTTTTTCATCGACATACTGGATTTCTCCATTTTTAGGAGTGACAAAAAATTCCAGTTTTTCAGCCAACTTACTCTGTGGATTTCTTTCAATCCAATATCTTCCCAAAGAGTTGTCCACCATATAACGAACAACCCAATCTGTTGTAAACAGCTGTGTTGCCGCCGGAATATCCGCTTTCTTTACTGTTCCTTTATAGATATTTACAATCTCGTCGTGTTTCTTTGAAATATAATACTGATACAGCCAACCAATAATCTCAACCTGACCATCAGCTTTTATTTTCCCATCATCAGTGTACATTTCATCGTTAATACGAAAATCAACATCTTCAATATCATTGATAAGATGATGAATAGTTCCCTCCGGGTCTGTAAACGAAATTGTAAGAAGTAATTCCGAATAATCATCTGTCTTTTCAAACAGCTCTGGTAAAATATCGTGAAGTTTATTGCACTGCTTAATAAAAAGCATACGGAACAATTCATCCAGTTTATTATCGTCTTTTAACTGGATAATTCTGTCCTGCTCATAAGATGTAAATTCCAAATCGGTATCAAACGGTGTCGTTACTAAATCAGGCTCTTTCTTCGCCTTGTTCTCAGAGGAAAGCACACGAACACCAGAAGGCAAATAATCATTAACTTCCATAAAACGAATCGCAATCAAACGGTTGAACCAAGTATATGCTACTTCTTCAATCACATTTTCAAACGCTTCCTGATAACTTTTATAGCTGCGTTCTTTTGTCTGAATTGCTTTTACAAGAGCATCTCTCTGCTTAATTTCAATACCGGAGATTTTCGTATAATCCTTTGTACCTACATCATAGAAATACGTATCACTTGTTGACTGCGGTAATTTCTCTACGATTCCATTTGCTGTAATACCAACTGTTCCGGCTTTATATTTAATATCTTCAATGAGCTTTTCTCTCGCCCACTCTGCAAATTTTCTTATTGCTGTTTTGTTCATCTTGCTTTCTCCATCTCTTATCTAATAAAGTTTTCAAGCTGTTGCAGTAACACACCCCAATCTGCTCCGGTAACTGCTCCGGCAGCAAGTGTTACTGCAAGTTTCATAGAAAAATCGCCTGCAAACTTTTTGATACCTACAAGAGCTTTTCCTATACGGTTCTTTTTCGGATTATCGGTTTTCAACTGTTCCTGAACCATCTCCAAATCGTCTTTTACATTCTCAATTTCTTCTGCATCAACACCTTGTATCTCAGGCAATGAAGCAAGTAATTTGTCAATTAACTCAAGCATAGAACCTGTGTCATTTGTAGTGTTATAAGTATTTATCACGCCACTGTTCTGCTGACTTGCAGAGCCATTGACAGTTTCAATATTCTGAATATATGTATTTCCGCCCATAGCTTTTTCCTCCTCGTCATAAACAATCATTTCCATCGAAAGTTGGTCGTTAATATAATCTATAAGCGGCTTAAATGCCATATCAAGAAAATTTTGTATAATTGTATTTATTTTTTTATCCGACCAACAATAATTCATAGCCTGACTTCTGACATTAACTGTATTCTCGTTATTTATAAAATTCAAATAATCATACTGTGCCTTTATATGGCAGGCTTCATCTACTGGCGGAGTATAATCAGCCCAATCAGCAGAGCCAATATCATAGCATTCTTTAAAATCATAATCGACACCTGATATTTTATCCTGAATGATTCCGGAAATTAACTCGTTTCCATTTATAAATTTGAGGAATCGAGAAAGATTTATATCTGCTGTGTCGTCTGTACTATTAAGCAAATTGCTTGATAATCTACGAAATTCTAAACTCAGTTTTCTTAATCCTAATCTGTTCATATATCCACTCCACAATACGGACAAAATACCTTCGCTGCTCCTGCACAATAAAGTACCTTTACTCTGCGACCACAGCAAGAACACTTAAACTCTGTTTCTGTGGTATCCTTATCCTTTAATTCTTTCGTTGCAACCTTTTTCAATGGCTTATAATCCATTTTTATCTTTATCAAGCCTTTAGAACGATTAAGCGACCTTTGCATTTTCTTAAAGGTCTTGTTCAATTCTTCTACCATATAGTTATAAGCGATTGCCTGTGCCTGCTCGATTACCTCTGCTGATAGAAATTCATTCTTTTCTTTCGCCAGACCGCAGTAAGGGCAAAACAGTTCTTCAAAGGGCTCATCGTCATTTTGATATTCTCCAGCTTGCAACTTAAATTCTGAATTGCAGTATGGGCATTCGAAAGTCACATATCCTTCGCTATCTCCCTGAATAGATATTGTAAAATTTTCTGTTGACAAGGCTTACACCTCCCAATCTCTTAGAACTCAATATTGATAATCGTATCTTCTTCCAATGTATTCATCAGTTTCTTCTCAAGTTCTGCAACGTACTTCTTAACATCTGCTTCATTCTCAAGCTGCCAAGTTGTCGCATTGTTGATAGATTTAATACTAACAGTTTTCTTTCTCTTTACCTTTGGAGCAGGTGTAGCCGGAGCAATCGTTTCTCCGCCATAGTTTCCGGTTTCTGCAACGTGAGCAGGCTGTTCTGCTGCAATGATTTTCGCTTCTTCTTTTTCAATTTCATTTAAGCAGCGGACTTTGAGTGCGTCTGCTTCCACTTTGATATTTTGTAATGTAGCCACATTGTTACAGCTCATTGCCTTGTCACTGATTTCTCTGAACAGATTTACATATTTATCAGCTAATTTATCGTGGCATTTCTTGTCTTGCAGTTCTTCAAAAACACGCTGTCTTGCTTCCTGAATGGCATTATCTATCGGCTTCTGCATTTCGTTAAGGAGTTTGCTGTAAAGATTGATAAACGTGTCCAGTAAATCCGGTAATTTAAAGATTTCTGAATAAGGAACAGATTTCTTCAAAATAGACTTGATGTCCGCAACAACTGCTTCAATCTCACTATTTACAATGAATGTCTTACTGTCATCATAAATCTTCATCAGCTTCAGAGCTTTATCAAATATGCCCTTTTGTTCTCCCCCAAAGAACTTCTTAACAGGCTCATAATCCTCAGCAAAATCGAGGAAATCATCTTTTTTATTGTCAATACCTGCAAAGAACTCATTGGAATATTTCATTTGCAGAACATCAGCCATCAACTTTTTTCCAGAAGCAATAAGCTGTTTGCCCGGATATGCAGGCTGTGTCGCATAGTGAATATCCAATTTTTCAAGGTCATTCTTCAGATTTGATGCATAACCAAGAAAACTTCTCATAATCGCATCGTCATCATCACTTGCCGAAGTAACATTAAAGAGTTCTTTCATTACTGTACGGACAGATTTCTTCTGCTTTTCATTCGCTTTTACACGCTTCTCTGTCATCAGCTTTTCATTAAACTCTTTGCGTGTCAGATAACGGATAATTTCTTCCGGAGTCTTTGAAAGCAATGTAACTGCATCGTTATTAACGAACATTGCAATTTCGCCGTCTTTGAACAACTTAGCAACAAGCCACTGTACATCAGCTTCTACAAAACCATACGGTGCTTTCAAGAAACGTTCCAGAATGGACTTCATAGAAGTTTTCATGTGACGCTGTGTGTTCAATGCAATATAGTCATTCACATCGTGCAAAGCCAATTCATTCTTTACAGTATTTGTACCTGCAAGTGTGAGCTGCTGTCCATTATTCTTAAATAATGTGCGAATATCCGACTCACTCATTGCCGTATCAATATAAGACAACTTATGATAAACAGTTGAAACTAGCTTGCCGAGGGCATCATTTATCTTGGAAGCAATTTCCTTTGCTCCACTCTGAATTTTATCGCCATTCACATAGATTTCTGCATTCTTCAAACTTTCTGAAAGGAATAACCTTGCAGCACCGTTTCTCTCACGCATTTCCACTTTCTTGGCTTCCTTAATGCTTTCAAACTGTGTAACTGTATTGGTAGCATCAAAGCGGATAAATTTTTCTATCTGCAAAGCAGAACGGATTTCATCAAGAAACGTTCTGTCATCAGGCAATACTACAAGCACACAGCTTGACTGACCGGACAGAATTCTCATTGTCGTTTCATCTGCTCGCTCATCGCTGTTCGGAGTAAGGATTTTCAATGTTATATCATTATTCTGATTTGCCTTATACGGCTTATCATCAACAACCTGATTAAAAGCAAACGCATATCTTCCGTTGAATGCCGGATAGCGATATTTCTTTTCATCGTAAAGACCATCAAAAATCATCTCGGATACCTTTGCAATAACTTCTCCGGAATCTACATTCTGTGATTCAATCGCCCTGTTGATTTCCTGCTCCTCATCTGTCAGGAATACATAAATATCCCCGTTCTTCTGAACCAACGTCTGACGAACAAGGCGTTTTAATGCGTCCTCTACCTGCTGTGCAAGTGCCATACGGTCATCATTTACATTCGATACCATAAGACTTGTGATATTCTCAATATTTGCTTTGATTTCCTTAACGTACTTAATCATAAAGAGTGTTTTCAGTACATTAACATCAAAACATTCTTTTTCGTGATTTGGATTCAGATACTCATTATCTAAGGCACGGGAAATAACACCCTTATGAGAATGGTCAAGGAATTGCTCAAGGGCGTCATAGAACATATTAAATGGCACAATCGTTCCCGGCTCATCGTTCATAACCTTTACGGCAGATTCTTTGAACAACGCAAGCATAGAACGCTCGCCTTCTGCCAGATGCTTACCAGATGCACCGTGAGTACGAATGGAAGTCAGAACACTTCCAAGTAAATTAAACTGATATGGAATAAACGGATAGATGTCCGCAAAATTTTCTCTGTCTGAATATAATTTCTTTTCAACACCATCATTGAACAAAATAAGGTTCTTAATAACTGTCGCCTTATCATCATAAAGCAGTGTAAGTGTCTGTTTTCCTGCTTCGTTCTTTTCAAGGATTCTCTTTTTGATAACCTCATCTACATTGGCAGATGAAAGAGAAAGTCTGGTATCAAAACGTCCCTGAATTTTCGAGAAATCATTTCCTTTTGTTTTTGTAATCGAATCAATATCCTGCTGACTTGTTACGATAATCCAAGCCTTACCGCCGCAGGCAGTACCCAAATCTTCTGTTACGGTCTGAAGATTCAGCATCAGTTTGGAATCATCGCCTATGTACTGTCCAATCTCATCAATCAGGAATACGATATGATGATTGCTCTCTTTTTTATCAAGATATTTCTTAACAAGTCTGGCGAAATCCTCAACCTTATATGTATATTCTCCGGTTGCTTTCTCGCACCAGTTCCTACCAGCTTCTACGCTCATAAAACCAATCTCATCAAGGACTTCTACCACATCGTCCTGAATGAAATCAAAGTCGCTGCGTGATTCCTCCCAAGCAGAACCAAAGCTATCTTCAAATTTTTCCTTGAATAAATCGTACTTTTCTTCTTCGGTCAATTTGCGTTCCAAATCTGCAAGGAACGGATTAGAACCACTAAATCCCTGCATTTCATTGAACACATTCTGCAATACGGAAACAATGGCAACCTTTGACTGCTTACCATTCACTTCGCTTTTAGAGTCAATATTGAAAAGGACAACATCCGTCGGAATCGTACCTGCCAGTTTCATATCTGCAAGTACCATCTGGTCAGAAATTTTATTATCATCTACGAAATAATCAATCGCTTTCTTACCGCCAACTTCTTTATTTTCAAGGAGATAGGATAAAATCTTCAGGAAGTGAGATTTACCACTTCCAAAGAAGCCGGAAATCCACACGCCCATCTTGTCTGTATTTCCGGTAATTCCTCTCTTATAGCTTGCAAAGAAATCAGAAAAATGCTTCTGAAGTTCTCTTGTCACTACATATTCTTCAAGCTCCTGCTTAATATTTGCATCGTCATCCTGTCCAACTTTGATTACGCCTTTAATATCTCTGTCAATAGGCTTTGAAAACATATTCTTGATAATCATATTTCCTCTCCTCTTAATCCACGAGCTTGAATGCTCTGTAATAGTTATCGTCCTTTATCTCTCCAAACAACACCAGTTCCTGACCGTCATAATTGCCCGGATAAAACAGCACTACCGGAACATTATCTATAACCTGATGTAAATTATTCAGTACTGTATGTGAACGCAATATCGGATAGCACTTTCCAATACCAGTAATAAACACAACCGCTTTCTCAGGCGTGTTATCTCTGATATGATTCACTATCAGACTGTCTGATGATGTTATCCTCAACATATTGCTGATGGATTTTGATACTCTCTCAAAGCCTTTTGTCTTTTCAAACTGATAACACTTTTCTAAATATCCTTTTTTGATAAGAATATCAATCATAATGTCGTAAAGGTCAAACACTACAACTTTGAAATCATCATCTGAGTTTTCACTTTTTTTCTTGATGTATTCTATCCTCTCACGGATATACAATTCCTTTTCAGCCGGATAATCAAAGATATAGTATCCGACTTCATTACCTAACCCTTTGTTCTCTCTAAACGAGGGTTTTTGTATCATTTCTTCTGCTTTATCTAATCGTTCGTCAAGCGACATCATTTAGTCCACCCCCGTAATTGCTCTTATAATTACACTCTCTCCACACGCTTCAAGATAACGTTCTAAAGCAATATCAAGAATTGGTGGCGTTATTGTTTTCTTCTTATCAACAACCGTTAAAAGATTCGCATCTGTCAAATAGTTAAAATATATCGAGCGAAGCCTGCGTTTTGTACCATCCGTCCAAGCTGCAATATCTTCACTTTGAATTTCTTTATTCTTGAAAAAAATATTTATATCTGTGTCTTCGATTACTGGAATACCAAGTATATTTTTTTCACGGTACACTTCAAACATAAATTCAAAGAACAATCGGTCTGACCTGAGAATGGCAATCAAATTGATTACCTTTTGGGTTGCCAAGTCAGAAGTACAAAACAAGTCAATCAGTGTCTTATCCAATCTTTTGGCTCTATTCCAAATGTATCCATATATCCTTTTGGCTCGATACTCTTTTGCCGCACCAAAAAGATTTTCTTCTATACACATTTTTTTAATTTCTTCTTCGGACTTTCCATCATCAATCAGTTTGATGACTTTCTTCATTTCAACAAACCAGAATGATTGGGAAATCAATCCTGCACTATATGTTTCTTCTACCATCTAATTCACCCTTTTGGTGGACATTAAATCTTTTAATATCCAGTTTTATTTTTTGACTGGAAGCAATGTTCCTTCTATTCATCTAATATAACTTCACATATATCTCCAATATCGCAATGGAACACTTTACAAATTCTCATAAGGACATCGAGAGATACTGTTTCGTTCTTATTCAACTTCGTCGCAACAGATGATGAAATTTCTGCTGCACGCATTAAATCCTGTCTTTTCATCTGATTATCAATCATAAGTTTTTGAAGTTTATTATAGCTTATTCTCATCTGTAACTCTCCTTTGTATTCTCCGCTTCTTCTGGTTACAGTTACTCGATTAACATCATACCATAAATAATCTATTTTTTCAAGATACGGACGTTTATTCGCAACTCGTCATTGATTAGGTGTCATTTTTTACTAACACCTAACGACAAAGTGATTCAAAGCAAAAAAAGAAAGCTCGTCGATTAGGACGAACTTCTGTGTTTTATGGAAGTATTTG
>OMAM01000556.1_pt1 | contig 19092 bp, 17 predicted proteins | sample 1644621 | NCBI WGS metagenome assembly OMAM01 (sample SAMEA103958120, study PRJEB25191) | human gut metagenome | biome: human-associated habitat [ENVO:00009003]; feature: intestine environment [ENVO:2100002]; material: feces | place: Germany | collected 2013/2015 | reverse complement strand
AGACCAAGGCTATGAAAAAGGCCAACGCAAACCTGCGTATCGAGCTGGCGCAGTATAAGGAGATGGAATCCTTTGCACAGTTCAGCTCCGATCTGGACGCCGAGACCCGCCGTCAGCTGGAGCACGGCAAGGCACTGATGGAAATGCTCAAGCAGCCGCTGTGCCAGCCTAAGTCCGATGCCGAGCAGGTGGTCATTCTGGTGCTGGCCTCTCATGGCCTGCTGGACACCCTGCCCACCGCAGAGCAGCGGGAAAAGACCGCTGCCTTTGTGCGGCAGTTCCGCGCAGACGTCTCCGGCACTATGCAGAAGATCGATGCCGATGGCAAGCTGGAGCCCGACCGGGTGGACGCCATCCTGAACGCTTGGAAAGCTTATGCGGGAGGCAATGACCATGTCGTCCAGTAAGCTGCTGAAGGAGCGCATCGAGAGCATTCAGGACACCATGAAGATCACCAATGCCATGTACCTGATCTCTTCGTCCAAGCTGCGCAAGGCACGGCAGAACTACCAGAATGTGTCCCCATACTTCAACCGTATGCGGGATACCATCTCCCGTGTTGTGCCGCATCTGCCGGAGGAGCCGGAGCACCCCTTCTTCCATGAGCGGAATCTGGAAAACCCCCGGCGGGCGTATCTGGTGCTTACTGCCGATAAGGGCATGGCAGGTGCTTATAACCAGAACCTGCTCAAGTTTTTGCGGGAGCACGCAGACCCCAACGACCGCTTTTATGTCATCGGTCAGGTGGGCTACCGCGCTCTGCGCCACCGGGACCCCCGCCTTGTAGAGGAGTTCCGTTACAGCGCTACCGCACCTACCCTGCAGCGTGCCCGCGACATCACGGTGGACGCCATTGATGACTTCAAGTCCGGCAAGCTGGACGAGATCTACATCGTTTACACCAAGATCCAGAACGCCCTTACCAGCGAGCCTGTCATGGAGCGTCTGCTGCCGCTGGACCGGCGGTTTTTGCAGCCTGCTCCCAAGGGTCTGGGCGACCCCAAGGGCGAGGTGGAACTGGTGCCGGACGCATGGACGGTGTTCGAGCAGATCGCACCCATCTATATGCACGGCATGATCTTTGGTGCCATGACCGAGAGCTTCTGCGCTGAGCAGAGCGCCCGCATGACCGCCATGGATTCTGCCACCAAGAGCGCCAATGACATGATCCGGGATCTGCAGCTGGAATACAACCGCACCCGTCAGGGCTCCATTACACAGGAGATCACCGAGATCATTGGCGGCGCGGCTGCCGTGCAGGATCGGACATAATAAAGGAACTTTCTCTGGCATCGCGCAGCGATGACTGAGAGGGTTCGTTGGATAAACAAGATTTGACAAGAGGCAATCCAAATGATACAGGGAACTATTATTCGCGTAGCAGGCCCCGTGGTGGATGTGCAGTTCACCGCCGGCAGGCTGCCTGCCCTGCAGGAGGCGCTTACCGTGACCGCAGAGGGCACCGAGCGCACCATGGAGGTGACGCAGCACGTCAACGAGACCACGGTGCGCTGCATCATGCTTTCTGCCAGCGAGGGTCTGGGCAAGGGAATGCCGGTGGAAGCTACCGGCCACGGCCTGACCGCCCCTGTGGGCGAAGGCACACTGGGCCGTATGTTCGACCCGCTGGGCCGCCCCATTGACGGCAAGGGTGCTGTGGACGAGCTGCCGCACTGGCCCATCCACCGCAAGGCACCCGGCTTTGCAGAGCAGAAGCCCGCAACTGAGATTCTGGAGACTGGCATCAAGGTCATCGACCTGCTGGCACCTTACGCCAAGGGCGGCAAGATCGGCCTGTTCGGCGGTGCCGGTGTCGGCAAGACCGTGCTGATCCAGGAACTGATCCATAACGTGGCCACCGAGCACGGCGGCTACTCCATCTTCACCGGCGTAGGCGAGCGCTCCCGCGAGGGCTGCGACCTGTGGGGCGAAATGAACGCCTCCGGCGTGCTGGACAAGACCGCACTGGTCTTTGGCCAGATGAACGAGCCCCCGGGAGCCCGTATGCGCGTGGCCGAGACCGGCCTGACCATGGCAGAGTACTTCCGTGAGGAGACCCACAAGGACGTGCTGCTGTTCATTGATAACATCTTCCGTTTCGTGCAGGCCGGCAGTGAGGTCTCTGCCCTGATGGGCCGTATGCCCTCTGCCGTGGGCTACCAGCCCACGCTGGCCAACGAACTGGGCGCTCTGCAGGAGCGCATCACCTCCACCAAGGACGGCTCCATCACCTCGGTGCAGGCCGTCTATGTGCCTGCCGACGACCTGACCGACCCCGCCCCTGCCACCACTTTTGCCCATCTGGACGCCACCACCGTGCTGTCCCGTAAGATCGTGGAGCAGGGCATCTACCCGGCTGTGGACCCGCTGGCTTCCACTTCCCGCATTCTGGAAGCGGACATTGTGGGCGAGGAGCACTACCGCGTAGCCCGCAAGGTGCAGTCCATTCTGCAGCGCTATCAGGAGCTGCAGGACATCATTGCCATTCTGGGCATGGACGAGCTGGACGAAAACGACAAGCTGACCGTCATGCGCGCCCGCAAGCTGCAGAAATTCCTGTCCCAGCCCTTTGCTGTGGCCGAGAACTTTACCGGTCTCAAGGGCAAGTATGTGCCCCTGAAGGATACGGTGCGCAGTTTTGCCGCCATTGTGGACGGCAAGGCCGACGACCTGCCGGAGTGGGCGTTCTTCAACGTAGGTACGCTGGAAGAAGCGCGCGAAAAGGCAGAAAAGAAGCTGGCTGAGGAAAAGGGCGGTGCCGTCTGATGAACAAGTTCATGCTGAGCATCACAGCGTCCAGCGGCGAGTTCTATCAGGGTGACTGCGAGGATCTGACCCTGCCCATCAGCGACGGCATCTACGGCGTGCAGGCCGGGCATAACCCGGTGCTGGTGGCGCTGCACATGGGCATCCTCCACTTTGTGGTGGACGGCAAAACCCGGGATGTGCTGGTGGGTGACGGCATTGCCGAGGTGACCCCCGCCTATGTGATGGTGCTGGTGGACAGCGCCGAGAACCCGGAGGACATCGACAAGAATCGTGCCGAAGCCGCCCGCATCCGCGCCGAGGAACGCTTGCAGCATAAGCAGAGTATGCACGAGTATTACCAGAGCAAGATCGCACTGGATCGTGCCATGCAGCGTTTGCAGACCGCTGCAAAGTATAAGCGCTAAGGCAGTATCCCTTTTACCTTATAGGATAGGAAAAAATCCCCCGTTTGCCCGTGGCAGCAGTGCCCGGGCAGGCGGGGATTTTTTTGTTGGAAGCACTTGACAGCTTATTTTTAAAGTGATATGATTTTGATATCAGAAAGAAATGCTTCCGACCCTGATAAGGAGGGACTTGTTATGGAAGAGAAAATTTTGAATACCCGCAAAAACGGCATGGCTATGCTGCTGCTCACCCTGCTGGGCTATGTGGTGGCTATCGCCCTGTTCGTTTACTGTATCACGTTGCTCAGTGCAGATCGGCCGCACCGACTGTTTCTGGGCATTCCGCTGCTGATTTTGTCCATTGCCTATTGGATTGCAGGCATCTTCCTGTTCTGCGGCCTCAAGGTGCTAAAGCCGCAGGAGGCGCTGGTGCTCACCCTGTTTGGTGATTACATCGGCACGTTGAAGGGACAGGGCTTTTACTGGGTAAACCCCTTCTGCACCGCCGTCAACCCCGCCGCCGGCACCCGCCTGAGCCAGAGCGGAGATGTGAACAGCAAGGAAAACAGCGTGGCAGCGCTGTTTGGCAGTAACGGCCAGAATGCTCAGATGAGCGTCGAGTCCATGAGCAAGAAGATCTCGCTCAAGATGATGACCCTGAACAACTCCCGCCAGAAGATCAACGATTGTCTGGGCAACCCGGTGGAGATCGGTATTGCGGTCATCTGGCGCGTGACCGATACCGCCAAGGCTGTGTTCAATGTGGATAACTACAAGGAATATCTCTCCCTGCAATGTGACAGCGCCCTGCGCAACGTGGTGCGGGTGTATCCCTATGATGTTGCCCCCAACGTGGACACCACCGGCGACGGCGTAGCCGATGAGGGCAGCCTGCGCGGCTCCTCTGAGGTGGTGGCTGCCCGCATCCGGGACGAGATCCAGAAGAACGTGTCCGAGGCCGGCATCGAGGTGGTGGAGGCCCGCATTACCTATCTGGCCTATGCGCCGGAAATCGCAGCGGTCATGCTGCAGCGCCAGCAGGCCAGTGCCATCATTGACGCCCGCAAGATGATCGTGGACGGCGCTGTGGGCATGGTGGAAATGGCGCTGGATCGTCTGAACGAGAACAAGGTAGTGGAGCTGGACGATGAACGCAAGGCGGCAATGGTGTCCAATCTGCTGGTGGTGCTGTGCGGCAACCGGGATGCCCAGCCCATCGTGAACAGCGGCAGCCTGTACTAATGGCCGAGCCGAAAAAACAGGTGCCCCTGCGCCTGAACGCCAAGCTCTACGATGCCCTTGCCGCTTGGGCAGAGGATGACTTCCGCTCGGTGAACGGGCAGATCGAATATCTGCTTACCGAGTGCGTGCGTCAGCGTAAAAAGAACGGGAAATATGTCTCCGACCAGCTGGACGTCCCGCCGGAGCTGGATCTCCATTGAAGCACCCGTGACAAACGCAAATTATTAAAACAGGCTGCTGCACAAGACCGGTGCAGCGGCCTTTTGTTTGTTATGAGAAAGCTGCGCTTTCCAAGGAGCAGAGAGGACAAACGAAGAGAGAATTGATATACCAATTTGTTGCATAATGCTCCGGTATTTCGTCGAAAAAGCAATCGATGAACTGGAATTTTGGCGAAAACGCTTCTTTTTTGGATTTTTCCAGAAAATAACTTGCCTAAAAGTTTGCGGCGTGCTAAACTAACAGCGGGGAAATGCTTTACGTAAGCAGACAGGGGGTGAAGCTATGAAAATACTGGTCGTGGATGACGGTCAGCTTGCGATCAATTCGCTGATCCGCATCCTGTGCCGGGTCGCGCCGGACTGTGACTATATCAGTGCCATGACGACCGACGATGCTTTGACGTGGATGCGGCAGGGACCGATGGATGCGGCCTTCCTGAACTTGGAAATGCCGGGGATGAACGGTCTTGCCCTTGCCCGTATGATCCAGAAGCTGCAACCCCGCTGCAACCTCATCGTGGTCACCGAGCACCCGGAGTATGCGCTGGAAGCATTGCAGATCTTCGTCAGCGGCTTTCTGCTCAAGCCCGCCAACGAGTCCGATGTGCGCAATGTGCTGGAAAATCTGCGCTACCCGCCGGAAACGGCGCCTGTGGGCATCAAGATCCAGTGCTTCGGCAACTTCGAGATCTTTGTGGGCGGACGTCCGCTCTCCTTCAAGCGCAGCAAGAGCAAGGAGCTGCTGGCTTATCTTGTGGACCGCAACGGTGCCACCTGCACCAACGGCGAGATGCTGGCTGTCCTGTGGGAGGATAAGCCCGATACCGCTTCGCTGCACAGCCACCTGCGCAATTTGATCTTCGACCTCAGCCATACGCTGGAGGATGCAGGGGTCAACGGGCTGCTGGTACGCGGCCGCAGCACATTGGCGCTGGATACCAGCAAGGTGGACTGCGATTATTATAATTTTCTGCGGGGAGACCGCTCGGCGTTCAATTCCTACCGTGGCGAGTATATGACCCAGTATTCTTGGGCAGAGGTCACCCGCTCGGCGCTGCGCCAGCAGGCCGCAGCTACGCCCAAAAGCGGGTCTATCCCAAGCTATTACGTCCCGCCCACGGGCTTTTAAAACTGCATAAAACACCAAAGGCTGCTGTGCATTGTTGCGCAGCAGCCTTTTTTGACTGACTTTATAACTTGCAGGCCGGGAAAATATGCGTCTCTTTCTGTGAAAATGGGATAATGGAACGCCCGCAGGCGTTCCGTCATCCCGAAATAAATTTTTCAAAACCTTTCCAGTTCCAGCAGATATTCCTTGATATCCAGCCCCTCGGCGTAGCCGGTCAGGCTGCCATCTGCGCCAATGACCCGGTGGCAGGGCACCACGATGCACAGCGGGTTGCGGTGGCAGGCGCTGCCCACGGCGCGGCTTGCCTTGGGGTTGCCCAGCGCCGCCGCCAGCTGACCGTAGGTGCGTACCTCCCCGTAGGGAATTTTGCGCAGCTGCGCCCATACCGTCTGCTGAAAGGCCGTGCCCTTTGCTGCCAGCGGCAGGTCGAACTCCCGGCGCACCCCGGCAAAATATTCGTTCAGCTGCTCCTCAGCTTCTTGTAACAGGGGCGTTTCCACCACCCTGCGGGGCAGCGGTTCCAGCTCCGGCGCACCGTCCGGGCAGAAATGTACCCCGCACAGCGCGTCGTTCTCCTCCTCCAAGCAGATGGCTCCAAGGATGCTGTTGATGTACCAGACGTTCAAAACCGGCCTCTTCCTTTCCTGCAAGAATGTGCTATACTGGTACTATCTTAACACAAAAGCTTCCGTGAGGAAAGGGGCGTTTCAACTATGGTCAAGGCACTGGAAGACATCATTGCAAAAAGCAGCAGTATCGTCTTTTTCGGCGGCGCGGGCGTTTCTACAGAAAGCGGCATCCCGGATTTCCGCAGCGTGGACGGGCTGTACCACCAGAAGTACGATTACCCGCCCGAAACCATCCTCAGCCATACCTTCTGGGAGGAAAACCCGGAGGAGTTCTACCGTTTTTACCGCGATAAGCTGATCGTAAAGGGTGCAAAGCCCAATGCCGCCCATCTGCGGCTGGCAAAACTGGAGCAGCAGGGTAGGCTGCGGGCGGTGGTCACCCAGAACATTGACGGTCTGCATCAGGCGGCGGGCAGCAAAACGGTGTACGAGCTGCACGGCAGCACCCTGCGCAACTACTGCACCCGCTGCGGCAAGTTCTATGATGTGGATTTTATCGCAAACAGCACCGGCGTGCCCCGCTGTACCGAGTGCGGCGGCATCGTAAAGCCGGACGTGGTGCTCTACGAGGAGGGCTTGGACGAGCAGGTGCTGTCCGGCGCGGTGGATGCCATCCGCCATGCCGATACCCTTATCATCGGCGGCACCAGTCTGGTGGTGTATCCCGCCGCCGGGCTCATCCGGTACTTCCGGGGCGACAATTTGGTGGTCATCAATATGCAGCCCACCGGGGCTGATGCATCCGCCGACCTGTGCATTGCAAAGCCAATCGGGCAGGTGCTGAGCGAGGACGTTTCGCTGGACTGATTTTTGCGCTTCAGGCGCGCTGTTTCGCGCCGGTTCGCACGAAGTTTTCCGTATGCTGATGGAAAGAACATCAGAACGGAGGAACTGCAAATGATCCAAGTATGCGACCCGCCGCGTCAGCGGCAGGTGCGGCGGCTTTCCGCCGAAGAATTTTTTACATTGGTGCGCTGCGGCGGGGCGGGGTTCTACCGTCCCTGCTCCGAGGTGCTGCGGATGCTGACCGCAGGCGAGGCGTGGGGCACAGCCGGGGCGGCGCTGCTGGTGCTGCCCCTCACCGCCGATACTGCCGCCGCAGCGGCACTGCGCAGCTGGCTGGGACGCAGGCAGCTGGAGGGCGGCTGTCTGCTTACCCCGCCGGTGGGACCGGCTGCGCCGCAAGGGCACGGCATGGGCGGTGGTGGAGTGCACCGAAACGGCGGCAGCGCTGTTGCCGCTGTATTTCCGGCAGGGCTTCGGACTGCGGGCGCTGCGCCCGCTGGAAAGCCTTGCGCCCTGCTTTTTGCTGCGCACCGGCTGCGTGCCCGCCCGCACTGCGCCGGTGTGGGTGCCGCTGGAAGATAGGGTACAGCTGGCATTGCTGCTGGCAAAGGGTTATGCCGCGCTGGACAGCCGCCCCTACGGCGGCAGTCTTGCACTGGCGCTTTATCCGCTGAAAGAAACGGAATAACGTAAACCAGAGAGGGAATGGAAAATTATGAAGGCAGTGATTCTAGAAAGTTATGTGATGGAAGAAGGAGACTTGGACTGGTCCGGGGTAAAGGCACTGGTGCCGGACACCACCAGCTATGTGCGCACCGACTACGCCGATATTGCGCCCCGCATCGGGGATGCAGAGCTGGTGCTCATCAACAAGTGCCGCATTGACGAGGCAGTATTGGCACAGTGCCCGAACCTTAAATGGGTGGGCATCATCGCCACCGGCACGGATAATATCGACCTTGAAGCCTGCCGCCGCCATGGGGTGGCAGTGGCCAACGTGCCGGGCTATTCTACTTACAGCGTGGCGCAGATGACCTTCAGCCTGCTGCTGGCCATCTGCCAGTGCGCCCAGCGGTACGACCGGGCGGTAAAGGACGGGTACTGGCAGCTGGGCATCCCGGCAGAATACGGTCTGCTGCCGCAGGTGGAGCTGCTGGGCAAGACCTTTGGCATCTACGGCTACGGAAGCATCGGCCGTCAGACCGCACGCATTGCAAAGGCCTTTGGCATGGAGGTGCTGGTGTGCACCCGCACGGTGCGCCCGGCGTACGCCGCCGATGGGGTGGAGTTCGTGGACTTTGACACCCTGCTTGCCCGCAGTGATGTGCTCAGCCTGCACTGTCCGGCCACCCCGGCGACCCGCGGGCTGATGAGCCGGGAAGCCCTTGCAAAAATGAAGCCCGGTGCCATTCTGCTGAACACCGCCCGGGGCGCACTGGTGGACGAAGAAGCCGTAGCCGATGCACTGGAAAGCGGCAAGCTTGCCTTTTACGGCGCAGACGCCTTTGCCACCGAGCCGCTGCCGCCCCAAAGCCGCCTGCGCGGCCTGCCGGGCGCGGTGCTCACCCCGCATATCGCGTGGACCACCAAGGAAGCCTTGCAGCGGCTGATGGACATCACCACCGGCAACCTGCGCAGCTTTCTGGCCGGGAAAGGCGAGAATATCGTCAACTCTTGATTTTGGCAGAAGAAACTGCCGTAAAATAACGTATGCACAAGAGCATCCGGCAGCTTTGCCGCTGCTCTGAGGGAGGTAAAAATGAGTTACGCTATCGTATTCAGCAGCAAAACCGGCAACACCGCACTGCTGGCACAGACCCTGCGGGAGCAGCTGCCGCAGGCAGACTGCTGCTATTTCGGCGCACCGGACGCTGCCGCGCTGGCAGCAGACACCCTGTATGTGGGTTTCTGGACGGACAAGGGCAAGGCTGACGCTGACACGCTGGATTTTTTGAAGCAGCTGCGCGGCAAGCGGGTATTCCTGTTTGGCACGGCAGGCTTTGGCGGCAGTGCACCCTACTTTGAAAAGATCCTTGCCGCCACCCGGCAGGCGCTGGACGGCAGCAACACCGTGATTGGCAGCTTTATGTGTCAGGGCAAAATGCCGGTGTCCGTCCGGCAGCGGTATGAGGCCATGAAGGCACAGCCCGCGCATATCCCCAATCTGGACGCGCTGATCGAAAACTTCGATAAAGCACTCTCCCACCCGGATGCCGCAGATCTGGAACAGCTGAAACAGGCTGTAAAATAAGTGAAAAAGAGCGACCGCACATGGTTTTGTGCGGCCGCTTTTTCTGTATGGGACAAACGCTAGTCGATGGTGGTTTTGGTGCGCCCGATGCCGATGACGGCGGTGGAGATCTTTTTCCAGCTGTCGCAGCCGCACACGCCGTCCACCCGCAGACTGGTGCGCTTCTGATAACCGCGCAGCGCCTGCTCGGTGCGGGCACCAAAGATACCGTCGATGCGGCTGCCGGTCTGGTAGCCAAGGGTGGAAAGTGCGTCCTGCAAAACCATGACATAGCAGCCCCGGCTGCCCCGGCGCAGGGTGGGGTAGCCGGCGGTGGTGCCGCTGCACGCCGGGGTGCCGTAGCGGCGGTCAAAGTGCACCCATGTGGGGGTCTGGCTCAGCGGCTCCACATAGCCCCACGCGCCGGTAGCGCGGGCGGCGTTGTAAATTGCGGTGCGCTGACGCTGGTCAAGGCTTTGCCCTACGTCAAACGCTACCCCCGCGTAGTGCTGGCTGCGGGTGCCGTGACCGCCCTCCCAGATGCGGCGGAAGGCGTACCCCACCGGGATGCCCCTGCCGTATTTGCGGCGGGTCAGGTTCCACGCTTCCATGGCGGCAATGGTGGTCCACAGGGTAGGGCTGGACGATTTGCCCCGGAACTCCCGCAGCCGCAGGGTGGTCAGGGTGCTGTAAGGCATGGGGTCGTTCTCGTTCAGGTTTGCGTAGGTGTACACCTTGTTTTCGTAGGCGTCATAGATCAAAAGGCGTGCCATCCCTCATTCCTCCTTCTCGCAGCCGCAGGGGTCGGTGCACTGGGCTTGCAAAGCGTGCCATGTTTCCCGGTACACGATGCCGTTTACCGGGTGCAGCCCCGCCTGCTGCTGGACAGCCCGCACGGCGGCGGCGTCTGCCGCGCCAAAGCGGTTGTTGTCGGCCACATAGTCCTCGCCGCAGGAAAGCTGTGCCCGGCGGTTGAGCCAGCGCTCCACCTGTCCAACCTCCTGCCCGGCGCTGCCCTCGGCGATGGCGCGTCCCGGGTAAGCGGTGCTGGGCGGGGTGTCCCGGTCGGGGTTCGGGGCGTGAGCAGCCAGCTGCAAGCTCAGCGCTTCCACCGCCGTCCATGTGTCGGCATCGGCAATGCCGGTCTGCTCCAGCCCTAATAGCTGCTGGGCGCTGCGGGTGGCAGTGGCAGTTTCCTCGGTATAACGGTCGGCAAGGGGCGGGGCCTCCACGCTGGAAAAATAATAGGCGATGCGCTGCAAAAGCAGATTGTAATACAATACGGTCTCGCCGCTGCTGCCCACTGTCAGCGGGGTGCCGGGGTAGGGCAAACGCTTTAAGGTGACCACCGGGCCGGAGGAGCGCAGCTGGCTGGCGCGGCCATAGAGAGAGTTCCATGTGGTGCGCCCCACCACGCCGTCCACGGTAAGCCCTGCAAACCGCTGGTACGCCCGCACCGCCCGCTCGGTATCCGCGCCGAACTTTCCGTCAATGCTTACCGGCGGGATGCTGCTTTCGTAGGCGCTCATGAGGTAGAGGTAAAATTGCAGTTCCCGCACCGCTGTGCCGGTGGAGCCGGTGCGCAGCACGCCCGGGTACTCGCCGGGACGCAGGGAAGAGGAGAGCAGCCGGTTGGCGATATCGTTGTACACCTCGTACAGCTTTTGCCATGTGGTGCGCCCCACCACCCCATCTGCCGTCAGCCCGAAGTAGCGCTGGAACCGCCGCACAGCCGATGCCGTGCCCGCGCCGAATTTTCCGTCCACGGTCACGCTTTCAAGGCTTGTGTATACCGTGCGGGCGATCTTCAGCCAGAACTGCACCAGCCGCACATTCTGCCCGGCAGACCCCTCCCGCAGCGGCGTGCCGGGGTAGGCGTTGGGGGTGCCGTTGTCGGACTGGATGCTCAAAAACTCGTCGTACAGCTCCTTCCAAGTGGTCTGCCCCACTATGCCGTCTACGGTAAGGCCGTATTTGCGCTGGAAAGCACGCACAGCATTGGCGGTGGCAGTGCCGTATACGCCGTCCACCGTTACGGCGGGGATGGCGCTGTCGTACTGCGCCAGCGTGTTCAGCCAGAACTGTACCTGCTCCACCGCGCTGCCGGAAGCACCGGTGCTCAGCACCGTACCGTTCCATGTGCCGTTGGACAGGGTGCCGGTGGAAGTCTCGCCCTCGCTGGTCAGCTCGGCGAGATCTTTTACCGATACATAGATATAGCTGATCTTGTACCATGTCTGCCGCCCCACTACGCCGTCGGCGGTCAGGTTGAACTGCTTCTGGAACGCCCGCACCGTGGCGGCCATCCGGCTGCCGAATACGCCGTCTACCGTCAGCTTTCCAAGGAAGGGATAGTCCTTGGTGATGCGGTTCAGCTGCCGTTGCAGGGTGAACACCGCCGCGCCGCGGCTGCCCTGCCGCAGTGGTGTGCCGGGGTAGCTCTGCGGGATAGAGCGGATATTTTTGGTGCGCACGATCTCGATGCTGCTGCCGTAGTAGTAGCGCAGGATCTGCAAGGCGCTGCGCCCGTTGTTGGCCAGCGTCACCGTGCCCCACTGCTTGAGCCCAGGGCAGGTGACCGATTTACCGTCGCAGTACTCGGAATAATAGGGGTTCACCGTACCGCTTTTGCGCAGGTAGGTGTTGAAGATATCGTCCGTGATGCGCACCATCACCTCGAACACCGTGCGCCCATGGACGTAGTACTGGTCGTAGCTGGTGGAGTTGGTGATGTTGAAGGTATAGCCCTTGCTGGGGTACCACTCGGTGTAGATACGGTTCAGCGCCAGCGAGATCTGGCAGTGGATGTTTGCCCGCAGTGCCTGCTCCGGCCACGGGGAACACCATAAACCAACGGACGAAATAAATGCTGCATCGTGTATTTTGCGGCGTATAAAAAGCGGCTGCTGCACAAAATGCTGTGCAGCAGCCGCTTTTTTGGGAGCTGATGAAACGCTTACGCTTCCGTTTCGGGCTCTTCCTCGGGCTTTGCTTCGGAATGCCGCCGACGGAACCAGTCGGCGGGGATGCCGCTCTGGGCAGGGGTAAGATCCGGCGCGGGGTGACCGTCCGGCAGGTGCGCACCGAAGGCCGGAACAAAAAAGAACTTGCGCACGATGAAGATCAGCGCGATCGCGCCAACGCTGAGCAGGTTCTCCACGGCGGAATCGTGCCCCACCACCAGATGGCGTGCAATGGCGTAAAGCAGCACCTCAAGGCTGCTGCCGGGGCTGTGCTTGGCCAGCATCTTGATGAACTCGATGCCGATCACGATATCCAGACTGCGCTCCAGAAAGGTGCGGATCTCTGCTTCGTTGCCGTCGAACAGCAGGCCGGGCATCCAGCGGATGAGCGGCACAACACTGAACAGCAGACCGATCAGCACTAAGCCGGACAACAGTACCTCCAGCAGACTGGAAGCCTGAATGATGCGGTTGCGCAGGGAGGTGCGCCAGTGGCTTTCTACCGGGTGAGAGGGGTGTTCCATAGTAAGACCTTCCTTTCGGCATTCTGCTGCATAAAGATCGACAAAATCCTGCCTTTATTGTAGCAGACGAGAGAAGGTCTGTCAATTTCAATCCACGATGGTGACGGTGGTCTGCGGGCCGACGGCCACATAGCCGGACTTTTTGATGCAGTCCTGCCCGGCGTCGGTGTCCAGCCAGTCGTATAGGCGGCGCTCCGGGCTGTCGGCGGCGGCATCCGGGTGGATGACGGCGTAAAAATCGTTGCAAAGGGGGTAGCTGCCGTCGGCAAGGGTATCGTTGCTGGGGGTCACACCGTCCACCGCCAGCAGACGCAGCCCGGGTTTGGAGTACATCTGGTCGATGTAATAATACACCGAGAAGCCGATGGCGTTGGCGCTGTTGTTGTAATCGGCAATGCTGTCCACCAGCTCACCCATGGCGGCGGGAGCCAGCTCAGAGGGCGGGGTCATCAGCTCACCGCCCTGAATGAGCAGCTTTTTGAACAGGGTCTGACTGCCGGAGTCCTCGCCGCGCTGGAAAGCAACGATGGCCTGATCCTTGCCGCCTACGTCTTTCCAGTTGGTGATCTTTCCGGCGTAGATGTCCCGCAGCTGCTGCCGGGTAAGCGCCTGCACGGGGTTGTCCTCGTTGACGATGAACACCAGCGCGTCCACCCCAATGGGCTTCTGCTCCAGCTCCACGTTGGCCTCTTGCAGCTCTTCCTTTACATAGTCTGGCGCTTCGTATACCACCAGCATCCGGGTGGTGGTGTCGTACAAGCCAAAGTTTTCCCATGCGTAGGCGGTGGTGCTCACCGTGATGCTGCTGCGGGCTTCCTCCAGGTCCATGCCAGTGGTATCGGCCAGCATCTGCGCCATCAGCGGAATGCAGGCGGTGCTGCCGTCCAGCGGGGGAAAATCCTCCACGGTCAGAAACGGCGCTGCCTGCTGCACAGTAGAGGAAGCAGCAGAGGATGCGGGCTGTTCTACCACAGAGGAGGCGGTGCTGCCGGAGGGCGCATCCGTGCCCTTGCAGGCGGTCAGCACCCCGGCGGCGGAGCAGGCAGCCAGCCCCAGCAGAAAGCTGCGGCGGGAAATTTTAGTGTTTTTCATAAAAAAGCCCTCCTAACTCAATAGCCGTAACTCGGTTCATCGTCCGCAGTGGCAGACGAGAAAATACTCTGGCAGTACAGCCAGTTGCCGCTTGTGTCCATCCAGCCCACATAGAAGCCCCGCTGTGCAGCAAACACATGGTCGGGCAGGGCATTCAGACTGTTGGAATAGTATCCGGTGCAGCTGGCAAGCCCCTGCAGCACCACCTTGCCGTCTGCATCCAGCACATCGCATACGTTGCCGTAGGCGCTGCCCACAGCGCTGCGGTTGCCGTAGAACATGGGTCTGCCGTCAGGGTCGGTGGTCAGGTAGTTGACGTAACTGTATTTGCCCTGCAGGGCGGTCAGGTCGCTGACAAGCCCCTGCGGGCCGTACAGCCGGGTGACGGTGGTCTCGTAGCGGTCGTTGTCCTGCAATTCCAGCCAGACGTAGCCGCTGCCGCAGTTGCTCATCCGTACCCGCTGCTGGTGCTCCACCGGCTCTACGGTGGTGTCGGTCAGCAGCTTGCCGTTGTCCTTGCTGTACACCCGCAGACTGCCGTCTAGTGCATAGATGGCTATGGTGCTGTCGGTGGCGTCCACATCGTACAGCGGGGTCTTGGTGCCGGTCTCCAGATCATAGAGTTCGTAGCCGTGATCCTCGCCGCTGTGCCATGTTACCACATAGCCCGGGAAATATTGGCTGGGCTGCTCGTCAAAGGTGGCAATCAGCCCGCGGTCCTCGGTGGTCATATCCCGCAGTTCGTACCGGCCATCGCCGGTGGAAAAGCTGGCAAGACCGCCCGGGTAGACCTGCAAAAAGCCCGTGTACTGCTCGCCGGTCTGGGTGTTGTACAAAATCTGGTCGGTGGTCTCGGCTCCGGCGGCAACGTCCAGCTCCACCCAGTCGCTCAGGGTATCGCTGTCATAGAAAAGGCGGTATGCCGAGGCGGCATCGGCGCGGTAGACGGGGGTGCCGTTCTTTTCCTGCACCACTACCCAGCTGTTCTGGCGGTAGTCGGTATCCCAGTCGTAATCGTCCAGTCCCTCCGGGCGGGCGTAGCAGCTGAACACCAGCTTATCGCCGCATAGGGTGCAGCTGTATGCGCCCTCCGGCACCGGCAGCGCTGCGCCGGTGGCAAGGTCGATGACCTGACAGGTGCCGTAGCCGGACTCCGGGACGTAGCCGCCATCGACAAGGCGGCTCTCCTGCAGCATCAGCAGGCCGTTTTGCAGGGTGGCGCTCTGCTCGCCCTCAAAGGACATCACCTCAGCGCCGGTCTTGTCGTACAAGGCGGTGCGGCGTCCGCCCCGGCCGGTGGGGTCGGACCAGCTGCGCAGCCAGTAGTCCGCGATGCCGGTGGCACTGTCCTCCACCAGCGAGACGTTCTCGCTACGGGCAGCCTGATGCAGCGGGGCGCTGCCGCACAGGATGGTGGTGCTGCTCCCCGCGCGGCCATAGCAGTACAGCACCCGCAGACGGCCATCGTTCAGCACAGCGGGGTCGTATAGGGGCTTGCCGCTGTCGTCCGTGGGCACAGAAACGGCAGAGCTTGCAGCGCCCGGCACGCCGGTGGCGGGCGGCAGCAGGGCGCAGCCGCAGCCTAAAGTAAGGGCAAGGGCAGCGCAGACCGCCCCGCAGCCGATACGCAAGACAACACGCTTCATAAAAAACACTCCTTTGCAAAAAACAGGGAGGAAAATTTTTCCGTTCACTCAGAATACGAAACAGCCACATTTTTCATTGCAGAACTTGCAGAAAAATGCGGCTAAAAATGGTTACAATTGCATTACAGCTGTGCCGGGGCATGGGACGCTTCTGCCTTGTCCATCTGCTCCAGCTGCCGCAGAAAGGCCAGCAAAAAGGGCAGCGAGATGAAAAAAGTAAGCGCATCCGCAATGGGCTGGCAGAGCTCCACGCCCACAAGACCCAGCACCCGGGGCAGTACAAGGATCAGCGGGATAAAGCACACGCCCTGCCGGCAGCAGGCCAGAAAGGTGGCGCGCCCGGCCTTGCCCACGCTCTGGAAGGTCATGTTGGCCACTACGATCACCGGCTGCAAAAGGACGGCAAAGCACTGGTAACGGAAGGCAGGCAGCGCCACGGCGGTGACTTCCGGGTCGTCCCGGAACAGGCGGATCAAAGTTTCATCCTTCCACCAGCACACCGCGATCAGCACCACCAGCAGCACAAAGGCGGCTTTCAGGGTAAAGATGGCGGCCTGCCGCACCCGGTGGTACTTGCGTGCGCCGTAGTTGAAGGACGCCACCGGCTGCAAGCCCTGTCCCACGCCGATGGCCACCGAGAGGATGAACATAAAAATGCGGGACACGATGCTCATGCCCGCCACGGCGGCGTCGCCGTAGCTGCGGGCGGCAATGTTCAGCAGCATCCCGCCGATGCTGTTCAGTCCCTGTCGGCCAAAACTGGGCGCGCCGCCTGCAAGGATCTGCAAAAACTCACGCGGCTCCCGGGTGACGGCGGAAAGCCGGAACTGGCTGACCGTTTTGCCCCGCAGGAACATATACAGCAGAATGCCAAAGCTGATGGTCTGACTGAGGGCAGTGGCAATCCCTGCACCGGCAGTGCCCAGCCCTAAAGCGAACATGAACAGCGGGTCCAGCGCGATGTTCAAAAGCCCGCCGGTGACCAGCCCGACCATGGCAAGGTTCGCCTTGCCCTCATACCGCAGGATGTTGTTCATCACCAGACTGGAGATCATCAGCGGTGCGGCAAGCAGGATGGGGCGGGCGTAGGCGCAGGCGTGGGGCAGAATGGTCTCGGTGCTGCCCAGCAGCATCATAAAGTCCGGCAGGGTGGCAAGACCGACCACTGCCAGCACTACGCCAAAGGCCAGCGCTGTAAAAAAACTGGTGGAAGCAAAGCGGGTGGCGGCGTGGGTATCCTGACTGCCCAGGCGGCGGCTGATGATGGTGCCGGAGCCGTGCCCCAGCATAAAGCCCAGCGCCTGAATAATGGCCATCAGGCTGGAAACGACACCCACCGCGCCGGAAGCACTGGTGGAGATGCGCCCTACAAAAAAGGTATCGGCCAGATTGTAGATGCTGGTGATCAGCATACTTAAAATGGTGGGCGCGGCCAGACTGAGGATCAGCCGGGGGATAGGGGTCTCAGTCATTTTGTGATACTGCACCGCAGTGCGGTCCTGCTGGGTCATGGAAAAATATCCTCCTTCAAAAACGAGAAAGCCGCCCCTTCCAGAGCGGCAGATAGTCCTGATAGAAACAGTATAACGCAGTTGCGGCAAAATGTCGAGAGGGAGAAAAACGGCCCTTTCTCCCCTGCGAAGGGGCGAAAAAGAAGGCGAAAACAGGGTGGTTTCTATATAAAGTGCTAAAGAATTGTCGAATTGCTTGTGAAAAATCACGATATGTGGTATTCTTTATAAGAAGGAATTGGAAAAATCTGTGCATTTTATGATTGGGAGGGATTTGTACATGAAATCCGTAGCACAAACTGTGATCGAAGCCGACCGCTTTTATACCATTGCCGCTCACACCGGCAACGTCATTCAGGCAGTGGAAGGCAGCAAGGACGGCGGCACTGTCCGCCTGGGCAAGTACGACCACAAGCCCGAACAGGAGTGGAGCTTTGTCCGCGAGGGCGATGGCGTGTACCGCATCCGCAACCGTGCTTCCGGCAAGTTACTGGATCTGACCATGACCGGCACTGCCAACGGCACTTGGCTGCACCTGTGGGAGGACGTGGGCGGCACATCCCAGATGTGGAAGGTAGAGCACACCCCGGAGGGAACCGTGCGTCTGCGTTCTTCTTGGGCAGGCGGCAAGTGCGTGGACACCGTGGGCATGGGTGCCGAGGTGGGCGCTGTGCTGCAGATCTGGCAGGAAGTGCCCGGCGGTGGTGACCAGCTGTGGGTCATCTCTGAGGTAAAGGATCGCGTAAAGCGTGCTGCTAAGGTCGAGGAAGCACCCGCACCCGCTGCTGAGACTACGGCAGCACCGGCCAAGGAAGCCGCTCCCGCCAAAAAGCCCGCAGCCCGCAAGCCCCGCACCACCAAGAAGGTGGAGGAGAAGTCCGCTGCAAAGGCCGCAGAGCCGGTCAAGGCAGAAAAGCCCGCCGTGAAGAAGGCCGCTAAGGCAAAGGCAGAGCCGGCTGCCCCCGCCGCAGAGGTGAAGGCTGCGCCCGTTGTGGAGACCAAGGCTGAGACTACTGCTCCTACAACTAAGGCTGCACCTGCTGCGGAAGCTAAGACTGCCCCCGCCGCCGCAAAGCCCAAGGCAAAGCGTGCACCCTGCAAAAAGACCGTAAAGAAGTAAAAGCAGAATCATTGTTCTGATTTGCATCCCCGAAACGCCTGTGTGTGTTTCGGGGATGCTTTTTTAATCTTTTCCCGCAGCGCAAACTACGCGTGAAAATGCAAATCCGAGCAGACCGCAGTCTGCCCGGATTTGCGCTATAAATAATAATTTTTCCGCTGAAGATGGTCAGAGCGAAGCGGAGACCATTCAAAATAGTCCGCTTTATGCAGCAGGGGAGACGGCATCATCGCTCTGGGCGGCGGTCTGCACGAACTGCACGATGCTCTCGATGGTCTGGCGCAGCTGCACAAGGCTTTCCACGTCAGAGTCCTGCATCCGGGAGGTGGGCGCGGTCACCACGGTCTGGGCGGCAGTCACCGTGCCGGTCAGCTCTGCATGGATGTGGTGGGCGGGCACGTCCAGCAGGATGTGCACCTTGGGGGACAGGGTCTTGAGCAGACCCTGCTTTTCGATGCCCAGAATCAGCTGCGGCGCGTCCTCCCCGGCGGTGAGGTTCGGCAGCTGAAGGTAGAGGTAGCCTTCCTTCGCGTTGGCGGGCTGCACGGTTTTTAGCTGCTTGAGATCCAGCTGGAAGTCATTCACCTGCTGCAAGCCGGTGGCGGCGGGGTCTACCCCCAGCAGGGTAGCCAGCTGGTTTTGGGAAATGTAGCTGCCCAGCGACCAGCCCGGCAGCAGCAGGCTTGCCAGCGGATACTCGGCTACAACCGTGCTGCGCAGCTTGTTGTACAACTGTCCGGCATCGTACAGGGTCTCTTCCTCGCTGATGTACATCCGGGTCAGAGGGGCATCGTTGACGGTGCTGGTGCCCGTCGGGTACAGCGCCAGTTGCACCGCTCGGGGGGTG
>OMAM01000555.1_pt1 | contig 19112 bp, 9 predicted proteins | sample 1644621 | NCBI WGS metagenome assembly OMAM01 (sample SAMEA103958120, study PRJEB25191) | human gut metagenome | biome: human-associated habitat [ENVO:00009003]; feature: intestine environment [ENVO:2100002]; material: feces | place: Germany | collected 2013/2015 | reverse complement strand
TGAGCTGTCTGCTACTCTGCATCACTGAATCTCTCAGATCGTGAAGCTCCTCCGACAGCACGCTCAAATATTCCTGTTCAGAAGCCCCGCACAGGCTCCTCATTTCTATCTCGCTCTGTTCATCCGGGGCAGTGACAAATCTCCTGAACGCCTCAATCTTCTTCCTGTCCTTTATACACAGCACCGAGCACACCGCCGCGAACAGTATCACAGTGAACACGCCAACCAGCACCCTTATTCTGACAAATGCCTCTGGTGCCACAAGCCACATGAAGAAGCAGAACGCCACGTCCGTCAGAAGCAGCAGACCAAGCCAGACAATATTCTGTTTTATAACAAGTCCAAATCTTTTCATATTTTCTCCACTCTGACAAGGGGGTCAGGCACCTCCGTCCCCAGGGAATATTTTGTATCCAACGCCTCTTACAGCTATGATCTTTGCCTTCATATCCAGTCCCGCCATTGTCTTTTTGAGTCTTGTAAGATTCACCTGCAGGGCATTTTCATCTATATACTCCGATGTGCCCCACACTGCCTCACAAAGTTTCTCCTTAGACACGATATCTCCTCCGCTTGTCATAAGTGTTTCAAATATACGTCCCTGATTCTGTGGAAGCACCGCAGATCTCCCATCTATATACAGAGTGTATGTCTGAGTGTCCAGAAGAAATCCTTCTCCTTCGATCAGGTTCTGTCTGCCCTCGTACCTCTTGAGCACATTTGCCACCCGGGCCAGAAGCCGCTCACGGCGGCATGGCTTCGTGAGGAATTCATCAGCGCCCAGCTCCAGCGCATGGAGCTCGTCCTTTAGCTGGTCCCTCGATGTGAGAACCAGCACAGGGACAGAGCTCCGCCTCTTGATCTCCCGGCATATGTCAAAGCCGCTCCTGCCAGGAAGATTGATATCCAGCAGAAGAATATCCGGAGTCATGTCCAGTATCTGTTCTATTATGTTGTCAAATCCATCTGGCTTAACTGCCCTGTATCCTGCCTTTGTCAGCATATCCAGAAGTTCATCGCACATGAGGACATCGTCCTCAACCACCATCACACACTTCACCTTATATCTCCTATCTAATCGGTATCGCCCCTCTCGCTTATGCGAGCGGGGCAGGTCGTTGGAGCGCATGAGAGTTATTCGCTACGCTCATAAGCGCTCCAACTCACTCAACTCTCTCCGGTGTCATCATCGCCATGAGATATCTGTTGCTTGAGCGTTTCACCGCTGTCATATAGATATATTCTACCACACACAACAGGATTATCATAACCGCAGCTATGATAAGTATCTGTTTCATACTGCCGCGCATGAATTCTGACAGGATTCCCGTGAGCAGGGCTCGCACGCCGAATATACTGCTGACAGCCGCCACAGCAACCGGGATCCCGAAATACCAGCCCACCTGTCTGTTTGCTGAACTGCAGAGCATTTCGTATGTTGCGCCGAGCTTCACAAGGGTTCTGTACCTTCTGCCGGACTTTCTCTGTCCCATCAGGAACTGAACACCGATTATGGTATTTGCGATTATGAGGAACACCACCGCCAGATAAAGCGTTATATATCCTGCAGCCACCGTGTAGAACATATTTCTTCCTATGTTCTGCAGATAACTCTCGTAATCAGCGTTTATACTCTCAAAATCTACACTATCAAGCTTCTCATTTTCATCCATTATGGCTTTCATGAGGCCCTTACCGTCCACGATATCCTTTTTGAGAACGGCATTTACATATAACTCGTAATTGTCATTTGTCAGTCTGGCAAATGTTTCATCGTCCACGATAAGTCCGAACGACAGGGTTATCGATGAATCTGTCACGATCTTCGTGGTCTGGACCTCTCCGGTCAGATGATACTCATCTCCTCTTACATCCACCTCCGGCTTCTCTGCCAGTACCTTGTTCAGCAGCCCGCCACGGTAGTCAGTGTAGAAATCCGTGTAGAGTGCCACCTCATTTTCTCCGAGTTCCAGAGGCTTCTTTCCCGCAGCCTCAAGCACCTTGTTGTACGCACTCTGCTGTATCAGATAAGGATATGTCATGTATGACATGTTATTTATAAGCACATCCCTGTCCTCTGAAGCATCGAGCTCTTCAAGTGCGGATATGACCGCATCCACATTCACTGCATCATCATAGGACTCATTTTCGCCCATCTTTATATAGCCAAGTTTCATATCAAATACGTCCGAAAAATCGCCCAATACGCCAGCTTCCTCCAGCTTCGCGCGGATATTCCTGCTGTCCGCCTCGGCGTCATCACCATATGAGGCAAATGTATAGTCAAGCACATGATCCATATTCTGTCTGGATATGCATATGCCAACACCCGCACCGCAGCAGCACAGGGCGCCAAGTATCAGGATAGAACTTATTGCGAGTGTTCCAGATTTTGTAACTACATTTTCATGTATCTGCCTGAACCCGAACACTGCAAGGGGCTTTGAGCCATTTGCTCGTCTGGCAAGTGCATCCATAAATATTCTGAGGCCGAAAAACAACAGAAACATGCCAACAAATCCCAGTGTTATGGTGACCGCCATGTATTTTACACTAATCCATGAATATCCGCCGATTCCCTGATAGTATGCAACGACCAGCGCCGCAAGTCCGAGGACAGCACTCACACCATACACAGGTGCCGGAAGCTGCTTTTTCTCTGTCTCTGGAGCATCTACAAGGAGCTCTCCTATCTGCCTTCTTGCAAGCTTGCCGCTCAGTATGAGAAATGCTGCAAGCTTTATAGCCACAAATCCAACCATTGTAAATATAACGGCCTGCAGTGAAAATGATACGTGATGACCTATAATGCCAAGGCCTACCAGTCTGGCTGTGAGAAGGCTCACAACCTCAGACACAAGGATCGCTATTGGAAGTCCGATGAGCAGGGCCAGTGCACTGCTGCCCAGATCCTCCGCCATAAGCAGAGCAAAAAGCTTCGATCTCCTCATTCCCATCATTATATACATTCCAAGCTCATGCCTTCGCCGTTCGAGCTGGTATTTGCTCGCATAATATATAAGAAAGAATAGCATGACCAGTGAGAACACATAAAAGACTACCGCTATCTGGAGAAGTCTGTTCACAGCATCGCTCTCAAGGCTTCTCAGAAATATCATCACATCCTGATGGGACAGCGCCAGTATGATATAAAATGCCACTATGGATACAACTAGCGAAGCAAAAAACAGGCCATTCTCCTTTCTGCTTCTCCGGCTGTTCCTCATTGCGAGTTTAAAGAACATTTGCGCTGCCCCCTCCCATCTGTGCCATCAACTTGAGTATCCTCTCATAGAACTCCTGCTGTGACTCTCTCTCCATGTCTCTTCTGAGCTCATGGAATATCCTGCCATCCTGTATGAAAAGGATCCTCTTACAGAAGCTTGCCGCATTTGAATCGTGGGTCACCATGAGTATGGTGGTGTTCTCATCACTGTTCAACCCAGACAATTTCTCCATGAGTGCCTTTGCATTTCTGGAGTCAAGTGCTCCGGTCGGTTCATCCGCAAGAATGATTCCCGGATTCAGAATAAGCGCCCTGGCGGCTGCAACTCTCTGTCTCTGTCCACCGGACATGTGATGGGAATTTGTCAAGTACATTATCTATCTCCAGATATGACGAGAGCTTTTTCAGTCGGCTTCTGCTCTCATCCTCGGACACTCCGTGTATGGACAGGGGAACCATGATATTCTCTCTTCCTGTGAGGTTGTCCAGAAGCTCAAAGTTCTGGAACAGATAACCTATCTCCCTGCCCCTATACTCTGCAAGCTTTGCCCCTTTGAGTGACTGTATCTCCTTGCCCTGAAGCTCTATGGTTCCGCTGTCAGGCTTTATGACCGTTGCGATGCAGTTCAGCAGTGTGGACTTTCCCGATCCACTGCTTCCCATGATGCCGAGGAATTCCCCCGGCATGACCTGAAATGATATGCCATCCAGAGCCTTTGTCTGGTTTGGCTTTTTTCCGTAATATTTTTTCAGTGATTCTATTTTAAGTAAACTATCCATATCTTCTCACCTTTCTTATTTTCATGGGATGGAGTGCTTCGGCACATTTTCCCGTGATTTAGATCATAATATGTAACTGTTCAGAGCCAACCTCTGAAATGCTACGCATTTCGTATGTAACTGTTCAGAGCCAACCTCCAAAATGCTACGCATTTCGTCGGTGTGGCGTATCCGCCAAATATAATTTCAAAAACAGTCTTAAAAATGCAAGCATTTTACGCCTGTTTTATGAAATTTTGCTTGGCTCTGAACAGTTATCATAATATCAGAACGACGCTGTGATTAACACTTACACCTCGTGTAAGTTTTCCTCCTGGCTGAATGATGTGATAGACAGACTCCGGCAGCTATGATGATCGGTGCGATATTTGCAACGAACATGTCAAGTATGTGCTGCAGACCAAATGATATCGCCTTGCCAACTGGCACTCTGCCGTCAAGCTTGTAAATGTTGTCCATTTCAACAGAAATGACTCTACCATAGTTCGTGCAATATAGAGGTGCAATATAGACATGTTTTTTTGTCGCTTTTTTCTAATTTTTTTAGTATAATGTAAATGCTAATTTTAAAAAATGGAGGGATAACTATGGCATGGTATGATGAGGCAGTATTTTATCACATTTATCCATTGGGACTTGCGGGAGCCCCTAAACAGAACGACTACGGTGAGCCTGTTCACCGCTTAAACGCCCTGCTTCCATGGGTGGATCATATAAAGGAGATTGGCGGTTCAGCGCTGTACATCGGACCACTCTTTGAGTCAGTCGGACACGGCTACGAGACCACAGATTACAAGAAGCTTGACTCCCGTCTCGGAACAAATGAGGACCTGACAGCATTTGTGGCTTACTGCCATGAACAGGGAATAAAGGTCATCTTCGACGGAGTGTTCAACCACACAGGCCGTGACTTCTTCGCATTCAAGGACATCCAGGCAAACAGAGAGAAATCACAGTACAAGGACTGGTACTGCAACGTGAATTTCTGGGGCAACAACGAGTACAACGACGGTTTCTCTTACGACAACTGGGGAGGCTACAACCTTCTCGTCAAACTAAATCAGAAGAACCCAGCTGTTGTCGATTACATCTGCGATGTGATCCGTTTCTGGGTGAGCGAGTTCGACGTAGACGGAATCAGACTTGACGCTGCGGACGTCCTTGACTTTGATTTCATGAAAGCACTGCGCCGCACAGCAAATGAAGTGAAGCCGGATTTCTGGCTCATGGGTGAGGTTATCCACGGCGACTTCAGCCGCTGGGTAAACGGCGAGACTCTTCACAGCGTCACCAACTACACACTTCACAAGGCTCTGTACAGCGGCCACAATGACCACAACTATTTTGAAATCGCGCACACTGTAAGACGTCTCCAGAACATGGGAACATTAAAGCTCTACAACTTCGTAGACAACCATGATGTGGAGCGTATCTATACAAAGCTTACCAACAAGGCACATTTTGCACCTGTACATGTATTGCTCTACACTCTTCCGGGTGTGCCTAGCATATACTACGGTTCAGAATTTGGTATTGAGGGACGCAAGGAATATGGCTCGGACGACAGCTTAAGACCAGCTCTCAATATAGAAGATTACAAGGATTCAGTAAAAACTAACCCTTGCACAGCACTCATCGCCGCACTAGGCAAGGTACGTCAGGCTGTTCCTGCGCTGTCATATGGCAGCTACGCTGAGCTGATGCTCACCAACAGACAGTTCGCATACGCAAGGGATCTTGACGTAACACGTGTCATCGTGTCAGTGAACAACGACGATGCACCAGCCGGAATGCACCTTGCAGCAGGAAACTGTGCAGCGTACATCGGCGCCCTGTCAGGCGAAAAGGTATCTGTCCAGGATGGACATATCAACATAACCCAGCCAGCAAACAGCGGTGAGATCTGGGTGCCTGAGGGAACAGACCTGAATGTCAAGCCGGTTAAGGTAGAGACAAATGCTGAGATAAAGGTTGAGAGCAAGACTGAGAGTAAAGCTAAAACTAAGACCGATGATACCGCCAACACTGACGTTAAAAATAAGGCGAACATTAATGCCAAAACCATCTCAGAAGATGTGGCTGCTACAGAATCTGCAGATGCTAAAGAAATCACAACCGATACTGAGAAGAATACCGCTGCCATCAATGAGGTAAAAGATTCCAACAAGGAAGTTCCTACCGGAGCTGCCGCTGGCACACCAGTCGATCCAGAAACCATCACAGTTGACTGGAGCAAGTCTCCAGAATCCATGACAGTTCCAGAGCTTCAGGCTGCAATCCTTGCAAAGCTTGCCGGAAACGGACCTGTTGACGCACAGATGAAAAAGACAGTCGTAGATAATATCTGGCACGACTCTCTCGTCAATTGGCTGAAGAGTTTCAGATAAAATTACGTAGAAACAGCCAGGTGCATATTCTCCAAATTGGAGAACATACACCTGGCTATTTTTTATTATAAACATTCTTGCGATATTAAACAGCTTGACAGCCTGAGTTTCATATCTATATTGAAATCATATAATTTGTTCATCTCAGTTCTCCTCTCAGCCTCCATTTTGTTCAGGTGACTGTGATCACACTGCGCCATGATATTCATGCAGCCGCAACCCTCCATCTGAATTCATATGTCACATTCTAGCACGATTTCCCCGTCTTTATATAGACAACTGTACTTTTTTCACCTAAAAATCAACAAATTGCAGCCTGCGGCCATCAAACCTGATATAACCATCAAAAAAACTGCTGACCATATCGCCTGACTGCTGAATATACCACTGTTTTCCAGATAAAATTCGTACGGATTTTCTGGGTTGATATAAAGATATACCACATCGCCTTTACTTATATTCAGTCCATATACATATGTCTGCTCATACACTTTATACTGCTTATCCCTGTATGTAAATTCAAATACTCCCGCCTCCGGATATCTTCTGCCGGCTCTCATATCCTGTCTCATATCTGCACGTACATCATGGCATACAGCTTTCACAGTAAATGAACATCTTCGCTCAAGCGCTTTTCTCTTACATATCACAGAGAGCAGTGTTATTGCACCGACCACAAAGAATGCACAGGCAAATATCTCTGCATAAAATGCTCCAACATTGCAATTTTCTCTCCCCAATATCCGTTCCGGGAGCAATACTATCTTATCCGCAAAAGAGCCATCTTTCACAGCACACGCCGCCCATATCAGCGCCGATGCAGCACCGGCAAACACAGATATGAACACTATACCGATGATGCTCCCCCGCTTTCGCTTCTTAATCGTCGGAATAAGAGTCTTTAGAATTATGACAAGAACTATCCCGGCAAAAAACTGCCCCACAACAAGCATAACAGCATCCGTTCCGATCTCTCTTGCAACAAATCCGGCTATAATACTGGCAACAAACCATATGCCAAATATTACGCCTCCAATTTTCTCAGGCATAGAAACATTTTTTTCTTCTAAATTGTTATTTCCCATATACCCCACCTCTCAGCAAATATCCGCCATTCATATAAAAAGAAAACTGAGAATCTGTCAAGTCATGTCAATTCTCAGTCTCTCTTACCTATATATTATTCATGAATCTTATATATACCATCAAATATCCCGCAGCGATCCTACTGCTCCCTGAACTTGATCTCTCCCGTAGCAGCGTCCATGCTGTCCACTATCGCAAGTGACTCAAGATGATATCCGAGATTTCTGATGACCTGTCCGCCTGTCTGGAAGCCTTTCTCAACTGCTATTCCGATTCCTTCAACGCTGGCACCTGCCGACTTCACTATGGAGATAAGTCCCTGAAGCGCACATCCATTTGCAAGGAAATCATCTATGATAAGAATCTTGTCCTCAGGATTGATGAACTTCTTGGACACGATAACCTGATTCTTGCACTTGTGTGTAAATGACTCAACCTCTGCCACATACACATCGCCCTCTATGTTGATGCTCTTTGACTTCTTCGCAAATACAACAGGCACATCAAAATGTCTGGCAACAACACAGGCAATGCCTATTCCGGATGCCTCTATAGTAAGGATCTTGTTGATCTCTGTTCCCTCAAATCTCTTCTTGAACTCCTCACCGATCTGATCAAACAGACGTATATCCATCTGGTGGTTCAGGAAACTATCCACCTTGAGAACATTGCCCTCCTTTACTATTCCATCCTTAGTTATTCTCTCTTCCAAAAAATTCACGTCGTAATTCCTCCTTGAATACCTGTCAAATACGAATCCGTCCGTACTCGCTCATTCTCTAAGTTCCAAACGTCATCTTCACCAACACTTTTATGCTATACGGAAATTACCATCATCTTAATCTGACGTTACTGATTCGCATGCAATCATAATTATAGACATAATACAACAACAATCTAAGTTTTTCCACCCTAATTATATACATTCATATACAACTTTTACATAAGGTATATTCAAGTAAATCACCACCGAACACAAATCTCACAATCACTAGATAAGTCCCCTGTTAGATGCCTCCCTGACCGCCCCGGCCTTATCAGTCACCCCGAGTTTCCTGTACACCTGGTTCAGATGATACTTTACATTCGCCTCCGACATGCTGAGTCTGTCCGCTATCTTCTGCCTGGACAAGCCCTCTGCCTGCAATTTAAGTATGGCTGTAGCAGTCTCACTGAGCTGAACATCATCCACTCCCGCTTTCATATATCCGGGGTAGTATCTCGTCATACTCTCAGTCTCCTTCTGCAGTTGTCTGAAATATGCCCTTCTTGTGGCTATCTCCTTGTCGTCAGCACCATCTTTCTCGACTTTCCATCCACAGGTATTTATAAGAGTATTCACTGCCGCACCTTCCCTGGATATAACCCTTGTAAAGCTGTATTCCATCGCAGTATCAATAACATGGCACATTGCCATTTTCCAGTCATCATTTTTCAATCGCTGCAAAGCTACAGCCATCAGCACACCACATTCTATCCCTATATACGTACGGGACATCATCTCAGCATAATACCTCAACTTTGTCAGCAGCGAATATGCCTGTTCATTCCGTCCACTTTGAAGGTATACTCTTACTTTGGTGAGATAGATAAACCTGTCATATATCCTGAATTCAACATTTTCATCCGGAGCATTTTCCATCCACTCTGTAACATAGGCTCTATCTCCTCTGTACAGGCTGCATCTGGTCTCAAATGCATATATATTGGGAAGGAGATTTTGTCCTTCCTCTTTTTCAGCCTTTTCCTCTATTCCATTCAAAACCTCAAGAGCCTCCTGTGGCTTTCCGTTCTGCAAATGCAGCCATGCCAATATACCATCAGCAACAAAGCACTGCTCAATTTTTCCTCCTGCTTCCGCCTGCATTCTGCCCTTTGCCGCAAGCGTTGCCACCTCGTAATTATCTCCGCTCTTTTCAAGAAAGCTCTCCGCCAAAGCAAGATTTACAAGACCTTTTCCGTATTTTCCAAGTACAAACTCAACAATCCTGCCAACCTTAGACGCCAACTCTCTGTCTCTCTTGCTCCACTCACAGAAATCTTTTCCACCATTCATCATTGATGGCAGATTGGATGTAACCGACCATTCCTGTATTCTTACTTCTTTATTAAAAACCATGGTGTATGCTGACTTCAAAAGCTTTAATACATCAACACTTCCCCTGTGCGGCAGACCAATATCCAGATACAGCAAAAGTCCCTTTGCATTTTTCCTGGCACTTCCTTGGTTTTCATCTGCATATAATTTTAGTCTGTCATACCATCTTTCACTCTCATCAGGATTTAGAAGGAGTGACTGCAGCATGCTCATACCACACATAAGCTCAGGACTTTTCTCGATGACATGATCCGGAAGCTCCAGATAATATTTTTTCAGGTCATAGTAATAACCACTGTTCGCTGCATGTCTGGCATTATCGACAAGTATTGAAACTATTCGCTCTGTAACTCCTGCATTTTCATACATCTCTAGAGCTTTCCTTATATCTCCGTTAAGTCTGTAAAACAGCCCGGCATTCTCATACAGGCCTCTTATACGTTCCTTCTCGTACTTCCGCTTAAGACGTCTGCGCATAGATACCCTCATGTAAAACTGCAGCTGATACTGTGTATTGCCATCCTTATCAACCCGGCTGGTCATAAAGTTTCCAAGCCACTTTGCCCTCTCGATCAAAAGCTCACTGTCACTTCTTCCAGTTATCATCTCAGCCTGTTTTGTTGTAAACTCATCCACCACGGATATTTCCATGAGAAATTCCTGCATTTCCACATCCCAGTTATCATACACATGATACTCAAGGTAATTACACATCTCATCCTCAACGCGTCTCGAAAAATCATTATACATATCATCTGTCATCTTGCTTGTACATGCCATTTCCATGTATTTGATGTGGCACATCTCCACAGCCAGCGGAAGTCCTGTAGTCTCATAGTACAATCTCTGCACTTGTGCCTCATTCATACTAAATCCAGCGTATTCAGCATACTTCTTTATATCCTCCAGACTGAACATAAGCAGCTTGCTGTCCACCACATAAAATCCTTCTTGAAATCTTACAGCAGAAAGCCACGGGGGAACCGGACACCGGCCAACGAGTATAACCCATACGTCTTCTCTTCTAATGAGTTCTATGATCTGCTCCCTCACTGTATCCACATCTCCCCATGAGAGCTCGTGCAGATTATCTATGACAATTATTTTTCTTGCATTGCTGACTTCTATCACAAGGTCATCCGGTCTGATACCGCCAGCATCCACCAGCATGTACTTACGTGTTCCCAGATATCTGCTGACAAGAGTCGTCTTTCCCGAACCACTGACTCCATAGATATACGATGTTACATTCTCATCATCCGCCGTTCTGAGAAGTCACCATGCTTTTTTCGGTTTTATATAATATCCCTTATTACCTGTAGCTGCCTCTCCCATACTATGCCTCTCCTTATCCTATATGCCAATCAATGAAACCGTGCCGTCACAATCTATATTCTAAACCGGTTTTAAGATTTCCACAAACATTCCTGATCACGATACATGCATCTGTTTTCTGCCATTTTCTTATAAAAACACAGCCGGAGTCTGGTCTCCCAGACATCCGGCTGCTTAAGATCTCCGGCAATACCGCCTATCTAACTGTAATCTGTACTGGACTAGACACACCGCTTATCGATATGACATAAATCGTACATTTGCCTGACGCCTTAGCCTTCACAACTCCGTTTGCATCCACTATGGCAACATTTGTATTTGTTGAATAGTAGAATGCTCGAGGTCCATGCTCTGCACCGAGAAGTAACTTCGATGCGTTAGCTGGCGTAAATACCGGTTTCAATGTAACCGCCCGCTTTACAGACATAGTGTATGCCTTCTTTGCAAGTGTCACTTTCTTTATATTTGTTCGTTTTTCACTGTTTAATACAATGTGAAGCAGCACGCTCTTGTCTATGTACTTCTTCTTTCCATTTACAAGTTTGTATGCCTTAACCTGTATTTTTACTATACCACACTTGCTGAGTGCAGTTCCATGCATTTTTGTGATAGTAGTCTTGTTACTTGATGCCCCCCTCACTGTCTTTACAGGGTTCTTTGTATCCATCTTCTTTGAACAATTCTGCATGAACACATCATATCCATTAGCTCCGGCAACCTTGCCCCACTTTATAGTCAGGCTCTTGTTAGTTATGGCTGTCTGGATATTCTTGTTTATTCCCGCTGTATCTCTTGCAGGTATCTGGGCAACAAACTTTGCATTTATGGTCATATTGTTGTTTGCTGCAACACGAACTGATGTCTTTGTACTCTTAAAGCTTCCAGACCAGTATCCAAGCTTGCAATTCTTTGCCGCCTTGGCTGTACACACTATAACAGTTCCTTCCTTTATCGCTGAGCCGTTCTTAACTGTCTTTCCATCCGCTGTCTTTACAGATATGGTTCCATTTACAGTCTTGCCGATTGCGATCTTGACATATCTGTACTTGAATGCAGCGCTTATCTTCATGTTCTTTGTCACAGTGAGCTTCACTGTGCCGCCCTTCTTGCCCTTGGCATCTCCGCCCCAGGCCGACAGATCACAGTGCTTTGCAGGAACTGCCTTGCACACGATAACTGTTCCTTCCTGTACCAGCTGTCCATTTGCTATCTTCTTGCCATCAGCTGTTGTCACAGTTATTTTTCCGTTCTTGACTGATGCTATATTTACCTTTGCATACCTTGCCTTGAACGCTGCGCCAACTGTGATGTTTCCATCAAGAGCCTGCTCAAATGTGCTCTCAGTCTGATCTGCCGCATCGTATGTCCATGTGTCAAAATCATAGTATTTGTCTGGTACTGCTGTATATGTGAGAAGTGTTCCTTCATCCATAGTCTGACCATTTGAAACTTCTGTTCCGTCTTCCTTTATAACTGTGATCTTTCCGTGCTGTGTATCCGCTATATTGACCGTATACAATCTGACGGCGTCAACTGTAAATGTCATATTTTCTGTCACATTCTCAGATACTACTCTGTATGCACCGGTTTCAGTACCATCCTCTGTGCGCACCGGAGTCACTGTCATAATATTCTCTTCCTGTCCAGAAACAGCATCAGATACAGTTATACCTCTGATTCTCCATCCATTTTCAGGTGTGATCGTCACACTGGCATCACCGTTTGCTCTCACCATATTGTCTATCACAGAACCATCTTCCGCTCTGAACACAACATTGTCAGGCTGCTTTGTAAGCTCTGATACCGTGTAGGCTGCTTCACTTCCTGCTTCACCTTCTACACTATTTGTCACCAGCTCATTTGCCTGGTTATAGTAACCTTCCGCAGGTATATAATAGCCCTTCTTGTCTACCAGCTCGGCACTTACCTCTATGCTGTTTGTCACATTTTTAAGAAGTATCTTATTTGTGAATCCAAAGTCTTTTCCAGACTCTTCCTTTACTATCCTGTCACCTCTCATATATCTGACTGTCCATGACTGTATCATGTAGTCATCGCCAGGTGTGATCTCAAAACTTACATCTTTTCCGGAGCCCACTCTGACTGAATTGTTCTCAGCATTTATGACTTTAAGTCCTGATTCATCTCCATCCTCAGCCACGTATCCGGCTCTGATATCGATCTTGTCGTATTTCTTGACCGGATCACTGTCCTTAAAGATCACATCGACCAGAAGTGATGGCGATACATAGGCATATACCGATCTGTCCTCCGTCAGATCATCTATCTGGTATGTGAGTTCTGTCTTATCGACTTCTTCTCCGTCAACTATCCAGTACTCTACTGTGTTGTATACATCCCTTGGTCTGACTGTCACCTTGAGATCTGCATGACGCTTTACCTTGACCTCGCCTGATGCAATGTCGAGCTTTACACCCTCAGATTCTGCCTCTATGTCAGCAGTACCAGTTCCGTTTATTCCCAGTTTTACTGTATATTCCGGAATCTCCACAAACTTCACATACACAGCAAGGTCTGCATATACTGCGTGTGCGCTGTACTCAGGCTGTTCCTGATTCGTTCCTTCTATGGCTTCTGTGCACTCAGGGTTCTTATACCAGCCCTCTATCATCTGGCCTTCCGCAGGAGCTGCCGTGAAGATGACATCCCCGCCTGCTATCTGACTATCACCGCTCACTATCGCCTTCTTGTCTGTTCCGTATACCGCAGATACCGTTCCAAGATCAGGATCATTTGCCGCAAATGTAATTACTGCCTTAAGCTCTTTCTTCGAAAAATGAGCTGTGACATCTGTATCCGATGACACCTTGTCTATGACAAGCACATCCCCGTTAAGCTCAGATGCACTGTACTGTTTCTCGCCGTCTGAAGTCTTAACCGTGTATCCCGTACACTCCATATACTGATCCGGAATAGCCGTAAACTTAAGCATTCTGTCGCCTCTGATATCCGCAGACTCTCCATATAGTGTCTCTCCTGATGTCACGTTCTCTGCCTCTATCTGTCCGGCTCCGTCCGCTGACCATGTTATCTTATACACAGGTCTGTCAAACACAGCCCTCACATCAACTCTCGTATCCTTTGGCACTTTGTATGCAAATATCTTCTCTGCCACGCCCTGACTGATTCCATTTACAAGCCAGTCTGCAACTTCATATCCTTCTGCAGCCGTCGCTGTGAATTCCACATATGAAGCAGCACCTATCATCTCTCCTGATTCGAGCACCAGCTTTGTAGATGTGATCATGGCGCTCACCTCACCTGTTCCCTCTGTCTCAGGACCAAATGTGAGTACATCACCAACCAGCTCAAGACCAGCCATAACTGTCACATCAGATGAATCTCCGTCAACCGTGATCTTAAGGGTATCATTTACTTTCTTGTCTGAATATAACTTTATATTCTCCGTCTCGCTTGTCAGCTTATGTCCATTTATGATCCATTCTTTTACATTGTATCCATCATCAGGCACAACCTTGAATGTGATGACAGAATCTCTGTATATGTCTGTGATCTGCGCAGATTTGCTCTCCGTTGCATCACTTATGGTATCTCCTATCTGTATGTATGAAGGGAGATTTTTTCTTGACACATCTGCACTTATAGAGCCGTGTGTCTTTCCTGACGCCTCTCCAGCAGAAGCCTTCTCTATCACTTTCAGAGAATACTCAGCCTTCACGGATGGTGATATCTTTCTGTATGTGGCATTTACTGTCACATCCCCTGTAAATCCATCTGCCGGAGCACTCCACGTAAACGTGTATCTCTCTGTTCCGGACTCAGCATCCGCAGTCTCAGCCAGCTTTCCTTCTCCGCTGTTCTCCGCAAGACTGAATACATCCTCTCCTGCGTAATTTACCTTTATGTCAGCTATCTCATAATTTCTCTTCACCGCAAATGTGAATTTCAGATCATCCTTACTTGCATATGCGATACATCCGCCATTTGCCAGATCAGAATCTCCTGACCTTGCAGTCATCTCTGTGTCATTTCCTGATGTCCACGACACAACCGGCTGTTTGTAGAAGTATACGACAACCTTTGTATCCTTGCCGAGATATTCTAGTTCATACCTCTGGGCGCCAGCACCTTCTGCCTCAGCATCAACCTTCTCGCCATTTACCTCCCAGTATGCTATCTCGTAGCCTTCATTTGGAGTTGCTGTAAATACTATGTCACTACCCTGAAGCTGCTTGTCACCGGATACAAGTGCGTCTGTACCTCCTGCAACCACAGCATCTACTACACCGGCTGCATCATCATCCGCACCATATGTCACCTTGTATCTGTTCGGCGCAGTGTACTTAACTGTATAATCGAGGTCTGAAGCTATATCATACACTGTCATCGTCCTGAGATCCGCTGATACAGTTCCAAGTTCCTGTCCATCTGCTGCTGACCATCCGTCGAGAAGAAGTCCTGACGGAACTGTAACCTGAATGGTTACGTTGTCGCCTCGGCTGACTTCATATATACCGTCTTCACCGCTCTCTATAATCACTGTGCCGTCAACTCGCTGAGCCTTGACTGTGACATCCACACCTGTTGTCACTGTAGTCTTTCCATCGCTTCCAACAGTTACAGGCGAGACTGATATTTTGAAATTCTGTGCTTCTGCAAAATATGCCGTGATAAGTGTATCCTCGCTGATCTCCTCTGCATCATATGTGAGAGATGTGTTATTTGTCACTCCATCTTCCGCGAGAACGGTCTCCGGAACTCCATCTTCTCCCGTAACAGTCCAATGATCCAGAACATATCCTGCTGCCGGAACCGCAGTGAGTCTTACCTTCTGTTCTATATGAATGTTTGCACCTGAACCGAACGATTTTCCAATTGTTCCATCCGTCACATAGTTTGCTTTGAGTGTTCCATGAGCCTCATTGTCAGGCTTGTATGTCAGCTTGTGATATACAGGCTCAAAGTTTACTGCTACATTCATGTTTGCTTTCAGCTTATCCATCTGGATCTGGTCATCGCTGCACGCCTTGCCACCGGATGTTCCACACTGTGGATCCGTAACTGTCTTTCCATTTAGTGACCAGCTCTTAACCTTATATCCCTTATGAGGAGTAGCAGCTAAAGTGATCGTTGAGTTCTCAGGGAGTCTTGTTCCACTGTCAACTGTGAGTCCGTCACTGTTTTCATTTCCAGGCTGCTGGTACTTGATTGAAACTGTGCCATGTGTATTTGCCGGCCTGGCAGTGACGGTGTACACGTTTCCTGTCAGTGTGTATGATGCTTTAACCAGGTTTATTATATAGTTCTTCTCAAGTTCATTCATAACCTGTGAATGCTGATCGCCCACCTTGACGTATGCAACATCTATATCATATATACCCGGCAACAGCCCACTTACTCCATATGATCTGAGCTCGTAATCCCTGTCTCTCTGAGGCATTATGTCGGTATCCCATGCCTTGAGACCTGTTATCACCGCATCCTCGCACTCTCTTACAGAATCATTTACACTTTTCTCTGTATCCTGGGCAGCTATCTCAAGCTGTGCCCTTCCAACATTTATATTCTTCTGAGTCTTGTCTCCGCCATTTGATGCCGTTATCTGGAACATTCCAATAGACTTCGGTATAAACACGCCGTTTGCAAGTTCGTATTTGTCTGTGTCCTCAAATTCTCCTGTCTTATTATTCTTTATCTTAACTGTGTATTCTGAATCGTCCGTGATATCCTGAAGCTTTCCTGTATTGTCGTATGACACTCTCTCCAGAGACATCTTCACTGAATCTCCATATCTTACATTATCCTGCATGGTCAGATTCATGTTCGTCTTTCCCTCAAATGAGGTATATATAGCCATCGAGTCAGATATACTGTCGTTGTACTGTTTGTTTCCTGCAAAGTATACATATACGTTGTATATTCCCTGTCCGGCTGGCTCCCACTGTGCAGTATAGCAGCCATTTGCTCTGTCATACTTACCAGCTATGCGCTTGCTCTCAGGTCCTGTGATGACAAATTCCACATCTCCCTGTACATCCTCACCTGACAGTGATTTTGGCTGACAGCTGAGTGTGATCTTGTCTCCTGTATATGTGACCTCTGCTCCTGTGGTCTCAGATCTCACCGTCTTGGTCTGATATACTGATTTGAGATCAGTCTGGACCACCTTGACAGTATCTGACACATTCAGAGTCTTCTTTGAAGTCATCGTAAAACTTCCGCTTTCACTATCTGCCACATAATAGTACACCGTACTGTCTTCACTTCCCGATGTGTTTCCGAGGAGATAGAAGTTCTTGCTGCCATCCTCTGATACCCATTTTGCGAGTATCCTGTCATATGTAACATCATCAGATGCATATGACACCTTTTCACCTGCATAGTCATCTGCATTTACGCTGGTCAGCTTGTAAGTATTGCCATCAATATCTGCGATGAAATCTGATTCACTCACACCATATGCCGCGCCACCCACATCAGATGCTTTAAATGTCTGTGATTCATCCACGTAACCATCGCTGTCCTTTTTGACGCTTACGCTGCATGGATAGTAATTCTCGTTACTATCTTTCCACATATAGTTTGTTCCGTCGCTGACAAGAATATATTCCCTACTGTTATAAGATTTCTCTCCTTAGTCACGTTCTCCACCTTTGTAGTCTCTGAGCCCGATGCCCTGACTACGCTGCCATCCGACAGATCTTTATTCTCGGTATCGTTGTGCGCCAGAAGCATGACCTTGCTGTCCGCCTTATTTACAGTGAGTGTCGCAGTCTTGGTGTAGAGTGTGATGTCGTTGTAATAAACTCTGCATCGATATTCGTTTCCATCCATTTCATCACTTACATCAGTAAGTCTGAGCGTAGGATTGCTGCCTCCTGTCGATACGCTTCTCCATCCATTATCTGTATTAACCTGCCAGTTGTATCCAACGCTCTGGTTTACTCCATCCCCATCATAATAAACCGCATTTGCCGCAAATTCTGCATTTCCACCCGCAAACGTATTTGTATCATCAGGGTTCTTTGTTATATGGAAATTAGAACTGTCCTGAAGTGTCGTCGCGGTTGCCGGACGGCTGAACAGACTCTTTGAACCATTTGCCTGAAGAGCCCTCACTGCAAATGTGTAAGTCCTGTTGGAATATAGTCCCTTCACTTCATAGTCAGTAACTGTATATGGCACAACTGCCTTGCTGTTGTAATTACCTCCTGCATCAACGATACAGACCTCATAGTAATCTGCATCATTGGACGGTGACCACTCAAGACTGACACTGTTTCTCGTTGTGTCGACAACAGAAAGTCCCATCGGCATACGCGCCGGACGAACAACATTCTTAACATCATAGCCAATGACGAACACTGAATCACTGTCGCTGTTCAGCTTTGCAGTGTTCACCCGCAGCTGCCAGTCAAATGAGAAGCCTGTGCAGTCTGCCGGAACATTGTCCACCGTTCCACTGTATGTAACACCATTCGAGCTTACACGGGTGTAACCAAGACCCGCATGCTGGCTTGATGTCACACCGACAATGACCTTATTACCGAGTCCTCCGCCTCCAGCACCAAGCTTTTCGTTCGCCTCAAGGAACACTTCAGTCGAATACTCGTTCTCATCAGTCACAGATATCGTCTGAGTCTGATCTGCACCAGAGCTGGCATTTACAGAAGAATAATTGTTATTTCCACCTGACTGATAGGTGTACTTTAATTTACCTCCAAGAGTCTGGTATGTAGCAGGGTCTCCCGCTGTGTTATTCAGAATATTATTATATATCTCGTTGAGACCCTTGCTCCTTCTTGCAACCTTGTCGTAATCTGCCACATCTATGATTGAAGTTGAAGGTCCGAGACATACCGGCATAACCACCGGCTCCCATTTTCTCGCAATCGGATCATATATGGAGTATTCGTAATACATATATTTCAAACAGTACAGAACAACCTGATCAGAACCTCCACCTGCGGCATTATATGTTATCTCATATTCCGTTGTCTTTGTATTTGCATATTCAAAGCTTGCTCCATACGAAAGTTCAACCTCTACCTCACCTGCTCCGATGAGCTGGATCTCCGACGACACATACGCGCCAACTGATATTGACAAGTTAGCTGATACCGTGTTCGATGAACCTTTGCTTGTTGAATATGATGTTCCACCGTTATTTACATATTCATATACTTCCTGAACATCATCAAAATACGGACTTGCCTGA
>OMAM01000539.1_pt1 | contig 19609 bp, 16 predicted proteins | sample 1644621 | NCBI WGS metagenome assembly OMAM01 (sample SAMEA103958120, study PRJEB25191) | human gut metagenome | biome: human-associated habitat [ENVO:00009003]; feature: intestine environment [ENVO:2100002]; material: feces | place: Germany | collected 2013/2015 | reverse complement strand
CTGAGCTGGAGCCCATCCGCACCCGCCGCAAGGAGTGGGAGCAGCGCCTGCCCGAAGTGGTGGAGATCCTCAAAGAGGGCAGCGCCTACGCCGAAAAGACCGCTGCCGCCACACTGGACGAGGTGCGCAAGGCCATGCGCATCGACTACTTCGAGAACGATAACCTGCTGAAGTAAAATTTATGAGAGCACCCGAAACGCCTGCGGCGTTTCGGGCTCTTTTTATATGGGCAACGTCCTCGCCCTCTCAGGCGCTAACGCGCCAGATTCCCCCTTTTGTCACCTACGGTGACATCTTCCCCCGGAGCGGGGGAAGTCTTTCCTCAAAGGGAGAGCCTCTGGCGAAACCGTATACTTCGCAATTTAACCGGCAACTTTGCCGCCATGCCAAGGCCTCTCCCTTTGGGAGAGGTGGAACGGCGTAAGCCGTGACGGAGAGGGCGAGGACGCTAACGGTTGTAAATGCAGGTTTCTGCTATGCGATAAACGAAAAGCGTTTCTGCCCCTCTTTTTCATCGTTTACGAAAATTGCATAGAAAATGCGGTCAAACTATGCTAAAATAGCGGCAACAAGTACAGAAAGCCCCGTTTTGGGAGCGAGAAGAAAAAGGAGAACCACCATGCAAAAGACCATTTGGATCACCGGCGCAAGCTCCGGCATCGGCCGGGAATTCGCCCGCCGGTACGCCGCCATGGGCTGTCGGCTCATTCTGACCGCCCGCCGCGCCGACCGTTTGCAGGCTCTCGCCGAGGAGCTGCACACAGCCCACGGCACCGACTGCCGCATCGAGACCGCCGACCTCTCCCGCGCCGAGGAGTGCAGCCGCCTGTGCGAAGCACTGGCTGATGAGCACATCGACATCTTCATCAACAACGCCGGTTTCGGCGTCTGCGGCAGCATTCTGGAAACGGAGGAAGCCCGCGAGGAAGAGATGATCCAAGTGAACGTTGCCGCCATGGCGCGGCTGTTCCGCGCCGTGGTGCGCAAGATGCACGCGCAGGGCGGCGGCACCATCCTGAATGTGGCGTCCTCTGCGGGGCTTCTGCCCGGCGGGCCTTATATGGCGGGCTACTACGCCAGCAAAGCCTATGTGGTCAGCATGACCCGCGGCGTGGCCGAGGAGCTGCGGGAGATGCACAGCCCCGTCTACGTCTGTGCCCTCTGCCCCGGCCCGGTGGATACCGAGTTCAACGACCACGCCGGTGTGGTGTTTGCCCTGCGGGGCATCACGCCGGAGCTGTGTGTGGAGGAAGCTCTGCTGGGCATGATGCACCGCAAGACCATCATTGTGCCCTCTGCCTTTATGCGGCTGTGCACCAGCGCCCAGCGCCTTGTACCCATTCCCCTGCTGATGCCCATCGTGGCACGCCAGCAGAAGAAAAAGCTGGGGTAAAAGCCAAAGGTCGTCCAAACTTGTCAACAAGCCCAAATTAAGCCGGGATATCTTGTGCACCGTGACAAGGCGCGGCGGTCTGCGCAAGCTGTTGCACAGAAAAACGACGGTTTTGCGTTCTGTTTTTCGGCAGAAAAGCGAAAATCGAAAGAAAGTACAATAAAACTTCACAAGAATGTGCCTTGACACTTTCTGCAAAGGATGCTAGACTGGTATACAAGTAAGGGCGCACTCCGGCACGGCCGGATACGACGCGCTTTGCAAAGCAGCACGGTGCGGTTTTGCACCGTGTAAAATATGGTTTTTTGACAGGAGGACTTTATTATGGCACAGTGCACTCCCAAATCTTTTGACCTGACCGGCAAGGTGGCGCTGATCACCGGCGCATCCTACGGCATCGGCATGGCAATTGCAAAGGCTATGGCAGCCAACGGCGCTACCATCGTGTTCAATGATATCAAGCAGGAGCTGGTGGACAAGGGTCTGGCTTCCTATGCAGAGGCCGGCATCAAGGCTTACGGCTACGTCTGCGACGTCACCGATGAGGACGCCGTCAATGCAATGGTGGCAAAGATCACCGAGGAAGTCGGCCACATCAACATTCTGGTCAACAACGCCGGTATCATCAAGCGCATCCCCATGACCGAGATGAGCGCTGCCCAGTTCCGTCAGGTCATCGATGTTGACCTGAATGCTCCCTTCATCGTGGCAAAGGCCATCATCCCCGACATGATCGCACAGGGCGGCGGCAAGATCATCAACATCTGCTCCATGATGAGCGAGCTGGGCCGTGAGACCGTCTCCGCCTACGCTGCAGCCAAGGGCGGCCTGAAGATGCTGACCAAGAACATCGCCTCCGAGTACGGCGAGTACAACATCCAGTGCAACGGCATCGGACCCGGCTACATCGCTACCCCGCAGACCGCACCTCTGCGCGAGATCCAGCCCGACGGCAGCCGTCATCCCTTCGACCAGTTCATCGTTGCCAAGACCCCCGCAGGCCGCTGGGGCGAGGCCGAGGATCTGGGCGGACCCGCTGTGTTCCTGGCATCTGAGGCCTCTGACTTTGTCAACGGCCTGATCCTGTATGTGGACGGCGGCATTCTGGCCTATATCGGCAAGCAGCCCCAGTAAGCGCTGAGGGCACTCCGCAGTTCTTGACCGGGGACTGCCGCACAGCGTTGTGTGGCAGTCCCCTTTTGTTTGTACGGGAAAGGATGTTATGCTATAATGGAAAAAGCACATCAGGATATCCCTTGGGTGCCCCATGCCGAAATTTCCCCGGAACCCTGCGGCCCCGGGGTGCAGCGCCGCGTGCTGGCCTACAGCAAGGACGCCATGTGTGTGGAAAACACCTTTGAGACCGGCGGCGTGGGTGCCATGCACTGTCACCCCCACACCCAGATCACCTATATCATCTCCGGGCGATACCGCTTTACCATCGGGGACGAGACCCGGGAGGTGGGCCCCGGCGACACCCTGCTCAAGCAGAACGGCGTCATGCACGGCTGTGTCTGTCTGGAGGGCGGCGTGATGCTGGATTTCTTTACCCCCATGCGGGAGGACTTTGTATAATCCCTGCGCACCGCAGGGAAAAATAAGAAGGAGAACCATTGTTATGAAGATCGCACTTATCAACGAGAACAGTCAGGCCGCCAAGAACGGCATCATTGAAGCTGCCCTGAAAAAGGTGGTGGAGCCCATGGGTCATGAGGTGGTCAACTACGGGATGTACGCCGCCGACGATGCTGCACAGCTGACCTATGTGCAGTGCGGCATTCTGGCTGCTATCCTGCTGAACAGCGGCGCTGCGGACTACGTTGTTACCGGCTGCGGCACCGGCGAGGGTGCCATGCTGGCACTGAACAGCTTCCCCGGCGTCATCTGCGGCCATGTGGAGGACCCCGTGGACGCCTACACCTTTGCCCACGTCAACGACGGCAACGCCGTTGCCATGCCCTTTGCCAAGGGCTTCGGCTGGGGCGGCGAGCTGAACCTTGAGTACTGCTTCGAGAAGCTGTTCGGCTTTGGCCACGGTCAGGGCTACCCCAAGGAGCGCGTTGTGCCCGAGCAGCGCAACAAGAAGATTCTGGACGGCGTGCGTGCTGCCACCTTCAAGCCCCTCATCGAGTGCCTGAAGAGCATCGATCAGGAGCTGCTGAAGGGCGCTGTGGCGGGTGCAAAGTTCTCTGAGCTGTTCTTCGCCTCCTGCAAGGACGAGGAGCTGGCCGCTTACGTCAAGACCCTGCTGTAAGCTGCGGAGGAGATCATGCAAGGACTGACCCTGTTCAACCTGAACCTCACCCACCTGCTGGATGCTTTTCTGGAAACTGCAGTGCCCATGATCGCCGGTCTTGCCGAGGTGGTGGGTCTGTTCATCATCATCACCAGTCTGGCCAAGGCTACCTTCTACTATGTCCGCGCCACCTTCTTCAACGACCACCGGGACTTCCACCATGAAATGAGCAGCGGCCTGACCACCGCGCTGGAATTTCTGATGTCGGCAGAGATCGCCAAGACCTTTTTGCTGCAAAATTTGGAGTCGGTGGTGCCGCTGGCGGCTACCTTTGCGCTGCGCGCTTTGATGAGTATGCTGCTGCACTGGGAGATGGAGGGCGGCCACCGCCCGGCCAACGCCAAGGAAAAGGACAAGTCCGGTTCACCGAAGGACGGCAAAAACGGCTGACAGGCAAAAGATTTGCCAAACTTTAGCAGGGCAGAGTTTCACCGTGTTGTGAAAAACGTAAAACCTTGAGATGAATACTTGACAGGTTTGCACAAAGAGACTATACTCGTGCCATCGAAAGCAAAGGCGCTGACGGAAGAGATTCCGCCAGCGCCTTTTGTGTTTTCGGGGATATTGCCGCTCAGGGGAAGATAGAGGGTCTCCTGAGTGCAAATGAAGCGTTCCTGCGTGCGATCGGCACGGGGAACACCGCACACGCCAAAAGGTTCTGGTGGCCTTGCGGCATCACATTCGTGGGAGGTATGAAAAGTTATGTTCAGCTCCATCAACACCTGTTGGACGCTCGTGGGAGCGTTCCTCGTCTACTTCATGCAGGCGGGCTTCGCCTTGTGCGAAGCCGGTTTCACCCGTGCCAAGAACACCGGTAATATTCTGATGAAGAATATGATGGACTTCTGCATCGGCACCCCGTGCTACTGGCTCATCGGCTTCGGCCTGATGTTCGGCGGCACCGGCGCACTGATCGGCGGTTTCGATCCCTTCATTCAGGGCGATTACAGCCATCTGGGTCTGGATATCCCCCTGTGGGTGTACATCGTGTTCCAGACCGTGTTCTGCGCTACGGCAGCCACCATCGTCTCCGGCTCCATGGCCGAGCGCACCAACTTCAAGGCCTACTGCGTGTACTCCGCCGCCATCTCGCTGGTGGTGTACCCCATCTGCGGCCACTGGATGTGGGGCGGCGGCTGGCTGCAGAGCATGGGTTTCCACGATTTTGCAGGTTCCGCAGCCGTGCATAATGTGGGCGGCGTCATCGCTCTGCTGGGCGCTTGGATGCTTGGCCCCCGTATTGGCAAGTACGATAAGGACGGCAACCCCCACGCCATCCCCGGCCACAACCTGACCGCCGGTGCTCTGGGCGTGTTCATCCTGTGGTTCTGCTGGTTCGGCTTCAACGGCGGCTCTTCCCTGAGCCTGTCCACCGATGCCACTATGACCCTGACCGGTCTGGTCTGCTTCAACACCAACCTTGCCGCAGCCGTTGCTACCTGCGTGACCATGATCTTCACCTGGCTGCGCTACGGTAAGCCGGATGTCTCCATGACCCTGAACGGCTCTCTGGCGGGCCTTGTGGCTATCACCGCAGGCTGCGATACCGTCTCCCCCTTTGGCGCTTTCTTCATCGGCTTTGTGGCTGGGTTCCTTGTGGTGCTGAGCGTGGAATTCTTCGATAAGATCGCCAAGGTGGATGACCCCGTAGGTGCTGTTTCCGTCCACTTTGCAAACGGCGTCTGGGGCACCATTGCGGTGGGACTGTTCTCCACCGGTTCCAACACCGCCCATGCCGGTCTGTTCTACGGCGGCGGTCTGGCACAGCTGGGCACTCAGCTGCTGGGTCTGGTCTGCGTGGATGCCTACGTTGTGATCGTGATGTTCATCATCTTCAAGATCATTGACAAGACCCTTGGCCTGCGTGTGCCCGCCGAGGTGGAAATCGACGGTCTGGACATCCACGAGCACGGTCTGGCTTCCGCTTATGCAGGCTTTGCCATCTCGGATGCTAACTCCGCTGCCATGACCCCCAACGAGAACACCGATCTGGGTGAGGATGACGTCACCAAGGCGACCGCAAAGCAGATGGATGCAGCCGTGCCGGTGGTGCGTGAACCTGTGATCCACGATGGCGTCTACGACACCGGTATGCATAAGGTGTCCATCATTGCAAAGCTGGCAAAGTTCGATCAGCTCAAGACTGCCCTGAATGATCTGGGTGTCACCGGCATGACCGTGACGCAGGTCATGGGCTGCGGCATCCAGAAGGGCACGCCTGAAAAGTACCGCGGCGTGCCGGTGGATACTACCCTGCTGCCCAAGATCAAGGTGGAAGTCATCGTCTCCCGCATCAGCGTGGACGCTGTGGTGGAAGCTGCCAAGAAGGCGCTGTACACCGGCCACATCGGCGATGGCAAGATCTTTGTCTATAACGTGACCCGCGTGGTCAAGATCCGCACCGGCGAGGAAGACTACGCCGCTCTGCAGGATGTGGAGTAACCCTCCACTAAATTCTCCGCTGTTCCCGCTGCGGCGGCAGTCAGGCTGCTCCGACACAGTTCCCGCCGCCCGGCGTGACAGATAGATCGTTCTCCTTTTTCCTTTTCCTTTTTTTGTTCGAATCAACAGTAAGTCGAAAGCCCCGCTCCTGCGCACAAGGGAGCGGGGCTTTTGCTGTGAAAAAAGTACCCCGGAAACGCCGACAGGCGTTTCCGGGGCACTTATCATTTATACCTTACAGGCTGCGGGTGCGGATCTCGGTGGTGACCTTGGCGATGAAGTCCTCAAGGCTCATCTCGGTGGTCTCACCCTTGCGGTCGCGCACGGAGATGTTGCCGGCCTCGGCTTCCTTGGCGCCCAGCACCAGCATATAGGGCACGCGGTCCACCTGCTGTGCGGCACGGATCTTGTAGCCGATCTTCTGGTTGTCGTCATCCAGCACAACGCGGACACCGGCATCAGCCAGCTTCTCGGTCACATCCTGTGCGTACTCCAGCGTCTTTTCGGACACGGGCAGCACCTTGACCTGCGTGGGAGCCAGCCAAGTGGGGAACTTGCCCTTGGTCTCCTCGATCAGGTAGGCCATGAAGCGGTCCAGAGAACCCAGAATTGCGCGGTGCAGCACCACGGGGGTCTTTTCGGAGCCGTCCTTGTCCACATAGGTCAGGTGGAACTTTGCGGGCAGGCAGAAGTCCAGCTGGCAGGTGGACAGGGTGTACTCGGCACCCACGGCGGGCTTGACGTTCACGTCCAGCTTGGGGCCGTAGAAGGCGGCCTCGCCGATCTCCTCGGTGAAGTGGATGCCCAGCTCGGTCAGCACCTCGCGCAGAGCGCTCTCGGCGTGGTTCCACATGGCATCGTCATCGTGGTACTTCTTCTTGTCGGCGGGGTCGCGCAGGCTCAGCACGCAGCGGTAATCGGTGATGTTGAAGTCCTTGTACACCTCAAAGATCAGGTTGCACACGTCTGCCACTTCGCTCTTGATCTGCTCCGGGGTGCAGAACAGGTGGGCATCGTTCTGGCAGAAGTGACGGCCGCGCTCAATGCCCTTCAGGGTGCCGGAGGACTCGTAGCGGAAGTCGTGGGCGATCTCGCCGATGCGCATGGGCAGGTCACGGTAGGAGTGGGGACGATTTGCGTAGATCATCATGTGATGGGGGCAGTTCATCGGGCGCAGAACATAGCTCTCGCCCTCCATCTCCATGGCGGGGAACATGTTCTCGCGGTAGTGATCCCAGTGACCGGAGGTCTTATACAGGTTCACAGTGCCGATGCAGGGAGTCATAACGTGCAGGTAGCCGCGTGCACGCTCCTTCTCCTTGATATAGTTCTCCAGCTCCTGCCAGACGGTGTAGCCTGCGGGCAGGAACATGGGCAGGCCGCGGCCCACCAGATCATCGGTCATGAACAGGCCCATCTCCTTGCCGATCTTGCGGTGATCGCGCTCACGGGCCTCCTGCTGCTCCTTCTCCCATGCGTCCAGCTCTTCCTGATTGCGGAAAGCCACGCCGTTGATACGGGTCAGCATCTTGTTTTCCTTGTCGTTCTTCCAGTATGCGCCGGACTGCTGGGTGATCTTGAAGGCCTTCAGCGCCTTGGTGTAGGTCAGGTGGGGTCCGATGCACATATCCACGTACTCGCCCTGCTGGAAGAAGCTGAACTCGGTCTCGTCGGCCAGATCCGCCATGTGCTCGATCTTGTAGTGCTCCTGACGCTCCTCCATCAGCTTCTCAGCCTCGGCACGGGGCAGGATGAAGGGCTTGATGGGCAGGTTCTCCTTGACGATCTTGCGCATCTCTTTTTCGATGTTGGCCAGATCCTCGTCGCTCAGCTTCTGGTCGCCCAGATCGACATCGTAGTAGAAGCCGTTCTCGGTGGCAGGGCCGAAGGCAAAATCAGCCTGCGGGTACAGGCGCTTGATGGCCTGTGCCATAACGTGAGCAGCGGTGTGACGGATAACGTGCAGCTCCTGATCCTGCGGGCACTCGTCCACATGACCGTCCTTGTAGATGATCTTCATAGTAGATTCTCCTTTGACAATGCGGTGTTGAACAAAAATAAAAAGCGCTTCACCCCGTAAAACTCACGGGATGAAGCGCCGATATATGTCTGCGTTCCACGGTTCCACCCGAATTGCGCGCTCCCCGGCGGGGAAACGCGCCCCTCGCAGTGCTGTAACGGGCACGCCCGGCAGAGGTTCGCCTCTGCACTCTGCGGTGGTAGAAGCCGGGGTCATGGCAGGCTGCTTGCAGCACCCGGAAACCCGGGGCAGCCCTCTCTGCGGCATGAAAAGCGGGGCTTCAGTTTGTCCGCATCAATGTTTTGGACAGGATGAAACTACGCTGATTGTAGCACGCCGGAACAAAAAAATCAAGAGATAGCGGCAGAAATGTATAAAATCGTTCTCCCCTCTGCGCCTTGCCACAGGCGGCGAAGCAGTGTATAATAGGCGCAGAACGCTACAACGCCGGAAACCCCGGCAGATACAGGAGGAAATGAAGATGAATAAACCGGTACTGGTCGTCATGGCAGCCGGCATGGGCAGCCGCTACGGCGGTATGAAGCAGATCGACCCGGTGGGCCCCAACGGACAGGTCATTATGGACTACTCCCTCTACGATGCCCGCCGCGCCGGCTTTGAGACGGTGATCTTTGTCATCAAGCACGAGATCGAGGACGCCTTCAAAGCTGCCATCGGTGACCGCGTGGCGAAAGCAATGAACGTGAAGTACGCTTTTCAGCAGCTGGAAGAGCTGCCCGCAGGCTTTGCCGTGCCGGAGGGGCGCGTAAAGCCTTGGGGCACCTGCCACGCTGTGCTGGCTGCAAAGCCCCTCATTGACGGCCCCTTTGCGGTCATCAATGCGGACGACTACTACGGCCCGGAGGCGTTTCAGGTGATGTACGATTACCTGTCCACCCACGCCGATGATGATTTCTACCGCTACTGCATGGTCAGCTATCTGCTGAAAAATACCCTGTCCGAGAACGGCAGCGTGGCACGCGGCGTGTGCATCAAAAACGAGGACGGCACTCTGCAAAGCGTGACCGAGCGCACCCGCATCGAGCCCTGCGGCGGCGGTGCACATTACACAGAGGACGGCGGCGAGAGCTGGGTAGACCTGCCCGGCGACACCCCCGTGAGCATGAACCTGTGGGGCTTCGGTAAAAGCTTTCTGGACGAAGCCGAGCAGCGCTTTGCGGGCTGGCTGACCGAGAATCTGCCGGTGAATCCCCTGAAGTGCGAGTACTTCCTGCCGCTGGTGGTGACCGAACTGATCGAGGAGAACAAGGCAAAGATTCAGGTGCTGCGCAGCACCGATAAGTGGTTCGGCGTCACCTATCGGGAGGACAAGCCTTTGGTGGTGGATGCCATCGCCCGCAAGACCGCCGAGGGTCAGTACCCCGAGAAGCTGTGGGAGTGAGTGCCCGCAATAGCGGAAAATTATTTTAACCAGAACAAAGTCGGACAGCCCGCAGGCTGCCCGACTTTGTGTTTTCATGGGGTGGAACGTATTTACAAAAACCGTTCCAGCTGGATGCGGTTGTCCTCTTCAAAATCCTGCAGGCGCTGGGCAAGGCGCTTTGCGCCCGGGGCGGCGTTGGGGTAGTCCTTGCAGCTTTTCACGCAGTCCACCACCCCCATGCCGCTGCCCTGCGTGAGCATCTCGGCCAGATTGCGGGTGGATTTGTCCGTAAGGGTCTTGAGCCCGATGCCCATTTTCGTGTTCAGCTTTGCCATGGTGCTCTGCCCCTGCGCGCTGCCGCCGCAGGCTTCTATGGCAGTGTGTGCTTCCTGATTCAGCTGGTGGTAGATGTTGCGCTGGCGCAGCAGCTCGGCCTTGAACTGCACATCGTTGGTCATGGGTAAGATCTGCTCCAAGGTGTTCTTGCCCATCTCGGTGTTCTGCACCACCGCTTCCAGCAGGTTCAGGTTGTCGTTTTTCTGGTTTTCCATACAAAAAATCCCCCTTTGGCACTTAGTATGTGTTCAAAGGGGGATTTTATACGGTTGTATTTCACTTTAAGGCTTCCCCCGGTCGGGGGAAGCTGTCACCGCAGGTGACTGATGAGGGCGCACCATCAGCTGCTGCTTATCTGTACCCCTCATCCGGCGCTACGCGCCACCTTCCCCCCAAGGGGTGAAGGCTTTTGAAAGGCGATGTTATTCGCCGTTTTATGATGTGCTCTCAGCAGATCTTATTGCCGCCGGAGATCTGGATGCCGCGCAGCCGCTCGTCACAGATGGCATACAGGCGCTGCCAGCAGTTGGCGGCGCTGTCCAGCTCGTCCAGCCCTGCCACCGCAACGCTCAGGGTGAAAGGCACACGCTTCATCATACCCATGGAGGTGACGCACTCGTGGGGCATTTCGGCGTAGATGTTCCGCATCTGCTGTGCCAGCTGCCCGCCGTCCATATCCAGACAGCCTACCACAAAGGTGGTGCCGGTCAGGCGGCAGACGATCTGACTGCCCGGGATGTCGAAATACTTTTTCCACTGGTTTGCCACAAAGCAGATCAGCTGATCCATCACCGGCTGACCGTAGGTATCCCGCAGCTGTGCGCCGTGATCCAGCGATATCAGCGCCACAGCGGCCTTGCGTCCCTGCTGCGCCCAGCGATCCAGCTCGGCGGCGATCACAGTCTCAAGGTAGCGGCGGTTGTACACGCCGGAAAGAAAATCGTGGTTCAGGTCCTCGCGGCACAGCTCCCGCTCGCGGGCGCTCATGCGTTCTTCCGGCAGCAGGTTGCCTGCCAGCGGGGCAGACATGGTGATCCGCCACAGCTTGCCGTCTGCCCGCACCGTGCGGTGCAGCACGCAGCTTACCCGGCCGTTGCACAGGGCATAGCTCACCTGTAAGCCCTCGTCCTGCCAGCCGGTGTCCTGTGGCAACTCGTCCAGCAATACCGTCTCAAACGCAGCCTGTGCGCCCTCGGCAAAGGTGCGCAGATCCTGCTCTGTCCATTCTCTGTCCATCTGTAATTTCCCCATCATCAGTACGCGCCGCCGCTTCCGACGGGCGAAATTCCAATTTTCCCACAAATCCGGGAACTTACGGCTATTATACCATTGAAATACAGATTTTTCCAGCAAAACGCACAAATTTTTACGGCAGTTTTTACAATTCTGTCAAATTGCTGATTCTTTCACGTTTTGAACGTCTGCATTGCAGCGGCAGTACACGGCGCACTCGGCTTCGATCTGCGCGGCAAGGGCTTTGGAGTCAAAACCGGCCTTGGCACGCCATGCCCAGTTGCCGCCCAGCTTGCCCGGGGTGTTCAGGTGCGCTTCGGCACCCAGACCCAGCCAGTCGTACATGGGAATGATGGCTCTGTCCGCCACCGAGCCCAGCGCCGCCCGCAGCAGCGCGGTGCGCGCGGCGGCAGTCTTGACGGCTGCTACCTCCTTGGCGGTAGGCTTGCAGGGGGTCAGGTGCAGGTAGGCCGCAGCGGTGGCCTTTTCCTTTTCGGAAGCGCCGTTCTCCCACCAGTCGGTCAGGGTGGTGTTGTCGTGGGTGCCGGGGTAGACCACGCCGTTCTTGACATGGTTATGGGGCAGGTACTCGTTGTCCCCGCCGCCGAAGGCAAACTGCAGCACCTTCATGCCCGGGAAGGTGCTGTCGGCCAGCAGCTTGCGCACGCTGGGGAACAATTCGCCCAAGTCCTCGGCAATGATGGGCAGCTTGCCCAGTGCGGCTTCCAGTGCATCGAACAGCTCCATGCCGGGGCCGTTCTCCCACTTGCCGGTGCGGGCGGTGGCGCTGGTGGCCGGGATGGCCCAGTAGGTGTCAAAGCCGCGGAAGTGGTCGATGCGCAGCAGGTCGTAGATGCCCAGCGCGTGGCGCACCCGGCGAACCCACCATGCGTAGCCGGTCTTTTTGTGGTATGCCCAGTCGTACAGAGGGTTGCCCCACAGCTGGCCGTCTGCGGAGAAGTAGTCCGGCGGGCAGCCCGCCACCCGGGCAAAGCGGCCGTCGGCGTCCAGCTCAAACAGCTTGCCGCCCACCCATGCGTCCACCGAGTCGGCAGAGACGTAGATGGGGATATCGCCCAGGATCTGCACGCCCTTCTCGTTGGCGTAGGCTTTGACGGCCTGCCACTGGACGCTGAACTTGTACTGCACAAACTTCCAGAAACCGATCTCCTCTTCGTTTGCGGCAGCAAAGGCAGCCAGCGCGGCCTTGTCGCGGCGGCGGTAGGGTGCGTCCCACTCCACCCAGTTCTTCATCTTGTTGGCTACCTTCAGCGCCATGTACAGGGCATAGTCGTCCAGCCAATCCTCGTTGGCAAGGGTAAAGGCGTAGTAGTCGTCAGGGTAGTAGTAAGCACAGCCGTGCAGCCCGGCGCACTGGCTGCGCCATGCGGCGTAAGCCTTGCGCAGCACTGCAAAGCGGCTGACATACAAAGTGCCGTAGTCCACCTCCAGCGGGTCTTTGCCCCAGCTTTCGGCCTTGAGGTCTGCGGCGGTCAGCAGACCCTCTTTTTCCAGCGCTTCCAAGTCCACAAAATAGGGGTTGCCCGCAAAGGCAGAGCAGCTCTGGTAGGGGCTGTCGCCGTAGCCGGTGGGGCTGAGCGGCAGCAGCTGCCAGATCGTTTGTCCTGCCGCAGACAGGAAATCCACAAATTGAAATGCCGCCTTGCCAAAGCAGCCGATCCCGTAAGGGCCGGGCAGACTGGATACCGGCATCAGAATACCACTTTCACGCATGATCCGTTACCTTCCTCGCTGTCAATTTTCGGGAATATTCGTTGTTTCCTATCATAACATAACCGCAAACTATTTTCCACAGGCAAAAATCGTGGTATACTGGTTTTTATGGGGTACCCCCTCAGCTTCGCTGCGCTCAGCAGCTCCCCCAAGGGGGCGCCTTTAGACTATGCCGGAAACTTTATCGCCACCGTTGGAGCCGTCCCCTTGGGGAAGGTGGATTGCCGCGAAGCGGCAAGACGGAAGGGGTATTTTGCGCATTTTCAATCGTTCTATTTTACAGGAGGTACTCGCGCGATGCAGCGCACAGAAAAATACTTTGAGCAGGACGCTTTCCGCACGGAATGCGAAAGCGTCATCCTTGCCGCAGAGCCGGACGAAAAGACCGGCGGCGGGCGCATTGCGCTGGACGGCACGGTGTTCTACCCGGAGGGCGGCGGTCAGCCCGCCGACCGGGGCACGCTGACCCTGCCGGACGGCACGGTGCTGCAGGTGCAGGACGTCCACGAGCAGGCGGGCGTCATCTGGCATACGGTGGATGCCCTGCCCGCTGCCGCAGCGCCCGGCGCAGCCGCTGCCGGCTGCATCGACTGGGACTGGCGGTTTGACAAAATGCAGCAGCACACCGGCGAGCATATCCTTTCCGGCATTTTGCACCAGATGTTCGGGGCGGAGAATGTGGGCTTCCATGTGGGCAGCGAGGTGGTGCGCATGGACACCAGCGTGCCCATCAGCCCCGAGGGGCTGCGGCAGGCAGAGCTTGCCGCCAACCGCATCGTGTGGCAGGATGTGCCGGTGCTGGTCAGCTACCCCACCCGGGAGGAGCTTGCCGCTCTTGTCTACCGCTCCAAAAAGGAGATCGAGGGACAGGTGCGCATCGTGACCATCCCGGGTGCGGACGTCTGCGCCTGCTGCGGCACTCATACCCGCACCACCGGTCAGGTGGGGCAGATCAAGATCCTTGCCAGCGAGAACTACAAGGGCGGTGTGCGGCTGAGCGTGGTGTGCGGTGCCCGTGCGCTGGCGGCAGCGCAGGCCATGCGCGCCCGTCAGGCGGATATCGGCGCGCTGCTCTCTGCCAAGGCCGACCAGACCGCTGTGGCGGTGCACCGCGTATACGACGAGTATACCGCGCTTAAATTTACACACTTCGGACTGTGCAGCCAGCTGTTTGACGCCCTTGCGCAGCTGGCCGTGCCCGATGCGGACGCCATCCGCACCCTGCCGGGACTGGACCCGGACGGGCTGCACCGGCTGGCTGTCCGCCTGACCGAAGCCACCACCGGCCTGTGCGCCGCCCTGACCCCCACCGAAAAGGGCACCGGCTACTGCCTTGCCCGGCGGGACGGCGATGTGCGCGCCCTGACCAAGGCACTGAACGCCGCCCTGAACGGACGCGGCGGCGGCAAGCCCGGCATCTGTCAGGGTAGCTGCGCCGCCACCCCGGAGCAGGTGGAGAGATTTTTGAAAGAGAGAAATTTGTAAGCATCCTCGCCCTCTCAGGCGCTGACGCGCCAGCTCCCCCAAAGGGGGAGCCCTTGGCAAAACCGGAGAGTTTTCCGCACTGCCAAGGCCTCTCCCTTTGGGAGAGGTGGATTTGCGAAGCAAAGACGGAGAGGGCGAGCCACGTTAAATTTAAGGAGAACAACAAACTATGAGAATGCGTTTCAAACCCTATGCCCACGACGAACTGATGGCCGCGGATTTCCATGTGCACGAGCCCCTCATCTGGGGCGGCAAATGGCACGGCCAGTATGCCCGCCCGGAGCAGCCCTTTATTCTGGAACTGGGCTGCGGCAAGGGCGGCTTCATCTCCCAGCTGGCCTGCGCCCACCCGGAAAATAACTATCTGGGCATCGACATCACCGACAAGGTGCTCATCCTTGCCAAGCGCAAGATCGAAGCCGCCTATCAGGCAGCGGGACGTCCCATCGACAACGTAAAGATCATGAGCACCGATATCGAGCGCATCAAGGGCGTTATCACCCCGGAGGACGAGGTCAGCCGCATCTACATCAACTTCTGCAATCCGTGGAGCAAGAACGACTCCTCCCACAAGCACCGCCTTACCTACCCGCGCCAGCTCATCAACTACCGCGAGTTCCTCAAGGACGGCGGCGAGATCTACTTCAAGACCGACGACGATGATCTGTTCCGGGACAGCGTGGAGTACTTCCCCGCTTCCGGCTACGACATCGAGTGGATCACCTACGACCTGCACGAGAACGAGCCGGCGTGGAACATCCGCACCGAGCACGAGGGAATGTTCACCGAGATGGGCATCAAGATCAAGGCGCTCATTGCCCGCAAAAAGCCCGGTGCCGACAGCGTGACATGGGTAGACCCCAAGGTGCTCAAGCGGATGGCGCGGGAAGCTGCCGCCGAAGCCGCCGCACAGGAAGGCGAAGGAAATGTCTGACCCCTGTGAGCTGTGCCTGAATAATGTTCAGGACGAATACGGCAGCTACTACTGCGCGCAGGGCGCTGCGCTGGACGAGGACGAGATGGCGCGCTATCTTGCGCACAATACCGCTGCCTGTCCCTTTTTTGAGCCGGGGGACGAATATAAGATCGTATCCAAACAGAACTGAAGAACGGAGGTGCTCATGGTTAGTTTTCTCACCGGGACTATGGTGTGCGGGTTCTCGCTGTACCATATTCTGGCCTATTTCCTGATCTATTCCTGCATGGGCTGGTGTCTGGAGGTCATCTATGCCGCCGCCACCACCGGCCAGCTGGTGAACCGGGGCTTTTTGAATGGCCCGGTCTGCCCCATCTACGGCTTTGGCATGATCATTGTGCTGTTTGCGCTTACGCCCTTGCAGCACAGCGTCCTGCTGCTGTATCTCGGCGGCGTCATCCTGCCCAGTGCGCTGGAGCTGGTGGGCGGCTGGGCGCTGTATAAGCTCTATCACACCCGCTGGTGGGATTACAGCGATTTCCCCTTTAACATCGGGGGCTATATCTGCTTGGAATTCTGCCTGCTGTGGGGCGTGGGCACGCTGGTGGTCATGCGCATCGTGCACCCGGTGGTGGCGGACCTTGTAGCCCTCATCCCGCCCTTTGTGGGGGTCATCCTCATGTGCTTTCTGTACGCCGTGTACGCGGTGGACGTGGTGGCTACCGCCATTGCCGCCTCTGCGCTGGCCGATACGCTGGACACCATGGAGCAGCTGGGCGACAGCATCCACGCCGTCAGCGATGCTATGACCCAGCTGCTGGGCACCACCACCCTGAACGCCGACCAGAAGCTGGACGAGCAGCGCCTGCAGCTCAAGCTTGCTGCCGCCGAGGCCCGCGAAGCCGCACCGAAAAAGCGCGCCCTGCGTGAAACGCTGGCCGCCGTCCGCGCCAAGACCGATGAGGCCCGCGAGGCCGCAAAGCATGCTTCCGAGATCGCCAAGCTCAACACCGCCGAAGCCGCCAAAGCCGCACAGCTGGCCGCCAAGGGCACGGTGGAGCGCGCTGCCGAGCTGCTGCGTCTGGAACAGCTGGCCGAGGAGCTGCAGGCCCGCAGCGATGAAATGCAGGCCCAGCTGCTGCGCACCCCCCGCATCGTGGGCCCGCGCCGCATGCTGCGCGCCTTCCCCGGCCTGAAGCACGGCGTGAAAAAGACCACCCTCAAGGCCCTGCGCCTTGGTCTTGCCCGCCGGGAAAGTTCCAAAGAAGAACCGAAGAAAGCCGGCTCCGACACCCGCCCAAAAGACCGCTGCATCCCGTGCAGCGGTCTTTTTATACCCTGTCTTCCGGACCCGACCGGCGTTCCGTTCTTTTTGTTATAAAGTTTTAAATATCTATTTCCAAAGGTTTAAAATCGTGTTATACTGTCTTACAGAATGACATATTTTGTCGAAAACGTCTAACAGCGAGGGATTTACAATGTCCGAAGAACTGAAGTTGAATGAAAATGTCAGCGCACCGCAGCCCGATGCGCTTGCACGGATCGCTCGCAAAGACGACTTCCTGCAGCAGCTGCAGGAGTTTCTGGCGCAGCACAAGGGCGAGAACTGGTGTGTTGCCGCCATCGATCTCGAGCATTTCAAACTGTATACCGAGCTGTACGGTGCTCCGCAGGCGCGCAACCTGATGCTGTCCCTTGCCGCCCTTCTGCTGGAGCACAGCAAGGTGACCGGTTCTCCGGTGGGCTACTTTGGCAGTGACGATTTTGTGCTCTGCCTGCCGGACGACAAGGAGCAGCAGCTGGCCATTATCAGCCAGCTGCAGACCTGCGTGAACAGCCACAGGCAGGACGTTACCTCCTTCCTGTCTTTTGGTGTGTGCCCTGTGGCCGAACATCCGGACGCCGACGTACAGACCTTGTGCAGCTATGCGCAGATCGCGTCGGTAGACCCCTGCCCGGCCGTGGGCGGTGTGCACCGCTTTACGCCGACCATGCTCAGCCGGATCAAGGAGCAGCGCCAGCTGCTGAGCGAGCTGGAACACGGCCTGAAAAATCACGAGTTCTGCTTCTTTCTGCAGCCCAAGTGCAACAGCATGACCCGCGCCATCGTGGGCATGGAAGCACTGGTGCGCTGGAACCACCCCACCCGCGGCTGCGTGCCCCCGTCTGAGTTCATGCCCCTGCTGGAAAGCACCGGCCTTGTGACCCAGCTGGATCAGTACATCTGGGAATCCGTCTGCAAGACCCTGCACAAGTGGCAGGAGAGCGGCAGCAATCTTGTGCCGGTATCCGTGAACGTTTCCGTGGTGGATATCGTCAATCTGGATGTGCCGCAGATCTTCTCCGACCTTGTGGAAAAATATCAGCTGGAGCCCAAGCTCCTGCTGGCCGAGATCACCGAGACCATGCTGGCCGAAAACGCTTCTCTGGTGGAAAACACCATCCAGGGCCTGCACCGCAAAGGTTTCTCTGTGATGATGGACGACTTCGGCAGCGGCTATTCTTCGCTGAACATGCTCAAGGACACCAATGTGGACGCCATCAAGCTGGACATGAAGCTCATCGATATGAACCAGCAGAACCGCAGCAAGGGCGTGCAGATCGTGGAATCGGTGGTGGATATGGCCCACCGCCTGAATCTGCCCATCATCGCCGAAGGCGTGGAAACGCCGGAGCAGGTCTCCATGCTGCAGGCCGCCGACTGCCTGTATACGCAGGGCTATTATTTCTACAAGCCCATGCCGGTGGAGAACGCCGAGGCCCTGCTGGCCCAGCCCAACAGCGAGGATTACTGGGATATGCGCCGCGACCTGATGTGCCGTGACCGCCGGGTCCCCGTCTCCGACAGTGAGCAGACCGCACTGGCACTGCAGGCCTACCAGATCTTTGCGGATAATGTGCTGGAGCTTTCTCTGCTGAACCTTTCCACCGGCGAATACCGGGTCATCAAGCGGGATCCGCGCCTGCCCGGTGCGGGTTCGGACACTGAGGAGGACTTTGCCGCTTACTGTGAGCGCATGGTGACGAACAAGGTGATCCACCCGGACGACGCGGAGATGTTCACCGACCAGACCGATCTGGAGGCCCTGCGCTCCGCTGTTTTCAGCACCCAGCAGCCGGAGGCCTACCGCTTCCGCAAAAACGTGTCCGGCCAGTTCGTGTGGATCACCATGGAATTTCTGCCCTGCCGCAACTGCTGCGCCCAGAACCCCTGGGCCACCGTGGTGGTGCGTGAGGATGCACAGGCCGACCAGCTCAGCGAGGAGCTGGACTTCTCCTACAGCCACGACACCCTGACCGGCCTGCTGAACCGCAGCCTCTTCGAGACCGATCTGCGGACGCTGCAGTCCAGCGAATACGACTCCATGGTGTGCACCTACATCGATGTGGTGGGCCTGCACGAGATCAACAACCATCTGGGCCACCGCAGCGGCGATGCCATGCTCTGCTTCATTGCCAATGCGGCCCGCAAGTTCTTTGTTTCCAGCCGCATCTACCGCATCGGCGGTGATGAATTCGTGATCCTCACCCCGAACCAGCCCCCCTACAGTGTGTGGGTGGCTGTGGACAAGATGCGTGCTTTCCTGCGCGCGAAGGAATATGAGATCTCGGTGGGCATCCAGAGCACCAACAACCTGCACCGGCTGGACGATGCCATGAATCAGGCCGAAGCTGCCATGCGGCAGGACAAGCAGGCCTATTATGCCCGCAACGGCCAGGAGCGCCAGCTGCGGGGCCTGAACGAGAAGCTGGAGCAGACCCTGACCGAAAAGCGGGATGCCGAGCACTTCCTGCGGGTCCTTGCCCCCAAGTTCAAGAGCGTGTTCGTTGTGGACCTGAAGACCGACCGTATGCGCGGCGTGATCGTCCCGGACTATTTCCAGAAAATTCTGGACACCTCCGGCGGCTCTTTCCTCGCCGTTCTGCAGCAGTACCGTGATACGCAGGTGCAGCCCGCCTACCGCGAGAGTCTGGCGGACCTGCTGGACTACAACTATATCCGCAGCAAGGTTCTGACCGGCGACATCGTGGAGCACACCTATAAAAAGACTGATGGCACCACCTTCCGCGTCAAGGTGACGCCCTACTCCAGGAGCGGCTCTCATATCGATGAAACGCTCTGGATCTTCTCGGATGAAGGGGCATCCCTTACCCCTCCCCAGACAAAATAAGTGATTAAACGTTAAAAAAATCGGAAACGACTGCGGTCGTTTCCGATTTTTGTTTTTACAGAAAAGTTGTGCCGGGCAGCAGCATTTACCAATTTCGACCCCCTCCCCGTGAAAAAGAACTCCAGAAAAATCCGCGTTTGCGCAGCAATGAAAGCCCCAGTGGGGCTTTCAAGCGGCAGAACGGTCTTGCTTTTAGCA
>OMAM01000532.1_pt1 | contig 19735 bp, 15 predicted proteins | sample 1644621 | NCBI WGS metagenome assembly OMAM01 (sample SAMEA103958120, study PRJEB25191) | human gut metagenome | biome: human-associated habitat [ENVO:00009003]; feature: intestine environment [ENVO:2100002]; material: feces | place: Germany | collected 2013/2015 | reverse complement strand
ATTGCCCGACAACTTATTTCATTTTCGGGCGTCCGCCCTATAGAAATCAGCATATAAAGTCTGTTGTGAGCAAGCTCCCACGAATTTATAGTTTTGGTTTCTGCACGGCGGTCAATTTTTCCGCAACAGTTCCGCCGTAAATTCATAAGTTGTCGGGGCGAAGCTTTCATTTCTGTTTTTCTGTATTGCCCGACAACTTATTTCATTTTCGGGCGTCCGCCCTATAGAAATCAGCATATGAAGTCTGTTGTGAGCAAGCTCCCACAGACTTCATATATTGATTTCTGCACGGCGGAACTGTTGCTAAAAGTTGAAGTAAATAAATGTACTTACCTGTGAGAAGGAAATCACAGACCATACGAAAATAAATACCACCCATGCGCACAGCTTTTTACGGAAAGGATTCTCTGCTACCATCTGAAGCGTATTCTTCCGGCTGATCACAACGGCGCTGATAACAAGCAGCAGAAGGAATAGTACCACATAAGCATATTGCAGCATATCGGGGAACTTCAGGGTAAGCACCTGCTTTATAAGGTAAAACTCCGGAATATCCAGATTTGCTGCCAGCTTAAACAGATATCCTGTGTTCTTAAAAGCAAAAATATTCTTAAATAACTGGATGGCCGATGTCATACTGCTGCTTCCAAAGAAAATGAGCGACAGATTAAAGAATCCAAACGTAAAAATCCACCCAAGCCATCTTGGAATATACCACTTCGCCGGCGTCTTTTCATTCGAGCCCTTTACACCGACTATTCCCAGATTATCCCAGATCACCAGCAAGCCCTGCATGGAACCCCATGCAATATAGGTCCAGTTCGCCCCATGCCAGAGTCCGCTTAAGAAAAAGACCATAAACGTATTAAAGATCGTCCGTGCCTTGCCCTTACGGCTTCCTCCCATCGGAATGTATACATACTGGATGAAAAACCGGGACAACGTCATATGCCAGCGCTGCCAGAGCTCCTTCACCGAGCAGGCCTTATACGGTGAATTGAAGTTTATGGGAAGCTCGATGTTAAACATCTTGCCAAGACCGATCGCCATATCACTGTATCCGCTGAAATCAAAATAAATCTGGAATGTATACGCCAGAATCATAAGTAGAGTGGACGGCGTATCCAGAAACAGATTCTGCTCAAAGCCAAAATTCACCGGAAGTGCCAGATTGTCTGCCAGAAGCACCTTTTTACCTAATCCGATCGTGAATATAATAATTCCCTTCGCAAACTGATCACTGTTAAAACGGCGGTTAGCCGTATCCTCAAACTGGGGCATCATTTCTTTATACAGAACAATCGGACCCGCAATCAGCTGTGGAAAGAAGGTAACAAAGGTCAGATAATTAATAAAGGAATAATGCTCTGCCTTGCCCTTCGCCCTGTCAATGATAAAGGAGAGCTGTTGAAACGTGAAAAAGCTGATGCCGAGCGGAAGCAGTATATGTCTCAGTGTAAAGTCTGTCTTAAAAACCGCATTTACATTTTCAAAGAAGAAATCATAATACTTAAAGTAAAACAAAATACCCAGATTTAAGAGTACACCTGCCCAGAGTCCGGCTCTGCATACCTTCGGTGATGAAAATTTCTTTAACAGAAAGCTCAACAGGTAGTTCACCAGAATACTTCCCAGAATCACAAACAGATAATATAGATTAAAATAGCCGTAAAACCATAATGACATTACAGCCAGAAATAATTTCGCCATTTCATATGCCCTGCAGCGGTTCAACCCATACCAGCCAAGCAGCGCAAGAGGCAGAAATAAAAATATAAATATATAGGAATTAAAAAGCATAAGTAACCTCGCTTAATCAAATGATGAATCTGCACTTCTTGTAGTTTAGCATCAATTGTATAGTTTGTCTAATTTCCGGAAATAATCCTTTCTATAGCCAGTATTTAAAATTCCATCTGATGTTATACAGAATTACTGTAAAGTCCTGTCCAACAAATGACCGCATCTGGTTCCCGATACATATCATTATAGTTTCAGAAAGGAATCCCATTAATTATGAACCTGATTATGAAAAAGACCATAATTGTATTTTCTATCCTTGTTACCTTCTGTGGATGCCTGTGCGGCTGCTCCTTCGCTCACAATATCTATCCTTCCACAGAAAGCTACGAAAATGAAGATTTCGAGACGGTAAACACCTCCAGGGTAGACAGTACTTACTCCTTATCGCCCGTTATGCGTGAGCTTCGGAAATCTGTTATGGAAATGCTGGGAGAAAATTACTGGCCGAATGCATTGTATACCGCAGAAGAATTTGAAGAATTAACCGGAATTACGGGAAAGATGTACCACAGCTTTCTTGCCGAGTATGAACACACTGAAGCCGGTACGGATATGATGATCCTTGTGGAAGCCAAGGAGGAAGAGGTTACCAACGTGGAACTCCTTCTTGACCAGTACCGGGAAAAGCTTCTGAAAACCTACGAAAAGCAGCCAATAAACCATGCCAAGGTCGAAGCCTCCCGGATTGAAGTCATTGATAATTATATCTGTTTCGTACAATTAGGTGCCGATACCTCTTGCCTCAAAAATGCGGATGAAGACACATTAGTCAGCTTCTGCCAGAACCAGAACGAACAGGCACTTGATATTCTTGAGAAAAAATTATATGCCATGAAGGGATTTTAAATAACCTGTCCCATAGATCATCTGCGTGGTAATTTGAACAGTTACAGGTATTTATTCATTCTCCTCGTCAAGATCAACAAGACGCAGACCTGCTGTATCGGTAACCGGAAGTGAAAATACAATCGTCTTTGCAGGAGTCTGCATTCCGGCCTGCTCCATGATCGCCTTCATAATGCTGTTCTTCTGATCCTTTTTGGTTACAATAAAGATCATGGCCTTTTCTGCGGCAATTGTCACACCCAGATACTTTTCCGCATATTCCATACCGGTTCCCTTCGCATGAATCACCGTTCCACCATAGGCACCGGCACCGCGGGCTGCATCCATCACCATTTCCAAATTTCCCTGATCTGCAATTGCAACAATTAATTCATACGTGGTATCCTTCAATGTCGATTCCTCACTTTCCGGCAATTCCTGTCTATCGAGTAAAAACTGCAGTGTTCTTTTTCCTCCGATACTGCTTAACGGCACGAGAAAGGCTATTCCCTCTCCGGGCGCATCAATCTGAAGCTTCCGCTGCAGATTCTTTTTCGTCAGCATCCAGTCATGCTGCTGCACGAAATTGAAGATCACCATCTTTTCCGAAGCTTCCAATCCCAGATAATCCAGAATATCTCCCCTCGCGGTTCCCTCTCCCAGAGTAATATACATGACCTCCAGCTTATCCTTCTTATATAAATCAATGTATTTCTTACTATTCTTACGATCAATGATCGTCGTCATAATATAAACGTCACTCATAGATTACCCTTTCTGATAACCGTTCCATCCCTCACAGTCACCATGCAAAATCCATAATTAAAGTTCGATGATATCCATATCCCCGGAGGCAAGAATGGCCACATCTGCACCAACTGCGGCACGCTTGTGTGCCTGACTTTCCTTCACGCGGAATACCACACCAAGAATCTGGATCGTAATCAGCGGCGTCATCGCTACCATGGCAACCACACCGAATGCATCGGTCATGATATTGCCACCTGTAACCTCACATGCACCCATAGCAAGCGGAAGCAGAAAGGTTGCAGTCATCGGACCGGACGCCACCCCACCGGAGTCAAATGCAATCGCCGTAAAGATCTTCGGCACAAAGAACGTAAGCAGCAGCGCAATTGCATATCCCGGAATGATGAACCACATAATCGGAATGCCTGTAAGCACTCGCAGCATCGCCATTCCAATGGATACCGATACACCGATGGATAAGCTCGTTCCCATTGCTTTGGCACTGATCGCCCCTGAGGTAATCTCTTCCACCTGCTTCGTCAGCACAAATACCGCAGGCTCTGCCTTAACAATGAAATAACCGATCAGCATACCAATCGGAATCAGTATGTAACGATACGGCAGTCCCGCTATCGTCTGTCCCAGATAATTACCTGCCGGCATAAATCCGACATTTACACCCGTAAGAAAAAGTACAAGACCTGCATAAGTATATAAAAGACCCACAACGATCTTAACCAAAAGCCGCTTTTGGATATCTTTTGAAATCAACTGGAATAAAAAGAAGAAAACAATGATTGGCAGAAGGGAAACCGCAATCTCCTTCATATATGCCGGAAATTCCTCCATAAAAGCATGCCACATCTGCACCGTATCATCCATAATCTGAATCGGTTCGGATGCCGTGCTCATGGCATTTACATCCGGCCGGTAAATCATACTTAGCACTAAAACCGCAAGAATCGGCCCAATGGAGCATAAGGCAACCAGACCAAAGCTGTCGTCTGCTGCCCGCTTATCGCTTCGGATTGCAGAAATACCGACACCGAGTGCCATAATAAACGGTACTGTCATTGGCCCTGTGGTAACACCGCCTGAATCGAACGCCACCGCAAGGAAATCTCCCGGAACAAAGTAAGCCAGCGTAAATACAACCGCATAAAATACCAACAGCATATGGGATAACTGGATTCCAAACAGCATACGTACGAGAGCAAGCACCAGGAAGAAGCCCACACCAACAGCCACAGTAAGAATCAGCACCATATTGGGGATCGAGGGAACCTGACCGGCAAGCACCTGAAGATCCGGTTCGGAAATCGTAATCATCACACCCAGCAGGAAGCTTAATGCAATCATTATGAAGATATTCTTCGATTTCGTCATTGTCGTACCGACACGTTCGCCCATCGGAGTCATGGAAATATCCACACCAACATTAAAAAGCAGCATTCCTATAATCAGCAAAACGCCTCCCACCAGGAACATCAGAATGATGCTTGGTGAAATCGGCGCAATGGTAAAACATAGCACAAGAACAATTGCTATGATAGGAAGTACTGCTTTCAAAGTTTCTTTTAATTTTTCACGTAAATTGGAAGGTAAAAATCTTAACAATCGATCGCCTTTCTTTCGTTGCTTAGCCTAATGAATCTTGTTTCATATTCTATCATAGATATCCCGGCTTATCAATTATTTCAATCCAAATTTACTTATTATTTACCTTTAATTTATAACTGTTCAACATCTCTTAAAGCAAAATAAACAGAATCATGCTACCATTTATTCCGACATTATACCATATCCTAACCGGCTTTTATAAAATCCCTTAATACCTTATCGTAATTGTCTTTTTTCACAAGTTATAAGCTCCTGATCAAGACTATATCAGCCCTTGACTCCGCCCAGTGTAATTCCTTTTACAAAATACTTTTGTATAAAAGGATATATGATGATAATTGGCAGTATACCAACCGTTGCCATTGCCATTCTGACCGATGCAAGAGGAATTGCACTTAATCCAACATTTGCGTTCTGCACATTAGAGCTCGATTGGGAAAGAAACTGGATATTCTGCATCATACGATTCAAAAGATTCTGTACTGCATAAAGTTCTGTTTTTTTCGTGATATAGATATATCCATTCATCCAGTCGTTCCAATAAGCAATGCCGGAAAACAACGCTATTGTCGCAAGAATTGGTTTGGATAAAGGAATGACAACCTTTAAGAAAGTTTTCGTCTCAGAGGCACCGTCAATATAGGCAGCATCCAGTATTTCTTCCGGAATGCTGGAAACAAAATAAGATTTCATAAGCATTACATTAAATCCATTTAGCAGAAGTCCCGGAATTAATAATCCCCAAAACGTATTATTCACATGAAACGTCTTCGTATAAACAATGTAGGTAGGTACAAGTCCACCATTAAACAGCATTGAAAAAATTACAAAAAAAGTGATCAGTCCTCGCCCCGGCATATCTTTCTTGGATATGGCATAAGCCAATAAAGTAGTAATTGTCAGTGCACAGACCGTTCCCACAACGGTAAGTACAATCGATACGCCGTAAGCTCTCAGGACGGAATTACCTGTTTTAAAAATATACTCATAAGCATAGAAACTGAATTTTGAAGGAATAAAAGAATAACCCTCCGAAATCAAAGTATCATTATCCGTAATAGAAGACATCACCATGAGCAACATTGGAAGTAAAGCAAACACCGAAAGGAGAACCAATACTGCATGGGCAAAAATCTGAAATCGTTTTTCACTTTTCATTATCTTCTCCTCCTCTTAAAACAATGCGCTTTCTGGATCCAACTTACGAACAATTAAGTTTGCAGCAAGAATACAGATGAATCCCACCACAGACTGATACAAGCCCGCAGCCGATGCCATAGACATATCTCCAAGCTCTAATAATCCTCTGTATACATAGGTATCAATTGTATTTGTCACTGAAAACAAAGCTCCCTGATTCTGCGGAACCTGATAAAATAAGCCAAAATCAGAGTAAAAGATACGTCCCACAGCCAACAATGTCATCATGATGATGGTTGGTTTAAGCAAGGGAATCGTAATCTTTGCGATCTGTGTCCATTTACCCGCTCCATCAATGGATGCGGATTCGTAAATGCTGCGGTCAATTCCTAAAATGGTTGAAAGATAAATAATACAGTTGTAGCCAATCACCTTCCATGCGTTAACAAATACCAGAATAAAAGGCCAATATTGCTTTTGCATGTACCATTGAACCGGTTCTTTTCCCAGTGCTTTTAATATGGTATTGTTCAGAAAGCCATTATCATTTGATAGAAAACCGAACACCAGATAACTCACAATAACCATTGAAATCATAAATGGCAACAGAATAATAATCTGATATGTCTTCTTTAGCTTCGAAGTCATCTCTGCCAATAGTATTGCAACAAACACAGCCAGTACAGTATTTACGATAATGAAAACCACATTATAAAGTATTGTGTTTCTCGTAATTACGAAAGCATCCTTTGTTGCGAACAAATATTTGAAATTCTTAAAGCCTACATTCTTTGAGCCAAAAATCCCTTTCTTGGCATTATACTTCTTAAATGCAAGAACCAATCCGGGCAGGGGCATGTAGTTATTAATAAATAGGTATAGCAATCCTGGCAAAGCCATAATATAAAGCGGGATATACCTGATGAGCCTCTTCTTTAGTTTTCTATCTTTTTTTGCCTTCGACTTCATAAGCTCGAATCCTTTCTATTGAATATCGAAGCCGGCGTTTCCGCCGGCTCCGCCATTTATAATTCTATGAAGTTATAATTCTCTGGAGTGTATGTCTATCTTATTTTGCCCACTCATTTAAAGCTTCCTGCTTGGCATCCATATATTCCTGAAGACCTGCAGCGTATAATGCATCATTCAACTGCTTTAATCCTGTATCAGGATCTATGAAACCGTAAACAACCTGAGGACCAAACTCTTTGTATGCATTCTGCAGAGCAGTAAACTCGGCTACGTAATCACTGTTATCCCATGTAAATCCAAGTGCTTTGGACTTAACCTTACAATTATCATTGAATGCAGCAGTCTGTTCACCAACATCGATCGGATCACCTTCCCATACATGTGCTGCATACTGGTTAGGCATTAACCATAAAACATTCGGATAGTACTCGGAATTATCAGCATTTACGCCTTCAGCCCAGTTAATGGATGTATCGGAATTAACAACGTACTCTACGCCCTCTTCACCCCAGCAAGCTAAGTTTGCAACAACCGGATCGGTATACAACAGGTTCAGAACCTGCATAGCAGCAATCGGATCTTCTGTTGCCTGATTCATACACCAGGGGAAAGCAGATACTGCGGATGATCCCATGAATGCATCTCCTACATCAAAAATTGTCATATCACGACCACATTCACCATTAATCTGGTTCTGATAAGCCGGTTTAGCCTGAGACATCATTGCCATATAAGCACCGGATTTAATTCTGGATGAAGCACCATTATCATCTGTCATGGCATCACCGGAAATATAACCAAGCTGATTCCATCTATAAGCTCTTTCTGCCCATTCTCTAAAAAGATCAGATTCATATACATTTTCAATTTCAAGACTGTTTGCAGGATCTAATAAGCATCCAAAATAATCTCCGGCAATATTATCTACACAGCTACCCTGTGTTAACAGATTATCCTGTGTAGAATAAACAATCTTGTCAGGATATGCTTCGTGAATGGCTGCAAACATTTCATCAATATCATCCCATGTAGCCTTATTATATCCAAGCTCATCTTTCTCGAACTTGGAAAGATCCACACCGGCGCCCTCAAGATACTCGGTTCCGATAAGAAGACAGGCTGTCTGAATAGCATAGTCCTTAATTGGCGGAACTCCGTATAATGTACCACCTACGCGGCAAGCATCAAGATAGTCTGTTCTGATCAGATTCTTCAAATCAGCACCATAGTTATCAAGTAATCCATCTTCCTCAAGATCAGCAGTATAACCATTATTAACGCATGTCATATATCCCGGTCCACATGTGGAGAATAAGTCTACCTGTTCTCCGGAGGAAAGCATCAGTTTTAAATCTTCTGTGTAGGCAGCAACGTCGATGATCAAGAGTTCCATATCAACGCCCAATTTCTCTCTTGTGTACTCGCTAAGCTTAGCATTTACACGATCAATACCGGCAGGTGCTCCTGTCCAGTCAAAGAAAGAAACAACTACTTTTTCATATTCTCCGGTTTCCTCTGCTTTTGCCTTTCTATCAGCAATTGCCTGTTCAGCAAGAGAGAGCTCTCCATCCGCTTCCTCTCCAGTTGCTTCTTCGTTTTCTTCTGTAGCAGCTTCCTGTTTTGTTTCAGCATTTTCTGTTGAAGATGCACTATCTGCTGCTCCACCACCACATCCAATTAAGGATGTCATTACCATTGCAGCTGATAACAAAGCTGCAAGTGCTTTCTTTTTCATTCATTTGTCCTCCTTGTTGTTATAAATAGACATACTCTATTAGTAAAACGTTTCCATTATTTTGATTAATTTCACAAATTTATCTGCATCTTTGATGTATTTATATTCTCACTCTACCTTGGTTGGAGAATAAATAATTGCAAAGGCGAAACGTTTTACTCATTGTGTTTATTATATCTATGCCATAAAAAACTGTCAATACATCATTATATACCAATATAAATTTGATATTTTGTGCATTTTCAACAACATTGATGGACAAAAAAGAAAACGTATCGTCCATATGGGCGATACGTTTTACCGATAATGTATTATTCTATTCTTCAATACGCTTTACAGAAGCTCTCTCTAATAGCTTGCACGCTATTTTAGTGTTCTTCTGTTCCACAGGATCCTCTCTTTGTTCTGCGTTTTTACACATATCAATAACCTGTACTGCTGCCTGGTAACCGATTTCTTCCAAAGGAAGCGCCATCGTTGTAAGTTTCGGATACAGGCAGGAAGAAATCTCCTGATTATCATAACCTATAATCGAAATATCTTCTCCCGGTACCTTTCCGGCTCTTTTTATAGCCTCGTATGCGCCAGCGGCAATTGCATCGGACATACAGAATACTGCTGATACTTTATCCGTAATTCTGGAATCTATCAGCTCCTTCATTCCTTCATATCCACCATCATAATTCCATCTGCAGTATACTACGAGATTAGGATTGAATAACTCCTTCGCTTCAAAGAATGCTCTTTGAACCCCCATCATTCGATTGATGGTATGCGTATTATCGAATTCTCCGCCTAATATTGCTATCTCCTTATGCCCCATGCTCATCAAATACTTAATTGCCTCATATCCGCCGCGCTCGTCATCCAGTCGAAAAGTTGGAATTCTCTTATTCGTAGTATAAGAATAAGCCATAACAAACGGGATATTTCCGGGGGGGTCCAGCCCGATGATCTTATGTTCATGTCCGCCTATATAAATAATCCCATCCGTATTTAATGAATTCATTTTGTTCAAAACCGGTTGTAACGCCTGGCTATACAGCTTTTGATCGTGCATCCACTGTCCATGCCATCTACCATTTAATCGCATGTTTTCAATGACAACATTATAACCATGTTCTTCACAACAGCTCATCAACCCTTCAATTATCGACGCAGAACTAAAAACAATCAGATCTTCCACAATAACTCCAATGGTCTTTGAATTTACTGCACGAAGACTTTTCGCCAGATAATTGGGCTTATATCCGACACGTTCCACTGTTTCTTTAATCCTGGCAGCCAGATCATCGCTTGCCTTATTGCTTTTTCCGTTCAGTACATTTGAAACCGTAGAAACCGAAACGCCACACATTAATGCAATATCCTTTATTGTAACATTGCCCTCTGCCTTTGTTTTACTCATTTTACCACCCAAAATCAGCTTCCCCTTATCAATTAATGTTTTCACTTCCTGTGAAAGGTAGTTTTACTATGTATTTTACCATATATTTTGTAATTGTAAATATATAAAGTGGTAAAACGTTTTTCTTTGTGCAATATTATAAATTTTCTGTCATGCATTTTGTAATAATTGCTTATAGATTCTTCATCAGCTCTTCAAATTTATGAATCTCTGTCGATATAAACCAGAAACCAACCACAGATGCAATCACATCCGAAATAGCGGCTGCCCAGAGCATCGTTACAATATTCTTTGAAATCATGGCAATGATCACGGATGCCGGAACAAAAATAATCACATCACGCAGCAATGCCAGTATTGTGGATTTCAGACTGTTGCCCATAGATTGAAGGATAATTGCTGCTGATTTGATATAGCAGGTAAGTATGATTCCTCCAAGGAAAATACGGATACACAGTCTTGCATATTCCATATATTCTGCCGTATTGCGGCTTCCAAACAGTATGATAACCGCATCCGGCGCAAGTTCAAAAATTAGAAACGCAATAATACCTACCAGAAGCACCAGCTTTGTGATTAACTGTATGGTTTCCTTAACGCGCTCTGTATTTCCGGCACCCATATTAAATCCCATAATCGGCTGTCCGCCAAGGCTGATACCGATTACAATCGATACTACAATACCAAATACTTTCATGACAATACCAACTACGGCAAGTGGAATAACTGCTCCGAAAGCTTCTCCGGTACTTGCATAGGTACCATATCCATACTTGGTCAAAAGATTATTATTTACTGCAATAATCACAACGATGGAAAGCTATGATACATAGTACAACAGCCAGCCCGATCAAAATGATAAATCCGTTTCCAATATCTTTGTTTGCCTGCTTTGTATCATTCTTACCAAGTGCAATACTGAATTGTGCTGCCGCACCATCTCCGATTAAAAGCGCAAGTCCCAGTGCCAGTACCGTAAACGGATAGACAATGTTTGTCGCTGCATTTCCGTAAGCTCCTGCCTCGCTCCATCCGATAAAAATCTGATCAACAATATTATAAAGTGCCGCCACTACCATGCTTATGACACATGGTATGGAAAATTTTCTGATCAGACTTCCGATCTTTCCTGTTCCTAAATTTAACTCATTCATTTTCTTTCTCTCCATTTCTTATTAATCGCCTTGGGCTCATTCTCATTAAGTATGCTCTACACTACCTGCTGCACTAACCTCGCACTTCGCTTCGCTCGTCCTCGCTAAGTGCACAGGTATGGTTTGCACTAAATTCGAACTTCGCCTTCGGCTCGTTCTCATTAAGTGCTCTACACAAAAAAGACGAGTGGCATCAACTGGATTTACGCAATTGATGCCACTCGTTCGAAAGAATTATAACAAATTTCTTCTCTGATTTTCAAATGATTTTTTACTTTTTAATTACAACTTAATATAGATAAGCTGGCAGAATTATAGATAAAGAAGAGCATCTTCTTTCCATATTTCTCCGCAAAGTGTTCCTACGTTACTGCTCCGGCCGTAATGCAGCTTATTTGACTCCGGTTTCTTCCTCCAGCCATTCTTGTAGCTTTGCCTGCAAAAGTTTTTTATCCGGCAAATATAACTGATACTGCGATGCAAAAATATTTGAATTTTCAGGAAGCGTCAGTTCCACAACCGCATCATTTTTCTGCGGACACAGTAGAATCCCAATTGTCGGGTTCTCAAAATCCTTTTTTTCAAACCGATCATAGTAATTCACATACATTTGCATCTGTCCTAAATCTTGGTGCTTCAATTTCTCTGTCTTCAAGTCAAACAACACAAAGCATTGTAACAAACGATTATAAAACACAAGATCTACCCGAAAATGATCTTCCTCAAAGGTAAATCTCTTTTGCCGTGCAACAAAAGTGAATCCTGTTCCAAGCTCCAAAAGAAACTCTTGCAAATGATCAATGAGTTTGCTTTCCAAATCTGTTTCTGAAAACTCTGTCTGTTCCGGTATTCCCAAAAACTCCAGTACATAAGGGTCTTTCACAATATCGGAAGGTTTTTCTATCAAACGTCCTTTTTTGGACAGTTTCATAATTTGCTGTTTATCTTTTCCTATCAACAAACGTTCATACAGAGAACTTCCATATTGGCGACTTAATTCTCGTTTTCCCCAGTTTTCCTGAACAGCCATAAGCTCATAGAAGTTACGCTCCTCTTCATTCTGAATTCGCATCAATATTAGATAATGAGTCCATGACAGACGAAACGGAACATCATCAGCAAAATTCGTAACCAATGGTTGTGAATTTTTAGCTAAAAATTTCGTAACCAACGGTTCCGAAATTCGTTCTTTATAAATCTCATAGAATTTTCGTATGTTTGTTAATGTAGAAACAGAATAGCCTTTTCCAAATTCTTTATTTAACACATTGGATAAAGTTTCCAACACTTTTTTGCCATATTTTGCTCTTCCTGTCCCGCCCTGCTGCACTTCAACAATCCACTCGCCCAGTGTGTAATAGGTCAAAAGCTGCACTAGATTAATTTCACGCACAGCGGTATTTCTTGCCTGATTAATTAGCGCAATTGCCTTTTTACAAAGATTTTGTAACTGTTCCGATGATAGTTCCATAGGATTTTCAGTTACAACCTCCTTTTCTTTTTTCATAATCATTCCTCCCATCCCTGACCATATAAACCATGCTGCCTCCTTAAACTTTGTTATTCCGAATCCTCAGAACATCTTTTGCTCTTCAGATATTTGCCTGATTTAATGCGGGCATCAACAGGTTTTTCCGCATTATCAGGTATGATCCATGAGTAGCCAACTTTTTTAGCACCGGGAATCCGATCTGTTGAACACAGGGTTTGAATTCTTCTTTTTGAAATTCCCCATTTTTCTGATAATTGTTTAATTGATAAATAGTCCATACTCAACCTCATTCTTCATGTTGCAACCCACTCTCTGCAGGACGTAAATTATTGATTATATTATACGCCAAAGTGCGAATAAAATCAATCTAAGTCTTACCCGCCCTATCTGCTCTTTCCCTTTCAGTTCATCTGTCACATTCTTCGCTTCCAGTATCTGCCTAATAATCAGCAACTTTCTGCACACTCTGCTTCCTCATGTGCCACCAATATACAATAAAGATGGCTCCTCCTGTGAAGATCCAGGAAGCAACATATACATTCGTCAGCATTTCATAGGTCGGGAACCAGCGGAATACCGTTACCATCCAGATCAACCGGAATACAACAGTTCCTAAAATTGTAATAATCGAAGGTTCCAGGGATTTCCCCATTCCCCGCAAAGCTGCACTTTCTACTTCATAGGTCGCCGTCAGCCCTTCGAGGGAGCAGACATGATGCATACGGATCAGTCCGTAAACCGCTACCGCACTGCTTGTTGTATAGATTCCCACAAAGAAATCGTCCCAGATCATGAAGATAATTGCAAGAATCTCTGTGAAAACAATGCCAAACAGCATGCACAACCAGAAAATCTTTTTACATCTTTTCAGATTACCGGCCCCGTAATTCTGACTGGTAAACGTAACCGCTGCCTGCGCAAATGCGGAAGCAATATCGTAAGTAAAGTACTCAAAATTTAACGCCAGGGAAGAACCTGCAATCGCATCTTCGCCAAACGAATTAATTCCACTCTGAATAAATACGTTGGATACAGCGAAGATCGCTCCCTGAATTCCTGCCGGAATGCCAATAACAAGCACTCTTCTTAGTGCATTACCATCGATCCGCATCTTCTGTACCCGAAACTGAAATTCATCCTTACGACGATGTAAATTAAGCATAACCAGTCCGGCACTCAACACATTAGAGATCACCGTTGCAATGGCTACACCGGCAACACCTAAATGAAAGCAGATTACCAGTATCAGATTCAGAATCACATTGACAATACCGGATATGAACAGGTAATACATCGGGCGTCGGCTGTCACCGAAGCTTCGCAATGCTGCAGCACCAAAATTGTATATGGTCATAAAGGGAATACTGAGAAAATAGATTCGGATATAGAGCAGCGCCTCATTCATGACACTTTCCGGCGTTCCGGATAATTCCAGAACGACTCTGGCAGTAAGTAATCCAATACCCATCAAAACTACCCCAAGTATCAGCCCGAATGTGATTACCGTATGAAGCATGCCACTGATCTCTTCCCGCTTCTTTTGTCCGATCAACGTAGCAAGTGCTGCATTCGGCCCTACCGAAAGTCCGACGATCAGATTTACGAAAATGCCGACAAGTGCCACACAGCTTCCTACAGCTGCAAGTGCCGTATCACCTGCAAAACGTCCGACAACCGCAACATCTGCTGAATTAAATAATTGTTGTAAAATACTGCTGAACGCTAATGGTATGGCAAACAAAATCAGTTTTCCTGAAAGCTTTCCGTTCAGCATATCCATTTCTTTTCTTTCCATATTATGTATTCTCCGTTATGACACACTGTTACCCGGTTCCGAATAGTTACTTTATTTTTATGTATCTGTTCAATGCTCCGTGTATTTGCAGTCATAATGATAATATATCTTTCGTCATCTGTTCCTGTTAAAAGTCAAGAAAGATGCTAAGCCTCTTATAAGAAAGCTTAGCATCATCATCTTTTCTTTATTACCATCCTGTTCATCAACAGACTGTCTATCTGGTACAGTTATTTAAAACTGTTATACTAGTATTTGGAAAACTCCAAAATTTTCTTGGCATTCTGAATTCTCTCCTCAGTTGGAGGGTCTACTCCCTCTAATTTATATGGAATACCAAGCTCCTTCCACTTATATTCTCCCAGTGTATGATAAGGAAGTACTTCTACCTTCATCACGGTATCCAGTGTATCAATGAATTCTCTTGTCTTCTTCAGATATTCATCCTTATCTGTGATACCGGGAACCAGAACATGACGGATCCACATCGGAATGCCCTGTTCTGAAAGATATCTCGCACAATCCAGAATATTCACATTCGTATGACCGGTAAGCTTCTTGTGCTCTTCATCATCAATATGCTTGATGTCCAACATTACCAGATCCGTATACTTTAATAACTCGTTGAATTTGGAAAAGAAAGGCTCTTCCCTGGTAAAAGGCTGTGCCGAAGTATCAAGATTCGTATTAATCCCTCTCTCATGTGCCTTTTTGAAAAGATCAATCAGGAAATCAATCTGCAGTAATGCCTCTCCACCACTGACGGTAATTCCACCTTGCTTACCCCAATAGCTGCGGAAACGTTCTGCTTTATCCAAAAGCTCATCCGCAGTCTGCAAATTATCCGTCTCCGGATTCCAGGTATCCACATTATGACAGTACTGACAGCGCATATTACATCCCTTCAGGAAGATAAGATAACGGATCCCCGGGCCATCAACTGCTCCAAAGGATTCTAATGAGTGAATTCTACCTTTAATCATCGTAATAATCTCCATTCTCTGCCGTACCGGCAGCTGCGGGGTTAAATTTATTGTGACTGTTCAGCAACGGCTGATATTTATAGTATGAACTGTTTACACGTATTATAGTCTTATTTATTGAGAGTTGTTCTCATTAAGTGTCCAGGTATGGTTCGCACTAAATTCCATCTTCGCCTGCGGCTCGATTCTTTAAATGCTCTACTCTACCTGCTACACTAAATTCGAACTGCGTCTCCGGCTTGTTCTCATTAAGTGTCTAGGTATGGTTCGCACTAAATTCAATCTTCGCCTACGGCTCGATTTCATTAAGTGCTCTACTCAAAAAACAGGGGTCGGACAACTGCCCGACCCCAATTTAATCAATGATCACTGAAACCTGTTAAAATTAAAGATGCTTATGGCAGGTTCTTGCGATAACGTCATCCTGCTGTTCCTTGGTCAGGCTGATGAACTTAACAGCGTAACCAGATACACGGATGGTGAAGTTAGCGTATTCAGGCTTCTCAGGATGTGCCTGTGCATCTAACAGCTTCTCGGTACCGAATACGTTAACGTTGAGGTGATGAGCACCACGATCAAAGTAACCATCCATTACACGTACCAGAGTTTCTTTCTGCTCGTCAAGGTTGTGACCAAGAGCGGAAGGAGCCATGGTCTGTGTATTGGAAATACCATCCAGAGCATACTCATAAGGCAGCTTAGCTACAGAGTTCAGGGAAGCAAGCAGACCGCTCTGCTCAGCACCGTAAGACGGTGAAGCACCAGGAGCGAAAGGCTTGTAAGCTTCTCTGCCATCCGGAAGAGCACCGGTAGCCTTACCATATACTACGTTAGAAGTAATGGTTAAGATAGAGGTTGTAGGCTCGGAATTTCTGTAAGTCTGGTTCTTCTTGATCTTCTCCATGAAGGTCTTAAGAAGCCATACAGCGAATTCATCAGCTCTCGGATCATCGTTACCATATTTAGGGAATTCGCCTTCGGTCTTGAAGTCGATTGCGCAACCCTGATCATCACGGATAACCTTAACCTTAGCATACTTAATAGCGGACAGGGAGTCTGCTACGTGGGACAGACCTGCAATACCGGTAGCGAATGTTCTTCTTACGTCAGTATCAATCAGAGCCATCTCAGCTGCTTCATAGTAGTACTTATCATGCATATAGTGAATCAGGTTCAGGATGTTTACATACAGAGCTGCACACCAGTCAAGCATGATATCGTATTTATGCATAACTTCGTCGAAGTCAAGATATTCGGAAGTAATCGGTGCGATTTCAGGACCACACTGCATATGCTTGCCTTCCTTATCAAGATGCTTCTCATCCTTACCACCGTTAATAGCGTAAAGTAAGCACTTAGCAAGGTTAGCACGAGCACCGAAGAACTGGATTTCCTTACCAGTCTGTGTAGCGGATACACAACAGCAGATACTGTAGTCATCGCCCCAGATCGGCTTCATAACATCATCGTTCTCATACTGGATGGAAGATGTCGTTACGGAAATCTTAGCTGCATACTTCTTGAAGTTCTCAGGAAGAGCGCTGGAGTAAAGAACAGTTAAGTTCGGCTCAGGGCTCGGTCCCATGTTCTCAAGAGTATGAAGGAAACGATAGTCGTTCTTGGTAACCATATGACGGCCATCCATTCCGATACCACCAACTTCCAGAGTAGCCCATACCGGGTCACCGGAGAACAGCTGGTTGTAGGAAGGAATACGAGCAAACTTAACCATACGGAACTTCATGGTCATATGATCGATTAATTCCTGAGCTTCCTTCTCGGTTAAGGTACCTTCCTTAAGGTCTCTTTCAATATAAATATCAAGGAATGTAGAGATACGTCCTACGGACATAGCTGCACCATTCTGAGTCTTGATTGCTGCAAGGTATCCGAAGTATAACCACTGTACAGCTTCCTTAGCGTTTGTAGCAGGACCGGAAATATCATAGCCGTAAATCTTAGCCATTTCCTTCATTCCCTTAAGGGCTTTGATCTGCTCAGCGATTTCTTCTCTTAAACGGATAATGTCTTCTGTCATTGTTCCGTTACCGCAGTTCTTCTTGTCTTCTGTCTTCTTCTGGATCAGGAAATCAATACCGTAAAGAGCAACTCTTCTGTAGTCACCTACGATACGTCCACGACCATAAGTATCAGGAAGTCCTGTTACGATATGAGTATGACGAGCAACCTTCATCTCATCAGTATATGCATCAAATACTGCCTGATTGTGTGTCTTATGATAATCGTTGAAGATCTTGTGGAACTTAGGGTTAACTTCATAACCATAAGTGCTTGCAGCTTCTTCTGCCATCTTAATACCGCCGTAAGGCATGAATGCTCTCTTTAACGGCTTGTCTGTCTGAAGACCAACGATCTGCTCAAGATCCTTCATAGACTCATCAATATAACCAGGTCCATAAGCTGTCAGACTGGAAACAACCTCTGTTTCACACTCTAAAACACCGTCATGTTCACGTTCTTCCTTCTGTAACTCCTGAAGTCTTCCCCAAAGCTTATCCGTTGCTTCGGTAGATCCCTCCAGAAAGCTCTCATCACCATCATAAGGTGTGTAGTTTCTCTGAATGAAATTACGCACATTCACGTCTACATCCCAATGGCCGTCTTTCACAAATCCTCTCCATGCTTCTGCCATGAAAATATACCTCCTTCTGAAATTTACAATAATATTATCAACAGGGAACTTTATAAATGGTTCACCTACTGTTGTTTACGATAAAAGTGTACTACTTATAATAGCTTAGTGTCAACCATTTTGCTCAATGCACGTAATTTTGTACATGTCTCAAGGTTATCTCTTAATATGTGTCTGACACTTTTCCACATATGCACTAATTTCTGGTAACTTAGATAACTTTGATGAGGGCCATAAGCAATCCTGAATTGGCTCATATGAAACTCCATTATCATGCCTTTTAATTTTTTTATTATTACATATCTCACGCCATCTAAGAATATTAATTTTAATGTTCTTAGTTTTACACAACTCTTCTAATATTCTTTTTGAAAAATCCAACCCACTCTGACACGCAATCATATAAATAACATCTATACGAGACCCTTCTGGAATCATTTCTATGCAACGTTTAATATCTTTTCTCAATCTACTTCCAGTGTATAATCCATCATCTAAATATACATAATATTTTTCACTTATCAGCTTTCCGGTTCTTATGCCACACCCATATTTTTGATTCACTCTATCGTTTAACATCTCAACCAATTGCGACTGACTTTTCCCACTTTCTTGAATATTCCAAAAATATATATCTTTCATGGGTTCTTCATCTGTTGCATTTTCATTTTCCGATTTCAAATAATCCATCATCTTGTCTAAAAATAAATTGATCTTATCCTTTGGGAAATACCATTCTTTCAGTATATGTAAAGTTTCTTCCAGAATTATATTCTGAGTATCTGGACTAAACTGAGAAATCCACTTATGAACATGTTCTTGGTTCATTTCAATTTCAATGGAATCCTGTCTAAAACCTTTAATTATTTCTGCTATTTCTCTTTCCATTATATCTTTTTGCATTTCAGCAACATACCTCTTTCTAATATGTTTGCTTTCCTATTAAATTATTAGAAAAATCAAACAAATTATCATAATGTATTATATCAATATCATCAGCCTTTTTTCGTTCCCGTTTTATAATATATGTCTTATCTCGAAAATCCGTCCTTCTTCCAGCAACTACTACATAATGAAAACGTGACATATCTAAAACATAAAATTCTTCCGGCAAATCAAACGCACTATTTTTATATTTCCGCATAATCTCTCCAAAAGAACTATAATTTGCCGGAAGCCATCTTTTCCAATCTTCCAACTGTGATATTCCATCTCTAAATTCTGCTCCTAGTTGTCCATCTTTTAATGTAATATTCCCGTATGGGCTTTCTAATTCAACAAAAATAAACTCAAAGCCTCCAGAACTCTTTCCCAAGAGAAGATAATCAGCTTTGTACGAACTTCCCAATTGGAATTCTGGGAATAAATATGCTCCATGATTCCCAATATTAATAGATAATCCCCA
>OMAM01000528.1_pt1 | contig 19831 bp, 18 predicted proteins | sample 1644621 | NCBI WGS metagenome assembly OMAM01 (sample SAMEA103958120, study PRJEB25191) | human gut metagenome | biome: human-associated habitat [ENVO:00009003]; feature: intestine environment [ENVO:2100002]; material: feces | place: Germany | collected 2013/2015 | reverse complement strand
AATTTTTTCATTACAACCCCAACGCGCTGCGATACATCTGGGTCAGTTCATCTGCTTCGTCCAGTTCGTCCGGATCCAATTTGCGCAGGCGTATCATCTGGCGGATATATTTTGGGTCAAATCCGGCGGATTTGGCCTCGCTATAAATCTCTTTAATATCAGCGGCGATGGCGGCCGCGTCTTCGTTTAGTTTTTCGATGCGTTCAATAATGCTCAACAACTGCTGGTTGTCGATTGCGCCGTGATTTGCGTTTTTCATTGCAGATTTCCCCTTGTTTTTTGATGAACTATATGATATATCATAAATCGCAAAAATCAAGAAAAACAAAAGTACAAAAATCAAGGTTTAAGTATGAGATTTACAAAAATTACGGCATCTATTGGGCCGAAATGTGAAGACAGGGAAACTTTAACAAAAATGATTGCGGCGGGTGTGAATATGTGCCGCTTGAACTTCAGTCACGATACTGGCGATGTCCAGGGAAAAAAGATTGATTTAATTCGTGAAATATCGTCTGAATTAAATACTCCGGTTGCTGTTATGATTGACTTGCAGGGGCCAAAGCATCGTATTGGAAACTTCGCAACCGAAGATAAATATCCATTGACCATTGGCCAGAAGTTTATATTTGATTCAGATCCAACGCCTGGCGACGGCACACGCGTACAACTGCCGGATGCGGATGTTATGAAATCGTTAAATGTTGGCGACAGAATTTTGTTGAATGATGGCAAGATTGAAATGACGGTTGATTCTGTTGCGCCGGATAAGATTGTTGCAACGGTTGTTCGTGGTACCGAAATATGGTCACGCCGTGGGTTTAATCTGCCGGATACGGAAATAGCGACATCCGTCCTGACGGACAAGGATCGTGCCGATTTGGAATACGCGATTACAAAAAATCCTGATTGGGTTGCGATTTCGTTTGTTCAAAAACCAGAAGACGTTGCCGAGGTTCGCGATTTCATCACCGCACGTACCGCGCACCCGATAAAGATTATTGCAAAGATTGAACGCCCCAACGCGGTTGAAAGAATCAGTGAAATTGCGTCTGTGGCGGATGGTATAATGATAGCGCGCGGCGACCTGGCGGTTGAGGTTCCGTTCGAAGAAGTTCCCGCAATTTCGCGTCGTATTATTCGTGAATGCCGCAAAATGAACAAGCCAGTTATTATGGCGACCCAGATGCTGGGCACGATGGTGAACAGTGAATTTCCGACCCGTGCGGAAATTACCGACGTTGCGAATGCGGCATACCTGCGTGCAGATTCAACAATGACGTCCGAAGAAACCACCATCGGAATCAATCCGGTCAATGTGATTGACACTATGTCCAAGATTCTGACATACGCCGACGCGGACGCGATTGCAAATCCGTACGATTGGTCACGTGTGGAAAATATTCCGGAAAACGATTGGTCGCGCAGTGTGGCGTCTATGGCATACCTGAATCGTGCGTCTGCGATAGTTGTGTTTGCGCGCGATACGGACGCGGCGATGCAAATTTCTTGTCGCAAGCCGGATATTCCAATCGTCGCAGTTGTGCCTGTTGCGCGGGGTGTTTCCGGTGTTCAGTGACGAACTGTTTGCGCATCGCGACGGGTTCAACGCGGCGCGTCGCTTTGGCGTGACGTCCGGCAAATTGGTTATTGTGGACGAAGAAAAAATCAGTTTGCGCACATTGGACTGATACATTACAATAATCAAACTTTAGATTATGGCGTCGGCAATTTGTATTGACCGGCGCCGTGATTTTTTACTAGAATAATTTTTGAAATGAAAGGATTGTTGGGGATACTTTTGGCCTGTGTTATGTTTGTGGTGCCGGCTCACGCCGCACAGTACCGCGCCGCGCTGGTTGCGGATATGGACAGTGGCCGCGTTTTATACGAAGAAAATTCAACCAAACAGAATTATCCCGCCAGTTTGACTAAGATTATGACGCTGTATCTGACGTTTGATGCGTTGGAACACGGACGGTTGCGCCTGGATGATTATTTGATTGTGTCAAAGTCCGCGGCGTCCGCATCGCCGGTAAAACTGGGTGTTGCCGCCGGCAGCAAGATAAAGGTCGAAGACGCGATAAAGGCGCTGACCGTTTTAAGTGCAAATGATGTCGCGCGCGTTTTGGCCGAAAACTTAAAGGGCGGTATGGAGGGTAACTTTGCCGAACTGATGACGCGTGTTGCGCGGGAAATTGGATTGTCTGGAACTAATTTTGAAAATTCGTCTGGATTGCCGGACGACGATCATATGTCAACCGCGCGTGATATTGCATTGTTGTCAATGGCGGTGTATAAACATTTTCCGCAATATTGGAAATATTTTTCAATCAAGACCTGGACATATAATGGCAAAACGTACACAAACGGAAACCGGCTGTTGGGTACATATCCCGGGTGTGACACCCGGGATATGTACCCAACAGCCGGTTTCCGTTTGTGTACATATCCCGGGTGTGACGGGATGAAAACTGGGTACACGAACAAGTCGCGCTATTCATTGGTTGCAACGGCAAAGCGCGACAATCACCATTTAATTGCGGTTGTTCTGGGTGCTGAAAATAAAGATGTTCGGGCCAGTGTCGCGACAAATCTGTTAAATCGTGGATTTGAAAAAGTTGCAGGATTGCCAGCAGAAACGGTTGTTACATATACAACGGCGCAACCGGTTGACACAACACCGTCACCGACACCGTCGGCTACATATACCGCGCCGGCACCGACAAACACGTCTGCCACTACATTTGGTGGGGCGTATGCTGCCGCCACGGCGCAATCTGCCCCAGTTGCCGATGTGTCTGGTAATGCGCCTGGCAATGCGGGGGTGCAGTTTGGGGCGTTTTCTTCGCGTGATGCCGCCACAACCCAGGTGAACAATGTTAAAAACAAAATAGGGGTTACGGCGGTAATAGAAAACGCGCCGAACGGAATGTTCCGTGTGCGTGCGAATAATTTGTCTGAATCCGCGGCTCAGAATATTCGCAGTCGCGCACAAAACGCCGGCATAGATTGTTATGTCTTTCATTGATTTACGGCCAGGTTGATTATGAATCCGAAAATAGAAAAGTTGATTAAACAGTTTGCACGTTTGCCGCGTCTGGGGTCGCGTGCGGCTCAGCGCATAGTTCTGGCATTGTTACAGGATAAAACCGGGCGTGCGGAAAGTTTGGCAAATGCACTGATTGATGCGGCAACGACAATCCGTCCGTGTCCTGTGTGCGGGGTACTAACCGATGCCGCAGCCGCATCGTGCGAGTTTTGTCGTGACAGCGCGCGCGCAAATGGTCAGTTGTGTATTGTTCGCGACCTGGCCGATGTTTGGACTTTGGAAAAATCCGCGGTGTTTCACGGGCGATATCATATTTTGGGCGGATTGCTGTCCGGTGTTGCGGGTACTATGCCCGAAGATTTGAATATTGCAACACTGCCCGACCGCATACATAATGAAAATATTTCAGAGGTCATTTTTGCACTGCCCAACACGGTTGAGGGTAAAACAACCCAGCACTATGTTATGTCCATAATTGGCACGGATTCGGGCGCGCGTTTTTCAGAACTGGCGTCCGGGGTGCCGTTGGGTGGTGATTTGGACTATTTGGACGATGGAACGCTGTCGCTGGCGTTTGGTGGTCGCAAGGAATTATGAACTATGGCCGATAAAATTGAATCTTTGCCGCCGGTGTCCGAAATGATGCGCGATGCGGGATTGGAACCGAAAAAGCAGTTCGGACAGAATTTCCTGTTTGATTTGAATTTGACGGGGCGGATTGCGCGCGCCGTGCCGGATATAGAACATATTCCGGTTGTAGAAATTGGTCCCGGACCCGGTGGGCTGACGCGTGCATTGCTGTTGGCCGGCGCGCCACGCGTTATCGCCATAGAAAAAGATAAAACTACGTCACCGATATTGGACAGAATTGTTGATGCATCGGACGGGCGATTGACCGTTATTTATGATGATGCATTGCGTGTGGATTTTTCGGCACTGGGGATAGACGGTTATGCGATATGTGCAAATCTGCCGTATAATGTGGGGACGGAATTGTTTACGCGTTGGCTGTTGCGCGCGGCGCGTGGTGAAAATATAAAATCTATGACATTGATGTTCCAGCGCGAGGTTGCCGAACGTATCACCGCAACAGTTGGTGATGCACAGTATGGGCGTCTGGGTGTCTTGACGTCATTGGTGGCAGACGCACATATATTGTTCAATGTGCCTAATACCGCGTTTGTGCCACGTCCGCGTGTGCAAAGTGCGGTTGTGTCTGTTATACCAAACGCGAAAAAAATCCGCGCCATTGATGATATTACTGCAATAGAAAAAATTACCGCAAAATTATTTGGTCAGCGTCGTAAGATGATACGTGGAATAATTCCAAATGTTGATTGGGAAAAATACGGACTGATTGGTACCGAACGCGCCGAAGAATTGACACCTGAAACATTTGCGTTATTGGCGCGCGATTTGGTATAATTATATTTGTTCAGGGCAGGGGGGGAGAGTAAATGACACCAGCAATTTTGATATTTTTTGCAATATTATTTGTATTGGTGTGTATTTTGCGTGTTGCGCGCATTGGCACACTGGTGGCGTTTTTGTTGGCTGGAATTGTATCGGGACCCTATGTGTTGAATTTATTCCAATTATCAGAAACCTGGGCGTTTTTGGGTGACCTGGGAATGCTGTTTTTGTGGTTTAACCTGGGGTTGGGGATAAATATGCGCCGCCTGTGGGATATGCGGCGGACTATATTCGGATTTGGTGCAGCCCAGGTTTTAATGGTTGCATTTATGCTGTTTCCAATATTGGCGGGAATAACGCCGTGGTCTATGCTGGGGTGTATAATGGTCGCATTGTTACTGGCGATGTCCAGTACGTCTGCGGATATGCAACTGCTGATTGATCGTAATCAGTTAAATACAAATATGGGACGTCAGACGTTTTCCATATTGTTGTTTCAGGATTTGTTATCAATACCGCTGCTGGCGATGTTGCCGGTGTTTGCGGGTAAAAGTTTTAATCTTGGCGCAACAGCAATAGATATAGTTGTTTTGTCTGTTGCATTGATTTTGGGTGTTGTTGTTGTTGGACGCTTTATATTGAATCCGCTGATGCGTCTGGTTGCCAAATTAAAATCCAAAGAGGCATTTTTACTAACCATAATGTTGACGATTATTGGCGGTGCAATCGTAATGGATTTAATCGGATTGCCGACTGGGTTGGGGGCGTTTTTGGCTGGTATGCTGTTGTCCGAAACAATTTATCGTCATCAAATCAGCGCGGAAATAACACCGTATTCGATGTTGTTTTTGGCGTTCTTTTTCATTGCATTGGGGATGGGACTGAATTTGTCATTACTGGGACAGAACTGGTATATAGTTCTGGCCGGAGTAATCGGATTGGTATTTATAAAGTTTGCCGCGATATTCATTGTTGCGCGTGTACGTCACGTTTCTGTGCCTGATTCTGCTATGATTGCATTGATTTTGGCTCAGGGCGGTGAATTTGGTTTATTGATGTTGCAGACGATGAAAACCGCTGGCATAGACGCACTGCCACAGTCGCATCAAGAAATTTTAACTGCGATAATAATTGTTTCTATAATGTTGACGCCGATATTGTTGGCGGTATTCGATTATCTGCGCAGACGGGGTAAAATATTGTCAGCATATCCATTACGTTCTGTTGACGAACGTGACAAAGATATACGACCGGCGGTAATAATTTGTGGATTTGGACGTGTTGGTCAAATTATTGCTGAAATGCTTGCTGCGGAAAACATACCATATGTTGCGATAGATTTGGATGTGAACGCTGTTATGATTGGGCGCGAACGCGGCTTTAATGTCGTGTACGGAAATACATCGACGGATGCTGTTTTGCGTGATTTCGGATTAGCCCCACGTCGTACGCGCGCTGTTGTGATTGCGTTGGATAATGTTGCGACGGCGCGCGATACAATACACGCTGTTCGTAATATTGCGCCACGTGTAAAAATCTTTGCGCGGGCCCGTAACTTGGCAGATACAGAAGAGTTGTTAAAGGAAGGTGTTACCCAGGCATTGCCCGAAACAATAGAATCATCGTTTATGTTGGGAACTGGCATTTTATCACATTTGGGGGTATCTGAATCAAAGATAAGAAACTTGTTGACTGAATTACGAACTGATAATTATGCGGGCGTTGGTAAAACAATTTCGGACAAGAATTGATATTTGTATTTTTGCGTAAAAGTCCCCCGAACGGGGGACATTTTATTTGATTTTGTGCGCTGGTGTTGTTATATTTCGTTCAATGGGGAAAATAATGAAAAGTATTTGGAAATATATTGCAATAATTGTCGCCGCAATAGTGGCAGACCAGATAACCAAGGGAATATTGCTGTATCTGATAACGGGTACGGTACCGTTGTTCGGGGCGGCGTGGGACGTTGTGCCGGTGCCGTATTTGATGACCCAGGTGTGCAATTTCTTTAACATAGTATTTACGTGGAATCCGGGTGCATCGTTTTCTATGTTGCGTGGTTTGGGCGAAGCGGCACCCCTGATTATAATAATAGGCACTGGTTTTATTATTGGTTTTATCGCATATTATCTGTTTGCGCGTGCACCAAAATATGAACGCGCACCATTGGCATTGGTTGTTGGTGGGGCGATTGGCAATTTAATCGATCGCGTGCGTTTTGGCGCAGTGATTGATTTTCTGGACTTTCATATCGGTGGATGGCATTATCCATCGTTTAATGTTGCCGATATGTGCATTGTAATTGGCGTTGCGTGGCTTATATTAAACTTTGTGTTGGCGCGGCGTCGTTGCGTGCGTTCGGTTAAATCTGATAAAAATGGAAAATAGTTATGGTAAAGTATATGGATAACAGTAATTCTGGATTTCGTCAGTGGAATGCTGCGCGTGATGCAAATGCAAAGAAATCGCGCCTGGGCGGAATTTTATGGTGGTTTATATTGTTTTTGGCGTCGTGGTGGTTGATATCTTGGTGGATGTCGCCAACTAAGCCACAGACCCAGAACGACACCACACCTGCAATAGAGGCGGTTGACCTGTCCGCCGTGCCAGTGGAACGGATTTCGTCTGATAACCTGACTGCCGATGTTCAGGGACTGCGTATATCGAACATAGAACTGTTGAAATACGCGTCTGATGCTGCAAATGATGAATCTGCGCCGGTAAAATTATTGGGGACGGACGGCGCCTTTGCCGAGGTTGGGGTTCTGTCCACTGGCACAACGGCACCAACGGCCACGACCGTATGGACACAAAACGGCGATACATATAACTGGCGCAATTCTGACGGGGTTGAATTTTCGCGTACTATAAAGATTGATGGCTATGTTATATCCGTGGCCGATACAATTAAAAACGCGGGTAAAGATGAAATTTCCGTCGCGCCGTATGCGCGTATAGTTCGTCCAAACGATGCAAAATCATCAGCGGGCGTTTATACTGGTTCAGTTGCGTTTGTAAATTCCGACTTGGAACGTGAAGATTGGTCGCGTATCGCTGATAAGTCGTTTGCATATTCGACAACAAACGGCTTTATCGGTTTTGTTGACCAGTATTGGGAAACGATCTTGTCCGTGGCCAGTCCAGATCAGACAATGCGCGTTCGACCATTGGGCGATATGTTCCAGGCAGACGCTGCTGCGGCCGCGGTATCGATTGCACCCGGCGCGACCCAGACAATAACCACAAATTTGTATATGGGCCCGCGTGATCACCGGATTTTACAGACCGCCGATGCAATGATTGCCGGCATAGACCAAACGGTCGATTATGGTTGGTTCTGGTTCTTTGTACGTCCGATTTTATGGTTGCTGTACGTATTAAACTCATTTGTGATGAATTATGGTGTGGCGATTATATTGATGACGCTGTTGCTGCGTTTGGCAATGTGGCCGCTGACACGTAAATCGTATATATCTATGATGGCGATGCAGAAAATGCAGCCCGAAATGGCACGCATACAAAAACTGTACGCCAATGACAAGGCGCGTATGCAAATGGAAATAATGCGCCTGTACCAGACGCACAAGACATCACCGATGTCGGGATGTCTGCCGATGCTGATTCAGATTCCGATATTCTTTGCATTGTACAAAGCGTTGCTGATTTCCGTCCAGATGCGCAGTGCACATTTTCTGTGGATATCTGATTTGGCGTCAATGGATCCATACTTTATATTGCCAATATTGATGGGCCTGACAATGTGGCTGCAACAGCATTTGCAAACCGCGTCAAATGGTGCCCAGACAAATGATGCCGTTGCTCAAACGCAAAAGATGATGAAATGGATGCCGTTGTTGTTCACGGTTATGTTTGCGTGGATGCCCGCGGGATTGGTTTTGTATTGGACGGTGTCAAATATATTTGGTATCGGTCAGATGTATTATATCAAGAAACTAAATAAATAAAAACCGCCCCAAATGGGGCGGTTTTTTATTATTGGAATTTATTACTACACGCCAGCAACCGGTACAGTGCACGCGATGTTTGTATCAACGGGGCCTGTATTTGAATAGCGCGCTTGCACACGTCAACGCACGAAATTGCAGATTTAGTGTATCGTAATATGTCGCGCGGTGGCGACATATTCACAACAATGAAGCACCAACCATTTGCGCGCAGTAATCGTATTGCACGTTGATTTAGATATATTTGTGCAATATGTCCGCGGCGTACAAATTGGTACATTATGAAACTGGTGCCACCCACGGATATAATTGGTGCACAGTGTCGTGGCGTCCGGCAAAATATGCGAGGAATTATTTTTGATGTATTTGATGAAAATCCAACAATCAGCATAGTTATTCCTTATTTGTAATCAAAACTTACTTTATTCAATCCAGCCACGTGCAACAGCGGCATTATTCAAAGTTTTCATTGCACTGTCCCACAAAGCGGCGGCGCGGTTTTCGGCCCAAATATATTGATGCGGTGCGCGGCGCCGGTCGCCAAATCGCTTCATAACGTCCAGTTGAGCATCAGTCAATTCACCCGACAAATATAGTTTTGTAATCAGGGTTTCCACGTCCAGCACTTCGCACACGCGGCGCATAGATGTTCTGCGATTACGTGCGAAACCGTTTTGCACAGATTTAGAATACAGAAACCAGAACCATAATTGTTCAGCATTTTGAAATTTGTCGGCGGTGTATATGTTTTGAGTATTTTGTGATGTCATATTCTCGTCTCCTTTGGTTGATTTTATGTTTTGGATATATAAACCAATAATTGCAACCTGTAAAATGTTACAACCGTTGGTTGAAATGCGAATCAGAAAATCGATTCGCTTTCAGTTTTTTTTCTTTTATCCGCGAATCGATAATTTCAAGTAAAATTATCGATTATGATAAATAAAAATGCGCCGTAATGGCGCATCTGTTAAATTGTAGTGTATGTGTTTATCTTATGTTTATTATATTTCACCCCCCATTGTTTTCAATATACAGGTTATAAATAAACCCGCCATTTGGCGGGTTTTATTGTTACAGTATCGGCGGGAAGCAATCGCCACCGGCCTCTGGGCAGCAGTTGAATCTCTGTTCGCCCATATCGGTATATATTTCACCCGGACAGCAACCATATTCGTCGGGCAACGCACCACCGTCACAGGTTATAACCTGTTCGGTAACGGTTTCTTCGGTTGTGGTATCGACAAACGGATTTTGTATTGCGCCGCTGTCATCATACGTCAGCCCCAGGATATCTTCGTTATACGATTGGCTGCCGCTGATGCCGGTTAAACCCGTACCTGTATTGAACGATGAACCCGTTCCATAATTGGCTTGGAATTGTTCTTGTTGGTTTTGATACAGTGCATCTTGTTGGGCATTGCTGATTGCCTGGTAATTCAGTGATTGACAATATGCCAACACGGTTCTGTAATCATATCCGGATTCCGCAATAACCTTTGCGGTCAGATCTGGATTTATATCCCACATACCATCATCCGTTTGATTAGTACAATAGTTATCCAGATTGAACGAACGTACCTGACCAGTCCAGGAGCCGTCTGAATAATTAACTTTTGGACGTGCACTGGATCGCCAATCGTCTTGACGTTGGTTGCGGCTGCTGTCGGCAAGTTTTGTTGCCGCAGTAACCGTTTCAACAGAACATTCCTTGCTATTATCAGTACCACAGGTAATAACCAAATCCTGTGGTGAATATACGGTTATACGTGTACCGGCGGCAATAGAGAACGGTGGTACTGTATTATCCAATGCATCAACAATCAGTTTTTGCGCCACCTGGTTCCAGGCGGTAATAACCTCTTGCTTGGCTAATTCGGACGAACGAACCGTACCGCTTTGTACAACGGTGTTATTATCCAAATCAATTTGATTGATAAACGTATCCGCAATCGGTGCAATCATATTTACCGCCGCCGGAACAATGGCCGTCAGCATCGGCATAACCAGTTGTTCAACATAATCGGTACTGCCGTGACCGGGTACACCGGCACGTCCCTGGGAATCGCCGGAAAACGGTGCATTGTCGACATTAAAATTAAATTCTACACCACTGGGCAATATAAATTGATACCAATTTATTTGCATACGTCCGATTGATTTATATGGCCCCGGTAATTCACCGGTAACATATCCCAACATCAATGTACCAGTTGGTATTACAACGGTGCGGCCGTCATCTGCATAAACATTACGGTCAACGGTTGCGCGCACTGGTAATGTTTGGCCAGAACATACACCTGCGCTGTTACAACCATATAATGATGGATCGGCGCGTACTTCTGATACTATTGTTGCCGGAATTGGTTTATACTGACGCAGAACAAATTTTCTGTCAAACGGGTCGGATGAAAATACCGCAGTACCACTGGTGCCAATAATCACATCATCGGTTGGCGCCGGTTCCACCAGTCGCTTAAAACCGTTACCGCTGGGGGCGGTTGCGTTTGCGCCAATTAGTTGATCAGTGGTCAGCTGAACTGCCTTATTTACAGTTTTTGTTGTTGCTGGATTTGACAGTTGCGGCAAAGTACCGTTTTGAATTGTTGTGTATCCGATATGTTCGGCGTCGGTTCCAATTTTTTGCGCCGGATTGTTTATGTCCGTAATAATTCCATTATCCGGATTGTACACACCGGTCGGATTTTTACATTCTTTGTCAGAAAACGGATGGAAATAGTATGCACCACCGCTGGGACGAATCCAGCCACTTTGCACACCAGACAAATTATACCCCGGCATTGCGAAGTCAGAACACGCCTCAGACGGGCGGACATATTCTGGTGCGTCATCTTCAATCGGCGCACTTGGCGTGGCGGATGCGGTATCGTTAAACGTCAACGGTGCCGACGGTGCGATTGATTCCAAATCGCGCTTTATTTCCTGTTTATATGTTGGCGTCGCATCCGGGGTTTTAATCGGTTCTGGTTCCGCAATAGGTTCAGGTTCTGGCGTTGCAACAGGTTCGGGTTCTGCAACGGGAACAGGTTCTGGTTCAGGTAATTGGATTTTCTCAGCCCCCAGTGCCAGATTTATGCGCGCAGTTTGCTTCATACTGTCTGGTTCATTTGCACCGCGCCAATCGATATATACCGCGGCGGCGTGCATATCTGCAGCGGTCATTGGCCGATATGTCAGAACAATTTGACATACGATTTGCGTATCTATGGTCAACGGCGTACAGGTTTGCTGTGGTTCCGATATACCAGTTGCGTTTTCCGACAGGCGCACATCCATAATTTTTACTGGTGCACTGGCCGACAGTTTAATTGTTGCGGTTTCGGTTTCGCCAACCGTAACATTTGTCCAATCAATAGTATCTGGTTCAATATTTAACTGTATTGCGACATCTTCCACAGTGGTCAATTCTTCTGTATCGCGTCGCGTCATCAACAACGTCAGCAATATCAGCACGACAACAAACGCCGCGGCCAGCAACAGCCACTGGATATGTTTAGGCGTGTTTTTGCGCAAATCAGAAAATTGCTTTTTTAACTTGTTCATATATGTTACTCGTTGCTCGTTACTAGTAACTGGTCACCAGTTTATTGCACGCGTACAACGCTGCAGCTGGTGCCGCTGAATTCCAACAGTTTGTTGCACAAACTTTGCGCCGTCGCAACATCGGATAATGGCCCGATACGCAAGCGATACAGACGTGCCGCCGATGAATCAGAACCCAAATCGCCGACCCCCTGTTCGTCAACCGCAAAGAACACCATATCCTTGTACGGGGTTAAAATACCCTGACCGTCTTCGCCACTGAACTTGGCCAGCAGATTTGCCCAGTAATCATCCAGTGCCTTGACCGATGTATCGGATTTCAGTTCAACTGCAACGCCTGTTTGATTGCTGGTAATCAGCGGGATATTCGATTGCGGCAGATATGAACCCGCGGTCAGGCGTTCTGTTGGAATCATTGTGACACCACTGCCGCCGCCGGTTGACGTGCCGTATGTCGCCGCCGGTAATGCATAGCCCGCAGGTGCATATGTTCCAGATGTTGTACCCATTGGCATATTGCCAATCATCATCGGTGTTGTCGTGTATCCGTTGACAGACGCATTGATTGCGTTCATATCCGCACTGTACGCGATATTATTTAATGACTGACCCGACATAATGGATTGTGCGACGTTTGCTTCGGCCAGTGCCATAACCGATGCAGTATCCGCAATCAGGAACGGCTTTTCACGTTTTTTGATACACACCAGACGTTGCCCACTGCGCAGAACCATATCGCCAACGGCTTCAACAATCAGCAGACGGCCGTCTTCACCATCTGTGCGGAATCCAACCGGGGATTCGCCACCTTCTATCAGCAGGGATACGACCGGACGCTGGGTCATAGAAATAACCTTGTCCCCAAAGTCAATGTATGTGAATATTTGGTCGCGCCATACGCGTTCGGGGGCGATTACATAATCGTCCGGATTTGGTACGAATATATCCAAATCAAATCGGAATTCGGACGGATCAATTTTCATTGATTTAATCCAACCGTAATCTTCACCGTCAACGCCAACGGTACTGGACGCGTTAGACACCTTTTTGAATATGGATGAAGAACCGCCGACCGCATTGGTTGCACCCGTGGCGTTTGGTAATGCCGCGTTTCCGTCCAGTGTTATGTCAACCTGGGAATACGTAATTTCGCTGGAATTAGACGGTTCACTGCGCAGATAGAAAACATACTGATTTCCAGATTCACCCATAACAATCAGGTTTGTGTCGGAACCCTGGTTGCTGGATACAGGGGTAATAAACATAGTATTTCCACCCTGGGTCGCATCAATGCTGAACAGGCCGTCGTTTCCGATCACTGCGTCGGCAATTTTTTCACCATTTGGCAGGGTTATCAACGTTGTCATACCGTTACGCAATTTGACGGGTAAAACACTGCCCTTGGACCAGGACAACTGTGCGTATCCAGGTTTCAAACTGCCCGATGCCATATTTGCGGTTGGATTATCCCACGCCGCCTGAACGCCATAATTTGTGCCGGTTGCTGCAATCGCGCCACCACACAGCATTGCCACGCATAATACGGATATGTTTAACTTTATCGCCTTTGCAAATGTCATACCTATTCCTTCCATTTCGCGGGTTGGGGTTATTGGGCGTCCGTCGCCAAATATCCCGTATCCAATGGGTCGCCGTTTCCTGATTCAACAACGTATTCGGAAACACGCACCCCCAGTGGATTATTCAAACGATCCGACCATTTTATTGTCGCATCGTCAGCCATATCTAACTTTATTCTTATTTTATACTCTTTTGTTGGCATCTGTCTATTACTATCTGCACAAAAGTACTGAAAAGTTACAGCGTATTCGTTGGTATTGCGCGGTTCAATCGCGGGCGCTTCCTTAGTGTCAAATTCAACCGAGCAAGAAAAATCAAAATCAGGTACCCCACCCATCCAAGCGTTGTACATATCAGTTTGTGCAAATGCATTATATATTTCCGGTGTGGACCAAGTGTACACGACACCGTCAACATCGTTGCCCCATTTAGTACGCATTTCACGCGCGTCCGGCACAATTTCGTTGCGCGCCCGTATGTATTCGCGTATAAAGGTACGCTTGAACGAGTCGATATAGGCATCGTCCAGTGGCAATTCTGCCAAAACGACATTTATATCATTACGCGGGGTGGACATTAAAAAGAACACCTGCGGCCGATCCAGCGGGTACATATTGTACAGCGTCACGCCCAGCACACCAAGCACCACCAACATTGCGGCAAAGACAAATGTCAATAATCTAGACAGTAAAATTGGCGGTTCTACGCGGTTTTGCAACGGTTTTCTCCCCCTTATTATAAGTGGATTGTAGACAAAATTACGTCCCGTACGCAAGTAAAAAGTGTGCTAAAAACATAATTTAATAAAATGTATTTTGCAGTTTTTGCTTGCAGTGTATAAATTAAAAAAGTATAATAATTTCCGCTTGATTTTCTGTATTGTTGTGCTATCTTTACCCGGACTGCGGGGTCAGACGGCGTAACAGACAGGTGGTCTACAGACGTACAGGGGCATAGTTCAACGGTAGAATATCGGTCTCCAAAACCGCGGATGAGGGTTCGATTCCTTCTGCCCCTGCCAGAAAATTCACCAAAATATGCTTGCCATATTTTGGAAATTGTTGAGTTATAGGTAATTTTTTTATGAAAAAAATACTGGATTATATCAAATCGGTACGCAGCGAGTGGTTTAAAATCGTATGGCCGTCGCGCGACAGTGTTATTCGTGCAACTATTATGATTCTGGTATTTTCCGGATTGGCGGCGTTGTTCTTTTTTGTGGTTGACAGTGTTCTGAACGCGCTGATGGGCTGGATTTTCTAAACGGGCAAAGGGTGTTGAGATGGAAGACAAAATGCAGTGGTTCGTTGTGAACGTTCATACCGGGTGCGAAGACAAGGTTGCGCGTGGACTGCGTGAACAGATTGACAAGCGTCGCCTGAACGCGTACTTTGGTGAAATTCTGGTTCCCACGCGTGAGGTTACGGAAATCAAGGCCGGCAAGCGTGTAAAATCTGAAAAGAAGTTTTTCCCTGGCTATATTGTTGTTCAAATGGTTATGAACAATGAAACGTTTTCATTGGTAAAACTGATGCCCCAGGTTGTTATGTTCTTGGGTGCGAAAAACAAGCCGATTGCCGTCAGTGAAGAAGAAGCACGCCGTTTGTTGAAACAGGTGGAAGAGGGCAGCACCGTTACCGAAGATATTACATATGAAGTTGGCCAAGAGGTTCACGTAATTGATGGGCCGTTTGCTGGATTTAATGGTGTTATATCTGAAGTTGATAATGTAAAGCAAAAAATGACCGTTACTATTTTGGTATTTGGTCGTGAAACCAGTGTCGAATTAGATTTCGAACAGGTGGAAAGAGTTTAATCGGGCAATCCGACGGGCGTGTGCAAGGCGCGCATAAACAAACGTGGTAGATGCGCCACATCGAACCACGAACACTAACCAAAAATGGAGTGAATAAAATGGCAGCAAAAAAAGAAGTCAAGGGAGTGGTCAAATTGGTCGTTCCCGCGAAACAGGCAAATCCTGCGCCACCGATTGGACCGGCGTTGGGTGCGGCTGGTGTGAACATTGCAGAATTCTGCAAACAGTTTAACGACAAAACATCTGACAAAGAACCGGGTATGCCGATTCCGTGCATTATCACCGTTTATACGGATCGCAGTTTTGAATTTATTATGAAACTGCCGCCGGTATCGTACTATATCAAAAAGGCATTAAAGCTGAAAATCGGTTCTCATAAGCCGGGTCGTGATTTTGTCGGTACTATTACCAAGGCGCAAATCCGTGAAATTGCCGAAAACAAAATGCCGGACTTGAATTGCTCTACCATTGAATCCGCGATGAACATTGTTGCGGGTCAGTGCCGTTCAATGGGCGTAAAGGTGGAGGAATAAGTTATGAAACTGACAAAAAGACAGCAAACTTGGGCAAAGTTGGACAAGGAACGGGTTTATTCCCTGGCCGATGCGATTGACGCGCTGCGTGAATATGCGTCCAAGAAATTTGATGAAAGTTTAGAAATTGCTATCCGCTTGGGTGTTGATGTGACTAAGGCCGATCAGAATATCCGTGGTATGGTATCTTTGCCAAACGGCACGGGTAAAACTGTTCGCGTTGCGGTTTTCACTGTCAACAGTGCGGATGAAGCCAAAAAAGCCGGTGCCGATATTGTCGGTGGTGAAGACCTGATTGAAAAGGTTGCAGCCGGTGAAATCAATTTTGACCGTGTTATTGCGACACCGGATATGATGCCGAAGATGTCGAAAATTGCACGTGTTCTGGGGCCAAAGGGTCTGATGCCGAATCCGAAATTGGGTACGGTTACGAACAACGTTGCCGAAGCGGTTGCCACCGCCAAGGCGGGTCAGATTGAATACCGTGCGGAAAAGAAGGGTATTATTCACGCCGGTGTTGGCAAAATGTCATTTACGACTGACAAACTGGTTGAAAACGTAAATGCGCTGGTTGACCAGTTGAAAAAGGTTAAACCTGCATCTGTCAAGGGTCAGTATATTTTGGGTGCGGCGATTGCCACAACCCAGGGCCCGGGATTAAAGGTTGACATTAAATAATAAATCGTGTCCGGGAAAATTTCCCGGGCACGTACAGATTTCTGTCCGAGACTGATGGTGCCCAGCATTCTGGACTTAATTGCCATCATAGACAAAGAAAAGATTCTTTGGGGCAGAATTCAGGCCCCACCCGGCGGCAACGTCGGATGGAAAGTTTAACAAAACAGGGATTTTGGGATATGTCCTGAAATCTTGCAGATAAGGGTAAAGATATGAGACGCGAAGAAAAATCAGATTTGATTTCAGCGTTGCAATCGTCCTTGAAAGAAGCAAACGGTGTTTTCGTTATTGAAAACCACGGTTTGACGGTAAAAGAATTCGAAACCCTGCGCAATGAACTGCGTCCATTGGTTTCCGTGTTCAAGGTCGTCAAAAACCGTTTGATGAAATTGGCGCTGCAGGGCACCGATTTTGAACCCGTATCCGAAATGATGGCACGTCCGACGGCGGTTGCTGTTGCGACCGATGGACTGGCCGTTACCAAGGTTTTGGCCAAGTTTGCGGATGAACATCCGAACCTGACCATTGTCGGCGGTAAAATGGATGCGGACGTTTTAAGCAAAGACGATATTGTGCAATTATCCAAACTGCCGTCCCTGTTGGAAATTCGTGGACAAATCGCGCGTATTCTGGTCGAACCGGCATCGCGCTTGGCTCGCGTTTCCGCAGAGTATGGAAAAAAGAATTAAAACAAAACCAGAACATCAATGTTCTGATTATATAGGAGCAAAAAAATGGCAGACATTCAAAAATTGGTTGAAGAATTGTCAAAATTGACCGTTTTGGAAGCAGTTGAACTGTCCAAGGCGTTGGAAGAAACCTGGGGCGTCAGTGCCGCCGCCGCGGTTGCTGTTGCAGCCGGCCCGGCAGCCGCCGCCGCAGAAGAAAAGAGCGAATTTGACGTCGTTCTGGCCGAAGCTGGTGCAAACAAATTGGCCGTTATCAAGGCGGTCAAGGACATCACCGGTCTGGGACTGGGCGAAGCAAAGGCGTTGGTTGAATCCGCGCCCAAGGCAGTAAAAGAAGCCGTTGCCAAAGATGAAGCCGAAAAGATGAAGGCAACATTGGAAGCGGCGGGTGCCAAGGTTGAATTGAAATAATTCGCCACGAACCGTGTGGTTCGACAAAACTAAAAAGTCGTGGTAATACGCCACGCAAACGCCGCCCATCTGGGGAAAAATCCCCAGGTGGGCACAAAGGCGTATAAAACATACAATATTGTTTCGTTTGCAAAACGCAAAAAATAAAGGATTGATACCAATGGCAGTTATCCAGAAATTCAGAAAATCTTTTGGAAAAAGTTTTTTGCAAACTCCGCTTCCCGATTTAGTAGAGATTCAATATAATTCATACAAAGATTTCTTACAGGCAGATGTAGACCCGCAAAGCAGAAAAAATATCGGTCTGCAAAATGTTTTTGCATCTATGTTCCCAATCAAGGATTATGCGGGTATTGCCGACCTTGAATTTGTTGAATACACATTGGACAAGCCCGTCTATAATGTGAAAGAATGTATGATGCGCAACTTGACTTATTCCAGCAAGTTGAAGCTGAAGCTGAGATTGATTTTGTGGGATATCGCCGAAGACGGCAAAAAAACGCTGCGCGATATCAAGGAACAGGAAATATTTATGGGCGATGTGCCATTGATGACCGAACGGGGCAGTTTTATTGCCGCCGGCGTTGAACGTGTCATCGTGTCGCAAATGCATCGTGCCCAGGGTGTCGTGTTCGCCACAACCAAGGAAGCGAAAATTGCCGGCAATCCGATTACTTATACCGCGCGTATTATCCCTGAACACGGTTCCTGGATTGATTTCGAAGAATCCAAGGGTGTTATTTACGTTCGTATCGACCGTCGTCGTAAAATTCCGGCCACCGTTCTGTTGCGCTGTCTGCCATCTGCCGAAGACGAAAAGAAGTGGCAGGCCGACCCGCGCAAGCCGACAATTCGTGGGATGGACGATACGGAAATTCTGGGGGTATTCTATAAGCGCATACCGTTAAAGTTTGACGGCAATATGTGGATTGGCCAGACATCCGCGTTTGAAGGTTTGGACAAATACCGCCTGAATTATGATTTGATAAATCCAAAAGATAAAAAGCCGATGGCGTCCAAGGGCGATCGTATGAACGCAAAACGTCTGAAGCGTGTTATGGATGCGTCCAAGGAATTTGGCATTGTTCCAGATTCTTTGATTGGCGAATATCTGTTTGACCCGATTTTGGACGGTGCGGGCAATATTGTTTATCGTGCTGGTACGGAAATTACACCGGACGTTATGGCCGATTTGGAAAAAATGAATATCAAGGAAATATCCCTGATTTCCATTGACAATACGACCATTACGGCACATATGCGCAATACGCTGATGGCGGATAAAACCGTCAATCGCGAAGAAGCACTGATTGAAATCTATAACATTATCCGTCCGGGTGAACGTCCGACATTAGAAGCGGCAATCAACCTGTTTATGCGCCAGGGATTTGATGCGGCATACTATGATTTGTCCGCGGTTGGTCGCTTTAAGATGAACAAGCGTTTGAAAATTGATTCCGGCAAAAAGCCAGAAGATGAACGCTTGCTGACAAAATCTGATTTCTTGGCGGTGTTAAAGACGCTGACAAATATTATTGATCACAAGGATACGGTTGATGATATTGATAATTTGTCGAACCGTCGTGTCCGTACGGTTGGCGAATTGCTGGAACAGAATTTCCGCACCGGTATGGTTCGTATTGAACGTCTGGTTCGTGAAAGTTTGTCATCGCCGAACATTGCAAATATGCAACCCCAGGATGTTATCAACGTAAAACCGTTGATGTCACTGGTGAACGAATTTTTGGGTACGTCCCAGTTGTCACAGTTTATGGATGCGTACAACCCGCTGTCCGAACTGGAACACAAGCGTCGTATTTCTGCATTGGGGCCGGGTGGTTTGAACCGTGACCGTGCGGGCATTGACGTGCGCGACGTTCATCCGACACACTATGGTCGTTTGTGCCCCATCAACACACCCGAAGGTGCAAACATCGGTCTGATAAACCATTTGGCGACGTATGCGCGTGTAAATCCGTATGGATTCATTGAAACGCCGTACTATGTTGTCGAAAACAGCAAGATTACCGATAAAATGGTGTATCTGACTGCAGATGAAGAATTGGGTCACAAAATTGCCCAGGGTAACACTCCGACAACCGCATCCGGTGTTCTGGCCGAAGATG
>OMAM01000526.1_pt1 | contig 19866 bp, 21 predicted proteins | sample 1644621 | NCBI WGS metagenome assembly OMAM01 (sample SAMEA103958120, study PRJEB25191) | human gut metagenome | biome: human-associated habitat [ENVO:00009003]; feature: intestine environment [ENVO:2100002]; material: feces | place: Germany | collected 2013/2015 | reverse complement strand
AGATACCTTGTTGATGGTGAATAATTACCGTGACCGCGATCAGGATGCAAAAAGCGGAAAGAAAACAATCGTAGTACGCTGGGGAGCCAATGCAGGGCAACAATTATACTTATTTTTGGGATTGGCTGCCGCATGGCTTTGTTTATTGTTTATCCCGACCGGGCACATTTGGGCTGCATTATTACCCCAAATTTATCTGTTACCTCACTTCATGGCATGGCAAAGAATGGTAAAAATCAACAGGGGAAAAGAATTAAACAGCATATTGGGAGAAACCTCCCGCAATATGCTGCTATTCGGCGTATTACTAGCATTCGGCCTTATCCTATAATCTTCCAGCAAGATCTTGCCAGAAGATATTTCCCAATAAAGCGCAACAAATCATTCCGCTTTCTCTATCAATACAGTGGCATAAGCGGAAATGCCCTCCTCCCTGCCCGTAAATCCCAGTTTCTCTGTAGTGGTAGCCTTTACGGAAACATCATCCACATCAATCCTCATCAAATGAGCAAGTACCAACTGCATTTCCGGAATCCGCGCTTTCAATTTAGGACGTTCAGCACAAATCGTTGCGTCCACATTACCTACTTTATATCCTTTTGCAGCAATCAGGTCCACCGTTTCAGCCAATAAAATCTTGCTATCAATATTCTTGAATTCACCCGCAGTATCAGGAAAATGATAACCTATATCACGCATATTGGCAGCTCCCAGCAAAGCGTCACAAATGGCATGAATCAACACATCGGCATCCGAGTGTCCCAATAGCCCCAATTCATGTTCAAATTTTATTCCTCCAAGCCATAGTTCACGACCGGTTACCAGTTGGTGCACATCGAATCCAAATCCTACTCTTATTTTCATCTTACATAAAAATCTAATAATTTCTCACCTTCCAAATACCCCTGCAAATGCTGTCCTATGCCGACTGGCCCTACTCCCACAGGAGTCCCCGTATAGAGCAAATCTCCAATCTTTAATGTAAAAAACCGACTAACGTATGCAATTATCTCATCCACCTTAAACAACATATCCGCAGTGTTGCCTCTCTGCACTGTTTTTCCATCTATATCCAAATGAAAGTTTAAATTCTGTATATCCTTAAATCTGTCTACCGGCACAAAATCACCTATGGCAGCCGAGCTATCAAACCCTTTACACAGCTCCCAAGGCTTGCCTTCCTCCCGGAACCGCCGCTGAAGGTCACGTGCCGTAAAATCTATTCCTACCGTCACCGCATCATAATACCGACTGGCAAAACGCGGAGCAATATTCTTTCCCAAACGATTAATACGTACTACCAATTCTGTCTCATAATCCACCTGCTGAGAAAAATCAGGAATAAAAAACGGCTTGCTGTCTTTCAGCAGAGCCGAATCCGGTTTCATAAAAATAACCGGTTCTTCCGGTAATTTTTCATCAGCATGTAACTCGTGGCAATGTGCAACGTAGTTCATTCCTACGGCTATAATCTTCATATTATTATTCTTGAATTACATTTAATCTGTTAAACATTACAGCCAGATGAGCATAAAGTGATGTATTCTGCACCACAATATTTTCCGGTACACGAATACGGAACGGTGTAAAGTTCCAAACAGCCTTAATGCCACCCGCTATCATTTTATCTGTTATCTCCTGTGCTATATTAATAGGCACAGTCAATACCCCGATATTCACATCACAGGATTTCATTTTTATCTCAAATTCATCCGAATGATAAATAGGAATTCCATTTATTTCCTTCCCGACCAATCCGGGATTAATATCAAACGCACCTACTATCTCTAATCCAAAATGATGCAGCCCCGAGTCGCGCAATAAAGCACCTCCCAAACTACCGACACCAAACAAAAAAGCTTTATGCATTTTGGTAAATCCCAAGAAACGCTCCAGCACCTCTATCAACGCATCAATCTCATACCCCACACGTGTACGGCCGGATATATTTACATAAGAAAGATCTTTCGCTATTTGGGAAGCATCTACATTGATTTGCTTGGATATTTGGGTAGAAGACACGTACGTTTCTCCCTGTTCTTTCATCAGTTTCACATTCGAAAGATACCACGGAAGCCTGCGCAAAGTCGGCTCAGGCACTTTATCCGAGAATTTATGCATACGTATATCCATCTTTTTCTTTAGGTATTATCATTAGGTAATTTGCAAAAGTACACTTTTATTTGTTACATTGACGGATAGAGTATAAAAAAAGTCTTATCTTTGAGTATTCATTTAAGCAAAATTCACATGAAAAATAACGATTGGAAAGAACGTCTGAATGTGGTTTATTCCACAAATCCTGATTTCAAGTATGAAAGTGTTGAAGAGGAAGCGGTTGAGACATTAGATAAAAAACAACAGAAACTCCGTGTCAATATAGAAAAAAAAGGACGGGGTGGCAAAACCGTGACATTAATCAACGGGTTCATCGGAACAGAAAATGACCTGAAAGAGTTGGGTAAATTATTGAAAAGCAAATGTGGAGTAGGCGGTTCAGTAAAAGACGGGGAGATCCTTATCCAAGGAGAGTTCAAGCAACGGGTCATCGAGTTATTGAAAGCTGAAGGATATACCCAGACCAAATAACCGGAAAAAAGAAAGGGACTGTTGTCACACAGTCCCCCATTCTATAATTGCGGAAATCTTATTCAGCACGTAAAGTGAAACGTTTGAAAGCAACGATCTGCAATTCAGGATCAGCTTCCTTCAACACTTCTCTTACAGTCTTCTTACCATCCATGATATCCTCCTGGTTCAGCAAGCAAACTTCCTTCAAGAACTTACCCAGACGACCTTTAGCAATGTTTTCAATCATCTGTTGCGGCAAGTTGGCAGCTTTTTCAGCAGAAACAGTAGCAATGATTTCCTTAGCTTTGGCAATATCTTCGTCAGTAATCCAGCCCTTAGCCTTGTTACTTTCCATGTGCTCTTCGCTGTCTACATGTGCAGGGTTGATACCAGCCTTCTTCAAAGCAACTTCAACAGCCTTGTCTACTTGTTCTTTCTTAGTTTTATCAATAGCTACCTGTATTTCAGCTTCTTTTACAGATTCAGGAACACCGGCTTCATCAATTGCAATAGGATTCATAGCGGCAATCTGCATAGCAACTCCGTGAGCGGCAGCTTCAGCTTCCTTATTCATGGCAACAATAGTACAAAGCTGGTTATTTCCCTGGTGGTTATAAATAGAAGTATAAGCACCTTCAACCACATTGTAGCCATCCAATTCCATTTTTTCACCAGTGATACCGCTACGGTCTGTTACTGCATCCTGTACAGTACCGTTACCCATAGGCAAAGCCTTTACTTCTTCCAAAGTCTTGCATCTGTTGGCAACAGCAGCATCCAGAATAGCTTGAGTCAACGCTACGAAATCAGCATTTTTAGCAACGAAGTCGGTTTCGCATTTCAAAGCGATGATAGCAGCAAATTCGCCATCCTTTTTTGCCAGCACACAACCTTCAGATGCTTCACGGTCAGAACGTTTTGCAGCAACAGCCTGTCCTTTTTTACGGATAATTTCCATTGCTTTATCGATATCGCCGTTTGCTTCAGTCAAGGCGTTCTTGCAATCCATCATACCAGCTCCACTAATCTTACGAAGCTTGGTTATTTCAGCCATAGTTACAGCCATAATATTCCTTTATTTTTTAATTGTTAGTAATATCTTTAAAACAGAATTGAGAATTGAAAATTGAGAATTGAGAATCAACAGCATAATCTGCCCCTTCCCCAATTTTCAATTCTCAACTCTCAATTTATACTATTAAGCTTCTTCGTCTTCTTTCAAGAAAGCGGCAGCCTTAGCAGCATTGATAGCTTCTTCTTCGGCTTTATCCATACGAGCCTTGGTATTTTTCTTCTTACCAGCACCCTTAGGAGCATTTTCACCGGCAGCTTCCATATCTACTTTTTCAGCTTTTCTTTCTTCCAAGCCTTCAGCGATAGCGCCACAACAAGCATCCAAGATCACTTCTACAGACTTAGTAGCGTCATCGTTTGCAGGAATCACGAAGTCTACGTTTGAAGGATCTGAATTTGTATCAACGATAGCAAATACAGGGATACCCAGACGGTTAGCTTCACGAACTGCAATGTTTTCTTTCAACACATCGATAACGAACAGTGCTGACGGCAAACGAGTCAAATCAGCGATAGAGCCTAAGTTCTTCTCCAATTTAGCACGCTGACGAGAGATTTGCAGAACTTCTCTCTTAGAAAGGTTTGAATAAGTACCATCGTTGGTCAACTTATCGATAGTAGCCATTTTCTTCACAGCCTTACGGATAGTCGGGAAGTTAGTCAACATACCACCCGGCCAACGCTCGATTACATAAGGCATATTTACAGAAGCAGCTTTCTCAGCTACTACTTGTTTAGCTTGTTTCTTAGTAGCAACAAACAGGACTTTCTTACCTGATTTTGCGATTTGTTTCAGTGCATCAGCAGCTTCATCTACTTTAGCAACTGTTTTATGGAGGTCAATGATATGGATACCATTGCGTTCCATGAAAATATAAGGAGCCATTGAGGGATTCCACTTTCTCTTAAGGTGTCCGAAGTGGCAACCGGCTTCCAATAATGTATCGAAATTAGTTCTAGACATTTTGTTATTCTTTAAATCGTTTACTTTCTTTTTTGTTTATCTCAACCAACCATCGGGTAGTCCGCTACCAAGTAGAGTCCCGCTGGTTTAGATACTAAACGCTTCTTAACCAGTTCCAAGTAAAACCGGATATTAACGTTTACTGAACTGGAATCTACGACGTGCTTTGGGCTGACCCGGTTTCTTACGTTCTACAGAACGAGAATCACGTGTCATGAAGCCTTCTGAACGAAGAGCTGTTTTATCTTCAGGGTTGATTTTAACCAGCGCACGGGCGATAGCCAGACGCAAAGCCTGTGACTGACCTGTAAAACCACCACCGTAAAGATTTACTTTGATATCATATTTTTCAGCAGCCTCCAGCTTGTTCAAAGGCTGTTTTACTACATACTGAAGAATAGTTGATGGAAAGTACTGTGCAAGGTCTCTCTTGTTAATAGTAATCTTTCCTGTACCTTCGCTTACGAACACGCGTGCTACGGCGCGTTTACGTCTGCCTAATGCATTTACTACTTCCATTCTTTATTATTTAAGTGAGTTTATATCAATTGATTTCGGAGTCTGAGCTTCATGTTTATGTTCACTACCAGCGTAAACATACAAATTGCCCAGCAATTGTGCTCCCAGACGATTTTTAGGAAGCATACCCTTTACTACTCTCTTCAACAGTTTTTCTTCACCGTTAGGTTTCTTCATCAACTGGGCAGGAGTCATTTCTCTCTGACCACCGGGATAACCTGTATAGCGCAAGTAAACCTTGTCGTTCCACTTGTTTCCGGTAAATTTCACTTTGTCTGCATTAATGATAATAACATTATCACCGCAGTCAGCATGAGGGGTAAAGTCTGGTTTGTACTTTCCTCTCAACAGTTTCGCAACTTTCGAACCGAGACGGCCTACGACCTGATCGGTTGCATCGACAACAACCCATTCTTTATGAGCTGTTTCTTTGTTTGCAGAAATGGTCTTGTAACTTAAAGTATCCACTCTTAAATTCTTTTTTAAATGTTAACTACTAAAAAACAATTCTTCCCAGCGTTTCTAACCGTTCCCGGACAAAGAACTATTAACACGCTAAGAATTAATTCTTTATAAACTTTTGATAATAATCGGCTTGCAAAGGTACGGCTTTTCTTTGAACTGACAAACAAATTAAGATATTTTTTCCTCCTGCTTTTTGCATACAAAAGGCTGATACAACCACATCTAGGCTTTGAATAACGGAGTAAAAACATAGGGAAGAAATTTTGATTCTTCCCTATACATATACAGTTATTCATATATTTTCAACGATTCCAGCCACTCTCCATCTCAGAGCAAGTACAAACAGCCACAGATGCCGCATTGTTTCCACCGGACTGACGAAGCTTTAAAAGTTCAGTTGCTGAGATCCGAACTACTTTTCCATCGGGACGACCATAACACAGTGTCCCTTCGCGCCGTGCAGTTTCCTCTATCAACCGCTGTTCCGCTAATTCTAAACCATAACGCAACTTCGCACTTAATTCCTTATATTCTTCTTCAGTTGACATAACTTCTGATTTTAGTAAAAAGTTCTTGATTATAGATATGGACCTCATCTCCCAAACGGAAGGCGTCCGCCACAATAACACGCGGTGTGCAGCTATTGTCCGCAAGCATCCAATAATCCACGCAAGGCATATAAATACGGAAAAAGTTTTCCAACCCCGAACGATAACGACGACGGATAATGGGAGCAGGTACATCATGCCCTCCGTTGGCAACACGCTGTTTCACTCGCTCTATAGCCAGTTCAGGCGAATTCAGCCAAAAATAAATAAGGCTGACACTATATCCTTGATTTTGTGCCTGCTGGATAAGATTGATATAAGAACGGGTAGACAATGTAGTTTCAACAGAAAAACTGACTCCGGCTGACAACAGTTCTCCGATGCGTTTCAGCATCAGTCGTCCCGCTTCGATTGCTACACTTGAGGGGTTAAAAGGAGAAAGTCCCTTGGCGATTTCATCGGCATTGACAAATTCACGGCACTCTAAAATTTCGGGTAATACCGTATACGAAGCAGTCGTTTTACCAGCTCCGTTACACCCCGCTATTATATAAAGTTTAGACATTAATCTCCTTTTCTATTTCTGTTATTGGCGACAAAGTTAACGATTATTTCCAATTTTTGTTCTCGAAAAGGCATAAAAGTGATGAAGAATAGCACATTTTTTGAAATTCTGTGCAAATTAAGAAGAGATTACAGGAATTTTACCGTATATTTAAGCAACCTGCAAACAGGTAACAGTTACTCACTACATCATTTTATTGGAAACAATTAATACATAGACACCTTTCATTTAAGTATCCAAACAAGTAATCATATAAACAAGACACATATCCCACCATATAGATAGGGACCACGCTTTCAAAAAATGAAAGAGCAGCCCCTCCCCAATGACTATCCTTTGTTTATAAACAAAGATTCAAACTTATCTGACCAAATCCTTGGGATAAACAGGAGGCATTTTCACCCGTTTCCAAGTTTCATAATACCAAGAATTGATTTCATTTCCATCCTTATCCGTTTTCACAAAAAACTTCAGTACCATGACATCGCCCCCCTTCATCTCAAATTCCAAAATATTATCCACACCTACCAATTGTGGAAGATGCAGATTTTTCTCCACATGCTCTGTATAAGCATTAGGAGCAGTCTGCCGATAGGTACCGGAACCAATAATAATAGCTCCATGATTAGGAATCATGGTCATATTGGTAAACTTGCCGTCATCAGACAAAATTTTAAAAGAATTACTTGGTTTCAACTCACCCGGCACCTGAGGAGTACCTGATACATAAAAGCACATCTGCCAAATCCCTTTCAAGTTGACAGGGGCTGCATCTGATTTTTCCTGTCCCACTACACGCGAAGTACCGATTAGCAAGAATGCTATCATCAGTAGGAATAATTTTTTCCGTTTCATAGCTGTATATATTTAGTTAACAAATTGCGTTATGTGGATACAACAAAATTAGAAAAATTTTTCAAACTTTCTGCTTTTCAAATAACTTTTTTACAGTTAAACACAAAAAAAATCCTGCTCTATGTTATAGGGCAGGATTTTTTGAATTATTATTTCCTACAATTAGAATTCAGCATTGCGCGGAGTACGTGGGAAAGGTATCACATCACGAATATTGGTCATACCGGTAACAAACAGCAACAACCGTTCAAAACCAAGTCCAAAACCAGAATGAGGACATGAACCAAACTTGCGGGTATCCAGATACCACCACATATCCTTCATCGGAATTCCCAGTTCCTGAATGCGGGTCATCAATTTGTCATAATCAGCCTCACGTTCAGACCCACCTATTATTTCGCCAATCTTCGGGAATAATACATCCATTGCACGCACCGTCTTTCCATCCTCATTCTGCTTCATATAGAATGCTTTGATTTCTTTCGGATAGTCTGTCAGGATTACAGGACGTTTAAAGTGCTCTTCCACCAAATAACGTTCATGTTCAGAGGCTAAGTCTACTCCCCAATATACCGGGAATTCAAATTTATGACCTTTTACTACAGCTTCCTCCAGTATCTTGATACCTTCCGTATAAGGCAGACGGACAAATTCTTCCTTCAGCACGCCCTGCAAACGTTCTATCAATCCTTTATCGAACATATCGTTCAAGAACTTCACATCATCATAGCAGTTGTCAAGCGCCCACTGTACACAATATTTAATAAAGTCTTCGGCCAAATCCATATTATCAGTAATATCATTGAACGCAACCTCAGGTTCAATCATCCAAAACTCGGCCAAGTGACGCGGCGTATTGGAGTTCTCCGCACGGAATGTAGGTCCAAATGTATAAATAGCCCCCAAAGCAGTAGCAGCCAATTCACCTTCCAACTGTCCGGAAACCGTCAAACTGGCTTGTTTGCCAAAGAAATCATCATCATAAATAATCGCTCCGTTTTCATCTTTCTTCAAATCATAAAGATTCTTGGTAGTAACCTGGAACATCTGTCCCGCACCTTCACAATCGGATGCTGTGATAATAGGTGTATGAAAATAGAAGAAACCACGTTCATGGAAGAACTTATGGATAGCGATAGCCATGTTGTGGCGGATGCGGAATACAGCTCCAAATGTATTGGTACGGGGACGCAAATGAGCGATCTCACGAAGAAACTCCATCGTATGACCTTTCTTCTGTAACGGATAAGTATTATCACAAGTACCTAATACTTCGATTCCACGCGCTTGAACTTCGGCAGCCTGACCAGAGCCAATGGATTCGGTCAACTCACCGTTCACACTGATACATGCACCGGTGGTGATCTGCTTCAACATTTCTTCGTCAAAGTTTGCCAAATCAACAACAATCTGCACATTATTTATTGTAGAACCGTCATTCAGGGCGATAAAATTTACCTGTTTGCTACCGCGGCGGGTACGAACCCAACCTTTTACATTGACCATCGCACCAAAATCACGGCGCTTCAGCAAGTCAACAATCTTTGTTCTACTAATTTTTTCCATTGTTTTGTCTCTTTATTGTTTATTATTCAAATGAGCCCATGCGGAGCATGTTCACTTCTTGTTCCGTCAGGTAACGCCAGTCACCGCGACGCAAACCTTTTTTAGTCAGGCCAGCAAAATAAACGCGGTCCAGCTTGATTACCTTATATCCCAAGGATTCAAAAATACGACGCACAATACGGTTCTTTCCGGAATGGATTTCAATACCGACTTGTGATTTGTCTGTTTCCGATGCATAGCTGATGGCATCTGCATGGATCTCTCCATCATCCAATGTCACACCTGCTGCAATCTGGTCAAGATCTGCCTTGGTTACATTCTTATCACAATATACATGATAAATCTTCTTCTTCAAATACTTAGGATGAGTCAGCTTGGAAGCCAAATCACCATCGTTAGTTAACAGTAATACACCGGTAGTATTACGATCCAAACGCCCAACTGGATAAATACGCTCCTTACAAGCACCTTTCACAAAATCCATTACAGTCTTACGTTCCTGAGGATCATCAGAAGTAGTCACACAATCCTTCGGTTTATTCAACAAAATATAAGTTTTACGTTCAATACTTACCGGTTCGTCATGGAACTTCACTTCGTCAGTACGCTTGATCTTAGTACCTAATTCGGTTACCACTTCACCATTTACACTGACTACACCTGCTGTAATAAACTCATCAGCCTCACGACGGGAACATATACCTGCATTAGCCAAGAACTTGTTCAGACGAATCGGCTCATTTGGATCGGTCAATATATCTTTATATTCAATCTGTTTCTTCAGACTATACTTTGCATTCGGGTTATAATCAGCCGTACGGGGGCGATAGGGACGATTGTATCCACCACCTTGATAACCACCGGTACGAGGACGATAAGGACGGTCGCCGCCTTGATTATAACCGCCGGTACGAGGACGCGGAGTGTAAGAACGCTGTTCACCACCTTCACCGCTGTTAAAACGGGGACGCGGAGTATATGGACGCTGCTCACCACCTTCACGATTATAATTTGTACGAGGACGGTATGAACGTTGTTCTCCTCCATCCTCACTGTTAGGATTAAAGCGGGGACGTTGCGGACGGTCACCATTATTATTATAGCGATTATAGGAAGGACGGTCACCGTTGTTATAAGAAGAACGGTAAGGACGGTCGCCACCTTCGCGATTATAGCTGTTCGTACGAGGACGGTAAGGACGCTGTTCGCCGTCGTTGTTGTATCTGTTGTAATTACTGTCTCTGTTATAAGACTTATAACCACCATCACGGCTTACATTCTGGTTTTCTTCGTTTGCAGCACCTTCTTGTCTGCTTTCATTTTCTGTACTCATGGTTTTCCTTTTGTTTATTAATTAATGTATAACGCCCTCTCGGGCTTTTTTGATTAAAATCCAACTAACTATTTTTTAAATACCTGTATAATTATGCGGTGTAATCACTCGCAGTTCCTTTTTAATATCTTCGCTTACATTTAGTGTTTCTATGAATTCTTTAATAGCCCCTTCTGTGATAGCTTGGTTTGTACGGGTCAAAGCTTTCAATGCCTCATACGGATGAGGATAGGCTTCGCGGCGCAAAATAGTCTGGATAGCTTCCGCCACCACACTCCAACAATTATCCAAGTCGGCATAGATTGCTTTCTCATTCAGCAACAGTTTACGCAGACCTTTCAACGAACTTTGGATAGCAATCACAATGTGACCGAAAGGTACACCGACGTTACGCAACACAGTAGAGTCTGTCAAGTCACGTTGCAAGCGGGAAACAGGCAACTTAGAAGAAAGATGCTCCAGAATAGCATTTGCCATCCCCAGGTTACCCTCTGCATTTTCGAAGTCGATGGGGTTTACTTTGTGCGGCATAGCGCTGGAACCGACTTCGCCCGCTTTAATCTTCTGTTTGAAGTACTCCATAGAGATGTACTGCCAAAAGTCGCGGTTCATGTCAATCATAATGGTATTGATGCGCTTCATGGCATCAAAGATGGCTCCCAGATTATCATAATTAGAAATCTGAGTAGTATATTCCTCACGTTCCAACCCCAGCTTCTCTGCCACGAACTGATTTCCGAATGCTTTCCAGTCATATTCGGGATAAGCTACATGATGTGCATTGTAATTACCCGTCGCACCACCGAATTTAGCCGTGACAGGACAAGCTTTCAATACAGCCAGCTGACGATTCAGACGATAAACGAAAACCATGATTTCTTTACCCAGGCGAGTAGGAGAAGCAGGCTGCCCATGTGTTTTTGCCAACATAGGGATATTTGCCCATTCTTCAGCGTATGTAGTCAACTGAGCAATCAGCTCTTCAATTTGCGGATAGTACACTTGTTCCAATGCCTCCTTTATAGACAAAGGTACAGAAGTATTGTTTATGTCCTGTGATGTCAATCCGAAATGAATGAATTCCTTGTATTCCTCCATTCCGCCCAACTTATCGAATTCTTCTTTGATGAAATATTCTACAGCCTTTACATCGTGGTTTGTTACACTTTCTATCTCTTTAATACGCTGTGCATCAGCTTCTGAAAAATTCTTATAAATAGCGCGCAATGCATCAAAACGTGCATGATCAAAGCTTTTCAGCTGTGGCAACGGTAGTTCACACAGAGTGATAAAGTATTCAATTTCTACCTGCACACGGTACTTGATGAGTGCAAATTCAGAAAAATAAGAGGCCAAAGCTCCCGCTTTTCCTCTGTATCGACCGTCAATAGGTGATATTGCCGTGAGTAAATCGAGCTCCATATTATATTCTTTGATAATTATCAGACTGCAAAATTAATTCTTTTTCTTGAGTTTAACGGCCTGAAGATGCATAAAGTTTGCGAAAATGAAGATTTATTTCACAAATCCCTTTTTAGTCCATTTCAGACTGTTCCAACGCTGTACAAAGATAATACCACGAAGATTTTCATCCAGCACAAACGCACACCACATACCTACCAATCCCCATCCCCAATGAATGCCGAACAAGAAACCACAACCTACGGCAACACTCCACTGAACAACAAATCCTACATAAAACGGATAATTTACATCACCCGTTGCACGTAAAGCATTCGTCGCATAAATATTAATAGCCCGTCCCACTTCCAAAATCACATCAATAAACAGGATAATAGTACCCAGACGGATAATTTCCGGATTATCTGTCAACCAGCTAAACAAGGTATGCCCCATCAAAGCCCAGATACAGGATAAAACCAAAGAAACCAAAATAGAAATACGCATCACATATTTGCCTAACAGATAGGCTGCATGAATTTTCCTTTCACCTACCAGATGTCCGATACAGATGGCTCCGCCTTGTGCCATGGCAATAGCAAACAAATAAACGAACATCACTATATTCACCACATAGGTACGGGTAGCCAGCGCTTCATTCCCCAACATATTAATAAAATAGGTCAATACTACCTGAGAGAAACTGTAGGACATATTTTCTCCGGCCGAGGGGACTCCGATTTTCAACAGGTTTTTCAGCTCGACAAACGGGAAGGGGCAAAAATAGGATAACGGAAATCTGGGAATATGCTTGCGGAAAAGAATTACAAAAAGTATCACCATAGATACCCCTCGGGCAAATGCTGTAGAGATAGCCGCACCTTCCACTCCCAAAGCCGGCATGCCGAACTTACCGAAAATCAGCGAATAGTTACCGATGATATTCAGAATATTCACAACTACCGTTACCATCATGGGATAAACCGCTTTGTTAGCACTACGCAAAGAGGCAGAAATAGTCAGAGATATGGCTTGAAAAAAAGCGAATGCCCCTACTATCTTCATGTAACTCACTCCATATTCCATCAGTTCGGGACGAAGTCCCATCATAGATAGCAGAGAAGTGGCTCCATAGTGCAAAATGGCACTGACAAACAGACCGAACGCCAAATTGAGTATCAATGATACTCCCACCACCTGCACCATATTCTTGTGCATTCTTGCTCCCAAATATTGCGAACAGAGTACGGAAGTTCCTATATTAATCACCTCGAATATCAGGAAAGCAAACATGATGAGCTGGTTGACCACCCCGACGGCAGCCACACTATTGTCTGAATACTGACTCAGCATCACGGTATCTACCGCGCCCAGCATCATAATCAGCAATGTTTCAATGAAAATAGGAACCGCCAGTCTGGCAAGGTTCTTTCGTACACTTCTCGGTTCTTGAATTACGTCCACTTGTTACCCTTGATTTTCGGGGTGCAAAGGTACGGACTTTTCACGATGTAACGGTTTGATTTATATCAAGAAATACGAACTTAAGATTTTTACAAGGAGATAAACAGGAATCTGATCTTTTCTTTTTATCTTTAGAACCGAATCTTAAATCAACATATTAACATGAAAAAAGGACTCCTCTTGTTATCTGCAATTCTTGCATTGGGCTCCCTGTCTTCATCCGCCCAAAGAAGAACGGCTACCATGACTGATGAAGAAATGTACCTTGATGCCATGCATCGTAACATCACTACCGAAAAGATTTTCGGTTATGTAAAGCAACTTTCAGACCCGGCCTTGGAGGGACGACTCGCAGGTTCGCCCGGAATGGCTAAAGCTGTAGATATCGTAAAAGGATATTTTAAAGAGTGGAAACTAATACCTCGTGGTGAGAATGGTTCCTACATACAGCTATTCCCCCACCCTTGTGTAGAGATACAACCGGGAAGCACTATGGATATCCTATTTCCTGTCACCCAAGACAAGAAAAAAACTGTATGGATCTCCAAGACATACCCTTGGGCAGATGGTTGGTTTGCCGGAGGAATGACCAGTAACGGAGAAGTGACAGCCGATGTGGTATATGCCGGATTTGGCGTTACAGCACCCGAATTAGGATATGATGATTACAAAGACATAGATGTAAAAGGCAAGATTGTACTGGTAGAGGGAGAAACACCCAATATAAGCCGTAACCCCGATTCACTGGCCATGTGGTACAAACATACTTTGCACCAGACCAAGCTGAACAACGCTGCAGCCCATGGTGCGGCAGGCTTGTTATACAAATGGGTTCCCGGTCCGAATGCCCCCTATAATCCGGGATTTGTCTATTGTCATGTTACAGACACTGTGGTCAATGATATTTTCAGGGGAACAGGCAAGACCTATAAAGAAACCATCCGGCAGATTTATAAGACTCAGAAGCCTGCCTCTTTCCATACCGGAAAGAGAGCCCACATCAAAATGAATGCTACCTATAATCCCAATGCTACTGGAAAAAATATTTTGGGCATGATCAAAGGCAGTGATCCTATACTATGCAATGAATATGTAATCATTTCCGCCCATCTGGACCACTTAGGAATGATTCCTTTCCTGATTGAAGGAGCGAATGACAACAATTCTTCCTCCGCTGCCATGCTGGGAGTAGCTGAAGCACTGGCAAAATCAAAAATAAAGCCGAAACGCAGCATCATCTTCATGAGTGTGGACGGTGAGGAAGCCGGACTTACCGGAAGTACCTACTACACCAACCATCCCCTTGTGCCCCAAAACAAAGTGGCAGCAATCCTGAATCTGGAACAAGTGGGTGTAGGTGAGATGCTAGGAGCGAATTATCACTATAAATACCCCGAACTGGCTGAGCTATCAGAGAAAGCCAATGATAGGTATGTACATCGACGTCTGTTCACTAGTGAGACTCATTTCCTGACCCGCCCTCGCACAGACGGTGCAGTCTTTATGAAAGCCGGCTATCCATGTATAGACTTATGGGCCTTGGGAGGCGGTTATTACCATCATCCCAAAGATAACACCCAATCTATCAATCCCGATATCCTCCGAGCTGCAACCGAATGGTTATACTGGACTACAATTTTTATAGCAGACAAGTAACCGGATATAAGAAATCCCGGCGAGTCATCGCTCTGCCGGGATTTCTTTATCTAACCGATGTTGTGTATGTGTTGTCGTAGATGTGCTTGGTGTTGTGTCATTGTTGAGTCAGATATTCCTTATACATTTTTTCTATCTCCTTCATGGGAATATCCAATGTCTTCACTTGTCTGAAAAACTCAGGCAGGTCTTCATGCAGGAATGTATTTTTCCGTAAAGCAATAATCCGGTCTTTAGCCCCTGCTGATACAAAATAACCAATGCCGCGTTTATTGTAAATAATCTCTTGTCCCTGAAGGTAATCATACGTGCGGACCACCGTATTTGCATTCACCTCCACTGTGGCGGCGTATTCTCTGACCGATGGAATACGCTCTTCTTCCATATATTGTCCTTGCAGGATTTCATCACATATCCGGTCAGCTATCTGCAAGTAAATGGATTTACTTTCTTTAAATTTCATAGCAAGCGGAATTTGGGTTTAATAACTTGTGAACGGGTAAAGAGCCGGTAACTCAGCCACCAGTTGAACATGGTGAATGCACTGAAGAACGCCACTCCTAAGGAAAGTAACTTGTTTAATGTCATCCACTGGGAATTAGCTTCCAGCCATTCGGCGAAACTACGCATACCGTCATTGCCTACCCATGATATGATATGTACTGACAAGACCGAACACAGAATAGAAATAAGCATCAATGTACCCAATGTCTTGAAAAAAGGTTTCTTGTACCAATAACTACCTCCTAGAATATAAAGTGAATGTGACCACACCAAGAAAGCCCATCCGCACAGCTCACCCAACCAATTCTGGTACGGCATATTCATAGCATAGCCTGATCCCCTATATATCTGCTCACCATCTACCGAAGCCATGGAAAGAAGGTTATATAAAACAGATTGATGGAATGTTTCAGGTACATTAAATAAAGGGAGTAACAGATAACGGGTAATTTCCGCCAATGACGCCGCAACAAAGACAGCCACCGCCAGTCCTACCGTAACAATTAAGAACCGTGCCACAAATTTCTCTATCATGGTTGCCGGAAGCATCAGAAAAGCGATGCGTTTTTCTTTGGTAATCATGTTTTCCATAATGTTGGCAGCATAAGCAATACTGGCAATACCAATGATAAAAACAAAGGTCCCCATTATATTAGAACAATAAGCAGTAAACGATATCTGAGAAGACCTACCAGAACTCATTGTCCACATATGAAGTATCATTACCAAGGCGAATGCAGCATAAATTCCTATCAAACGATAAAGATTCGTTTTCCAATTTTCCATAATCTCGCGTTTCATTACCATTGCAATACGCGAAAAGCTAAAGAAGTTATTCGTATCCATAGTGTTTGTGTGTGTTACTTGTTAAACATGGTTTGCATTTTTTCTCTCTCTGCCAGCATAGCGTTGAATAATACTTCCAGATTCAAATTCGTCTCCTCATTCTCAGTGTTCGGGAAGATTACACTGTTTCCCTGGACGGACGGCTGGACATAGAGTGCTGTGTCCGTCGGTTCATTCATGCCTTGCTCTGCAAAATAGACTTTGTCACAGATGGTCTTTACCGATGCATTCAACAATACGCGAGTACCGTCAATAATAACCACATGATCCAGCAGGCTGTCAATATCTCTCACCTGGTGCGTAGAGATGATGACTGATTTTTCATCGGTCATGCCCGAAGCGATTACTTTACGAAACTGACTTTTAGAAGGAATATCCAATCCGTTGCTGGGCTCGTCCATTACCAACAAAGAGGTATTGGTAGCTAATGCAAAGCACATAAATGCTTTCTTCTTCTGTCCCATCGAAAGCTCGCCCAAATGAATATCTTCATTCATATCAAAATCACGAAGGCAAGTGCTCAAGAGTTCATTGCTGAAATTCGGATAAAACGGAGTATTCAGTTTCAAGTATTGTTTCAAACTGACTGATGGCAAAGCAAATTCTTCAGGCACTAGAAACATGTCCTGCAAAGTCAGGGGATAGCGCATGGAAACATCCACCCCTTTGTAAAGCACCCGTCCGGCCTGAGGACGAAGCAAACCTGTCATTAAATAGAGCAAAGTAGATTTACCTGTGCCGTTCTTCCCTAAAAGACCATAAACTGAACCTTTATCCAATGCCAGCGAGAAGTCATCAAAGACTTTCTGTTTTCTCTTTCCATAACTGAAAGACATGTTCTTTACTTCAATCATCATTGTATTTATGGTTTTATTAGTTATTTAGTGTATTAGTTAATTAGTACACCACAAATGTATATAGTTTATTTGAATAAACAAGAAGAATGACTCATCTTTAATATTCATTAACCATGAAACGAATTAAGCGGGCAGCAACCTAGTACTGTCCGCTCAACTCAAAATGATAAATGAAAAAAAGGACTATTTAATTCCTTGTAGTGCTTTAGTAGCAGTTTCGTTTCCAGGATCAATTTCCAATATCTTATTCCAATACAGTTTTGACTGGTTATAATCTTCTTTTACAAAATAATAATATCCCAAATAGCTATTACATTCCACCAACACTGATTTAATAGAATCAGGCTTCTGTTCCAGAATACTCAGTGCAGCCTCATAATAAGGCTTTGCCAATCCCTGAGTTGTTTCAGGATCACGCAAAGAATTAACACGAGCACGCCAGAAATTTCCTAAATAGTTATCGGGAACTTTAGCAGCCACTTGTGCAAAAATAGTATCGGCTTCAGCTAGATAAAGTGGTTGCTTATCCTGATAAGCAGAATCAGTAGCCGCATAATAGTTCAAACGTCCATATAAAAACAGGTCACTAATATCCGGATCACTTTTCATTCCGCCCAAATAATTTTTGTAAGCCTCTATTGCCTTCGGAAAATCACGTTCCTTTTCGTATACATCAGAGATATCTTTATAGATTTCCGTATGCGATTTGTCCATGGACAGTGCTTTGTCGAACTGTGCCACCGCTTCATCATACTGCTTGTCAGCTTCCAGCAAACGGGCGAAATAAACGTAATCCAAATATACATAATCCGGATTACCGGGATTAGAAAAGAAAGTGGCAGCTGCTTCCAGTCCTTCTTTGTAATCCTTTAATTCCAGATTATCATACATCGCCAGACGTTTCAGCACATGATTTTCCGGAGCAAGTTCCAAACCTTTCTTTGCCATATCCGAAGACTGCGCATAGTCCTTATTCAGATATAGCAACATGGCATAGCGGGTATAGTCCTGTTCGGTAGGCGTACCTACTTTCAGATAACTTTCATAAGCTTCTTTTGCTTTGCCATACTGCCCCATCGTATAATATACATCGGCCAATTCCTTACTGATACGGTTATCGTCCGGAGTCTTGGTCTGCAAACGCATCAGCATATCCAGTGACAGTTGGGGGTCTACCCCTTTATATACCTGTGCATATTTAAAATAAGCTTCGCTGCAATTTTCATCCAGATAAATAGCCTGGTTATAATCACTGCTGGCTTTGTTCACATCATTTAGTTTCAATGCCACATCACCACTCAGCAGATAGGCTACAGCACATTTACTGTTCACATCTTTAGCGCGCTGTGCATATTCGGCAGCTTCTGCTCCATCATAGGGAGCTCCAGGGCAGTTGCTTCTTCCAATTCTTTTTGAATGGCCAGTACTTTCTGGTCCTTGGAAAGTGTCGCATCGTTTTCCACGTCGGCATACTTTCTTAAAGTCGAAGTAACTATATTGGCTACAGAACCGCCTTGTTTATCACATAGCTCTTGTGCCTTCTTCATATCACCAGCGGCTAAGGCAGATTTAATATTAGCGACGAATTTCACCAGCGAACCTCTGCCAAAAGCAGACCGGATGGCTAAATAACGCTCAATGCTATGACGGTGAGCAACAGGGTCAGGATAATGGGCACCACTACACCACCTTTGTAAATTGTTCCCAGGAAACTGCCCGGCAACGGATGGTTATTAGGGTCATTATTCATAAAGTTGGATGGATTCCCCAATATGAAGTGATAGATACAAACTGCAATGATAGAGCAGCATATAATTACCCAACCCGCATTTTTAATACCTACAATCTTATTAGTAGTTTTATTTTGAATAGCTTCCATGATATATGTTTTAATTAATCGTTATAGTTAAAAAAATGACAATTCTATACCAACCCCGACACTCTGCAGGGAGCCGGAGAAGATGAAACAACTAAATTTATAACGATTAATTAAATCAAAATGCGTTTCAGCGTGAACACGAAATAATGAGATGCCGGAAACACACAATGAATGGGATTAAACGGAAAGATCTTAGCGCGGTCAGTTGCCAGTATTTCTTCCCGTAGTGAAAAACGACCTATGAGAATTTTTAAGAAGTTCTGTTGAAGTTCCTCTGCTCTGCGGATACGGGGATCATCGGGCATTAGTTTCGCTAATACCTGCTGTTGCCCTGTGAGTAAAGAGTGGGTGAAAGACATGGTATCCAATGTACCATGATCAGATGCCATATTATCTTGATGTTCTGTAGTAGTAGCATATCTGTCAATAGCGGAAGAAACAATATCTGCATCGACTCCCTGATAATTAAATATTAAAAGCAGGGCTATTAATCCTATTTTGACGATAAGCTTCATTTTGGCTACTAGTTTCGAAAGATTCTCGGTTTATATTATTGAAACAATTCTATTGTTTTTTTGTTCACGCAGACCTAAAAATTATTCAAGTTCAAGTGGTAAATATATTCGATAATCATAAAGAAATTATGAAATACAATCTGTTTAACCCCTTTTCTAATTCTAAATAAAAACCTGCCCCTTCCGGAGAGTTCCGTGGGAAAGGTACCCACACCCACGGGAAAAAACGGTAGAGGTCACATTTCACACGTGCGGATACAAAAAAAAGCCTCCGGAACTTCTTC